>Ga0326763_1000316_pt1 | contig 17881 bp, 12 predicted proteins | sample NORPS_P_FD_207671 | JGI IMG/M metagenome (GOLD analysis project Ga0326763, IMG submission 207671) | Hot spring water microbial communities from Norris Geyser Basin, Yellowstone National Park, WY, United States - NOR.PS_P | ecosystem: Environmental > Aquatic > Thermal springs > Unclassified...
AGAGGGTAAAGTCCCCGAAAGTCAACAATGGGCACATTTTTTTGCTCCATGCCCTAAACTAAGTGTGGTGAGCATGAACAGGCGGGCCTTGCGGTGGGCATTGCCAGTAACGCTGCTGCTGGCTGGAATTGTGCTGGTGTGGGCCGCTTTGCTCTCGTGGGGTCTGGCCCTGGTAGCCTTCAAGATGCTGTTCCGAAAGATCGCTTTAGGAATTGCGCCAGCTACGCATAGGCTCATTCCGCCGGTTTTGCCAGTCTACCCTGGCGCAACCTGGACGGTGTGGCGAGGGGCCCCGACGGGTTGGCTCGTTGCCCAGGCTCGAGTAGGCTATGGGGGTGCAGATAGGCGTTTTGGGAGGTGGACAACTGGGGCGTATGCTGGCTTTGGCGGGGTATCCGCTGGGGCTGCGCTGCAGGTTTTTTGACCCGCTGGCCGAGGCCCCGGCAGGCCAGCTAGCCGAGCTGGTGGTGGGCGACTACGCCGACGAGGGCGCGCTGGCCCGTTTTGCCGATGGGCTCTCGCTTTTGACCTACGAGTTCGAGAACGTGCCGGTTTCGGCTGTAGCCTGGCTGGCCCAGCGCCTGCCCGTTTATCCCCCGCCTGTGGCCCTGGAGGTGGCCCAGGATCGGGTGGCCGAGAAGACCTTTTTTCAGGGGCTGGGCATCCCCACCCCCTTGTTTTACCCGGTGCTGACCTGTAGCGACCTGCAAGACGGCCTCGAGCGCACCGGCTGGCCGGCCTTGCTCAAAACCCGGCGGCTGGGCTACGACGGCAAGGGGCAGAAGCTTCTGCGTTCGCCTGCCGACCTCGAGGCGGCCTGGGCCGCGCTGGGGGGACAGCCCCTGATCCTGGAGGCCTTTATGCCCTTCGAGCGCGAGCTGTCCATCCTGGCGGTGCGGAGCCTGGGCGGCCAGGTGGCCTTTTATCCGCTGGTGGAGAACCACCACGCCGGGGGCATTCTTCGTAAAAGCCGGGCCCCGGCTATGCCGGCCCGCCTGCAGCACGAGGCCGAGCGTATCGCCACGCGGGTGCTGGAGAAGCTCGACTACGTAGGGGTCTTGGCTATTGAGTTATTCGAAGTGGAGGGCACCCTCTGGGCCAACGAGATGGCCCCGCGGGTGCACAACTCCGGCCACTGGACCATCGAAGGGGCCGAGACCAGCCAGTTCGAAAACCACCTGCGGGCCGTGCTGGGCCTGCCCCTAGGCTCCACTGCCCCCCGCGGCCAGGCGGCCATGCTCAACCTGATCGGCCTGAGGCCCGACTTTGCCCGGGTGCTGGAAATTCCTGGGGCCCACCTGCACTGGTACGGCAAGGAGGTGCGCCCCGGGCGCAAGGTGGGGCACGTGACCCTCCGGGCCGATACACCTCAGGAGCTGGAGGCCCGCCTGGTTCGGCTCGAGGCCCTCCTGGCCGAAGTCACAGGTTGAAGTACTTGGCTGCAGGATGGTGCACTATGATGGCGCTGGTGGACTGCTCGGGGTGGAGCTGGTACTCCTCGCTCAGCTCCACGCCAATTTCCTGCCACTGGAGCAGTTCCTGCAAATACTTCTGGTCTTCCAGGCGGGGGCAGGCCGGGTAGCCAAAGCTGTAGCGGCTGCCCTGGTAGCCCTGGCGGAAGAGTTCTTCTAGGCTGGTGGCGTCGTCCTGGGCGATATCGAGCTGCTGGCGGATGCGCTTATGCCAGTACTCGGCCAGGGCCTCGGCCATCTCCACCGAGAAGCCGTGCAGGTACAGGTAGTCCTGATAAGCATCGGACTGGAACAGCGCTTGGGCTACCTGCGAGACCTTGCGTCCCATGGTGACCACCTGGGCGGCCAGCACGTCACGCGCGCCATTTTCCCAGGCCGCCGGAGGGAACCAGTCTCGCTCGGCCCCGATGGGTTCGGCATAGCGGGGACGGAAGAAATCGGCGATGCACAGGTGGCGCGAGCCAGCCCCCATCTGGCGGGGGAAGTTGAAGCGGAACAGCTCGGCCCCCGAGTCGGGGTCAAAGACGATCAGATCGTTTTTATCGGAGGCTACCGGCCAGTAGCCGTAGGCTACCGCGGGCTCGAGCCAGCCTTCGGCCAGGGCCTGGAGCACCATGTCTTCGAACATGGGCTCGGCCAGGCGCTCGAGGTAGGCCTCGTACTCGGGCTGGCTCATATCGCCCTTGCGGAAACCCCACTGCCCCCGGAAGAGGGCGTTTTTGTTGACGTAGCGGGAGATGACCCCAATCTCTAGCTCACTCGAGTCAACCACCCTTCGGCCCCAGAAGGGGGGGCGGGGGATGCGGGGGGCGGGCGGGGTGTTGGAAGGGATGTACTCGGAACCGGCCATCAGTTTCTCCTGCAGAATTTCGTAGGCAGTTTTGTACTTGTGGCCGCTCATCTCGCGGCTGGTCAGTCGGGGTGGGGCATTTCCGGTCAGCTCTTCCATCAGCTGCAGCCCGTCGAAGGCATCGGAAGCATAATAAACCGGGCCGGTGGTGTAGACCTGGCGCAGGTCGTTTTCCACGTAGTGCCGGTTGAGGGCGGCTCCGCCCAGTACCACCGGCAGGCTGACCCCTCGAGCCGCCATGTACTCGAGGTTCTCCTTCATCACCACGGTGCTCTTGACCAAAAGCCCGCTCATCCCCACCGCGTCGGGCTTATGCTCCTCCACCGCGGCCAGGATCTCCTCGATGGGCTTCTTGATGCCCAGGTTGACCACCTTATAGCCGTTGTTGGAGAGGATGATGTCCACCAGGTTCTTGCCGATGTCGTGCACATCGCCCTTGACCGTGGCGATGACCATGGTTCCCTTGTGCACGCCCTCGAGCTTCTCCATGCGCGGCTCGAGGTAGCGCACCGCGGCCTTCATGGTCTCGGCGGCTTGCAGCACGAAGGGCAGCTGCATCTTGCCCGTGCCGAACAGGTCGCCCACCACCTTCATGCCTTCGAGCAGGATCTGGTTGATGATCTCCACCGGGCTGTACTTTTCCAGGGCCTGTTCCAAGTCGGCCTCGAGGCCCACCTTGCGCCCCTCGATGATGCGTTTTTTCAGGCGCTCCTCCAAGGAAAGCCCGGCCAGGGGGTCGTGGGCCAGGGTTTTGTCCACCTTGTTTTTGGCGAAGTAATCCACAAAGGCAAAAAGCGGGTCGTGGATCACCTCGCCGCCCGGCCCGAACTGCCGCCGGTCGTAAATCAGATCCAGGGCCAGCCGGTACGGCTCGGGCGGAATCTGGTTGATGGGCAGAATTTTGCCGGCGTTCAGAATGGCCGCGGTCAGGCCGGCCTGGATGCACTCATCCAAAAAGACCGAATTAAGCACCACCCGGGCCTGCGGCGAAAGCCCAAACGATACGTTGGAAACGCCCAGGATGAAGCCCACCTCGGGCAGCAGTTCACGCACCTTGCGGATGCCCTCGATGGTCCACCGGGCCAGCTTGCGGGTGTCCTCGTCGCCCTGGGTGATGGGAAAGGTGAGCAGATCGAACAAAATGGACTCGCCTGGGATGCCGTGCACCCGCGTGAGCCGCTCGTACATGCGCAGGGCAATCTCCACCTTGCGCTCCACGGTTTTGGCCATGCCGGCTTCTTTGTCCTCGTCAATGGTCAGGGCCACCAGGGCTGCGCCGTGCTGCTTGGCCAGGGCTGCTACCCGGTCGAACTTCTCCAGGCCGTCTTCCAGGTTCACCGAGTTCAAAATGGCCCGCCCGCCCAGGTGCTTGAGGGCTTCCTCCATCACCTCGAGCTGGGTGGTGTCAATCATGATGGGGATGGGCACGCTGGTGGCAAAGCGCTTCAGCACCTCGCGCATATCGCGCACCTCGTCGCGCCCGGTCCAGGCCACCGAGACATCCAGCACGTGGGCCCCTTCGTCCACCTGCTCGGCGGCCAGGGCCTCCATGCCGTCGAAGTCGCCGGCGAACAACAGCTCGCGGAACTTCTTGCTGCCGGTGGCGTTGGTGCGCTCACCCACAATCAGGAGGCCGGTCTCCTGCCGCAGCGGCACGCTCTGGTAGAGGCTGGCCACCTGGCCCAAAGGCGAGGGCTTGGGGTTCTGCTGGCTACCCCGAAGCACCTGGCTGTGCCCCCGCAACCCCTCCACCAGCGCCCGGATATGTGCAGGCCCGGTGCCGCAGCAGCCGCCCACCGCGTTCAGGCCGTACTCCCGCACAAACTTGAGCTGCCAGCGGGCCAGCTCGGCAGGGGTGAGGTCAAAAACCGCCCGGCCCCCCTCGTTGCGGGGAAGGCCGGCGTTGGGCAGGCAGGAGACCCAGCGGGTGCTGTTCTGGCAGAAGTAGCGGATGTGGGTGTCCATCAGGTCGGGCCCCACCGCACAGTTGATGCCCACCACATCCACCGGCAGGCTTTCCAGCACCGTCAGGGCGGCCCCATCGTCGCTGCCCACCAACATCGTTCCGGTGGCCTCGAAGGTAACCTGCACCTGCAGCGGTAGCTCCCGTCCCAGGTCGCGCATGGCCTGGCGGCAGGCCAGCACTGCGCAGCGAATCTGCAAAACGTCCTGGCAGGTTTCGATCAGGAGTAGATCCACCCCACCGCGAACCAGGCCCCGGGCCGCCGTGCGGTACGATTCGAACATCTCCTTCCAGCCAATCTGCCCCAGCGAGATGAGCTTGGTGCCCGGCCCCAGCGCGCCGGCTACAAATCGCCTTGTTTCGTCCTTCCCGTTGTCTACAACCTGACGGGCGATCCGGGCCGCCTCGTAGGCCAGGTCTTCGGCCTCGGCCTCCAGGCCATACTCCACCAGCACGTGGGGCAAGCAGCCGAAGGTGTTGGTCTCGATGACATCGGCGCCGGCCTCGAGGTAGCTCTGGTGGATGGCGGCGATCACATCGGGGCGGGTGCGGTTCAGGATTTCCGGGCAGCCGCTGTACTGGGCTCCGCCAAAGTCGGCGTCGCTCAGGTTGTACTTGAAGATTTCCGTCCCCATGGCCCCGTCGTAGACCAGCACACGCTCGGAGAGGGCCTTCAGGTAGGGGAAGGCCTGGGAGCGGGCCTGTAGCGCATAGCCCTGGGCGGTAAGGGGCTCGAGGCCCTGTTCGGCAAAAAAGTCACGCGGAGCGTTCACACTCACAAAGGCTATTGTAGAGCACGGTATACCAAATGTATGCGTAGCGGGCTGCACAAGCCCTCCGGGCGGCTTATGCCAGACGGACAGGCCAGTATGGCTTGTATTTATCGGGCCCACTGCGCACAATCGGGGTGTGCAGGTGGCCGAAACCCTCGAGCAGGCAGCGCAGGAGCAGGGCTTTCTGACGGCGTGGGCTGGCCTGGATTTGCCGCAGGAAACCCAGCAACGCTACCGCGACTGGGTAGCCGAGGGCAGGCAGGCCCAGATGGCTTACCTGGCGCAAAACCTGGAGATCCGGCTCAACCCGCCGCAGCGCTTCGCCTGGGCTAAGAGCGTGCTGGTGCTGGCGGCCCCCCATGCCTACCCCCCGCCCCCAAAGCCTACTGGTGGCCTCCGCCTGGGTCGGGTGGCCCGCTACGCCTGGGTGCGGGATTACCACCTCTTGATAGCGCCCCATTTACAGGCCCTCGAGCGCCTGGCCCAAAGCCTGGGCCTAGAGGCTAAGGGCTATGTGGATACCGGTCCTTTGTCCGAGCGTTCCTATGCCGCCCTGGGGGGCCTGGGCTGGATTGGCCGCAACGCCATGCTGATGCGGATGGGGGAGGGCACCTACCTCACGCTGGCGGTTCTGCTCACCTCTCTTCCCCCAACCCGCCTAGAAGCGCCTTACCCGAACCGCTGCGGAACCTGTACCCGCTGTGTGGTGGGGTGCCCCACCGGGGCCTTGCTGGGCGATGGAACCATGGATTCCCGCTTGTGTATCAGCTACTGGACCATCGAACACCGAGGCCTGATTCCTGCTGAACTATGGGCGGGCATGGGGGACTGGTTGTTTGGCTGCGATGTCTGCCAGGAGGTGTGCCCCTGGAACCGCAAGGCCAGGTCTTTCTGGCAGGACTTTATCCCCGAACCCGAGCTGGCCTACCCCAACCTGGAAGATTATTTTTACCTTTCCTCCAAGGCCTTCGAACGCAAATATGCCGGAACCGTCTTCCTGCGACCGGGTCGTACCCGTATGGCCCGCAATGCGCTGGTGGTGCTGGCCAACCTGGGCAACCCGGACTACCTGCCCCTGGTGCGCCACGCCGCCCAGGACGTGAATCCGGTGGTGCGGGCCACCGCCGCCCAAGCCCTGGCCCGACTGGGCGACCTGGAAGCCCTGTGGCCCCTGCGCCAAGACCCCGAGCCGCAGGTGGCCGAGGTGGCGCTGGGGTTGCTGGAAGGGCGGGTATAGTAGTACCGGATTCAAAAAGATAATCTTCAAACAAAAAGCGCTAAGAGGCTATCTTTTTGAATCCTAGAGCAAATCCCTAACGGAACGATTCAGGCGGGGTTCATATAAACCCCATCCTCAGCCTCACTGGGGAAACCGCCCCTGCCGCACCACCTCCGCCAACACCTCCGGCAGCTCCCAGGCCGCCAGGTCGAAGGTAACCTGACCGTAGTCGTAGGGCAGCTTCAAAAAGCGGTGGAGCACATCGCCGTGGACATCATCTTCCAGAATGAGCACGTCGGCCCCTGGCTCGCCCCCCAGGCTCAAGCCCACCGAGCCGGGGTCGAAAACCACCCCTTTGTGTACAGCCCGACGAAAGGGGATGTGCTTACCGGCCACCACCGCGTAACGCGAGCGAATGGACTCGAGCATCTTCAGAATTTCCTGGGGGTGGGCTTCGTTCAGGTCAATTTTGTGCTCGGGGTCTTCGGGCGAGCCGTGGAAGGCCATCAGGCGCCCCCCTGGGGTCTCGTAGCGGTGACGCGAGCGAAGGTTGCGTAGAAATTGCATCTCGCGGGTGCCCAGCTGTTCCCGGGTCCAGATGATGGTGGTCTCGGCGATGCCTTCCCGCGGTGGGGAGGGCAGGGCATAGGCTACCCGCAGGTCGGCGGCTCCTGGGACACAGGGAATGCCCTCACGGTCGAGCTTGCGAATAACCTGTCGGGGATGGGGACCATAGCCGACCAGATCTCCCACAGCCAGCACCTGCTCAACCCCCTCCTTGCGCAGGGCCTCGAGGGCCACCTCGAGCGCAGGCAGGTTGGCATGTATTTCGGCGATAATTCCCAGTCGCATGTTGCCATCATTTTGCCATGTTCGGGCGCTGGTGCTGGGCCACTCGCCGTAATCTCGTTTACTCAAGGCCCTGCCGCGTATGATTGGGTGGTGCAGACCTGGTTTCCGCTGCTTTTAGGTGCGGCCCTCGCGCTTACTCAACCCCCCAGCCCGCTGGGCTTTCTGGCCCCACTGCCCCTGGTCTGGCTTTTGACCAGGGGGGGCTTCCGCTTTGGAATGCTGGCCGGAATGGGCTTCTGGGCGATGCACCTGGTCTGGCTACCCCTTAGCTTTGTGGTGCTTTTTGAAACGCCCTGGGGGGCGGTGCCCTACCTGCCGCTGGTCTTGATCAAGGCGGCCATCTGGGGGGTCGTGTTTGGCCTGACCCGGGGCAGGCCGCTGGCCAGGGCGGGGTTGTGGGTGGTGCAGGAATACCTCACCTCCCTGGGCGAAATTGCCTTTCCCTGGGGTTTTGTGGGCTATGCCCTGGTGGATGCCCCTGGGCGGCTGCTGGCCAGCCTGGGCGGGGTTTACCTGCTTTCGCTGGTGGTGATGGGGGTGGCGCTCTGTGTGTATGCGGCCTGGCAACGCTTGCGGAAAGACCCGGTGGTTTTTTCACTTCCGGCTTTGGGCCTGTTTGGACTGGGCCTGTTTTGGCTGGGGCTGTGGGTTATGCCGCTTCCTTCTGCACAGGGAAGCCAGAAAGCCCTTTTGGTGCAGGGCAACATCAACCCTTTGCGGAAGCTCGAGGGTGCCTCGGCCGAAGAAACCTACCTGCAACTTACCCGCCAGGGATTGCGGGCCCACCCCGATACAACCGTGGTGGTCTGGCCCGAAACCGCAGTTTCTGGCTTCTCGCCCGAACTAGTGGCCTTGCTCGGGAGCCGGGAGCTTATTAGCGGCCTCGAGACCGGCCTGACCAATCGTGCGGTGCGGGTGTATGGGGGCCAGATTACCCATTACTACGACAAAAACCGGCTGGTTCCCTTCGGCGAAAACTTTCCCTGGGCCGAGGTCTTGCGCCCCGTATACCGCTTCTTTTTCCGCGCCTTTGGCTTCAACGGCGACCTGGTTAGCCGCACCCCCGGCACGGGATACACCCCCCTGGGCCGGTACGGCGCGTTTATTTGCTATGAGTCGGTCTTCCCGGCGGTAGCCCGCAGGCTTGTTCTAAACGGCGCCGAGGTGTTGCAACTCGGCTCCAACGATGCCTGGTATGGCCCCAGCTTTGGGGGCTTGCAACACTTTCAGATGGGCCGTCTGCGGGCGGTGGAAACCGGGCGCTGGCTGCTGCGCGCTGGCAACGATGGCGTAACGGCCATCATCGACCCCTACGGACGGGTTACGGCCCGCATACCGCAGCGGCAAGCCACCTACCTGGTGGGGGCTTTTGGCCTGCTGCAACACCAGACCCCCTACGTGCGCTTTGGAGACTGGGCAGTGGCTTTGGCCGGGTTTTTGGGTGTGATTGGCTTGCGCAACCGCGCAAAAGGCACTATAGTTTAGTCTTGCTGGCAGGTATGCCAGAAATGTGCGGGCGTGCCGGGATGGCGGAATTGGTAGACGCACCCGACTCAAAATCGGACGGTTAACAGCCGTGTGGGTTCGAGTCCCATTCCCGGCACCAACCAATCCCAAGTGCAGTGGAGGCCTTACGTGGAGTTCTTGCAAAACGTCCTAATTTTCTTCTACATCGCCGTGGCCGGGTTCCTGGTCTATCTGGTGCTTTCCCAGGAACCCAAACAGGGCGCAGGCGATATGTTTGGCGGTTCGACCGATCTTTTCAGCACCCGTGGGGTTACCGGTGGCCTGTACCGTATTACCGTAGTGCTGGGCATACTCTTTGTGGTGCTGGCCTTCTCGTTCCGCTTCTTCCCTCGATAAACGCCGCTTGGTGAAGGCCTTGCTTTGAGCCTCGAGGCCTCTGTACCGGGCGCTCGCAGGCCTGGCGTTTCCCAAAACCGTTGTGCTGGTCACGCGAAACCGTGCTTGATAAGGCGCTAAAACCCGCCTTTCCCGGCGGTTTTGTGTGCTTGCCGGCCCGGCAATAAAGTTGCTTTGCCAGTGGAATGTCGCAGCTTAATCTGCGGAAGCCTGCCCGCCCAAAGCTGGCAACCCCTAAATCCCAAGCCCGCTGCCCAGGGCCGATTATACTGTTCTGGACGCTATTTGACTCACATCAAAAGCGCTGCGACCAAGCCTTATCCACCGTTCGGTGGATGTAATTTCGACTGCATTTACACCTCCAGGCCTTGACAGCCGCTTGATGGCTTTATAGCTTTGTACCAAGTCCATCTGGCTCTGATGCTTTTTTTACAAAAGAGCGAGGGTGGTGAACTGTCCAAACTATAGTAGGAGGCTAAGAATGAAGAAACTGTTGGTCTTAGGAATGCTTGCCCTGGCTGGACTGGCTATGGCCCAGCCCAAGGTGTTCAAGGGCACTGAGCCAGGCCGTGCCGGTGGTGCGTATCGGGTTACCGCCATCTCCGACCCCCGCACCTGGAACCCCTTTGTGGCCCGCGAAACCTCGTCCACCGACATCATCGCGCTATTTTTGCCTTATCTGACCACCTACGACCCCTATACCCAGGCCCCCGAAGGGCGTCTGGCGAAGTCGTGGGAGGTGCGCAACAACGGCTTGACCGTTATTTTCAAGCTGCGCGAAGGGGCTAAATGGTCGGATGGACAGGCCATTGATGCCGACGACGTAATTTTCAGCGCCACCGTCCATGCTGACCAGCGGGTTAACTCCAACTCCCGCAGCAGCTTCATCCTGGATGGTCAGCCCATCAAGTGGACTAAAGTAGACCAGTTTACTGTGCGGGCCGACTTTCCCAAGCCCTACGCACCGGCCCTGATCCAGGGCTGGTATATCGTGCCCGAGCACATTTTTGGCCCTGCCTATCGCGCTGGAGTGCAGCAACTCCAGGCCCTGTGGAACCTGGACACCCCCCCGGCCCAGGTGGTTTCGGGTGGCCCCTTCAAGCTGGATAGCTATGTCAAGGGCGAGCGGGTGGTTCTGGTGCGCAACCCCAACTACTGGGGCGTGGACGAGCGCAACAACCCGGTGGCCTACCTCGAGCGCTACACCGTGCAGATCGTGCCCGACCTGAACGCCCAGCTCGCGCGGTTCCTGGCCGGAGAGGCCGATACCTTCTCGGCGGCCAACGCCGACCAGGTGGCGCAGGTGTTGGAGCGCATCCGGGCCAACCGTCTGCGGGCCGAGATCTTCCCCAACGTGGACGTAACCCTGGGCACCAACTTCATCGTGTTCAACTGGAACCACAAAGACCCCTTCAAGGAAAACCTCTTCCGCCAGGTGAAGTTCCGCCGGGCCATGGCCCACCTGATGGACAAGAAGTCCATGATTGAGGTGGCCCTGGGCGGCCTGGGCCAGCCCCAGTGGAGCCCCATCTCCATCCCCAACAAGGCTTTCTTCACCGATGACGTGGCCAAGTTTGAGTTCAACCCGCAGCGGGCTGTGCAGCTCCTGGCCGAGCTGGGCTTCCGCAGCAAGAACCGCGATGGCTGGCTGGTGAACGCCCAGGGCAAGGTGCTGGAGTTCAACCTGGTAACCAACCAGGGCAACAACGTGCGCGAGCGCATCGCCCAGATCTTCCGTGACGAAGCCCGTAAGGTGGGTGTGAAGGTGGAGTACCGCCCCATCGACTTCAACGAGCTGGTGCGTCAGCTCACCAGCCCCGCCGCCGATGGCACCCGTGAGTTCGATGCCATCCTGATCGGCCTGACCGGCGGTATTGAGCCTGCCTTCAGCCGCAATGTTTGGGAGCTCAACGGCTCTCTGCACGTCTGGAACCTGGGCGTGGGCGGCAAGAACCCGGCCAAAGTGGAAGCCTTCGAGGTGCTCATCGACACCCTGATGAAGCGCGGGGCTACCACCCTCGACCAGGCCCAGCGCCGTCAGATCTACGTGCAGTTCCAGAAGGTGGTGGCCGAGAACCTCCCGCTCATCTACACGGTGGCTCCGGCCTACAACCCGGCCCGGCTGACCCGCCTGGGTGGTATGTTCCCCAAAGAACAGATCAACTCCATCGTTGGTCAGGCTCCCTACATCGAGACCGTTTTTGCCAAGGAGTAAACGCCTTCTGGGGCAAGGGGTGGCCCTCCACCCCTTGCCTTCATGCTGAGGTTCTATGTTCGCTTACGTTGTACGAAGGCTACTCCAGCTCGTCCCCACCTTCTTTGGGGCGACCTTGCTGGCTTTTCTGGTGATTCAGCTTGCGCCAGGGGATTTTGTGACCCGGCTCGAGCTCGACCCCACCCAGGATCGCGAGTCCATTGCCAACCTGCGCCAGCAGCTGGGCCTCGACCAGCCCCTGCCGGTGCAGTACGCCAAGTGGCTCTCGGGCATCCTGCAGGGTTACCTGGGCCTCTCGCTCTCCTATAAAACCGACGTGTGGAACGTGATCGGCCAGCGCATCCTGAACTCCATGGTTCTGGTGGTGCTGGCTACCTTGATGATCTACTTGATTGCCATTCCCATTGGGGTGTACTCGGCCATCCGCAAGTACACCTGGCCCGACCGCACCTTCACGGTGCTGGCCTTTTTAGGTCTGGCTATCCCGAACTTCTTCTTTGGTCTAATCATGCTGTTTTTGGCGGTCTGGCTCAACGACTTGACCAACATGCGCATCCTACCCATCGGCGGCATGACCACCGAGTTTATCCACCTGGGTAACTTGACCCGCGCCGCAGGGCTGCTCTTCCCGGTGGCGTTACTGGGAACTCTGGTGTACGCAGGCCTCTTTTGGTGGAAGAGCAACCACGGCCAGCCCGTAAGCTTTGGTGTCTGGGTGGGGCTGGTGATGTTTGGCGTGAGCACATTGCTCATGCTTTTCCCCTTGTTGCAAGGCCCTGGTCTACCCGAGCGGCTGCCCTACACCGAATCGCCCCTCTGGGCCAGGATTACCAACGTCTTGTGGCACGCCTTCCCGGTGGTCATCGTGGTGGGCACTTCGGGCCTGGCCGGCTTAATGCGGGTCATGCGGGGCCAGATGCTGGATGTGCTCTCGCAGGACTACATTCGCACGGCGCGCGCAAAGGGCCTGAATGAGCGGGTGGTGATCTACAAGCACGCCCTGCGCAATGCGGTGATTCCCTTTATCGCTGGAATCGGAGGGTTGCTGCCGGCTCTGATTGGGGGTGCTGGGCTGGTGGAGGTTACCATGGCCTGGCCGGGCATTACGCCCGCTCTGCTGGAGGCTATCTCGGCCATCGACATCTACGTGATTATGGGCCTGATCACCATCACCACGGTGCTGCTGATGATCGGTAATGTGGTTTCGGATCTACTGCTGGCCTGGGTAGACCCGCGCATCCGCTACAGCTAGGGGGTATGACATGCTACGAAGAGCGCAAATGACGTCCACCCCCCCGGCCAACCGAAGCTTTTTCCAGCAGGCCTGGATTCGCTTCAAGCGGCATCCGCTGGCCCGCTTGGGCGCCGCAGTTCTGCTGGTGTTTTATCTGGGGGCCTTATTCGCCGACTTCCTGGCTCCTTATCCGGAAGAGAAAAGCTTCCGCGATTTCTCCTTTGCCTCGCCCACCCAGATTTTCTGGCGCGACGAAAACGGTCGCCTGACCCGCCCCTATGTGTGCGCCTCCGAGCGACGCAGGAACCTCGAGACCTTCAAAGTCGAGGTCATTACTGATTGCGAGAAAGGCCGCTATCCCATCTACTTTTTTGTACAGGGCGAGCCCTACCGCTTCCTGGGGCTGATCCCTGCCGACCTGCGCTTGATGGGTGGACCGTGGCTGCTGGAGGATAAGGCCAAGCTCTTTTTGTGGGGAACCGACGACTTTGGCCGCGACATCTGGGGCCGTATCTGGTTCGGGGGGCGCATCAGCCTGACCATCGGTATTTTTGCGGTGGCTTTGGCCCTGGTAATAGGCATCTTCATGGGCAGTATCTCTGGTTTCTACGCGGGCCGGCCGGTCACCTTCAGCATCGGGGTTTTGAACCCACGCTTCTGGGCTTTTGTGCGTAGCAGCCGATGGTCGGATCACCTGCTGGCCTTTCTGGGCCTGGCCCTGGTGGCGGCCTTGTTGTGGGGCATGTTTCAGGGGTACGAGCGCTACATCCGACCTGACCTACAGCGGGTGAGCACCCTGGCCCTGGGGGGGCTGGGCCTGGTGCTGGGCCTGGTGGTGCTGGGCCTGCTGTTATACAGCCTGGTCTGGCGCAGCCATCTGGTGCGGGCTTTGCTCTGGCTTTCGGCCTGGATCGGCATTGCCTGGCTGCTGTGGATTACCGTATGGGGCTTTTTGCAAAGCAGCCGCGGCCTCGAGGCCATTGTGGCGGGCCTGATTGGCGCAGCGTTGCTGGGGGCCATCGGCTACATTCTGCTGTGGCCGCGCATTGAGCTCGACCTCGACACCATCATCATGCGTACGGTGGAGGTGCTGGCGGCCATCCCCGACCTCTTTTTGCTGATTATTCTCTCGGTGCTGATACCTATGGAAGTGCCGCCTGCAGTGCGCTTCGTGCTGGTGGTAACGATTCTTTCCTTTGTGAACTGGGGCGGTCTGGCCCGTATTATTCGCAGCCAGGTGCTGCAACTGCGCGAGATGGAGTTTGCCCAGGCCGCGCAGGCTTTGGGGGCCGGCGATGCCCGCATCATCATTCGCCATGTGCTGCCGGGAACCTATACCTACCTGATTGTCGCCGTCACGCTGGCTATTCCCGGGTTCATCCTGGGCGAGTCGGGCCTTTCCTTCCTGGGCCTGGGCATCCAGGAGCCCGCTACCTCCTGGGGGTTGATGCTCTCCAAGGCCCAGGCTACTGGCATTACGGCATTTACCGAGCGTCCCTGGCTCCTGATCCCGGGGGTGTTTATTCTGCTGGCAGTTTTGGCCTATAACTTCATGGGTGACGGCTTGCGCGATGCCCTCGACCCGCGCACTAAAGTGTAGCCTGGGGGCCAGGCTGGGTTTGCTGCACCCTTGAAGCGAAACCACCAAAAGCGTAGTGCCCCAGGTGGGCACATCGAGAAGCAGGGTACTCGGGTGGGCCAGACCCTTGGCGATATAATGTCGCAATCTGCTGCTGCAGTGCGTAGGAGTAGGAATGGACGAGAAACGGCTGGTGGATGTAAAAGATCTCAAGGTTCACTTCTTTACCGACGATGGCGTGGTCAAAGCCGTCGATGGGGTATCGTTCCACATTGACAAAGGCGAAACCCTGGCGGTGGTAGGGGAGTCGGGCTCGGGCAAGTCGGTTACGAGCCTGGCTATGATGCGCCTGATTCCAAACCCGCCGGGCAAAATCGTGGCAGGGCAGATGCTGTTTCGGGGCAAGGATGGCAAGGTGCGCGACCTGGCTAAAGAGGACGAAGCCACCATGCGCAAGATTCGTGGCAACGACATCGCCATGATTTTCCAGGAGCCCATGACCAGCCTCAACCCGGTCTACACCGTGGGTGATCAGATTGCCGAAGCGATTGTGCTGCACCAGGGTAAAAGTAAGAAGGAAGCCCTCGAGCAGGCCGCCGAGATGCTCGACCTGGTGGGCATACCCGAGCCCAAAAAGCGCCTGGCCAACTACCCCCACCAGATGTCGGGTGGTATGCGCCAGCGGGTGATGATTGCCATGGCGCTGTCCTGCAACCCCTCGCTGCTAATTGCCGACGAGCCCACCACGGCCCTAGATGTGACCATCCAGGCCCAGATTCTGGAACTCATGAACAAGCTCCGTGAAGAGATTGGCATGAGCATTTTGTTCATCACCCACAACCTGGGCGTGGTGGCCGAGATGGCCGACCGGGTGGTGGTGATGTACGCAGGGCGGGCGGTTGAAGAGGCCGATGTGGTGCCCACCTTCAAAAAGCCCCTGCACCCCTACACCATGGGGCTTTTGAACTCCGTGCCCCGGCTCGACCTGGCTGCTGCGCACCAGCAACGCCTGGAAGCTATTCCGGGCAACGTACCCAACCCGCTTAATCTGCCCCCGGGCTGCGCCTTCCACCCCCGCTGTAAATTCTTCAAGCCGGGGTTGTGTGATCAGGACATCCCAGTTTTGCAAGATGCCGGTGATGGCCATATGGTGCGCTGTGTGCGCTGGGCCGAAATTCAAAAAGGAGAGGCGGTGGAAGCATGAGTGCATCTGTTGCCGAAACCACGACCGCCAACCTGGTAGAGGTTACCAACCTCAAAAAGTGGTTCCCCATCCGTGGGGGAATCCTCTCTCGAGTCGTCGCCAACGTAAAAGCAGTTAACGATGTCAGCTTTTTTGTCAAGAAAGGTGAAGTACTGGGTTTGGTGGGGGAGTCCGGTTCGGGCAAGACCACCGTGGGCCGCACCATCCTGCGCCTGATTGAGCCCACCGACGGCACCATTCGCTTTGACGGTGAGGACATCACCCATATACCTAAGAACCAGCTTCGGGCCTACCGGCGCAGGATGCAGATTATCTTCCAGGATCCCTTCGCCTCGCTCAACCCCCGTATGACGGTGGGCGACATCATTGGTGAGCCGCTGGTCATACATAACCTGGAAGGTTCGGCCCAGGCCCGCTACGAACGGGTGGCAGAGTTGCTTGAGCTGGTGGGCCTGAACCCGGGTCATGTGCGCCGCTATCCCCACGAGTTTTCCGGCGGTCAGCGTCAGCGCATTGGCATTGCACGGGCGCTGGCGGTACGCCCCGAGTTTATCGTGGCCGACGAGCCGGTTTCGGCCCTGGACGTTTCGATTCAGGCCCAGGTGGTCAACCTGCTGCAAGACCTTAAAGAACAGCTGGGTCTGACCATCCTGTTTATTGCCCACGACCTGGCAGTGGTGGAATACATCTCCGACCGCGTCGCGGTGATGTACCTGGGCAAGGTGATGGAGCTGGCCCCTTCGCGCGACCTCTACCTGAGACCGCGCCACCCCTACACCGAGGCTTTGTTGTCGGCCATTCCCACCCCAGACCCCACCATCAAGCGGGAGCGCATTGTGCTGCAAGGGGACATTCCCAGCCCCATCAACCCGCCTTCGGGCTGTGTCTTCCGCACCCGCTGCCGCTATGCCATAGCCGAGTGCGCCCATACCGTGCCCGAACTAAAAGAAGTGGCCCCTGGACACTTCAAGGCCTGCATCCGCGACGACATCCGTGGCTTGAGCTAGCCTGCCTTTATTCAAAAAGCGCCTCCCGGGAGGCGCTTTTTTGTTTGGCGCAGATGCCCAAGCTTTTTGGGCGGGCGCGCCCACCTTCAAGGCTTCATCAGCGCCCTCTCACCCTGCTTGGCAGACAAGGTGATTTACTGAACCTATGCCAAAGCTAATTTTGTTGTGGATAGCGCTGCTTTTGGGGGTCGTAGAGGCTCAAGAGGCGGTCATTTATCGGGGTTTTGCTGAGCTTAGACAACCCCAGACCCTGCCGCCAAACGAATGGGTCTGGGAGCCGGGCGAGGCCTTGTTTCAGAGCCTGGTGCCCGGCTCCCTGCGCCTGATTGGGGTGACCGAGCAGTCGCGCCGCGTGCAGGTAGCGGCCCAGCAGAACCCCCTGGTGGCCTATGTGGGCAAGGAGGTTCAGTTTTACTGGGAGGGCCAGTGGCGCAAGGCCACGCTGGTGAGTGCCGAGCGCAATCTATACCTGTACGAGGGCCGCTATCTGGTGGGGCTTCCGGGAACGGTGGCCTATCCCGACCCCAGCGGATTTTCTTCTTTGCCGAGCCCTAAGGTGGTCTTCCGTTACCAGGGGGGTGGCGCGGGTACCCTGGCTTACTTGACTCGAGGTCTGTCCTGGAGTCTGCGCTACACGCTCGAGGATGGCGAGCTCACGGGCTGGGCTACCCTGTCCAACAGACTGGGCCTGCCCTTGCGGTTGGGCAGAACCGAACTGGTGGCGGGAAGCGTGCCCTTGCTGGAAGGCGACTTCAACGTACCTGCAACCCGCCCCGAGGCACGGATGTTACAGGCGGCTCCTGCCATGGCCGATGCCGCAGAAGCAGAGTTTGTGGGCGAGGCGGCGGGCACCTACCGCTACCTTTTGCCGGGGGAGGTGACGCTCGAGCCCGGTCTTACTGAGCTGCCCTTTATCCGAACCAGAGTACAGCCTACCTACCTCTGGCGGTTGCAGATGGGCTTCAGTACCGAGCGCGAACTCGCTTTTGTGCGTGGTTTCCGCTTCGCTGCTCCGGAAAACCTAGCCGCCGGGGTGGTCAGCATCCGTGAGCAGGGGGTGTTTGTAGGGCAGGCTGGCACCGGCGATACTGCCAAAGGTAACAACGTGACCTTGATGCTGGGCCCCGACCCCGAGGGCCGGGCTACCCGGCAGGTGGAGCAACAGGCCCGCAACCGCTTCCGCGTGACCACCCGGGTGCAGAACCCCAAGACCTATCCGGTAGAGGTTGAAATCCAGGAGATGATGCCCCAGCCCTTCATCCTGGAAGGGGAGGGCCTCGAGCGCACCCCAGAAGGCTACCGCATTCGCTTTACCCTGGCCCCGGGCCAGAGCCGCGCGTATACCTATACCCTTACCTTGCAACAACGCTGAGTAGGGAAGTACCCCTCGCCCCCATGCCTCACCGGCTTCCCCTGCTGACCCGGCGGTCAGGTAAAGTATAGGGGTGAACACCGACCTGTTGTATCAACTTCGTTTCCTGTCCGATCTGACTGAAGGCCCAGCTGGTAAGCCGCTATTTATCTACACCGATATCGAGCGGCCCGAGAAGGAGCCTCCCCGCTACCGTTCGCGCCTGGCTACTTGGGACGGAGGGTTGCGCTTCCTAACCCAAGGCGAGGCTAAAGCACCCTTCTGGCGCGGTAATTACA
>Ga0326763_1000317_pt1 | contig 17808 bp, 17 predicted proteins | sample NORPS_P_FD_207671 | JGI IMG/M metagenome (GOLD analysis project Ga0326763, IMG submission 207671) | Hot spring water microbial communities from Norris Geyser Basin, Yellowstone National Park, WY, United States - NOR.PS_P | ecosystem: Environmental > Aquatic > Thermal springs > Unclassified...
GCGGAGGTAACCTGAAGCGCGGCCAGATAGTACGTCTCGTAGCGGTCTTGGAACGCGTTGGGCGCGTCGTCCGGCACGGGTTTGTGCGGATCGGCGTATTCGCGCGGGGCCTCGGGCGCGGAGGCGTCCCACAGTTTCAGCGCGTAACGGAGGCTGGCGCGTCGGCCGAACACGTCGGTGACGCTCGTCAGGTAGCAAGCCTTGGTGTAGCTCAGGCCGCCCGGGCCGACCGGCTGCTCGACGCCGGCCAGACGCCCGGTCGCACCGCCGGGCGCCTCGTTGTAGCCGTAGGACACCCGGTCCGACCAGAGATTGGTCGTGCTCGCCAGGTTCCAGGCTCGGGCGTAGCGCTGCTGCCCGGCGGTGACGGTGCTCGGGCCGGACCAGAGCGGGGCGCCGCTCGCTCGCGCCCAGCGCACCGACCATTCGACGCTGTTGCCCAGGGAACCGCCCGCGCCGTCGCTGCCGCCGAACGAATGGACGAGGCCGCTTTCGTCCACGATCATCCACCGTTCGAACGCGGCGTAGTAACGAATTGTCCAGAACGCGTAGTTTCTGAGCTGGAAGGATTGGCCACCGTCCAGCACCGCCGCTTCGCCGTCGACGGGTACCACGGTGAACACGCGCTGGGCCGCCGGATCGCTCAGCGTCCAGGATGGGCCTGGTTCCTGCCGCACGTCGGTGCCTGCGGTCAGCGCCAAGCCGCCTTCGGCGAAAGCGGCGACGATGCGGGGATCGACCGGTGCGCCGTCCACGAGCAGCGCCGTCAGCGCCGCGTCCAGCCGCAGCAGGGCCCAGACTGTCCCATCCGGCACGAGCGGGTTCGCCACGCCGTTGCTCACATAGGCATAGGACCAGGCGCCCGGCGTCGGCGCGCCGGCGTCGTCCAGCACGATGGCGGTCCGCGCCAGCATCCAGCCCAGCCCAGCCCGAGGACGCCAGTCGGCCGGTCGCGGTTCCAGGTCATCGCGTCGCGCAGGACGTTGCTCTGGTAAAGGATCGACACGGAGGCGGACAGGGCGGAGTCCGAATCGCGGCCGGGCATGCGGAGCAGAGACTGCATCAGCGTGACGTCGCCACGGAACAGATTGACGCTGCTGCGGACCACGCCGGAGGCGCTCGCATCCATCTGGAACGTGACGATCTCGGGAACCTGGCCGGCATGCGCCAATCGCGTTCTCCCAGGTTCCGACCGGCCCGCCGCGCCGTCCGAACCGGACGGGCGATGCCGCGAGTGAGGTGACCTTACGCATCAGGACCGTTCCTGGCCCGGCTGTAAAGTGCCGCAACCCGTTCTCATCGCGCGCGCACCAGCGCGCGCCGGGTATCAGCGGGCGGCGCGTCCGATTCGGTCGGCGACGGCCAGGATCAGCACGTCGAGCATGCGGAAGACCACCTCGACGCTGAATCCGACGAAGAACGCGAGCGCGGCCAGGGACAAGGAGACGCCCTGCAGCTCGAAGGTGTGGTTGTCCGTCCAGATCGCACCCAGCAGGCCGCCGAGGATGCCCCCGAGAAGGATCCGCAAGGTCCCGTGCAGCGCCTCGCGCGACGCCAGCGTCGAACAGCGGGTTGCCTCATCGATCTCGCGATATACATACGCGCAAGCACCAAGAAGGCCGAGCAGCGTCGGCATCACTACGCCGGTGAGCCCGTTGATGAGCACGGAGGTCCGCAAATCCGTCGACTGCCAGCCGGCGGGCACCGTGTCCGGCGGGTCGGGCGCGCGTGGCTGCAGCCAGGCGACCGGTGAGGCCAGCGACAGTCGTTGCGACACCGTGTTCCAGAGCGACAGTTCCCGGTACACCAGCCTGAGCTTGTCCTCCGCCTCGCGCACCCGCGTGCAGATGAGCTGCAGCTGCAGCGCGGCAGGTCCGGACCCCGCCATGGCGCCGGCGCCGGGGGCGGCGGGGCAGCCGACACCGTCCGGTCCGGACGTGCGCGCGGAGGCGGCCAGCTCCGCGACGCCGAGGTTGTCGAGCGCGCTCTGGTATTCGGCCCGCACGGCCTTCAGCTGCTCGACCGTGCGCCGCCCGCGGTCCACATGCACCAGGAGCAGCATCGTCACGGTGAACACCAGCAGTCCGAACACGGCGCTGGCCGCCGCCCAACGCCGAAGCCGCCGGGCTGCGCGCTCGACCGCGGCTGGCACCGTGGCGCCTTCGGGCAGGCCGAGGAAGGCCTGAGTGAGGCGGATCGACCAGAGATCGGCCGGCGCCGCGAGACGGCTCAGTCGCTTCAGCGCGGCAAGGAGTTGCGCCAGGAGCTCGGGGCTCCCGGCGATCTGGACGGGATCGAGCGTCATTACCCGGGCACAGTCCTGTAGCCCCGCCCGATCGTCGTCGGCCGCTTCGCCCGGGCGCGCCGGCGCGGCAATGACGTGGCGCAACAGCGTGGCCAAATCGTCCTGCAGGAGGCGGATGTCGCGCGCGGCATCCGGGGAAGGGGGCATCGGAGATAGCGTCGGGGCCTCGCATCAGGGCGACCCGCGACGGTCCGCGACTCGCGCCCGCTTGGAGAATCGGTCAGCCGCCGCATGCAGGCAAGTCGAGCGGGCCCGGCCGGTCCCGCGGGCGTCGACCTTACGCGTCCGCGCCGGCGGTCACCTGTCCCGCCATCCCCATCGCGACCGTGCGCGCGTTGTCCACCCGGTTGGTCCAGCCCCGTCCGTAGATGTCCCATTCCGCGAGCGTCTGGTAGTAGCCGATCTGACGGTCGGCCAGCGTGCCGATCAGCGTCGGGGGGCTGATGCGCCGCGTGGCGGCCAGCGTGATGGGGCCGACGACACCGTCGACGCTGACCCCGCACGCCGCCTCGAGCAGGCGCGCGCTCGCCTCGATCCCGGCATTCACCCCGAACTGGAACACCATCAGGTCGACCCCGTGCGCCATGTCCTCGCAGCACAGGGCGTTCCAGTAGAACCGCCGGTATACACTCGCGGCCTGCTTCAGCGTGAGCTGCTGCATGTCGGCCGGGGTGATGCTAGCGATCGGGACCTTGCAGACGGACGCCCATTCGGCCCGGGTGATCCCGAAGTTGGTGGGCCCGCCGGGGTCACGAGGATCGTCCGAGTAGCCGCCCTCCAGGCAGAGCACCTCGTGCAGGCAGGGCAGGAAATTGCTGAGCGGCGGCGGCTGGGCGGGCGCGGCTGCTGCCGGGCCGGCCGGAGCGGCGGGGGCATGCGCCAGCACGGCCGCAAGCTGGCGCTGGATCGAGCGCAGCACCTCGCCGTCGGTGGCCGTCCGCAGCTGGCCGCGCCGGGCGGTGACCGCCAGCTCGGCGAGCCGGATCGTCAGCGTGCGCGCGAGGGCCGGGTCGAGCAGCCGCACGCACGCCTCCGCCTGGTCGGTCGCGCCGGTAACGCTGGCGACGATCCCGGCGGCCTGACCGGCCAGCGTGTCGGCCGCATCGTCGGCGACGAGGTCGATGAGCGTGGGCACGAAGGAGAGCGCGACACCAACCAAGACCTGCAAGACCCACCTCCGGTCGATGCGGGAGCGTAGCGAGGCGGGACTGTCACGTCCAGCCGCGGGCCGCCCGGATCAGCGCGAACCGGAGCGCCGGCCGAAGCAGCCAGGCGAGCGCGGGCAGCAGCAGCGACGGCAGGCTCCAGGTTGCAATCAGCGCCGGCGCGTTACCCCGGAGCGCGCTCGCGGCCGGGAGTGCCGATAGTCCGAGGCCGGCCAGGGTGCCCCACAGGCGCAGGGCGGCGAGCAGGGTTCCGAGGCGGCCCAGTATCCGCACGAGACGCGCGCTGCCGTCGAGGACGGCACGCACGCCGGCGACGTGGGCGGCCAGCAGCCCCGACCGCGCGTCCGGCGACGCCGCGAGCAGGCTGCGGCTCACGGTCACGACCATGTCGCCGTCGGCCTGGAGCAGGGTGGCGATCGCGGGCGCCTCCGCCGGCGTGACCACCGTGATGCCGCCCTCGACCGCCAGGCGCCATGCCAGGCGCAAGCTGTCGCGCAGAGCCGGGCGCGCCACGGCTGCGGGCGGCATCAAATCGCGGCCCGACCAAACAGCGAGCCCGTGACCAGCCCCAGCAGGTCGCGCAAGGTCGCGAACACCATCGACCACTGCCGCACACCCTCGTCCACCGCGCCCCGATGCAGTTCGGCGAGGAACGCGCGCTGCCCGTCCGGCATCTCGGCAACCCGGAACAGCACGTCGCCGCCGATGCTGAGCGTCGTCTGCAGCAGCACCTCCTCGAGGCCGAGTTCCCACGCCTTGCGGATCAGGACCGTCAGGTCCGGATCGATCGCAAGCACGGGGCGGGGGTGGCGCGAGAGCGCTGCGAAGGTCTGGTCGAGCGTTCCGCCGAACAGCCGCGGCATCCCGCCGGTCGCCGTCACGTCCGGGTCGCGCATCAGCGCCAGGAGACGCGGATCCTCGCCCTGCGCCGGGCTCGACGGCGCCGAGAACATGCGTTCGAGCATCATCGCGGCCCCTCGCAATTGGCGGCTGTTCTCCTCGATCCGGGTCAGCAGCGCGAGGTGGCGCTGGCCGGCGGCGCGCGCCTCCGGCGGAGCCTCGGCGCTGGCGGCCAGCATGCGCCGGCGCAGGGCGAGCGCGATCCAGTGCAGGGCCTCGAAGCTTTCCGCCCCGTTCGTGAGCTCGCCGACGGGGCGGTCCGGCGGCGCGGGAGCGAGATCCGCTGGCCAGGCCGGCCGATCCCCGGCCGCCCAGGCCTCGAGATAGCCGCGATACCGGGCGGCGTCGCCCTGCCCGGCCAACCGCCCGCAGGCGGCGACCAGCACCGGCTCGGTCAGGGCGAGGCGCGGTTCGGTGTACTCCCGGTATTCCTGCAGGATCTGGTGCAGCGCCATCGGCGCCTCGGGCATCTTCTGCCCGATCATGCCGTCCTTGAGGATCGTGTTCACCTCCAGCGTGAGCAGGCTCGAGGCGATCGTCTGCAGCCGCTGCTCCCAGCGCAGGGCGACGTCGTCGGGCATGATCAGCCCGCCCGGGGCGCCCCGGTCCGGTCGACGAGCCCTTCGAACGTGTCCAGCATGTCCTTCAGCAGGGCGACGCTCTTCTCCCGGATCGCATGCGCCTGGTTGACCGAATCCGCATGCAGCGCCCGGAGGTCGGGGTCCTTGGTGAAGGCGGGCGACATAATGACCGAACCGTCCCCGAGCAACATGTCGAAGCTCGTGCAGGCGACGAGCTGACCCTGCGTGCCGAGCGAGAGGCCGGTCACCTCGCCGAACTGGCCGGCGCCGGTCGCGCTGACCTCGCCGATGATTGTGGTCACCCTGAGCACCAGCAACTTGCCGACCGCCTCGCCGATGCGCTCCCTCAACGAGGTGGCAACCGCCTCCGAATCGGGACCAGGGCTGGTGGCGGCCGGCTGCATCGGGACGGGGTCGGGCATGACGCACTTTCTTCCGAGGGTGAAGCGAGGCGGATCATGGGCAATGTCGGAACATATCCGCAAGGCGTCGCCTGCCCCCGATCGCGGCTGCGTTCATCCGACCGACGCTGCCGCACGTCGGCCCGCTGCCGCGTCGATGACGCGACCCAGCAAGTCCAGACCAACTGCACGATCCCGCCGGCCTTTGATCGAGAAGCGGAATCCATGCTGATCCGGGTCGTTCCGCTTGTGCTGGGGACGGTTCCATGTCGCAGGTATCCGCCGTCGAACACCACCGCCCGCCCGTAGCGGACCGGTATCGGCGCGTAATCGGCCCGGCCAGGCTCGGACTCGACCCAAAGCGCGCAGGTCTGCACGGCATCGGTGAACGGCAGCCAGACATTGATCTGATCGGTTTGGCCGGCGTGGGATAGACGCCGAGCGTGCGGCAGAGCGGCCGGCGGCCTGCCTCGACGTCACTGGCCACGACCCGGTGCCGGGCCGGCACGGTCTCGCGCTCCGGCCAGATCGCGCCCACCAGCCGGCGCCGATGCCGTCCCGAGGAGTCGTGTGCAGGAAACCGCTGTGCGGGTTGTCCGCGGCCGTCCGCCAGGCGAACCGACCGCGCTCGTAGGACGGGTCGAGGATAGGCTGCCCATGGATCCAGAGCATCAGCCGCCTGGCGCTGCGGCGGCTGCCCAACACGACGATGAGCGTCCTGCTGTCCGGCGCGAGGTAGACGCCGCTCCACGGGTAGGCGTGCGTGCGCAGCAGCACCTCGAACTCCTCGAGCATGTGCGGCCAGTCGGCCGCGCGGTCCTCGGCCGCCGACCACTGCTCCAACGCCCGCGGCCGCATCGCGGGGTGCACGGAGCGGATCGCCCGGTGCGCCGAGCGGGCCAGGGGCTCGCTGCAGAGAAGATCCCACAGCAAAGCGGGATTGGGCGAGGCTTCGCGGCGCCTCCCTTGGCGGCAAGCTGGACGCCTCTATCTACCCGTCGGCTTGACGGCTCGCTGGCACGGCGAAGCAGATTGAGATTTGAAAGTGGGTCACGACGGAGATGTGAAGTCGCCGGCGGTCGCTGGCAGATCGGCTGGCTACCCAGCCGGTCAGCCACAACGATGTCGCTCGGCCGCAGGGTCGGCACGAGAAACTGTTCGACCCAAGCCAGAAACGCCGGCCCGTTGATCGGGCCGTCCAGCACGAGCGGCGCGACAATCCTATCGTGGCGCAGCCCGGCCAGGAATGTCGTCGTCTTCCAATGGCCGTAAGGCGCCGAGCCGATCAGACGCTCGCCTCGAGGACTGCGTCCAAGCAGCCGCGTCATGTTCGTCTTGGCCCAGGTCTCGTCAAGAAAAACCAGCCGGGTCACGTCCAGTCCGGACTGTAACTCTAGCCGACATACGCCGCGCCTCAGGCCGGAGATGCTTACGCCGCAAGGCCCCAGAGCGTATCGGTCAGAACCCTTGCACCCGCAAGCAGGTCTGCAGGATCGGACCACTCGGCCGGGTGGTGGCTCAGACCGTCGCGGCACGGGACGAACAGCATCCCAGTCGGACAGAACCCCGCCAGCGATCGCGCGTCGTGTCCGGCAGCCGAGGCGATGTCGCGGTGCGGAATGCCGAGCGCCTCGGCTGCATCGGCCAGCGTGGCGCGGATCTCCGCCGAGAAGGTTACCGTCGAATTATGTTGGATTTGCCGGAGCGTTGCGGTGCAAGGCGCCGCTGCTTGGGCCACGATCTCCGCAACCGCGGCGTCGATGCGATCCACAACGGTGTCGCAGGGGTGGCGCACATCAATCGAGAATACGACCGACTCCGGCACCACGGATGGGACGTTTGGCAAGACCTGGAACAGCCCGACCGTGAACTTGACATCCGCCGGCTCTGCGGTGGCTCGCTCCATCGCCGACACCATCCGCACAGCCGCCAGCAGCGCATCCCGCCGGTCTGCACGCTCGGTAGTACCGGCATGGGCGGCCATGCCGGAGACGGCAACCCGATAGCGGCGCGTGCCCTGGATCGCGGTCACGACCCCCACTGGAACTCCCTCGCGCTCCAGCAGCGGGCCCTGTTCGATGTGCGCTTCAACCAACGCCGCGATCTCCCGACCGAACGGGCGCTGCGCAACGTCGCGATCGGCCGCCAGAACATCGCCAATCGCCTCGGCCAATGTCACCCCCGCCGGGTCGCGCAGACCGGCCAGCGCGGCCATCGTCTTGGTCCCTGCGTAGAGCTCGGAGCCCGTCATCCCCGGGGAGAACCGACATCCCTCCTCGTTCGTCCAGGCAACCACTTCGATCGACCGGCGCGGACGCTGCCCTGAGGCCACGATGGCCTGCACCGCCTCGAGCCCGGCGAGCACGCCGAACGCCCCATCAAACTTGCCGCCAGTCGGCTGGCTGTCGATGTGCGACCCGGTGAGCACCGGCGCCAGGTCCGGCTCGCGTCCGTTTAGGCGCAGAAACAGATTGGCCGCCGGATCGGTGAACGGCTGCAGGTTCACCGCACGTCCCCACTCGACCAGCGCCGCGCGCGCGGCGATCTCGTCGGCGGTCAGCGCCTGTCGGTCGACGCCGCCATCCGGACGCGCGCCGAACGCCGCCAACTCCATCAGCCGCTGCCAAAGGCGGCCGCCATCGACGTGCTGAGACGGGCGCATCCGGTCTAATCGGTCCGCATCACCTGCGCCGGGTTGGCGCGAAGATCGCGGGGCAGCCAGCGCTCCGCCTCGACCTGGGCAATGAACTCCGCGAGCAGCTGGTTGAACAGAGCCGGCTCCTCGAGGTTGAGCGTGTGGCCCGATTTTGGGAACACGGCCAGACCGGCCCGGTTCACGATGCGCTTGAGGAACAAGCCCGGCTGCAGGCAGTGATCGTCCTCGTCGCCGACCATCACGAGCAGCGGGGCCTGCATGGCCCGGAATTCGGCCTCCAGATCGTACAACGACGGGCGGCGCATCTGCACGCCCCGCATCGTGTTGGCCGCACCGAGCGCGTCATGTTGCCCCAGTCGCTCGGCGAACAGCGCCCAGCCCCGCGGATCCTTCGCCTGGAACTGCACGCGTGAAGCGCCCTCTGCATAGACCGGCGCGAATGCCGCGGCGCCGCGCGCCTCGAAATTGGCGGCAACCTGCGCCGACACGCCGCGGAAATACTCTTCTTGGTCCTTCTCCGCCCCATACCCGGCCCCGGCCGCGACGATCGAGCGCACGCGCGCGGGATGCCGCAATCCAACGTGCAGCACGGCGAACCCGCCCATCGACAGCCCGACCAGATGCGCCCGCTCGATCCCCGCCGCGTCCATCACCGCGACGATGTCGTCGGCGGCCTGGGTCTGCGAGTAGGCCTCGACGTCTTCCGGCACGTCGGAGGGCGGATAGCCACGCGCGGCGAACGTCAGGCAGCGATGGCGCCGCGCAAAGAACGCCAGTTGTGGTTCCCAGCTCCAATGGCTTCCGCCGAACTCGTGCACGAACACGATGGGCGTCCCCGTGCCCGCCTCCTCGTAGAACAGGCGGACGCCATCGGTGGCTGTGGCGACGCTCATGCGCGCTTCACGCGACCGACCGGCGGGACGCGATCCCGCCGTCGATCGTCACGACCGTGCCCGTCGTGTAACCGGAGCGCGGCGAGGCCAGGAACAAGAACAGATCGGTCACCTCCCGCACATGCGCGGGCCGGCCGAGCGGATACCGCGCCAGCAGCTCGTGGTAGCGCTCGGCATCGCCGAGCCGCGTCTGCGCGAATTTGCGCAGCATCGTGTAGATGCGGGTCGTGTCGACCGGACCCGGGTTGACCCCCACGACGCGGATGTTGTCGTCCAGGCTGGTCCCGCCGAGCGCCCGCGTCATCGCCATGATCGATGCGTTGCCGGCCGCGCCCTCGATGTAGTTGGGGTCGCACACCTCACCGCCATTGCCGATGTTGTTCAAGATCACGCCGCCGCCCCGCGCCTTCATGCGCGGATAGATCAGACGCATCATGTCGGCGTATCCGAAGCCCTTCAGCGCCCACCCGTCGCGCCATTGCTGCGGTCCGATATCGAAGAGCGGGCCGCTCGGGATCACGCCGGCGTTGTTGACGAGGATGTCGATCTCGCCTGCCTCGTCCACGATCCGCTCGCAAGCGCCGGGCTCCGTCATGTCGGCGGCGGTGACGCTGACCGCCACCCCGTGCACCCCGCTGATCTCCTCTTGCAACGCCCGCAGCCGGTCCGCCGAGCGGGCCGTCAGATGCAGCGGACAGCCCTCAGCCGCGAACGCGTGCGCCAGCCCCTCGCCGATCCCCTGCGAGGCGCCGGTGATCAGGACACGCTTTCCCCTGAGTTCCAGATCCATGCGCGTATGCTCCTAAAAAGATGCCGCGATAACGTTCTGCCCGCGGGCGCGCTCGAGAGCCGCTGGCAGGTGCTCGACGAATGAGACGACCCACTCCCGCGGCACGCTGACCGAGACTTTCACGAAACGGTCGCCGAAAGTGGGCGTGTGATACGCGCCCTGACGGATCATGATGCCCTGCTCGGCGAAGGCAGCCACCAGAGCCTCGGGCCGGACGCCCAGCCGATCGCACTCGATGATTACGAAGTTGCCGTGGGACGGATATACCGGCATCGACAGCCCTGGGATGCGGTCCACCGCTTCCTTGATCAACGCCTGATTGTCCCGCTGCATCGCGAGCACCTGCGGGAACCATTTCCGCTTGATCGCAAGCCCGGCCAGAGCCGCACGCTGCGCCAGGATGCTCGCCCCGAGGATGTTGGGCGGCGCCGCTGCGAGCCGCTCCGCCAGGTCAGGATCGACGACCATCGCGCCGGCCCGCAGCCCGGCCAGTCCCAGCCACTTGGAGAAGCTGTAGATCGTGATCGTGCGCGCTGGCTCGATCGCCGCCGCGAGATGATGGTCGTAAGCGAAATCCCGATACGTGCAGTCGTGCACCAGCCAGGCGCCCGCCTCGCGCACGATGTCGACAATGGCGGCGATCTCTTCGGCAGTGCAGGCGGTTCCGAGCGGATTGTTCGGATCGACCAGGTAGACGATCTTCGTCTGCGGCCCGATCGCCGCACCCAGACGCGACGGGTCCAGCCGGTAACCGTGGTCAGCACCGTAGATCGGGATCTGCCGCACGGTGGCCCCCACGGCGCGGGCGAACACCATCGGCCAATTCCAGGTCGGGTCGGTGGTCAGCAGCTCGTCGCCGGGTCCGAGCAGGGTGTGACAGACATGATACAGCGAGGCGACCGCGCCGTCTGACACCAGCGCTGCCTGCGAGGGCAGGCCGAGGTCGGCGACGATACCAGCCCGAAGCGCCTCGAGCCCCGCGGGCGGGGCGTAGGCATGCCATTCCTCGTCCTGTGCGCAACGCACGATCGCCTCGATCACGGAGGGATGCGCCGGGATATGGTTGGTGTTCTGCCCGAGCCATTTGAGGCCTGGCGTGTTGACCAAAGCGTCGAAATGCGCGTTTCGCGCCTCAAACGTTCGCATCACTGTCTCCGCTTGCGCGGCAATGGCTAACAAGGGACCTGGATGCGCGCAAGGCAGTCTGGCATACAATATGCGTAGACTCGCATACAGGTCGCGTGGACGCGATCATCAGAGGAGCATGAGATGCTGACACGGCGACAGGCAAGTATCGGGTTCGCGGCGGCGTCGCTGGCGCGGCCGGCTTTGGCGCAAGGCGCCTCGAAGGTGAGCTTTACGACCTCCTGGATACCGGAGGGGCCGAACCTGTTCGCCTATGTCGCCCGCGACAAAGGCTTCTGGAAGCAGCAGGGATTGGATGTCAGCGTCGCCAGGGGCTCGGGCTCCGGCTCGGCAGCGCAGGCCGTGGCGGCCGGCAGCTTCGATTTCGGCATGGCAGCGACGCCGACCGTCATCATCCAGGCTGCACGCAATCTGCCCATCACCTGCATCGGCCAGATCAACTATGACGCGCTCATGGGCATTGCCGTGCTCGCCGACTCGCCGATGCGATCGCCCAAGCAGCTCGAGGGACACAAGCTGGGCGCCAGCGTCGGCTCCGGCGAATATCCGTTCCTGCCGCTCTACGCGGAAAAAGCCGGGCTCGATTTCTCCAAGGTCGAGCTGGTCCAAGTCGATTCCAAGGTCCGCGAACGCGCCCTGATCGACAAGCAGGTCGACGCGATCTCCTCGTTTGCGACCAGCACCCTGCCCTCGCTGGTGCCGCTCGGCACCCAGCTCCGGTTCATGCTGTTCCGCGACGCGGGGCTCGACTTCTACGGCCAGTCCCTCACGACCCAGCCCGGCCGCATCGCCAAGGACAAGGCGCTCTGCGCCGCCTTCGTTGCAGGCGCGATGCAGGCGATCAAGTTCACCATGACCAGTTTCGACGAGGCGGTGGACATTTTTCTCAAGGCCAATAGCGAAGTGGCCCTCAGTTCCACCGGCAAGGAATATGCCCGGATCGGCCTCGGCCTGACCAACCTGACGAACATGACCCCCGAAGTGAAGGAGCACGGCTTCGGCTGGGCCGACCCGGCCAAGGTCGCCGGCATGATCGCCACCGTCGTTCGATACGCGGTGGGCGACAAGGCGCAGCCGCCCGACCCAGCAACCCTGTTCACCAACGAGTTCGTGGGCTCGATCACGTTGTCAGCAGATGAGTTGGGCCGTGCCGAAACGAGTGCGGCGCCCTATCGCAAGTTCTTGGTCTGATGCCGGAGGGGGTCTCGGCCCAGCCGCTGCTGCGGATCGAGGCGGTCGAGAAGACCTATGGCGGCCGGCAAGGCCCGGTGCGCGCGGTGGCAGGCGCGAGCCTGGCTGTGCGCAAAGGCGAGTTCATTTCGCTTCTGGGCCCGAGCGGCTGCGGCAAAAGCACGCTGCTGATGATGATCGCCGGCCTCGAAACGCCAACCGCCGGCCGCATCGAGCTCGATGGCACCTTGGTTGCCGGCCCCCGCCGAGACATCGGCATCATCTTCCAGGACGCCACGCTGTTGCCGTGGAAGAGCGCCCTCGAAAACATCCTCCTCCCCGTGCGCATCCTGCGTCGGCCGGTGCGCGAGCACCGCGAGAGGGCGCGGGAGCTGCTCGCCTTGGTCGGGCTTGCCGGCTTCGAGAACCACAAGCCCGGCCAGCTCTCCGGCGGCATGCGCCAGCGGGTCGCAATCTGCCGCGCGCTGATCAACGACCCGGAGATCCTGCTGATGGATGAGCCGTTCAGTGCGCTCGATGCCATCACGCGCGACGAGATGAACGAATTGCTGATAGACCTCATGGAGCGAACCGCCAAGACGGTCGTGTTCGTCACCCATTCGATCCGCGAAGCCGCGTTCCTGTCCGACCGGGTCCTGGTGATGGGCGGTCGGCCATCCGGCATCCTGCTCGATGAAACCATGCCGTTCGCCCATCCGCGCCGGATGGAGATCGGCGAGACCCTCGAGTTCGGCCACGTCGTCCGCCGTCTCCGTCTCGCCATCGAGGCCGCGCACGCCGGCAAGGGAGGCTAGAGCATGGCCAGTGCCATCGGCACCGAGACCGGCGTCACCATCGCGGCCCCATCCTCCGAGCGACAAACCGCCAGCCCGGGCCTGCGCGGGCTACGCGCCGTCCTCCTACCCAGCGGTCTGGCGGTCCTGGTGCTTGCCGCCTGGCAGGCCTTCGTCCAGATCGGCCATGTCCCGTCGGTGATTCTGCCGTCGCCCGTATCGACGCTCGGCTTCATCGCCGAGCACTGGGATCTCCTGCTCACGCATGCGATCCCGACCACACTGGAATCGGCGCTCGGCTTCCTGCTCGCCAGCATCCTCGGCGTGCTGCTCGCCATCCTGATCACCTATTCGACGCTCGCGCGCGAAGCGCTGTATCCAAATCTGGTCTTCTTCCAACTGATACCGAAAATCGCCCTCGCCCCGCTGTTCATCATTTGGCTGGGGATCGGCATCCAGTCGCGCGTCGCCTTCTCAGTCTTCATCGCGTTCTTCCCCGTGGTAATCTCGACCGCGGCCGGGTTCATGAGCGTCGACCGCAGCATGCTGCGCCTCTGTCGCTCGCTGACCGCGACTGAAGCGCAGATTTTCCTGCACGTTCGCTTTCCCACAGCGCTGCCTTACATCTTCAGCGGCATGAAGGTGGCGGTCACCCTGGCCATCATCGGCGTCATCATCGGCGAGTTCATCACAGCCCAGGCCGGGCTTGGCTACCTGATCATCTTTGCCACCGCTCGGGCCGACACCGAAGTGTCGATGGCGGCTATCGTCGTGCTCTGTGTCGCGGGGCTCCTGCTCTACGGGCTGGTGGCCCTCGGCGAGCTCGTCGCGCGGCGTTTCTACGGTTCGGATCCGGCATGACCGGTGCGGCCGCGGCGGTCGAAGCCTCGCTATCGAGCGAGATCGCGGGCCGCCTCGAAGATGATATCCTGCACGGCCGCATCCGGCCTGGCGACCGACTCGACGAGCGGGAGTTGGGCGAGATCTACGGCGTGTCGCGCACCCCCGTCCGGGAGGCGCTGCAACGCCTGCAGGCAAGCGGTCTGGCGGTCGCACGCGGCCGCCAAGGGCTGCAAGTCGCGCACCTCTCGGTGGCGGACCTGCTGGACGGGCTGACGGTTGTCGCTGAACTCGAGGCCCTCGCCGCGGCCCAGGCGGCGCGTCGCCTGACAACCGTCGACCGCGACGCGCTCAGCGTGGCGCACGAGGCATGTGGCCGCGCCGTTGAGGCCAGTGACTGCGACGCGTTCTACGGCGCCAACATCGAGTTTCACGCCGCCATCGCTGCCGCCAGCCGAAACGACATGCTGCAGGACGCGCTCCACCGGCTATCGCTCCGGACCGCGCCGTATCGTCGCGCGATCACCTTCCAGCCCGGCCGAATGCCGGCGTCCCAGCCCGAGCACGCGGCGATTTTCGATGCGCTCGTCAATCACCAGCCGAACGTTGCCGCAGACGTCATGCGGAAACACATCCTGCTGCTGACGGCGGACATCGTCGATTTCCTCAAATTCGTGCGCGGCACTCCGCACGAAGGCCTGTTCGCTTCGGCCTGAGCTTCGCCGATTGTCCCGTCGGCCCCGTCGAGGCCGCGCTCCAGACGCCGGCGGCTGCGCACGTACGTACAGCCAGGAACACCTCGCCCACACGCGTTATTACCTCCGTGCGACGCTGGACAGCGTCTTGAAGAGACGCTCATATTGTTCTGCCCACATATCAAACGAGTAAGGCGCTGGCAAACGGCATCGCCGGTTGGAACAGGGAGCGGCCAACGCCGCTGCGATACTGCGTGCCACGTCGCTGGGGTCGTGAGGATCGATGGGAATCGAGGGCACACCGGGGATGACGGCGAACTTCGATAGTATGGTCGGCAGCCCGCACGCCGCCGCCTCGAGCGCCACCATTCCCAGTCCCTCGGGGCGAATGGGGCTGAACAACAGAGCGTCGCCCGCGCTCAACCACGCTGCCAATTCCTGACGCGGAACGGCATCGACGAAGTGCGTCACCGGCCCGATGCCACTGCGCGTTGCGCTCTCCCGTAACTGACCTTTTGCGGGACCATCGCCAATGATGGCCAGATGAAGGCCAGGATCCGTCCGTAGCGCTTGAGCGAACCCGTCCAGCGCCTGTTGTACGCCTTTGTGGGGATGCAGGCGACCGACCGAGACGAGCAAATGGCCATCCTCTGGCACGCCGACTTCTGCCCGCAACCGGGCGCGTGCCTGGCTGTCGAACGCGAACAATCGTTCGTCGACGCCGTTGGGGATGAGCGTGACCGGCACGCCACGCGCGAGCCACGACATCGGCGCCGAGGTCATGCGTCGCTCGACTGCGGGTCCGATCGCGACGAGGTGGTCGTGAGACGCCAGCGCGCGATCCTGAACCACGTCGCGCAGATCCATCGCCGCCTTGGCCCAGGAGTTCGGCCTTGCGTCGAGGAGGTTGGCAACCAACAAGCTCCACATCGTCCCGTGAATCTGCAAAACGAGAGGCGGTCCGCCCGGCTCGCGGTGCCGGGCTATTGCGTTGGTCGCCCGGCCCGCGCCCATCACAACGTCGACCCGGCGCCGATAATCCGCCTCGAACACGGCCACGGATTGGCGCCACCACGCACGCGAATAACGGCCGGAAGGCACGTCCAGCGCCCGCACGGTGATCCCCCCCTGCACGCTCCGCTCCGGCAGTGCCATGCATTTCGTGGTGAGAATCTCGACGTCATGACCGCGCCCTTGCAGCGCCCGTGCCAAGTCCCACACGACGAGCTCCATCCCTCCCACACTATGGAACGGTAGAGACCGGCAAACGAACAGAATCCGCAAGACTAGCTCCGAATAATAGCGATCACTGGCGACGATCTCTCTTGCGAGCAAGGGTTGATTGAGACAATTTGGGTGCGTTGTCTGGACCCGACGCAGCGATGAAAACGAGTGAGACCATGGGCAAACTCACGCGAGTTCTTTGGAATGCGGCGTCTCTGGTGCTGTTTCGCATAGGCGCTGATGCAGCGCTGCTGCTCTTCTACCTTCTGCTGTCGCGCCGCTTCGGCGCGCACGGGCTCGGGCTGTATGCCTACGGCATGGCACTCTCCGGTCTGGCGTTCGCGCTCCCGGGCTACGGCTTCGCGACCTTCCTGATCCGAGCCGGCAGCGCCTCCGACCAGGCCTACCGCGAGCTGTGGCCGCCGCTGCGCCGCCTGGCCATCTACGGCCTGCTGGCCGCCGCCCTCCTTATCGTCCTGTCGGCAAGCTGGCTGCCCGCCGAGGAGCGTCTGGCGCTTCTGATCATCGCCGCGGGCCAGTTTTTCTACTTTGCCGCGGAGATCTACCGGGCGCCGTTCTCGGTAGCCGAACGGATCGGCGGCATCGCCCACGCCGAGCTCATCTACAAAGGCCTTATCGCGGCGGTCGGCGGGTCGCTGCTGCTGCTCGGCGCCGGCTTGCCCGTGGCGCTCGGGATATTCCCGCTGGCCGGACTGAGCTATCTGCTGTTCGTTGTGCGCGCGTCCCGCCCGCTGCAGCCGGCCCGGGTCGAGCGGCCGGTCACGCTGGGAGCGGCGTTCCGCGCGTCGTTGCCCTTCTTCGCGACCGTGATCGTCGAGACACCGATGTATCGCCAATATCCGGTGCTGCTGGTCTGGTTCAGCGGCGCGGCGACGAGCGGCGTGTTCGGCGCAGCGTTCAAGCCGGTCGAGGCCGGGCTGCTCTGCCTGGGCTACCTGAACGTCGCGCTGCTGCCGACGCTGACGCGCGCCGGCGCGGCGGACCGCCGGGGGCATGGCAGGCTGTTCTTTCAGTCGCTGCTGATCGTCGCGGTGACGTCGATGACCGGTGCCGCGCTCGGTGTCTGGCTCGCACCACAGTTCGTCGACATGCTGTTCGGCCCACGCTTTGCCGGCGCGATCCCGGTGCTCCGCATCCTGTGCCTCGCGCTGGTGCTGGCGAGCCTGAAGGAAGTGATGATCACGGGACTGGGAGCGTTCAACCGGATCAACAGCTGGACGGCGGTGCAGGCCGTCACCCTCGGAACTGGGTTTGCCGGCGCGCTCAGCTTGGTCCCGTGTTTCGGCGCGATCGGCGCCGCGCTCGCGCTCTGCGGCGGCGAGTTTGCCGGCTGCGCGACCGCCGCCGTCTGCCTGCGCGTCGCCTTCGCGGCCGAGGCCGGCGTACTGGTCGAGAGGGAGAGTTGAAGCCCGGTTGATCATGGGCGGTCCCGCGGGTCTGGCAACCGCTCGAGAACGTCGAAGACATGGGTGCCGTCGGGGAACGTCGTTCGATCCGCTAGCCCGACCTTGGCGCCCGCCGGGCGGTACCATCGTGAGAGCGCCGGCAGCGCGGACGGGTCGGCGACCCGGTCGGTGTTCCATCCCAGGATGAGGAGGCCGCCCTCCGCCAGGATCGAGGCGCAAGCGTCCAGTGCGGCGGTCTGCGCCGAGGCGCCGTCCACGCCGAAGCCGAACACGCCGCTGAGAACGATTGTTTGAAAGAAGCCCGGTGCGAAGACCGAGGTGCTCGCCTCGACTCCGGCGACCACGTGGCGGCCCTTTGCACCCCAGCAGGCTGCGTCGGGGTCGATGTCGAGGGTCCAGCAGGTCGCGCCGCCGCGCGCGAAAGCGTCCGGATAGGCGGCCGTGTAACGCCGGCAGCCCACGAACAGGAGGTTGCCCCCGTGTCGGCCCAAGGCGGGTATCAGCACCTGCCGCATGTGGCGTCGGTCGGACGACCGACGGACCTTGCGGTCGACGACCCAAGCCTCGAGGCGATCGCGCGCGGTCGGCGGCAGCCATCGGCGGACGGCGTCGCGAGAGAGTTTCAGAAACGATGCCGCCTTGGGCGCGGGCTCATTCATGCGCTGAACACCTCATTCGGCCCGTCCGACCTTGCGGCGGAGCGTGCGGGCCGCATGAGCCAGATCGAATCGCCACCGCTTTCCATCCACGAGTGTTCGGTCGCCCGCCGGGCAGAGCGTATGCAGTCCGCGCGGGTAAGGGCCGGGTGCTGGTTCGAGGC
>Ga0326763_1000318_pt1 | contig 17794 bp, 15 predicted proteins | sample NORPS_P_FD_207671 | JGI IMG/M metagenome (GOLD analysis project Ga0326763, IMG submission 207671) | Hot spring water microbial communities from Norris Geyser Basin, Yellowstone National Park, WY, United States - NOR.PS_P | ecosystem: Environmental > Aquatic > Thermal springs > Unclassified...
CGCAGGATGGCCCGCAACGCCCGCGCGTCGAAGGCGCCGAAAACTTGCCCCGCGGCCGCATAAGCCGCGAGCCCTGAACCCACCAGCAAGGTCAACGCTCCCCAGCGCCAGCCGACCGTGAACTCGGCGCGTACGAAGACGTAGCGCTGCACGCCGATCAGCGTGATCGCCATCACCATCGCGGCCCCCGCCATGCGCGCGAGCCGGAATTGCAGGCGGCGGTCGATGACCAACTGGCCTCGCCGGCTCAACACCACCCCGAGCGCGATGACGTTGAAGATGGCCGACAGGCTGGTCGCCAGCGCTGGGCCCATGTGCCGGAGCGGCACCATGAACAGCAGGTTCATGAATAGGTTCAGCGCGATCGCGATGAACCCGATGCGAACGGGCGTCGACGTGTCGCCATTGGCGAAAAAGGCCGGGATCAGCACTTTGACGACGACGAAGGCTGGCAACCCGAACGCGTAGGCGGCCAAGGACTGCGCGCTGAGTTCCGCGGCCGCCTGCGTGAACGCGCCGCGCCCGAACAGCACGAGCATGATCGGCTCACCCCCGACCGCCAACGCCAGCGCCGCGGGCAACGTGAGAGCCAGGCTGACCTCGAGCGCGCGGCTCAGCGTGTGTCGCGCCTCCTCCGTCTGCCCCGATCGCGCCTGCCGCGACAGCAAAGGCAGCAGCGCGGTCCCGACCGCCGTGCCGATGACGCCCAGCGGCAGCTGATTGACCCGGTCTGCATAATACAAAAGGCTCGCCGAGCCCGGTGGCAACAGGCTGACGATGACCACGTCCACCGCCAGGTTGAGCTGCGTCACCCCCGCGCCGAGCAGGCCGGGTCCCATGCGCCGCAGCAAATGCCGCATCTGAGGCGTCATGCGCGGCCGTGGAATGTGCAGCCGCATGCCCGCCCGCCGCACGGCCCAGGCCAGCAGCGCCAGTTGCAGCACGCCGGAGATCGTCACACCCCACGCCAGCGAATGCCCCACCGTCGGCACGTAGGGGGTCAGCAGCAGCATCGCCCCGATGGAGACGCCGTTGAAGACGAGCGGCGCCGCCGCCGCCGCCGCGAACCGATCGAGCCCGTTCAGCACGGCAGATAGCAGCGCGGCCAGGCAGATCAACAGCACGTAGGGAAAGGTGATCCGCGCCAGCGCGACCGTCAGCTGCTCCTTGCCGGGCACGTCGGCGAAGCCCGGCGCCAACACCCGCATGATCTGCGGCATGAAGATCTCGCCGGCGACCGTCAGCAGCAGCAGCCAGAACGCCAGCACCGCGATGGTTTGTTCAGCGAAGTGACGCGCCGGCTCGGGGCCCTCCGTGGCATAGATGCCGGAGAATTCCGGCACGAAGGCCGCGTTGAAGGCCCCCTCGCCAAACAGGCGACGGAACAGGTTCGGGACCCGCAGCGCGATGAAGAAGGCATCGGCCACCGGGCCGGTGCCGGCGAGCGCGGCGATCAGGATATCGCGGACGAACCCCATGATCCGGCTGGCCATGGTCCAGCCGCCGACGGTGACGATTCCACGCAGCATCTGTCGTCCCGCCTTCTATTCGTCGCGCAATGGCCGGGCGAGCAGCGCCGCCACGGCGCCCGCCACGGTCGATTGTCCCGCCAGGAGGTCGGCCACCGCCCGGCAAATCGGCAAGTCGACGCCCTCCGCCCGGGCCAGGAGCGCCGGGGCCGTCGCCACACCCTCCACTACGCCGGGCGCAGCGGCCAAGGCTTCGGCCAGCGTCGAACCGCGCCCGAGCGCTAGGCCGCATTGGTAGTTCCGGCTCGCCGGCCCCGTGCAGGTCAGCAGCAGGTCGCCGAGGCCCGACAACCCCGCTACGGTCTCTGCCCGCCCGCCAAGCGCGGCCGCCCCTCTCGTGAGCTCCGCAACACCGCGCGTAATCAGCGCCGCCCGCGCGTTGTCGCCGAGCCCGGCCCCGATCACCACGCCAGCGGCGATGGCCATCACGTTCTTGGCGGCGCCGCCAAATTGCGCGCCGACCGGGTCATCGTTGCCGTAGAGCCGGAACTGCGCGCTGGCGAGCGCCTGGATGACGGACGCGCGCAAAGCGGCATCGGTCGCCGCGACGATGGCGGCGGCCGGCAGCCCGGCGGCAATCTCGCCGGCAAAATTCGGGCCGCTGAGGACGGCGCCCGGGACGCCGGGATGGACCGCGTCCACTATCTCGAGCGGCAGCCGGCCCGTCTGCGCCTCGATCCCCTTGCCGCAGACGACGACGGGCGCGCGCGGCCTGAACCGGCCGAGCACCGCCCGCAGGTGCTGCACCGGGACCGAGAGCAGAATGAGATCGTGACCCCCCTCCGGCAGGATGGCGCTGGCGGTCAGCGATGGGTCGCGCACGCGGGCCGGGTCGCGGGCCCAGAGCGCGACGGTGGCGCCGGCCCGGTGCGCCTGCCGGGCCAGCGCGCATCCCCACGCCCCGGCGCCGACCACGGCGATACTACTCATCGGTGACGCGCAGCACGGCGCTGCCCGCATCGGGGCCACCGAGCCGGTGGGCGAGCGCGGCCAGGATGTCCTGGGCCGCAGCCTCGAACCCGTGCGGCGGGTTGCGGACGAGCAGGCCGCAGCCGTTCAGCACCGCGGGGTCGATTGGCCGGCGAAGCCAGAGTTCGGCGGCAACCACGTCGCGGAGCCCGGTCCACTGCACCGCCTCGAGAAATGTCGTGACCGGCGCCCGATGCTTGATCGGATACCAGGCGGCGTAGATGCCGTGGTTGAAACGGCCGGCGCCATCCTTCAGCGCCCCGATGACGCGCTCGAACTCGCCGGCCGCCTCGTACGGCGGATCGATCAGCACGAGCCCGCGGCGTTCGCGCGGCGGCAGCAGGGCGCGGACCGCTTCGTAGCCGTCGCGCCGGTGCACGCCGGCCTGGCTCTCGCCCCGGAAAAGCGCGCGCAAAGCTGCCGCATCGTCGGGGTGCAGTTCGCAGCAGCCGAGCCGGTCGGTCTCACGCAGCGCTTGGTAGATGAGGAGCGGCGAGCCCGGATAGATGAACTCGCCCGCTGCTCCGACCGCCGACACCGCCTCGACATAGCGCTGCAGCGGCGGCGGCGTGTCGTGCAGAAGGCGGGCAATGCCGTCCCGCCACTCGCCGGTGCGCGCCGCCCCGCCTCCGATGAGGTCGTACCGACCCACCCCGGCATGGGTGTCCAGCACGAAGAAAGGTGCGGGTTTGCGCTTCAGCGCGTCGAGCAACCACAGCAGCAGGGCGTGCTTTGCGCAGTCGGCGAAATTACCCGCGTGGAAGGCGTGCCGATAGTTCACGCCGTCAGCTCGGCCAGCGGCCAGCGCGGCCGCGGCTTGAAGCCGAGATCGTCGGCCAGGCCGAGGCGCAGCCGCTCGAGCACGGCCCAGGCGACCATGGTGGCGTTATCCGTGCAAAGCCGGATCGGCGGCGCCAGCAAGGATAGCCCGTGCCGCTCGGCCACCGCCGCCAATGCCGCCCTGACGGTCCCGTTGGCCGCCACGCCGCCCGACACGACCACCGACCGCGCGTCGGGCATCATCGCCAGCGCGTGGTCCGTCCGGTCCGCCAGCACTGTCGCCACCGCAGCCTGGAACTCCGCGGCGATATTGGCCGCGTCCCCTTTCGGCAAAGGTCCCGCGGGGTAGTTCTGCACCAGCTGCGCCACCGCCGTCTTCAGCCCGGAGAAGCTGAAATCGCAGCCCTGCCGGCCCAGCAACGGCCTTGGCAGCCGCACGACGCCGGGTTCGCCGTCAGTGGCCAAGCGCTCCACCTCCGGGCCGCCCGGCCATGGCAGGCCCAGCAATTTGCCGACCTTGTCGAAAGCCTCACCCACCGCATCGTCGATGGTGCTGCCGAGCAGGCGGTAGCGCCCCACCACTTCGACCGCGACGCATTGGCAGTGCCCGCCCGACAGCAGCAGCAGCAAATAGGGAAAGCTCGCCCCGCCCGGCACGAGGCCCGGCAGACGGGGCGTCAGCGCGTGCGCCTCCAGGTGGTTGATCGCCACGAACGGCACGCCGGCCGCCAGCGCGATCCCCTTGGCGACGCCCGCGCCCACGATCAGCCCGCCAATCAGCCCGGGCCCGCAGCTCGCGCCGACCCCTGCCAACTCGCCCGCCGACACCCCCGCCCGCGCCAGAACTTCGCGCACGAGACCCGGCAAGGACGCCAGATGTGCCCGCGCCGCGATCTCCGGCACCACCCCGCCAAAACGACGATGCTCGTCGAGCTGGCTCAGCACGGCCTCGGCCAAGACCGTGCCGTCGGCCGCCAGCACGGCGGCGGCCGTTTCGTCGCAAGATGATTCCAGCCCGAGGACCGGCCCTGGCTGTTCCCGTCGCGGGGAACGGGCATGGGAGACGTGCATGTGGTGTCTTTTCCTCGACCCGGCGATCCCATAGAGCAATCCGATGCCCGACGCCCAGCCCATGACCATGCCACGCAGCGACACGCACGCCCGCCGTGGCCTGCCGCTCCGGGTGGGCACCCGCGGTTCGCCGCTGGCGCGGGTGCAAACCCGCATGTTCATCGGGCTGCTGGCCAAGTTCTGCCCGGTGCTGGCGCCGGGCTTCAACAACGACGAGGTGTTCCAGGAGCACATCATCCGCACCACGGGCGATGCAATACAGGACCGGGCATTGGCCGAAATCGGCGGCAAGGGCCTGTTCTCCAAGGAGATTCACGAAGCGCTCGCGGATCGCCGGATCGACTTCGCGGTCCATAGCCTGAAGGATCTCGAGACCGAGCTGCCGCCCGGGATCGTGCTGGCCTGCACGCTCCGACGCGAGGATGCGCGCGACGCGCTGATCCTCGGCCCAGCTGCCGCCGCCTCCGATCCGACCGAAGCCTTCGCCATGCTGCCCGCGAAGGCGGTCATCGGCACCACCTCGCTGCGGCGGCAGGCGCAGCTGCTGCATGCCCGGCCCGACCTCTCGATAACGCTCATGCGAGGCAACGTGCAGACCCGGATCGCGAAAGTGATGGCCGGCGACTGCGCCGCGAGCCTGCTGGCGGTGGCCGGCCTGCGTCGGCTGAACATCGACACGCCGTACGTTCCGATCGACCCGGAAGCCATGGTGCCTTCAGCCTGCCAGGGCATCGTGGGCGTCACCGTCCGCGCTGAGGACGTGACGCTCCGGCAGCTTCTGTCCGGCATCGAGGACCCGGAAGCCCGGGCCGTGTCCACCGCCGAGCGGGCGCTGCTCGCCGCGCTCGACGGCTCCTGCCGCACCCCGATCGGCGGCCATGCGCGCTTGTTGCCGGATGGGCGGCTGCACCTGACGGGGCTGGTCGCGCGGCCCGATGGCAGCTTCCTGCTCAAGCGTAGCTTGCATGGGCTGCCGACCGATTCCGAACAGCTCGGCACTGCGCTCGGCGACGAGTTGCGGGCGGACTCGCCGCGCGACATCTTTGCCTGAGGCAACCCGCCGCGGCGTCCTGATCACCCGGCCCGCGGCCGACGCGGCGGAGACGGCCGATCTCGTCGCCTCCCGCGGCTTCGACCCGGTCGTGGCGCCGGTGCTGATCCTCCACCCCCGCACTATCGCGCCGCACGGACGCTTCGACGCCGTGATCGCGACCAGCCGCAATGCGATCCCCGCGCTGCCGGAAACGCTGACGGCGCTGCCGCTGCTCGCCGTTGGCAGCGCAACCGCGGCCCGAGCGCGGGAGGCCGGGTTCAAGACCGTGCTCGACGCGGACGGCGACGGCGCTTCGTTGGCCCGCTTGGCGCAGGGCCGGCTCGCACCGGGCGCCCGCTTGCTGTTCGCGCACGGCTTCCGGCAGGGCGACGCCGTTGCCGATGCGCTCGCCACGAACGGTTTCGCCGTCACCCGCGCCTGCGCCTACGAGATCACGAAAGCCCGCCGCCTCCCGCCCGCCGCCATTTCTGCGCTGGAGGCAAACACGCTGCGCGCCGCAACTTTCCTTTCGGCGGAAACTGCCGCGGCCTTCGTTCGTCTGCTTCCCATGCGGCTCCAACCCTCATTGACCGGTGTCATCGCGGTTGCAATCAGCCATCGGGCGGCCGCGGTGCTCGCCCCTTTGCCGTGGTGCCGCGTCCGTGTGTCTTTAACGCCGACGCTGAACGGGGTATTGGCGCTATTATGACCGACGAACCCGCCCGACCGGACGCTGCGCCCTCCAATTCCGATCCCGACGCAAACCCTCCGCGGGTGCAGGTTCGGCCGTCGGATCCGTCGAAGAAGCGCGACTTCCTGCCGCTCCTGTATCTCGTCGGCTTTCTCGTGCTGGCCGGTAGCCTGGTTTATCTGTGGCAGAACCCGCCCGTCTCGCCGGTGACGACCCAGCAGGCAGGCCGCGTGGACACGTTGCAGACCCAGATCGCGGCTCTGCGCGACCAAGTCTCGAAGCTCTCCGAGCAGAAACCGACCGGGCCAAGCGCCGCCGATGTCGCCAAGTTGCAGCAGCAGGTGAGCGCGCTGGAGAACCGCCCGGCCGTCGCACCCGCTGCGGTCGCCGATCTCTCGGACAAGGTGACGGCGCTCGAGAAGAAAGAGGCGGCCGCACCGGATGCGATTAAGCAGCTTTCGGACAAGGTGACCGAGCTCGAGAACCGCAAGACCGTGACGCCCGACCAGCTCGCGCCGCTTGCCGACAAGGTTCAGGCGCTCGAGCAGCGCCCCACCTACGACCCGGCCAGCATCAACGGGAAATTCTCGGATCTGTCGGACAAGATGCAGAACGCGCAGGACGCCGAAGGTAAACTGAGCAGCCGGCTGGACGGTCTCGAGAAGCAGGTCAGCACCCAAGGGGATCAACTCAAGGCGCTCACACAGAAGGTTCAGGTCACCGCCCGTCTGCAGAGTGTCGCGACGGCGCTGGCCTCAGGGCAGAAGCTCGGCGACATCCCCGGCGCCCCTCCGGCGCTGGCGCGGTTCGCCAACGAGGCGCCGCCCACGGAGGCGGCGCTGCGCGAAAGTTTCAACGATTACGGGCAGGCCGCAGAAAAGGCCGATCAGCCAGTTAATTCGGCGAACGCGGATTTCGGTAGCCGGTTGTGGAACCGCGCCCAGCAGGTCGTGACCGTGCGTCAGGGTGACCACGTGCTGGTCGGCAACCCCATCGCCGGGGTGATCGCGAACGCACGGGAGAAGCTGGACAACGGCGATCTCGCCGGGTCGGTCAAGGCGTTGAAGGGGCTCGAGGGCCCGGCCGCCGCAGCCATGCAGCCCTGGGTCGATAAGGCGCAATCGCTTGTCGCTGCCCGGTCCGCGATCGCCAGCCTGGCCGCCAACTGATGCGCGGCGCCATTGGGCTGTTTCTCACGGCGGTCGTCTGCATCGCGATCGCCTGGTGGATCTCCATGCTGCCCGGGTCGGTCACCGCGACCATCGCCGGCACTACGATCCAAACGTCGACGCCGATCGCGCTGCTCTTGCTCGCGATCCTTTTCGTGGTGCTGTACGTCGTCATTCGCTTGATCGCCTGGGTGTTCAGCATCCCGGGCCGCGTGCGCCGCGGCAGCAGCCGACGGACCCGCATCAAAGGCGAACTGGCGCTGAACCGTGCGCTCGTCGCCCTGGCGGCGGACGACGCGGGGGGCGCCCGGCGCGAAGCCGGCCGGAGCCGGCGCCTGCTGGGCGACACGCCGCTGACGCTGCTGATCTCGGCCCAGGCCGGGCGGCTCGCGGGGCGCGAAGACGAGGCCGCCGCGCTGTATGAGCAATTGGCCGAACGGCCGGCTTCACGGCTGCTCGGGCTGCGGGGGCTGATACGGATTGCCGTGGAGAAGGAGGATTGGCAGCGGGCGACGGCGCTGGCCGCCGAAGCCGAGAAGGCCCATCCCAATACCGCCTGGCTGCGCGACGAGCGCCGCCACATGGCTCAGGCGACCGGGGATTGGCGTGAGGCCTTGCGGCTCGCCTCTCCCGACAGCAAAGCCGCTCTGGCGATCGCCGCCTCGCAGCGTGAGACCAATCCGAAGAGTGCGCTCGCCCTGGCGAAAACGGCGTTCGACGCCGAGCCGGGGCTGGCCCCGGCGGCGATAGCCTACGCCACGGCGCTCCGCGGCGTAGGCAAGCAAAAGCAGGCACAGGACGTGCTCCGCCAGGCCTGGTCGGCAAAACCGCATCCGGACCTGGCCGCCGCCTTCGTCGCCGACGCGGGCGACAAGATGGCCCAAGCCCGCGAGATGGCCGTCCTGATCCGGGCCAACCCGGACAACCCCGAAGCCTTCATGGCCATCGCGCAGGCGGCGTTCGACGCCGGGCTGATCGGCGAGGCGCGCCGCCAATTGGACCGCGCACGAGCGGCCGGTGTGAACCAGCGCCGCCTGTGGTCGCTGCTGGCCAAGGTGGACGTCGCCGAGGGCAAGGCTGAGGAAGCGCAGGACGCGCTGCAGCACATGCAAGGGGCCGATCCCGACCCGACCTGGCGCTGCACCGCCTGCGGCAAGTCGCACGACCAGTGGCATGCGACCTGCGACAATTGCCGCTCGACCGGTACGATCCACTGGGAGCAGGCCGCCGAAGCGACCCCGGTGGTGCGGCGCCGCATCGCCTCCCCGCTCGGCGCGGAAGGGCTGACGAGCTAATCCGACCCGGGTTCCTCCCCGCGCGGGAAGGAACCCGGACCCTCAGCCCTCGAACGGGTCGCGCATCAGGATGGTGTCGTCGCGTTCCGGGCTCGTACTCAGCAGCGTGACCGGCGTTTCCACCAGTTCTTCGATGCGCTTGACGTATTTGATCGCTTGCGCCGGGAGCTCCGCCCAGCTCCGGGCGCCGCGGGTGCTATCCGCCCAACCGTCGATCGTTTCGTAGATCGGCCTGGCAGCTGCCTGCGCGGCTTGGCCCGCCGGCAGATAGCTGAACCGTTCGCCGCCGATCTCGTAGCCGACGCCGATCTTGAGGGTGTCGAGGCCGTCCAGCACATCGAGCTTGGTCAGCGCCAAGCCCTGGATGCCGCCCACCTTGCAAGCCTGGCGCACCATTGTCGCATCGAACCAGCCGCAGCGGCGCGGCCGCCCGGTGACGGTGCCGAACTCGTGGCCTCGCGTGCCGAGCATCTGGCCGACCTCGTCGTTCAGCTCGGTGGGGAACGGTCCGGAGCCGACCCGCGTCGTGTAGGCCTTGGCGATGCCGAGCACGAACCCCACGGCCGCGGGACCGACGCCGGAACCCGCGGCAGCCGTCGCCGCGATGGTGTTGCTGCTCGTGACGAACGGGTACGTCCCGTGATCGACATCCAGCATCACGGCCTGCGCGCCCTCGAACAGCACGCGGGTCCCGGCCCGGCGCGCCTCGTCCAGCCGCATCCACACCGGCTCGATATGCGGCAGCAGGCGTGGCGCGAGCTCGAGCAGACGGTCCAGCAGCGCTTGCTTCTCGAACGGCTCGGCCCCGAGGCCGCGGAGCAGCGTGTTGTGGTGCAGCAGCAACTCGTCGAGCTTGGTCGACAGTGTCTCCGGCTCGGCCAAGTCGCAGGCGCGAATGGCGCGGCGCGCGACCTTGTCCTCGTAGGCCGGGCCGATGCCGCGGCCGGTGGTGCCGATCTTGTGCTCCCCGCGCGCCGCCTCGCGGGCCCGGTCGAGCGCGCCATGCACCGGCAGGATCAGCACGGCGTTCTCGGAAATCCGGAGCGTGTCGGGCGAGACGGTCAGCCCCTGAGCGCGCACCCGGTCCATCTCGGCCAAAAGCGCCTCCGGGTCGACCACGACTCCGTTGCCGATGATCCCCAGCTTGCCGCGCACGAGGCCGCTCGGCAGCAGCGACAGGCGATACGTCTGGTTGCCGACCACCAGCGTGTGGCCCGCATTATGGCCACCCTGGAACCGAACCACGATCTCCGCGCGGCTGGCGAGCCAGTCGACGATCTTTCCCTTTCCCTCGTCGCCCCACTGGGCGCCGATCACGGCGACGTTCGCCATCGACTTTCCTCTCTTATGTCAGCTCCCTCCGCGCAGGCGGAGGCTCAGGACGACGGCACCGCTTCGCCGTCCCGCCAAAGATGCGTGCACCCTAACCGCCGCGCTTCCGCCGCGCTATCCGGTGCAGGCTCGAGCGCCGCGACGGTGGCAAAGCCCTGCTCGCGCAGTGTCTTGCCCGCTTGCCGCGGGGTGCCCCAGGGCAGATAGACCCGCTCGCGGGCAGCCGGGGCCGTCCGCGCCCGCAACACGGCGTCGGGATACAGGGTCACGCCGGTTGCCGGTTCGTTGTCGCCGGAGACATAACGGCCGCCCCGCCCGATCTCCTCGTGATGGCCCGGCGCGAACATCGTGACGCAAAGGCCCGTGTGATAGCGGATGCCGCGGAACTCGATGGGGTCAAGGGTCAGCCGCAGCTCCGGCGCTTCCGCCCGAATGGCCGCGATGCTGTCGGACAGGCGACGGTAGAGCACCCGCGACACCGGCCCGAGATCGGCCGCACCGAGCAGCGCGAGCGCCGGGTCGGCCGGCCCGGCGGCCAGGAGCAACTCTGCCAATAAGCCGGCGATGGGCCCGCCTCCCTGCGCGACCGCCGCCGCGTCCTTGCGGTCGAGCGCGCGGATCAGCCTGGCGCGCGCCGGGCCGGTGATCCCGCCCTCGTCCAGAAGCGCCGGAGCGAGCGTCGGCATGGTGATGTCGAAGCTGATCCGGTGCAGCCCCACCGCGGCCAGGGCTTCGGCGGCGAGCACGACCACCTCCGCATCGGCGGCCGGGTTGTCGACCCCGATCAGTTCGATGCCCGCCTGCGCCACCTGCCGGTCAGGGGCGAGCTGGGTGGCGTGCACGCGCAAGCACTGACCGGCATAGGAGAGCCGCAGCGGGCGCGGATGCCGGGCCAGGCGCGTGCTGGCGATCCGGGCCATCTGCGGCGTCATATCCGCGCGCAGCCCCATCATGCGGCGGGATTCCGGGTCCATCAGCCGGAAGGTCTGGTCCGCCATCGCCGCGCCGGAACCGGCCAGCAGCCCCTCTTCAAACTCCAGCAACGGGGGCTTGATCCGCTCGTAGCCGTGGTCGGCGAATACGCTCATGATCGACGACACGGCGTCGGCCTCGATCTCGGCCTCGGGCGGCAATAGATCGACCAGGCCGACGGGCAGCAGCGCGGGGTTGGGTGGCTCGCCGCTCATCGCGGGCGGACTTCCGCAAAAGCCCACTCGAGCCACGGGAGCAGCGCCTCGATATCGCTCGTCTCCACCGTCGCCCCGCCCCAGATGCGCAGGCCCGGCGGGGCATCGCGGTGCGAGGCGATGTCGAACGCGACCCCTTCCCGGTCCAGCAGCACCGCCATCTGCTTGGCCGTGCCCGGCGCCACCCCGGGGAGAACGAGGCAGATGCTGGTGGGCGAGCGCGCCGTCGGATCGGCGCAGAGAAAGTCGACCCAGGGCGTCCGCTCGACCCACCCGGCCACCGCGGCGAGATTGGCCGCGCTGCGCCGCTGAAGGGCCGGCAGCCCGCCTTCCCGCTCGGCCCAGCGCAGCGCGTCCAGCGCATCCTCGACGCAGAGCATGGATGGCGTGTTGATCGTCTCGCCGCGGAAAACTCCCTCGTTCAGATTCCCGCCGCTCGTCAGCCGGAACAGCTTGGGCAGCGGCCAGGGCGGCGCGTAGCTCTCCAGCCGTTCGACCGCGCGGGGCGACAGGGCCAGCATCCCGTGTGCCGCCTCGCCGCCCAACGCCTTCTGCCAGGACCAGGTAACCACATCGAGTTTGTCGTAGGGGAGCTCCATCGCGAAGGCGGCCGAGGTCGCGTCGCAGATCACGAGCCCGGTGCGGTCGGCTGCGATGAAGTCGGCGTTGGGTAGGCGCACGCCCGAGGTCGTCCCGTTCCAGGCGAGCACGAGGTCATGGGCCGGGTCGACCGCAGCGAGGTCGGGCAGCGCGCCATAGGGGGCGCTGAGCACCCGCGCGCTCTCGAGTTTGAGCTGTTTGACGACGTCGGTGGCCCAGGCGGCGGAGAACGTCTCGAACGCCAGTATGTCGACGGGCCGCGCGCCCAGCAGCGACCACAACGCCATCTCGACCGCGCCGGTATCCGATCCCGGAACGATGCCGAGCCGCCAGTCCGACGGCAAGCCGAGCAGCGCGTGCGACCGGTCGATGACTTCCTTCAATCGCGCCTTCGGCCCGGCAGCGCGGTGAGACCGCCCCAGCAGCGCGCCCTCGAGTGCCGCAAGCGACCAGCCCGGCCGCTTGGCGCAGGGACCGGAGGAGAAATCGGGGTTCGCCGGGCGGCGTGCCGGACGCGCCATCGTCGTCGCCGCCGAAACGAGCGTATCTGCCATTGTCGCTCTCCCTTTCCGGAAGCGATGCGTCCCGGATGGGGGGAACGTGACCCGGCGGGGTTGTAGCCCTGCTCGGGCGCGAGGGGAACAAGCACCGGGTCCGCTATGCTTCCAAACGGAACGCATCCTCGATCCGGCGTACCGCGCCAGTGGCATCGACCAGCAGCACGTCGAAGCGGATGCCGGCGGCGCCCCAGCCCGGATTGGCGGCGAGCGCGATCTCGGCGGCCGCCAGCAGCCGGGCCCGCTGGCGCGGACCGAGCGACCCGGCCGCGCCCGCCAGGGTCGGCCGCGCTTTGACCTCCACGAAGGCCAGCAACCCGTCGCGCTCGGCCACCAGGTCGATCTCGCCGGCCGCCGTGCGCAGTCGCCTCGCGTAGACGGTCCAGCCATCGCGCTCGAGCGCCGCGCCCGCCGCCCCCTCCGCGTCAACGCCTCGGCGCTGGGCGGCGCGGCCCCGGGCCGGGCGGGGGCCGATCATGCCAGTCCGGCGGTGCTTTCCCGAGGCGGCAGCCGCCGTTCCTCGACCGCGTGGCACGCAACGCTGACCGCGCCATCGATCGTGTAACCCGGCCGTTCGGCACTGCACCGCGCGTTTGCGAACGGGCAGCGCGGGTGGAACGTGCATCCCGACGGCGGATCGATCGGGCTCGGCACTTCGCCGCCCACCGGCGTGCGGGCCCGACCCGTCATCGCGAGGTCCGGGATCGCGTCCAGCAGGAGCCGCGTATAAGGGTGGCGCGGGTTGGAGAAGATGCTCTCGCCCGGTCCGATCTCGACGATGCGGCCGAGATACATCACGCCCAGCTGGTCCGAGACGTGGCGCACCACCGCCAAGTTATGGCTGATGAACAGGTAGGTCAGCTGCATCCGCTCCTGCAGCTCACGCAGCAGATTCAGGATTTGCGCCTGGACCGAGACGTCTAGCGCCGACGTCGGCTCGTCGGCCACCAGAAAGTCGGGCTCGCTCGAGAGCGCGCGGGCGATGCTGATGCGCTGCCGCTGCCCGCCGCTGAACTCATGCGGGAACTTCTCGCCGTCGCGCGCGGAAAGCCCGACCTGCTCCAGCAACTGGCCGACCCGTTCGGTGACGGCCTGGCGCCCGGTCAGGATGCCGAATGCCCGCAGCGGCTCGGCCACGATGTCGCGCACCCGCCAACGCGGGTTGAGCGAAGCGTAGGGGTCCTGGAAGATCATGTTCATCCGGCGCCGCAGCTCCGGCTGCGCGCGCGCGGCCGACAGCGACTGCCCCTCGAACAACATCCGCCCTTCGCTCGGCGGATAGAGCCCGACCGCCAGCCGCGCGATGGTGGACTTGCCGCAGCCGCTCTCCCCGACCAGGGACAGCGTCTGCCCCTTCGCGATCGAAAACGACACGTCGTCGACCGCGCGCAGGCTCTGCTTGGGCTCACGTGAGATGGCCCGCTGCAGCCAGGGGCGCGACACGTCGAACCGCCGGGTGACGTTCTCGGCCTGGAGCACGGCGTCAACCATGTGCGCCCTCCCCGACCGTCTCGGGCGCATACAGCCAGCACGCGGCTCGGGTCGCCCGCGCCGGCATCAGGCCAGGCCGGTCGCGCACGCATCGGTCGAACACTTTGGGGCAGCGCGGGTTGTACGGGCAGCCTGGCGGGATCGCGTTCAGCCGCGGCATCGCCCCGTCGATCTGGCGCAGCCGGGCCAACCGGCGGTCCAGCGCCGGGATACTGTCCATCAAGCCCTGCGTGTAGGGATGCGACGGCCGTTGGACGATGTCGGCGACCGGCCCGATCTCGATGACCCGTCCGGCATACATGACCGCAACCCGGTCGGCCGTCTCGGCGATCACCCCCATGTCGTGGGTCACGAGCATGACAGCCGTGCCGTGCTCGCGCGTCAGCTCCTTCAGCAAGCCGATGATCTGTGCCTGGATCGAGACGTCGAGTGCGGTCGTCGGCTCGTCGGCGACGACCAGACGCGGCTCGGTGCAGAGCGCCAGCGCGATCACCACACGCTGGCGCATGCCGCCGGAGAACTCATGCGGATAGGAGTCGATCCGCCGCGCCGCAGCCGGAATACCCACCCTCTCCAGCCACGAGATCGCCCGTGCCCGCGCGTCCGCGTCCGAGAGCGGCAAGTGGGTTTGGATCGTCTCCGCCAATTGCCGTCCCACCGTATAGAGCGGGTTGAGCGTCGTCAGCGGGTCCTGGAAGATCGCGCCGATCTGCTTGCCGCGGATGCCGCGCATGCCATCAGGCGAGAGGTCGTCGATGCGCTTGCCGTCGAACCGGATCTGGCCGGCGCGGATCCGGCCGGGCTTCTCGAGCAAGCCGATGATGGCCGCGCCGGTCAGCGATTTGCCCGCCCCGCTCTCGCCCACGACTCCGAGCACCTCGCCCGCCGCGATGGAGAAATCGACGCCGTCGAGCGCTAGCAAGCGCCCGCGCCGGGTCACGAACTCGACGGAGAGCTGGTCCACCTCGAGCAGGGCCGCCATCAGCGCAGCCTCGGGTTCAGCGCATCGCGCAGCCAGTCGCCCAGCAGGTTGATCGACAGCACGATCAGAAGCAGCGCGATGCCGGGGAACAGTGCGATCCACCACTCGCCGCTGTAGAGAAAGTCGTTACCCACTCGAATCAGTGTCCCCACCGAAGGCTGGGTCGGCGGCAGGCCGACTCCAAGATAGGAGAGCGTCGCCTCCGAGATGATGGCGAGCCCTAGGCTGAGCGTCGCGATGACGAGCACGGGGCCGAGCACGTTCGGCAAGATGTGCGTCAGCAGGATGCGCGGCGACGACAGCCCGATCACCTGGGCCGCCATGACGTACTCCTTCCCGCGCTCGACCAGCGTCGACCCACGGACGGTGCGGGCGAATTGCGGCCAGAACGACACCCCGATTGCAAAGATTAGCACATAGACCTGAACGCCCTCCCGCATCGCGATGGGGAGGGAGACGCTCACCACGCCATCGATCAGCAGGGCGATGAGGATCGCGGGGAACGAGAGCTGCACGTCGGCAAGCCGCATCAGCGCGGCATCGGCGGACCCGCCGACATAGCCCGCGACCAAGCCCACGACGACGCCGACGACGACCGCGAACAGCACGGAGGAGAGGCCGACGACGAAGCTGAGGCGAGCGCCGTAAAGGATGGCCGAGAGCATGTCCCGCCCCTGATCGTCCGTCCCGAGCCAATGCGCGGTCGTGCCCTCCGGCATGAAGGCGGGCGGCTGGAAGCTGTCCATCAGGTTGAGGCTGGCGAGATCGTAGGGATCGAACGGCGCGATCCACCGGCAGAACACCGCGCCGATGACCAGCGCAAGCAGGATGGCCGCCGATATGACGGCCACCGGCGTGCGCCGGAAGCTGTAAACGACATCGCTGTCCCAGGCGCGCGCGAGCGCTCTCATGCCTGGGCCCTCCCGCCGCGAGACAGCCGCAGCCTTGGGTCGACGGCGAAGTAGAGCAGGTCCACGATCAGGTTGATGACGACGAACACGACGGAGATGAGCATCAGGTAAGCCGCCATCACCGGAATGTCGGCCACCTGGACGGATTGGATGAACAGCAGCCCCATTCCCGGCCACTGAAACACTGTTTCGGTCACGATCGAAAAGGCGATGATGCCGCCGATCTGCAGGCCGATTATGGTGATCACGGGGACCAGCGTGTTCTTGAGCGCGTGCCCGAAGTAGATCGCCCGGTTCGAGATCCCGCGCGCCCGGGCGAACTTCACGTAGTCCGAGCGCAGCACCTCCAGCATCTCCGACCGCACCAGCCGCATGATCAGCGTCATCTGGAACAAGCCCAGCGTCACCGACGGCAGCACCAGGGCCTGTAGGCCGGATGCGGTGAGGAAGCCGGTTGTCCAAAATCCGACCTTCACGACCTGCCCCCGCCCGAAGCTCGGCAGCAGGCCCAATTGCACGCTGAAAACCAGGATGAGCAGAATGCCGATCAGAAAGGTCGGCAGGCTCACCCCGACGAGGCTGATGACCATAAAGACGCGGGACAGGACGCGGTTGCGGTAGATGCCGGTGTAGACGCCCATCGGCACACCCACGACGAGCGCGAACAGGGAGGCGACGAAGGCCAATTCGAGCGTGGCCGGCGCCCGCTCGATCAGCAGGTCCATAACCGGTCGGGCTAGCCGATAACTGACCCCGAACTCGCCATGCACTGCGTCCCACATGAAGCGCGCGTATTGGACTACGAAGGGCTGATCGAGGCCGAGATGGTGGATCAGGTCGATCTTTTCCTGCTCGGTGTAGGTCGTGCCGAGCATGATCGTGACGGGGTCGCCGACGAACTTGAACATCGCGAACGCGATCAGGCCGACCACCAAAAGCACGGGCACCGCCTGCGCGAGGCGGGACAGAATGAGTGTGAGCATCTGCAGCAACTATCGAGCAGAAGGAGCGCGCTGTCTAACCTCGGCTCGCGTCAATGCTCCCGATCGCCGAGCACCCGCACCTTCACGGCCGGACGGAACGCCGAAAAAGCGGCGGTGGAGTCGCCGGAAAACTCCGCCACGAGCGTGAACGCAACCCCGAGCAGCACTGGCCCCAGAAACACGCCCAGCAGCCCGAACGCCAATGCGCCGCCGAGCACGCCGAGGATCGTGAGCAGAAACGGCAACTTCGCGCCCCGCGCGATGAAATACGGCCGAATCACGTTGTCCGATCCGCTGATGATCAACAGCCCATAAGCCCCCAAGAAAATGCCCCACCCCGTGTGGCCGGTGCTCAGCAGCCACAGCGCGGCCGGGATCCAGACGACAGGCGCGCCGATCGGGAGCACCGCGATGAACCCGGCCACCGCGCCGAGCAGCACCGCCCGCGGCACGCCCGATATCCAGAGCCCGAATGCGGTCAGGAACCCTTGCACGATCGCGGTGCCGAGGATGCCATACACCGTGCCGCGGATCGTCGCCCCGGTGACCTCGATCAGCCGCGGCGCCCGCTCGCCCGCGATCCGGCCGACGATCCGGGTCAAGCTGGCCGCCAGGACGTCGCCGGAGGCATAGAAGAAGAACGCAACCACCAGCGCGAGCACGAACTGCAGCAAGCCACCGGCGACACTGAGCAGGATCTTTAACCCGCTCTCGAAGATCATCCCGAGATAGGGCCGTAGCGTATCGCCAACTGCGCTCAGATCGGCCGCCCAACTGTTCCAGTATTCGGCGAAAGTCGGACCGATCGCCGGCACCCGCTCGAGCCATTCCGGCGCGTTCGGCAAGCCGCGCGCGACCTCGCCTTCGACCACGCGTCGGAGCATCTGGGCATCGTCCGCCCCGGCGGGCGCGACCAGCGCCAGCGGCAGCACGATCAGCACCGCGGTCAGTGTGACCATCACGCCCGCAGCCCAGCTATCGCGAAAGTGCAGGCGGCGCACGATCCAGCGGAACACCGGCCAGGTCGTGTAGACGAGAATGGCTGCCCAAAGGACCGCCGAAAGGAAGGGTGCCAGCACGAGCCAGCAGCCAATCGCCAGCCCTGCGACCAGCAAACCCATCAGGATGCGTTCGGTCATCACATCGTTGGGCGCGCGCATGGGCCGCGGTAACACCCGCAGTCCTCCCTGCGCAACTTTGCAGTGCTGCGCCGG
>Ga0326763_1000320_pt1 | contig 17762 bp, 14 predicted proteins | sample NORPS_P_FD_207671 | JGI IMG/M metagenome (GOLD analysis project Ga0326763, IMG submission 207671) | Hot spring water microbial communities from Norris Geyser Basin, Yellowstone National Park, WY, United States - NOR.PS_P | ecosystem: Environmental > Aquatic > Thermal springs > Unclassified...
AGATCGAAGAGGCCACGACGGAGGATCGGCGATGCTCGACGAAGCGCTGTGCTATGAACAGATGGCGGCGCGCGACCGCTCGGCGGACGGGCTGTTCGTGGCCGCGGTCATCACGACGGGCGTGTTCTGCCGCCCCGGCTGCCCCGCGCGCACGCCGCTGCGCCGCAACGTGCGCTTCTACGCGACCGCGGGCGAGGCGATGCGCGATGGCTTCCGCGCCTGCAGCCGCTGCCGTCCGCTGGCGGCGCTGCCCGACATCGGGCTGGCAACGGTCGAGGCAGTCTGCCGCATGATCGAAGCCGACCCGGCCGAGGCGATCGACCTGGCGACGCTCGCAGCGCGCGCAGGCTATAGCCCGTGGCACTTGCAGCGGCGCTTCACCGCGATCGTTGGTGTGTCGCCGCGCGATTATCATGCCGCGCTGCGCAGACGGCTCTACCGGCGCGAGCTGCGGAGCGGGCCGAGCGCGACGGCGGCGCTCTACGCGGCGGGCTATGGCTCAACCAGCCGCGTCGGCGGGGCTGCCAACCCGCTGGGCGGAGTCACTCCATCGGCATACGCGCGCGGCGGGGCTGGGGTGGAGCTCAGTTACCTCACCATCGCAACGCGCTTCGGCTCGGTGTTGGTCGCAGCGAGCGACAAGGGCGTCGCGTTCGTGGCGTTCGGGCCGGAGGAGCAGACCTTGCCCGAACTCGCCGCCGATTTCCCGCGCGCATCGCTGCGGCGCGCCGAGGCCGATGACGCTGCGGTCGCGGCATGGGCGGAGGCGATCGGAGCCTATCTCAACGGCCATCGGCCCGATCCACGCCTGCCGCTCGACATCCAGGGCACCGCCTTCCAGCAACTGGTGTGGCGCTTCCTGCGATCGATCCCCGCGGGCGAGACTCGGACCTATACCGAAGTCGCCGCCGCCGTCGGCCGCCCCGCAGCGGTGCGCGCGGCAGCGTCGGCGTGCGGCGCGAACCGCGTGTCGCTGCAGATCCCCTGCCACCGCGTGATCCGAGCGGACGGTGCCCTGGGCGGCTACCGGTGGGGGCTGAACGTGAAGCGCGCGCTCTTGGCCGCCGAGGGCGCGCGGCTGGGGTCGCCGTAGCGGCTGGCTTCTAGACCTCCGCCAGCGCCCGCACCGCCGCAGGCTCCGCCGCCAGCCGCTCCAGCTCCGCGCGCAGCGCGGCGCCCTCCTCGTCGGCGAGCGCCGCGGCCGCGAGCGCGCGCAGCCGCTCCGCCCCGTCCGAGCGCGCCGCCAGTCCCGGCAGCACGCCCATGATCGCAGCGAACTTCGCGAGCCCGCGCGCGTGGGTATCGCTATAGCCCTTCACCAAGCGCTGCAGCCGCAGCACCTCCACGCCCAGCGCGTAATCGGTGCGCGCGGCATTGACGGCGCTTTCCAGCCAGGCGGTGATGCGCGCCTGTTCCTCGGCATAACGCAGCGTGCGCGGTCGCCAGCGGCGCAGGCGCGCAAGGCCCCACATCAGCAGGAAGCCCGGCAGCCGCGTGGTGGTGACTGTGCGCCCGCCGGTCAGCGCGCCCGCCCAGCGCCGCGCGCGCGCCGATCCGCGCACGCGTCGCCCGAGACCCGCTGGGAGCAGATCGCACAGCTCGTCGAAGCGCGGGCTGAGATACTCGCTGACTTGCACGACCTGTCCGTCCCTGGCGCGGGCCTCGGCGGCGATGCGGTCGAAGCGGCCGGCGCGAGTCTTGAGGTCGGCGACGCGCACCACGTCCTCGTAGGCCATCCACAGCGCGAGGTGCCGCGCGGCCGCCGCGGTCAGCGCGAAGTCCTCGGCCGCGCCGCCAAGTTCGGAGTCGGCGCGCGCGACCGCGTCGAGCCGCTCGCGGTAGAGCCGTGCGTAGGTCGCGTCGCTGTGATCGCGCAACCGCTCGTCCCCAAGGCGCGCCAGTGACTGAGCGGGTGGCGGCACGTGCGCGCCCGGCGCCCCGGCGGTGTCGGGAACGTCGATGCCAGACGCGACATTGCACGCGGCGGCGAATGCAGCGAGGCTGCGCTCGACCCCCTTCCCGCCGCGCCGGATCGCGCCTTCGAACGCCATGCGGTCGAACGGCAGCGCGCCCGATCCGGCGAGCGCACCGAACAAAGTCGCTGAGATTACGCTACGCTCCGCATCGGCCAGCGCTGCGAGATCGGCGAGCACCAGCCGCTTCGACGACCGCTCCGCCGCCTCGATCACGCGCGCCGCCGACAGCCGCCCGTCACCCGGCGCCGACTTCTCCGCGATTGCAAACACCCGGTGCGAAGAGGCGATGAGCGTCGTCCGACCGGGCGTCACCAGTCCGCGCGCGATCGCCCGGCCGGCCTCCATCAGCTCGGCCGCCAGCACCACGTCGACGTCGCCCGGAGAGGGCATCAGCGCCATCACCGGGGCGGGGCCGGGCGGCGCGATTTCAAGATAATAGACCGTCGCGCCCGTGCGTTGCGCGACACCCGGCACGCTCGTCGCCTGTGCGGTCCAACCCGCGTTTTCGGCCATTTCGACGATCCAGTCGGCCAGCACCCCCCCGCCCTGCCCGCCGAGCGCGTGGATGGAGATGCGCAGAACCAACCCCTCTCCCCTGTGCAGTGCGCCCGTCCCGCTGCCCTGAAGCGAGGACTCGCTCACGTCGCCACCCGATTCAGCCGCCGCGCGCCGCTCCAGCGCTGGAGCGCGCCGATGACGCCGCGCTCCAGCTGCGCGCGCGCACGGTCCCAGCGCGTCGGGTTGTGGACCACGTCGGTGCGATAGAAGCTCGGGCACAGCACCGCCGCGTGCGCGACGCCGCCGCACACGCCGCAGCCGACGCAGCCCTGATCGACCTGCGCGACCGGATCCTCGCGCAGCGGGTCGGGATTGGGCGCGATCGTCAGCGAAGGGCAGCCGGACAGCCGGATGCAGCTGTGATCGCCGGTGCACACGTCCGGGTCGACTCCGAAACGCGAGCGGACGCGGCGCTTGCCGGCTTTCACCGCAGCCTCGAACTGCGGCCGCTCGCGGCGCTGGCGGTTGAGCATGCACTCGCTCTGCGCGATCACCACCTTCGGCCCGCGCTCCGGCGTGGTCATCGCTTCGCTCAACGCGGCTTTCACGCCCGCGATGTCGTAGGTGATCACACGGCGCACCCACTCCACCCCCACGCCGCGCACCGCCTTTTCGATCGGGTGATTGGTCGACCGCACGTCGTTATCGGCGCGGCTGGAGAGCAAATCCTGCCCGCCCGTTGCCGCCGAGTAGCTGTTATCGACGATCACCAGCACATTGTCGGTGCGATTGAACACCGCGTTTCCGACGCCGCTCGTCAGGCCGTTATGCCAGAAGCCGCCGTCGCCCATCACGCTGATCGTGCGTCGGGCACCCTTGGCATTCAGCGCCGACGCGCCCGCCCAGCCCAGGCCATAGCCCATCGTCGTGTTGCCGATGCTGAACGGCGGCAGGATCGAGAACAGATGGCAGCCAATGTCGCAGCTGACGTGAATCGGACCCAGCTCGCGCTGGAGAAGCTTCATCGCGGTGAAGATCGGGCGTTCGGGGCAGCCCGTGCAGAAACCCGCGGGCCGCTGCGGCAATTCGGCCATCGCCAGCGCCGGAGCGGGCGGCTGCGGGGCCGGAGAGTGGCCCGCTTCGAGCTTCAGCCACGCCTCGACGCCCGCGCGCACGACCGCGCCGGTATATTCGCCCGCCAGCGGGAGCGGCCCCTTCCCCGCCACCCGGCAGCCCGAACCCGCGCGCTGCAAGGCGGCGGCGATCGCGTCCTCCAGAAAGGCGGGCTGCCCCTCCTCGATGACCAGAACGGCGCGCTTATCCCCGCAAAAGTCCAGCAGTTCCGACTCGATCAGCGGGTAGGTAACGTTCAGGACATAGATCGGCAGGTCCGCGTTCCCGAACGGGTCCGAAAGGCCTGCCAGTTCCAGCGCCCGGATGAGCGTATTGTAGAGACCGCCCTGCACGATAACGCCGACGCCAGGCAGCGCTCCGGTGCCGCCGAAGCGCTCGTTCAGACCATGGCGCAACACGTAATCGACCGCGGCAGGCCATCGGCGCGCCACCTTCTCGACTTCGTGCAGGAAGTTGGCGGGTGGCAGCACGATGCGGTCGGGATCGCGGACGGGCGCGTTCTGCGCATCGGCCAGGCCGAACGCAGGCCGCAGATTGTCCCTGGCAACGAACGATCCGTGCAGATGGCAGGCGCGGATGCGCAGCTCCAGCATCACGGGTGTGTTGGACGCCTCGGACAAGGCGAAGCCGTGCTCCGCCATCTCGACGATCTTGGGCAGGTTGGGCCGCGGATCGAGCAGCCACATCTGCGATTTCATCGCGAAGGCATGGCTGCGCTCCTGCATGATGGAGCTGCCCTCGCCATAATCCTCTCCGACGATCACCAGCGCGCCGCCGGTCACGCCGCCGCTCGCGACATTCGCCAGCGCGTCGCTCGCCACATTGGTGCCGACGGTCGATTTCCACGTGACCGCACCGCGCAGCGGATAGTTGACGCTCGCCGCCAGCATCGCCGCGGCGGCCGCCTCGCTCGCCGACTGCTCGAAGCGGATGCCGAGTTCCTTCAAGAGCGGGTTGGCGTCGGCGAACACGTCCATCAGGTGGCTGATCGGCGCCCCCTGATAGCCGCCGACATAGCTGACGCCCGCTTGCAGCAGCGCCTTCGTCACCGCGAGAATGCCCTCGCCGCGGAACACCTCGCCCGCACCAAGACGCAACTGCTCCACCTCGCGGACGAACGATCGTTCCGCCATAATCCTCTCACCTCAACCAACCAGCCGGATGACTCGGTTTACGTGAAAAGTCAAACAACGCTCCTTTCCGACCCGGCCGCTGCCGGCTTTCGGCTGGAGCATTCGCCCTTCTACTGGCTGACGCGTGCGAGTGGCCGCTATTTATTGACGATGGAACGGCGGCTGAAGCGCATCGGGATGGACGTGCCCCGATGGCGCGTGCTGATGATCCTCGCCGAGACCGAGCCCGCAAGCATCAGCACCTTGAGCGAGCACGCGGTCATCAAACTTTCGACGATGACGCGCATCGTCGGCCGCATGGCGGAGGCGGGGCTGGTGACGACCCGAGCCAGCGCCGACGACGGCCGCGTGACCGAGGCGCGCATGACCGATGAAGGCCGTGCTGCGCTGGAGCGCGTGCGGCGCGAGGGCAGTGCAGTGTTTCGCAGCGTGTTCGGCGAAGCACCCGACGCCGAGATCGTTCAGCTGATCGGCCAGCTGCAGCGCATCACCGGAGCGCTGGCCGCGGCGAAAAGCGATCACGGCAGGTGATCGGCGCCAACCGCACCGGCGACTGACTTCGCGCAGCCACACGCCGGACACACCGCGCCGCGCGCGGGCCGGGTGGAGCATCGGGCATGGGCGTGGCGCAATCGCCGATCATGGGCGGCGGCGGCCTGAGTGTATCCGCCACGCAACGGTCCGCCCGGGACACAGCCGAGCCCGAGTTGACATGGTTGAATCTTCACGTGATCGTTGGAAGCGCAACGATACGGAAGGGAGCTGGTCGATGCGGTCAGGTCGAGCGGTGGGGATGGGGTTGATGCCGTTGCTGCTGGCAGGCGGCGCCGTGTTGGCGCAGCCCGCACAGCCAGACGAAACGCAGGCAGATCATCAGCAGAGCGAGGTAAGGACCGACGACTCGTTGCTGACGAACGAGATTGTCGTCACCGCGCAGCGCCGTGAGCAGAACCGGCAGAATGTGGGCATCACGCTCAATGTGTTCACCGGCGATCAACTGCGCGAGCTTGGCGTGCGCAACTCGACCGACGTGGCGGCGGTCACGCCCGGCGTATTCTTGTCGGGCAACATCGCTGGCCAGAATCAGCAGGTGACGATCCGCGGCGTTACGCAGAATGACTTCAACGACATCGTCGAGGCGCCGAATGCGACCTACCTGGACGAAGGCTATATCGCGATCGCGCAGGCGCAGACCTTCGCGCTGTTCGATATTCAACGCGTCGAGATCCTGAAGGGACCGCAGGGCACGCTGTTCGGCCGCAATGCGACGGGCGGCGCGGTGCAGTATGTTTCCAACAAGCCCAGCCTGACACGCACCGAAGGCTTCATCGATGTCGCGGGCAGCCTGTTCGATGTGCCGCGCAGCCGCGGCGGCGTGCGCCTGGAAGCAGCGTTGGGCACGCCGCTTTCGAATACGTTCGCGGTCCGCGGCGCGATCCTCTACAACCAGCGCGATCCGCTGCTGATCAACCTCTACCCGCGCGGAGCGGTCGGCGGTTTGCCGGGGCCGGGCGCTGGTGCGGGCAGCTATGACGACGACACGATCGCTGGCCGCTTCACAGCGCTGTGGGAGCCGACGAGATCGCTGCGGATGCGGCTGGCCTTCAACGGCGCCTCCACGCGGTTCGGGGTCGGGCCCTACCAGCAGAAGCCGACGATCAACGTGTTCAACGCTGCGGGCGAGCTCGTTGACACGCGCAATGTCGGCCCGAACGAGACGCGCGCATCGATCGGAGCCAACGGGCAGGATGCCGGATCGGACCTTGCCAATAGTGGCGTCTATGGCGCGCCGTTCGGCCGACCTCGGCCGGGCGGCGACTTCTTCGGCTATATCGATCCCGACGGCGACGGCTTCCTGACGAGCTATGACTTCGGGTTCAACAATATCGGCTCGGTCGATACGCTCGGCATCAACTTCAATTTCGCCTGGGATATCAGTCCCTCGACGACGCTGACCTCGATCACCGACTACAAGAAATACGACAAGCTGCTGTTCATCGACGTCGACGCCGGGCCGGGCAACCAGTCGGCCAACTACGCCGCCGTCGATGGCTACAGCATCACGCAGGAGCTGCGGCTGAACGGCAAGCTGACGGACTTCGAATGGACGGCCGGGCTCTATTATCTGCGCATCGACTCGCGTTCGAAGAACGGCCTCAAATTCCCGGTCGGTAGCGTTGTGCCGGGTGCGCCGTTCGACCTCGGTTCCGACGCGCGGCTGATCACCGACAGCTATTCGGCATTCGGGCAGATCGAATATCGTTTCGCACCGCGCTGGAACTTCATCCTCGGTGCACGCGTCATCCAGGAAGAAAAGAATTATAACTTCGCGCAGAACATCTACGGCACCCAGGACAGCCGCCACATCCATGTCGGTACGCCAACTCCGATCGGCCCGCTGCCGGGCGGGCGACCGTTCCTCGATCAGCGCGGCCAGACGCTGTGGGCTGGGAAGGTGCAGATCGAATACAAGCCCAACCGTGACCTCCTGCTGTTCGCTGGCGTCAATCGCGGCGTGAAGGCAGGCAGTTACAACGCCCAGCTCGCGGGTGGACTGCCAACTCCGCCAGCCTTCATCCCTTACGGCCCCGAGACGCTGCTGTCATACGAGGGCGGGTTCAAGTGGACGTTCCTTGATGGCCGCGGACGGCTCAACGCCAGCGGCTATTACTACGACTACAGCAACTACCAGTCATTCCTGTTCACCGGCGTGTCGGGCGTCGTCATCAACGCCAATGCGCGCACCTATGGCGGCGAAGCGGAGTTTGCGGTCTCGCCTTTGCGGGGATTGGATCTGGCGTTCAACGTTTCGGCGTTCGACGCGACGGTTCTGGACGTGCCGCTGCGCGTCGGCGGCCCGATCCGACGCGACGTCAAGCCGACCTATGCGCCTGAGCTGCAGACGAATTCGATCGTGCGCTATCAGTTCGATGCGCTGGGCGGGAGGATCGCGGTCGCCTTCGATGGTCAGACATCGAGCGGCTTCTACTATAATCTGCGCAACTTCTCGTCGGACCGCTTCGATCCGTTCCTGATCGCCAACTTCGGCCTGTCGTGGTCCAACGACCGGGTCCGCCTGGGATTCGACGTCAGGAACGCAACCGACGAGCGCGCCGGCGTTCAGGGCTTCAACCTCGCGGGCCTGTGCGGCTGCAACGAGGTGAGCTACCGCCTGCCCCGCCAGTTCATCCTGAGCGCGCGCTACACCTACTAGTGACAGAGGGTCGACGCGCTCAGGCGATGAGCGCGGGCCATTCGCGCGCGATGTGCTCGCCCGCGCGGAGCGTCAGCGCGTGGACCGTGAAGGTGGGGTTCGCCGCGCCGCCCGTCGGGAACAGGCCCGGCCCGGCCACGAACAGATTGGGATGGCCATGGACGCGGCCATAGTCATCGCAAACCGAGTCATTGGGCGTTCGGCCCATGACGGTGCCGCCCATCAGGTGCGCGCTGCCCTGCGGGCCGTGCCAGCTCTCCAACGCGCCGGCCGCCTTCATCACGCGCATCCCTTCGTCGCGCATCCGCTCCCACGCGCGCTGTGCGCCGGGGCGGTGCCTGTGGGTCAGCTGCGGGCGCGGCGGTTCGCCGGGCACAGGCGCGGCAGCGAGCGTCACGCGGTTTTCGGCATCGGGCAGAGCCTCGCCCATGCCGATCATGTTGGCCCCGCCGCGCGCCATCCTGGCAGTGAACGCCTTCAGCTCCGACCCGAACAGCTCCGCCCGAGCGCTGACCAGCCCCGCGAGATCGTTGGGCTTCATCGCGGGGGCGACGAGCCACTGGTGCCCGCCCACGAACCCGGGCTCGGCGTCCTTGCGGTAGCCGTCGTGGCCGATCAGCATCGCGCCCACCAGCCCCTCGTGCGGCGCGGTCGGTTCGTCGAACAGGCCGACGACCTGGATCAGCGAGTGCGTCATCAGATGGCGTCCGGCCAGCGGCCCGCCGAGCCCGCTCGCCAGCAGCAGCGCGGCGTTGTGTGGCACGCTCGCGGACAGCACGACCAGCTGTGCGCCAATGAACCGCGGCTCGCGCCCACCGACCGCGACGCCCTCGATGCGACCGCCCGGACCCGGCGCGAGGCGCACCGCCGGGGCCTTCGCCTCGATGGTCACGCCGGCCGCCTCGCAGCGTGGCAGCCACACGGTCTGCGGGTTGGCGAGTGCTCCGGTCGGGCAGCCCGCGTCGCACCAGCCGTCATAGATGCACGGCGGGCGGCCCTGATACTCAACCGAGGTGATCGCCATCGGCGCGGGGGCGAGCCGCAGGCCTAAGCTGTCGAACCCGCGCTTCAGCACGCGCGCCTGAGCATTGAGCGGATGCGGCGGCATCGGGTAGGGATCGGCCGGCGGCCGCCATCTCTCGGCAGCTGCGTCTCCAGCGATGCCGACCTCGCGCTGGACGCGATCGTAGAACGGCCTGAGCGTGGCGTAGTCGAGCGGCCAGTCCAGCCCCTCGCCATAGAGCGTGCGCAACCGGAAATCGGCCTCTTTCAGGCGCGGCCAGGTCGCATAGTGGTGCAGCGCTGCCCCGCCGACGCCGCGCCCAAGATTGAAGCCCGCGCCCACCGGCTGCGGCCCACCGGTCGCGACCGGCCCCGAGCGCAGGCGGCGGCTGTAAAGCTGCGAGCTGACGAGGTCCTGAAGCTGCCAGGCGGGCCCAGCCTCGATCACATGGACGCGCCGCCCCGCCTCACCCAGCACGGCCGCCATATGCAGCCCCGCCGCGCCCGCGCCGACGATCAGGACTTCGGTGTCGGTGACCGCTGCGACCACGGCGTCAGCTTTCGACCAGCGCCAGCACCCGCAGCGGCGAGCCCGAACCGTCCACGATCTTCAGCGGCGGCGCGATGACGATTGCCCCGGTCGGCGGCAGCTGATCCAGATTGGTGAGGCACTGCAGACCGTAGCGCCCGGCTCCGTGCAGCAGCGTGTGGGCAGGGTAGGGCGGATCGAAGCCGTGCGCCTGGCCAGCATCGGTGCCGATCGTCTCGACTCCAAAGCCGCGCACGCCGCGGTCCAGCATCACCTGCACCGCAGCAGCGCTCGGCCCGGGCGTGTGCGCCCCCGTGTCGTCGCGGTTGGTGTAAGCGTCGCCGTGGCGCTTGGACCAATCGGTGCGGAGCAGAAGCCAGCAATCGGCGGGCACGCGACCATGCGTCGCCTCCCATGCCTCGATGTGGCCCGGCTTCAGCAAGAAGTCCGGATCGGCCGCGCACTCGGCTGAAACATCGATCACCGCCGCCGGGCCTACGAGCCGCCCGGGAGGGATCGTCGCGGTGGTGTTGTCCGGCAGCTCGCGGCCAGTCACCCAATGGACCGGCGCATCGAAATGCGTGCCGGTATGCTCGTTCATCGCGATTTCGGCCCAGTACCAGGCCGATCCGCGCTCATCGTAGCGGCTGACCTCGCGGCGCGTGAATCCGGCGCACTGGCCGAACTCGGGCGGCAATACGAGCGCGGGCGTGTCCGGCGACAGCGGCTGCGTCAGATCGACGACACGCACCGCGCCGGCGGCAAGGAGCTGCGCCAACTCTGCCAGAACGGTCATGTTTTCCAGTCCCCACCACCCATTACTGTGGCGGGAACCTGTGCCGCCCGACGCGGGACTGTCAATCGCAGCCGCGCCAAGCGGCCGACGATCAGCCGCGCCGACGGGCCAGTTTCAGGCCCAGCAGCCCCAACGCGCAGAGCGCCAGCGACCCGGGAGCGGGCGTGCTGACCGTGTTGAACTGAATGTCCGCCAAGCCCGGGTTTGAGCCCTGCGTTTGAAGCACCGTGTAGCGCACGAACTGCGCCGGGATTGGCGACGCGAAGGTCGGGCTCGTCTGGAAGCTGGCGATGGTGGTCGGCCCGGCAGGGACCGCCAGCACCGGTGACGTGTAGCTGCCCACGATCGTGCCGAACGAAGCGTCGTTGGCGAAATCCAGCCGATATTGGCGTGTGAAGTCAAACGTACCGCCTACGAACCCGCCGTTACCCCCTCCGCTCGTGGTACGGTCGGTGATCAGCGCCGAGGCGATCGTGAACGAGCCGCCGAGACCGAAGGTGATCGTGCTGCCCGCGCCAGTGCCCAGCGAAATCCGTCACGAAGCGGTTGCCGCCGGTATCGATCGCGAACGGCGCTTCGTAGGTGGGAAACTGCGACGAGGCCGTCGCCGTCGTCGGCGTGATCGTTGCTGCCTGCGCGATTCCGGTCAGGCAGACCGATGCGGTCAGAATTGCGAACGTGCGCCCCATAAGCCCCTCCAGTGATGCGGCCGAGATCGGCTCGGAGCCGAACGGTTTCGAGCCTCGGCCGCAGTTTCGTCTGCCCGCTTACTTCAGCAGCAGGTTGACCGAGAACACAACGCCCGCACCGCCGTCGCGCGCGAAGCTGTGGCTCGCCTCAACATAGCTCAGAGCGAATGTGAACGGCAAGCGGCTTGGCTTATAGCGCACTCCGGCGAGCCAGTCCACTTTATTGCCCGCTCGCCCGCCGCTTTCAACACCCGCGCGCAGGCGCAGCGACAGCGGGACGGTGGCGGCGGAGGCGTTCAGTTCGGCAAAACCATAGACATTGTCGCCGCGCAGGTTGGCCTGATCGGGAGCGTAATTGATGCCGCCCGTCAGCTTGAGGGCGTTCGCAGGGCCGAAGCCGGGCGTGGTCAGCGCGCCGTAGAGCTCGACGAAGTCGCGGCGGCGTCCGGCGAGATAAAGATAGCCCTGCACCCCCACGTCGGGCCGCCAGCCGTCGCCGTAGCTGTGCGTCCAGCCCGCATAGAGGTCTGCCTCGCCTGCAGCGCCCCCCAGCAGCCGCCCGCTCACCGTCGTCGCGGACACGCCGCCGTAGAAGCCCGGATCGCTATCCAGCCGCACCTCGCCCTGCGCCGCCCAGTGGCGGTTGGAGAGGCTGACCCCGCGAAAGCGGTAATCGGAGACGGCCGCCACCGAGGCCGACAGCTGCACCGGCGGCGGCGGATCGGTGTCAGCGGCGTGAGCTGCGGAGGCCATCAGCACCGCCGCAGCAAGGATTGGGATTCGGCTCATCGGCAGCGGCCTTAGCGTCGGCGCAGCGGCTGCGGCTAGGCTGGCATCGACGAGGCGGGCCCCCGCCCGTCTGCCCGGCAACCGCTGGCGCCGCGCCCGCCCAGCCCCATGCGGCCGGCGGCGCTCGGCCCTGCCGCAGCGCTCGCGTGCTGCGGCGTGCGCGGCTAGGCAGCCTCTATGGCACTTGTCGAAGTCGCGCGTTTCCAGAACCCGATCGAAGCCGAGCTCGCGCGCTCGGCGCTGGAGGCGGCGGGGCTCGATGCCGTGCTGTTCGATGGTGGCGTCTCCAGCGCCTACGCGGGCGCGCTTGCGCTCACTCCGTCGCGGCTGATGACGCCGCGCGAGCAGGAGCAGGCCGCGCGGGCGCTGCTCGGCTCGATGCAGCCATGAGCGGGTCGCCCCGGCAGGGCGGCGTCGTGCTGGCGCTGAGCGGGGGCGCGGCGCTCGGCTGGGCGCATCTGGGCGTGCTCGAAGTGTTCGCCCGGGCGGGCGTCCGCGTGGTCGCGGTGGCTGGAACGTCGATGGGCGCGATCGCGGCCGCCGGCTTCGCGTCGGGGCGGCTGCAGGCCGTGACCCAACTCGCGCTCAGCACCAAGCGGCTGCGGGTGGCGCGGCATCTCGATCTGTTCGGGCGCGGCGGCGGGCTGATCGGCGGAGCGGTGATCGAGCGCACGCTGACGGCCGAACTCGGCGCAGCGCGGCTGGAAGCGCTCGGCCTGCCCTGCGCTGTCGTCGCCGTCGACGTAGCAAGCGGCGAGCCAGCCGTGCTCCGCAACGGTCCGGCGGTCGAGGCCGTCATGGCGTCCATCGCCATCCCCGGCGTGATCGCGCCCGTGCGGCTCGGCGGACGCCTGCTGATCGACGGCGGCGTCGCCGACCCTGTCCCCGTTCGAGCGGCGCGCGCCCTCGCTACGCGGCCCGTCGTCGCGGTGAATGTGCTTGCTGACTGGCCATCGCGCGCGCGCCACCTGGGCCTGGCCGATCAGCGCGCCGATCGCAGCCTCGCGCAGATGACCGGCGGAATCGCGCTGCTGATGCGCCATCTTGCAGCGACACGCCTGGCGATCGACGCGCCCGACCTGGTGATCGAGCCTGCGACCGGCCGCTTCAGCCCAGCCGCGTTCCACCGCGCCGACGAGCTGATCGCAGCCGGACGCGACGCGGCGCTGGCGGCGTTGCCGAAGGTCCACGCACTTGCAGGCACATCCTAAACGGGCTTGCGCCGTTATGCTGCGGGTGCGAGCGTTCCACCCGCGTGGGGGTGGGAGGCCAAGCTTTGGCGAGACGGCGGATCGGGCGTTTCCTGTGTCTCGCGGCGCTGCTTGGCACGCCCCCCGCGCTGGCTGCGCCGCCGGTGCCCAATAAGGGCGATAGTGCCTGGATGCTGATCTCGACCGCGCTGGTGCTGCTGATGTCGGTGCCGGGGCTGGCGCTGTTCTACGGTGGGCTCGTCCGGACCAAAAATATGCTTTCGGTGCTGACGCAGGTGTTCCTGATCGTCTCGGTTGCCGCGCTGATCTGGGTGTCGTTCGGCTACAGCCTGGCGTTCACCGAAGGCGGCCCGCTGATCGGAGGGTTCGGCAAGGCGTTCCTGCGCGGCGTCACCGCCGACAGCACCGCCGCTACCTTCTCGGCGGGCGTCGTGATCCCTGAGTTCACCTACATCGCGTTCCAGATGACGTTTGCGTGCATCACGCCCGCGCTGATCATCGGTGCGCTCGCCGAGCGCGTCCGCTTCACGCCGCTGATGATCTTCACCGTGCTGTGGATGGTGCTCGTCTACCTGCCGATCGCGCACATGGTCTGGTATTGGGATGGGCCGGACGCGTTCATCACCGCCGCGGCGAAGGGCCGGGCGGGGATCGAAGCAGCCAATGCGCGCGCGGGGCTGCTGTTCGCGGCCGGAGCGCTCGACTTCGCGGGCGGGACGGTCGTTCACATCAACTCCGGGATCGCGGGCCTGGTGGGCGCGCTGATCCTTGGCCCACGCGTCGGCTTCGGGCGCGAACCGATGGCTCCGCACAGCCTGACCATGACGATGATCGGCGCATCGCTGCTGTGGGTCGGCTGGTTCGGCTTCAACGCCGGTTCCAACCTTGAAGCGAACGGTGTCGCGGCGTTCGCGCTCCTCAACACCTTCGTCGCGAGCGCAGCGGGTGCGGTCAGCTGGGCGGTCGTCGAGCAGTTGCACTCGGGCAAGCCCTCGATGCTCGGCGGCGTGTCGGGCGCGATCGCGGGGCTGGTTGCCGTGACGCCTGCCTGCGGCTTTGCCGGGCCGATGGGGTCGATCATGCTGGGGCTGGCGGTCTCACCGATCTGCTGGTGTTTCGTCACGCGCGTGAAACTTTGGCTGCGCTATGACGATGCGCTCGATGCGTTCGGCATCCACTGCGTCGGCGGCATCGTCGGTGCACTGGCGACCGCGTTCCTTGCGGATCCGCGCCTCGGCGGACAGGGCGTGGCCGACTATCTCTTGAAGCCCGGCAGCATCGCGTTCACCTACCCCGGCATCGGCCCGCAGTTGCTCGCGCAGGCCAAGGCCGTGGGCGTCACGCTTGCGTGGAGCGGCAGCGTGTCGGCGCTGCTGCTGCTCGCGATCAAGCGCACCATCGGCCTGCGCCCGGGGGTCGAGGCCGAGCGCGAGGGGCTGGACCTCACCGAACACGGCGAGCGCGCCTACAACTACTGAGCCGCTGCAACACCTGCCGCCGCAGCGGGTGCGAGCGGCAGTTCGATGAAGCTCTGGCCTTGGCCCGCCACGGTCACGCGCTGCTGGGCCGCTCGGTAGAACTCGGGCTTGGCCGTGAAGATCGAGGGCACGAACACCTGCGGGTTGCGGTCGTAGAGTGGGAACCAGCTCGATTGCACCTGCACCATGATGCGGTGGCCCGGGAGGAACACGTGATTGGCGGTCGGCAGGGCGAAGCGGTAATTGAGCGACGTGTTCGGCTTGAGCGGCTTGGGCTCGGCGAAGCCGTCGCGATAGCGGCCGCGAAAGATGTCCATCGCAACTGCCAGCTGGTAGCCACCCATCGACTTCTCGATCGGGACCGTGTCGGGATAGACGTCGATCAGCTTCACCACCCAGTCGCTGTCGGTGCCGCTGGTCGACGCCGTTAGATGCACCATCGGCTCGCCCGCGATGGCCAAGGGCTCGGACAGCGGCTCGGTGACAAACGTCAGCACGTCGGGACGCGTCGATGCGTTGCGCTGGTCGCTCGTCAGCCAGCCGGTCCAGTGATCGTCGTCATAGCCGATCGGCCGCACCGGCCGCTGCACGAACGGCACCGGATGCGCTGGATCGCTGACATAATCTGCCGCCTGCGGGCGCCCGCGCGTCGGCTGGAACCCGGCCTTGCCATCGGGCTGCAGGTACAGCCGCTGCGCCGTCCCGCCCGCGGGCGGCCAGCTTGCCAGCCGCTGCCAGCGGTTCGTGCCCGATTGGAACGCGGTCACGCGCGCCACGTCGGCCGGAGTATCCTTCAGATAGCGCGCGAGAAACGGGCCCAAGACGTTCGCGCGCCACCACTTGGCGGTTTCCTGATCCCAGCGCACCTGGCCGGTCCTGCTGCCCTGGTCGATCTGCTGGCCGTGGTACCAGGGCCCGAACGACAGCCAGAGATTGTGCGCCCGGTCCTGCGGCTGCACCGCCTTCCACACCGCGGGAGCGCCGTAGATATCCTCCTGATCCCACAAGCCGTGCACCAGCATCGTCGGCACGGTCAGCGGACGGCTGGCGAGGATCCGGTCCATCGCCTGGCTCTGCCAGAAGCTGTCATAGGCTGGATGCGCGAGGATCTTCTGCCAGAAACCGATCTGATCCAGCCCGTGATCTGCAGCCATCGTGGCAGCGTTGCCTGCGCGCAGAAACTCATCGAACACGTCATAGCCGGACCAGTGGAAACGGCGGCTGTTGTCGCGCGTGCCGACCTGCTCGAAGATATAGTCCAGCTCAAGCTGGCGGAATGCGCCGTTGTGGAACCAGTCGTCGCCGCGCCACCCATCGACCATCGGGTTCATCGGCACCGCGACCTTCAGCGCAGGATGCGGATTGACCAGCGCCATCAGCGCGGTGAAGCCGTCGTAACTGATGCCGAGGATCCCAACGCGCCCGTTTGATTCGGGGAGGTTTTTCACCAGATAATCGATCGTATCATAGGCGTCGGTCGAGTCGTCGACGTTGGTCGGGTTCAGCCCCTGCCCGGCGAGCGGCCGGTTCATGACGTACGTGCCGCCCGATCCGTACTTGCCGCGCACATCCTGGACGACGCGGATATACTTGCCTTCCACAACCAGGTCGGCGGGGTTGTCATAGCCGTCGAGCACGGTCGCCAGCCGCGCGCTGGCGTTGATCTGGGTGAGCGCGTCGGCGTTGTAGGGCGTGCGCGTCAGCAGGATCGGCGCGTTTCTGGCACCTTTCGGCACCAGGATGACGGTGTGCAGCTTCACCCCGTCGCGCATCGGGATCTCAGCCTCGCGCCGCGAGTAATCCCACTGGTCGTCGGGCACGCGCAGCCGCGCCGGGCGCTCGTCGTAGGGCGGCTGCGCTGCGAGGGTGGGAGTGGTGAGGAGCAGCGCTGCGAGCGCGGCACGGAAGTGGATCAAGCGCCGTGTGCCTTCCCGTCTGAACGCCCCCGCGAACGTGCGACGAACGCTAGCGCTCCGGGCGGTGTCTTAAAACCATCTTTTGCCGCCTGCCTGCGCCATGCTTAAACGCCACACCGATGCGAAAGGATCGGCCCCAACCCATGGTCTGCCTTGCGGCCTTCGCTGCGCTGGCCGCTGGCGCCGCCGCCGCGCAGACCGCCCCGCAGCCGCTGCCCACCGGCCAGCGGATCACGCCGCTCGCAGCGCCCGGTGCCAGGTTCGAGCCGCTGGTGACCCGCGGCGGCCCCAAGGCGGACTATGTGGCCGACGGAGCAGCAGCGATGGCGGTTTCGCCCGATGGCAGGCGGCTGGCGGTGCTGACCAGCGGCTACAACCGCTGGAACGGCGCGGACGGCAAGCTGAACCTCGCGGTCAGCCAGCAATATGTGTTGCTGTACGACCTCGGCCCCGATGGAGCGCGGCACAGCCGCACGCTGACCGTTCCCAACAGCTTCGGCGGGCTTGCATGGCTGCCGGACGGCCGCGGTCTGCTGGTCGGCGGCGGTGTCGACGATACTTTGGCGGTGCTGGCCGAAGGCCCGGATGGCTGGGGCGCTCCGCAGACGGTGCGGCTTGGCCATGCGGCGGGCATCGGCGCCGGCGTGCAGCCGCAGGCCGCCGGCGTCGCCACCGATCCGCGCGGGCGGCTGGCCGTGGTGGCGAACTACTTCAACGACTCGGTCTCGCTGGTCGATCTGGCCCAAGCGCGCGTCACCGCCGAGGCCGACCTGCGCCCCGGCAAGCTCGATCCGGCGCGGCGCGGCGAGGCAGGCGGCAGCTATCCGTTCGCGGTCATCATGGGCGCGCCCGGCACCGCGTGGGTTTCCGCACCCCGCGACCGCGAGCTGATCCGGCTTGCGGTGGAGCCCGGCAAGGTCGGCGTCACGGCGCGCGTGAAGACGCTGGGAGAGCCGACCGCTCTGCTCTACGATCCGAAGTCCGGCCGCCTCTACGCAACGCAGGACAACGCCGACCGGCTTGCGATCGTCGACGCGGGCTCGGCGCGGCTGATCGCCGAACCGCGGCTGGGCCTGCCGGAGGGGATGGGCGTCGTGCCCGGCAAGGGCCTCAACCCCAACGCGATTGCGCTGATGCCCGATGGGCGCCTGCTCATAACCTACGGCGGAGCGAACGCGGTCGCGATGATCGAGCCGACTGCCGACGACGCGCGCGTGCTGGGGTTGGTGCCCACCGGCTGGTACCCGTCCGCCGTCGCGGTAACGACCGATGGCGCGCGGGTGTTCGTCGCCAACCGCAAGTCGCCGCCCGGTCCCAATCCGGAAGGATGCCCGCCGCGGCTGGCCGCCGTACAGTCTCAACCCGCCGGTTGCGGCGCTGCGAACCAGTATATCTTC
>Ga0326763_1000327_pt1 | contig 17693 bp, 15 predicted proteins | sample NORPS_P_FD_207671 | JGI IMG/M metagenome (GOLD analysis project Ga0326763, IMG submission 207671) | Hot spring water microbial communities from Norris Geyser Basin, Yellowstone National Park, WY, United States - NOR.PS_P | ecosystem: Environmental > Aquatic > Thermal springs > Unclassified...
CGGACTGCATCGCCGCGCCGCAGAGAAAGCCGCTACGCCGGCCCGACCACGACGCAGAGAGGGCGCTCTCTGGCTCCACGCGTGAGGCCCGAAAGGCGCAGAACTGCGGCATTCCTGGTGCCTTGGCTAGAAGATCAGTCCTGTAAAGAGACTGGGTGGCGGTGCCGGAGGGATTCGAACCCTCGGTACGAGTAATCCCCGTACGGCGGTTTAGCAAACCGCTGGTTTAAGCCTCTCACCCACAGCACCGGGAAGGCAGGGGCGCCAGTTACGGCGCGCGTGCGCCAGCGTCAAACCGCTTTCGCGCACGGTGGCGTAGGCTGCATGGACGGCGGCGATGGGTAGGTCCGCGTCGGCCCCGGTCAAGCGCGCGAGGTGACCGACACGCTCATCACCCACTCGCCGTGCCAGCGCGCCGATCCGATGAACGCGGATCGCGTCCGCCCGCACTTCGGCCACGACCGCGGTCGTGGAAGGCGTCGTCGCCGCCGAAACGCAGCATGAATTGCTTGAGCTCGACCGGCGCGACCGGCTCGATGTTGTCGTCGCGCCCAAGCGGCGCGCCCATCCGCGCCGCGGCCCGGCAACAGCCGCTCGACGCGTTCGGCGACGCCAGCGCGGCCGAGCAGGCGGCTTCATCGCCCGGGCGGCGGTGGACGGCCTCGTCGCGCACGCTTGCGAAGCCACAATCGGACAGGGCTTGCAGCCACTTGCGCCCGTCCACCGCCCGGCTGTCGCCGGCGTCCACGCCCGCGGTCAGCTGGCGGCGCTGCGGGGCGGCCTGCGTCCACAGGCCGGACGCTTCGCCGACATCGCACCGATATCTCCCGAGCCTGCGTCAGGGCGGAATTATTCGGCGAACGGGACGGATGTCTGCGCTTTGCCGGCCATCCGCCCGCACGGCCGCAGCCGTCACGCAGCCAGTCGCAATCCGGGCGCGCCCGGCGCTGGCCCGGGCGTAGGTGCGCCCGCGCCGGGGGCGGTGCCGGCCGGTCGGCCGATCACCGCGGCCACGTCCACCATCTTATCCTCAGGCAGCTCCATCGCGCTCAGCACCACGAGCTGCGGCAGCCGCACGCGCAGCAGCCGTCGCAGCGCGCGACGGGCGCCGGGCGCGGTCAGCAGCGCCAGCCCCGCTCCGCTCTCCAGCACCGGCGCGGCGGCGTCCGCCACGGCCTCGACAATGCGCGCGCCAAGCGCCGGGTCGATCGGCCAGTGCGAGCCCGGATCGGCGCGAACCGAAGCGGCGACGAGCTGCTCGAGCTCGGGATCGAGCGTCAGCGCGCGCAACGGGTCGCCCGGCCCCGCCAGCCGCGCAACGATCAGATCGCCCAGTTCGGGCCGCATCGCCTCGGCGAGTTCGGCGGGATCCTGCGTCCGGCTCGCAGCGACGGTCGCTGCCTCGCAGATGCGGCGAAACTCGCGCAGCGGCACACCCTCCTCCAACAGCAGCTGCAGCGCATGGGTGAGGGTCGCGAGCGGCAGCGTCTTGGGCACGAGATTGACGACCAGGTGGCGTGCGCTGCCCTGCAGCTGATCGAGCAGCCGCTGCACGTCGTCCTGTCCCAGCAGCCGCCATGCATGGCGCTGCAGCAGCTGCGACAGATGCGTGGCGATGACGGTCGGCGCATCGACGACGGTGTAGCCGTTCGCAGTGGCGGCGTCGCGGTCCTCGCGGGCGATCCACAGCGCTGGCAGGCCGAAGCTCGGGTCGCGCGTGGGGCGGCCGGGCACGGGCTCGATCACCTCGCCGCTGTCGAGCGCGAGCCAGTCGGCGGGCGCCACTTCCGATTCGGCCTGCGCCACGCCGGCGATCACGATGCGGTAGCAGTTGGGCGCGAGGCTGAGATTGTCGCGCACGCGGATCGCTGGAAGCACGAAGCCCAATTCGCGGCTAAGCTGGCGGCGCATACCGGTGATGCGCGCGATGAGCGGCGCGCGGCGAGCGTCGTCGACAAGATCGACGAGGCCATAGCCCAGTTCCAGCCCGGCGAGGCTGTGGTCGCTGACCTCGTCCCAGCTGGGTCCGGGGTCGCCCTCGTCGGCGCCGGTCGCGGACTTCGCGGTCCCACTGACAACCTCGCCCTCGGCGGTGGAAGTGCGTGCGCGCATCGACCATGCCGCCCAGCCCGCAACCGCGGCAACCGCTCCGACGATCAGCTTGGGCATCCCAGGCAGCAGCGCCAGCAGCGCGAGGATGCCGGCGACCGGCGCCCACACCCCTTCCATCCGGAACTGTCCCGCAACCTGCCCGCCGAGGTCGCTCGCCTGGCTGACACGCGTGACGATGATCGCCGCGGCGAGGCTCAGCAGCAGCGCTGGCACCTGCGCGACGAGGCCGTCGCCGATCGCCAGCAACACATAGGCCGACGCAGCGTCGGCGAGGCTGAGGCCGTGCTGCGCCATGCCGATCAGCATCCCGCCGACGAGGTTGATCGCGAGAATCAGGATGCCCGCGACCGCGTCGCCCTTGGTGAACTTCGAGGCGCCGTCCATCGATCCGTAGAAGTCGGCCTCCAGCGCGACTTCGGCGCGGCGGGCCTTGGCTTCCTCGCCGGTCAGCGCGCCTGCGTTGAGGTCGGCGTCGATCGCCATCTGCTTGCCCGGCAGCGCATCGAGCGTGAAGCGCGCACTGACTTCAGAGACGCGCCCCGCGCCCTTCGTAATGACGACCATGTTGATGATCGTAAGGATCACGAACACGATCACCCCGACGATGTATTCGCCGCCGATCAGGAAGGTGCCGAACGCCTCGATGACATGACCTGCCGCAGCAGGGCCTTGGTGGCCGTGCACCAGGACGGCGCGCGCGGATGCGACGTTCAGCGCCAGGCGCAGCATCGTGGCGAACAGCAGCACGGTCGGGAAGGCGGAGAAGTCGAGCGGGCGCTCGGTCTTCAGCGCCACCATCAACACCGCGAGGCTGAGCGCGATGTTCAGCACGAAGAACACATCGAGCACCGCGCCCGGCACCGGCACGACCATCAGCGCAACGACGATCAGCGCGCCCAGCGGCAGCAGCGCCGCGCGCGCCGACGCGGCCGAGCGGAGACGGTCGGCGAGCGTCATCGCGCCAACTTTCCGGCTGCGCGCGACAGACAACCTGCGCCCCGGAGCGCGTGGCTGGACGAGAGCCTGCCGAAGCGCACGCTGACGGCTCCTCCGGCGCGGCGGCCGAAGCGCCCGCCCCACATCCCGCTCACGCGCCCATCCCCGCGAGCACAAGGTAGGCCGCCCGCGCCAGCGACCGGGCCTGCACCGGCCCGATCGCCTGCGCGGTCTGCACGCTCCGCTCAGGCGGTGGCGCTGCGGATACAGCGCCATCGCCGCCGAAGCGGCGGGCGAAGTGTTCGTACACCTCGGCGAGGCTTTTCGGCGTGCCGTCGGCGTGGCGGAACACGCGGACGTTGGCGCGAGCGGCGCTCGGCACCACCGCGCCCGCGTCCGCATCGGGATTCGCGGCCATCGCGGTCAGGAATCTTGCCGCCCCCGCCGGGCCCAGGAAATGCGCCAGATAGAGCTCGGTGCCGCCGACCGCGCGTCCCAGTCGGCGGCCCAGCGCCTCGGCGTTGTCCTGTGCATATTCGGCGGCCATCAGCGCCGCGGTCTCGGCATCGTTCCTCAGCGCCAGCAGTGCGCTCCGCGCCTCGCCGTCGCGCACCCGCGCCCGCCCGCCCGAACTCTCGATCAGGTCCGCCGCCCAGCCCAGCCCATGCTCAGCGCCGTGCTTTTTCAGCGTCGCCAGCCACGTGCCCTCGACGAACTGGAACAGCCCGCGCGCCGAGCTGGTGCGCGCCGCAGCATCGGGCCGCAGCCCCGATTCGACCTTCGCCTGCTCCAGCAGATAGCCGAAGCCGACCCCGGTGGCGCGAGCCGCGCGCGCGATCGCGGTTACAGCGCGCTGGGCCGTCATGGATTGGACGCTGGTGTTCATGCCCCACGCCCACGCAAGCCCCGCGCCAGTGGCCGCGCGATCCGCTCCGGAATGGACTAGCCTCGCTCGTGCCCGGGCACGCGGCGCACGGGCCAGGGTTCGCCGATGTCCTCCAGGCTCAGCGCCAGCGTCAGAGTGGTCAGGCGCAAAGCGATCGCGTCGGCGAAATCGAGGCGCAGAACCGCCGGCGCGGGGCGGATCGACAGCAGCAACAGCGGGCTCGCGCGCGAGGGCCAGCGCAGCCGCGTCGCGCGTTCGACATGGCGCACCGTCAGCAGCGAGCGCACGCGCGGGCGCCGACCGCGATCCTCCCAGCGATAGCGAGACAGGATCAGCGCCGAGACTCCGCGCGCGGCGTCGAAGATGGCGTCGGCCGACGAGAGGATCGCGTCCTGCGTCAGCGCCGACAGGAAGCGGACGCCGTCGGGGCTGTCGGCGCGAAGGTGGAGACCGGCGTCGGGCATGGCCTGCGCCTACCGCCGCGCCCGCGCCAGGTCACGCCCCCGGGGGCTGCCGGGCGTCGGCGCTCCACCCCCGTATTGGGGAGCAGAGCGCAGCCCGCCTCAGGCCGGGTGGGCCAGCCCCAGCACGTCTGCCATCGCGTAGCGCCCCGGCTGCCGCCCCGCGAGCCACAGCGCCGCTCGCACCGCGCCCTGCGCGAACACTGCGCGGCTTTCGGCGCGGTGGTTGAGCTCGATGCGCTCGCCGGGGCCGAGCAGCCACACCTCATGCTCGCCCGCGCTGGTGCCACCGCGCAGCGTCGCCATGCCGATCTCGCCCGCCTGCCGCCGCGCCGGGCGCGAGGCACGGTCGCGCACATAGGCGCCGCCCTTCCGTCCGGCAGCCGCGGCGTCGGCCAGCATCAGCGCCGTCCCGCTCGGCGCATCGGCCTTCATGCCGTGGTGCAGTTCCAAGAGCTCGATATCCCAGCCGGGCAGCCGGGCAGCGGCCTCGCGCACCAATCCCGCCAGCAGGTTGACCCCAAGGCTCATATTGGCGGCATACAGAACCGCGATGTGCCGCGCGGCGGCGTCGATCGCCGCCTGCTGCGCCGGTGTCAGCCCCGTCGTGCCAATGACGATGGCGCAGCCGGCGGCCGTTGCAGCATCGAGGTTCGCGGCCAGCGAGGCGGGTTCGGTGAAGTCGACGAGGACCTGGGCGGCGTGCGCCAGCGCAAGGACGTTTGCTCCGACCACGTGTCCCTCGTCCAGCCGGGTGCCGACGCACGGATGGTCGGCATGCTCCACCGCGCCGGCCAGCGCGGCATCGGCCAGCGAGCGCACTGCGGCGATCACCTCGCGACCCATCCGGCCGCCCGCGCCGAGCACGCCGATCCGAACCGGGGTTGCAGACTTCGCCATCGCAGCTAACCGTGCAGCCAGTGCGCGCCATCCGCAATATTGTCGTGCTCACCGGCGCGGGCGTCAGCGCCGAATCGGGTGTCCCAACCTTCCGCGCAGCCGACGGGCTGTGGGAGGGACACCGCATCGAGGAGGTCGCGGCGCCCGAGGGCTTCGCGCGCGAGCCGGCGCTGGTCAACGCCTTCTATGACGCCCGCCGCGCGCATCTCGGCCAAGTCGGGCCCAACGCCGCGCACCGGGCGCTCGCGCGGCTCGATGCCGAATGGCCCGGCGGATTGCTGCTCGTCACGCAGAATGTCGACGATCTGCACGAGCGTGCGGGCTCGAAGCGCCTGCTCCACATGCACGGCGAGCTGAAGTCCGCCTGGTGCACCGCCTGCGACGCGCGCGTGCCGTGGGACGGGCCGATGGCGGGCGGACCGGCCTGCCCGGCCTGCACGGCGACGGCCACGCTGCGGCCCGATATCGTCTGGTTCGGCGAGATGCCCTACGGCCTCGACGCGATCTACGCGGCGCTCGACGACGTGGACCTGTTCGTCTCGATCGGAACCAGCGGCGCGGTCTATCCGGCGTCGGGCTTCGTGCATCGGGCCCGTGCCGCGGGCGCGCGCACGCTCGAACTCAACCTGCAGCCAAGCGAGGGCAGCTACCTGTTCGACGAAAGCCGCCTTGGCCCGGCAGGCAGCCTCGTGCCGGCGTGGGTCGACGAACTGCTTGCGTCGAAGCCTTCGGCCGCCGCCTTGCGCCGGTAACACACCGTCCCTAGCCTGCGCCGCGCGCACGGACATCCGCCGTGCGACGCTATTTGAGGTGACACGCCCTTGGGCCGCCTGATTTCCGCGCTCGTGAAGTTTGGCGCCCTCGCCGCAATCCTCGTCGTGATCTTGCTGGCAGCGGGCGTCGCGATCAGCCTTGCGCTGCTGCCCAGCTTCGATGAGCTGAAGCGCTCGCCGAACGGCCAGACCGTGCAGGTGCTCGATGCGAAGGGCACGCCGCTCATCACGCTGGGGCCGGGCTATGGCGATTGGCTGCCGATCGCGTCGGTACCGATGGCGATGCGGAAGGCGATCGTCGCGGTCGAGGACCGGCGCTTCTACCACCATATCGGGGTCGATCCGGTCGGCGTCGCGGCTGCCGCGAAAGACTATGTGGTCGCCGGCCGCCCGCGCGGCGCGTCGACGATCACGCAGCAGCTGGCGCGCAACCTGTACCTGACGAACGAGCGCACCTTCGCGCGCAAGCTGCGCGAGGCGGTGCTGGCGCTCGCGCTCGAGCAGCGGTTCACGAAGGACCAGCTGCTCGAACTCTATCTCAACCGCGTCTATTTCGGTGGCGGCTCCTACGGCATCGACGCGGCGTCGCGCCGCTTTTTCGGCCATCCGGCGACGACGCTCAGCCTCGGCGAAAGCGCGATCATCGCCGGGCTCGTCAAGGCGCCGTCGCATTACGCTCCGACCGCGGACCCCGATGCCGCGCGGGCGCGAGCCGAGACGGTGCTGGCGGTGATGGCCGACGCTGGTGCCATCCCGCGCGACGAGGCGGGACCGGGCCAGCTGCTGGCGGTCAAGCTCGCGCCCGATCCCAAGCCCAACGATGTGCGCTATTTCACCGACTGGGCGCTGCAGGAGCTGAACGGGCTGACCGACGAGACGGTCGAGCCGCTGGTGGTGACGACGACGCTCGACAACCGCATGCAGACCGCCGCTGCGCAAGCAATCGCAACCGCGCCCGAAGGGGTCCAGGGCGCGCTCGTCGCGATGACGCGCGACGGCGCGGTGAAAGCGATGATCGGCGGCAAGAACTATGCGCAATCGAATTATAACCGTGCCGTCTCGGCCGTCCGCCAGCCGGGCTCGGCGTTCAAGCTGTTCGTCTATCTGGCCGGGCTGGAAGACGGGATCCGCCCCGACGATGTTTATGAGGACCGGCCGGTGTCGATCGGCAACTGGAGTCCCAAGAACTATAATGGCCGCTTCGTCGGCCCGGTGACGGTGACGCAGGCGTTCGCGGCGTCGATCAACACCGTCGCGGTGCAGATCGCCGACCGCGTGGGCTATGACTCGGTCGCAGCGATGGCGAAGCGGCTGGGGGTATCGACACCGATCGACCGCCAGCCGGCGATGGCGCTGGGATCGTCGGACGTCCGGCTGATCGACATGGTGCGGGCCTACGCTGCGGTCGCGAACAACGGGCGCGAAGTGCGGCCCTACGGAATCCTGAAGGTCGAGAGCCGGGGCCGCACGCTTTACGAGCATCAGGCCGATGACGCGCGGCAGGTGATTGCGCCCGATGTTGCGGCGCAAATGACCAGCCTGCTGAAAGCCGCGGTCGAGACGGGCACCGGGCGCCAAGCGCAGATGGGGCGTGATCTGGCGGGCAAGACCGGCACCACCAGCAGCAACAAGGACGGCTATTTCGTCGGCTTCACCAGCGATCTCATCGCAGGCGTGTGGATGGGGCGCGACGATGCGCGGCCGGTGCGCGGGCTGGCGGGCGGCGCGTTCCCGGCGCGAGCGTTCGCCCGCTTCATGGGCGCTGCGAGCCGGGGCACGGCCGCCTCACCGCTCAACACCGCGGTTGCGATGGACTCGCGCTTCGCTGAACCCGACGCCGACGCCTACGGGCTGGGTGCCGACCCGACGCAGGCGCCGCAGATCGACCCCGCGACCGGCGAGCCGATCGTCGTGCCGCCGCCGCCGCCCGCTCCGTCCGACTCCAGCGACGCGCCCGTCGCCGCGTCGCCGCCGCCCGCTTCGAGCCAGGGGCGCGCGCAGCCGCGACTCGATGACCAGTTCATCGACCGCGTGCTGCACGACCGCGCGAGCCGCCCGCCACCGGCCTAGCCGCTCGCGCCCGGCGCGTGGCCGATCGCGGCGTGCAATTCCTCGACCCAGAACGGTTTTTTCAGGATCGGACAACCGGCGCAAAGTTCCTGCGTCGCCAGTGCTGCGCCCGATCGTTACAGCACCCGGTCCTCGACGATGTGCAGCTCGAGCTCGCCCGCTTCCAGCTCGGAGACCGTCCAGCCACGCACGCTCTCGCCCGCCGCGTGGACGCTCTCGGGGTCGCCGGTCAGCAGCGGATGCCACGCGGGCAGCCCCTCGCCGCGCCACAGCCGGAGATAGGCGCAGGTGAATGGCAGCCACTCGATGGTTTCAAGCTTGGCGGGCGTGAGCCGCACGCAATCGGGCACCTGTGCCTTGCGATTGGCATAATCGGTGCAGCAGCCCGTGCGGCGGTCGAGCAGCTTGCAGGCGACGTTGGTGGGGTAGATGTCTCCGGTCTCGTCATCCTCAAGCTTGTTGAGGCAGCACTTCCCGCACCGGTCGCAGAGCGACTCCCACTCGGCGCGCGTCATCGCTTGCATCGGCTTGATTTCCCACCACGGCCGTGCCTCAGCGGACATAGGCTTTCAGCATTGCCGCCATCTCGGCTGCGCTCGCCTTCGAATCCATCCCCGCCAGCGGACGCCCATCGGGACCGAACAGGTAGGTGACGTCCGAATGGTTCATCAGATAGTCCTGCCCTTTCTCCGGCACCACCTTGGCGGCGTAGACCCGGTACGACTTCTCCATCGCGGTGATCGCTGCCGGGCTGCCCGTCAGCGCGACGAGGCGCGGATGGAAGTTCTTCGCATAGTTCGCAAGCGCGCGCGGCGTGTCGCGCTCGGGATCGATTGTCACGAACACCGGCTGCACCTTTGCGGCGTGGCGCGGATCCGATCGCTCGAACGCTGCTAGCGCCTGCGTCATGCGCTGCAGATCGGTAGGGCAGACATCCGGGCAGAAGCTGTAGCCGAAGTGAATGAGCGCATAACGCCCGCGCAAATCCTTGTCGGTGAATGTGCGCCCGTTCTGATCGACAAGGCTGAACGGTCCGCCGATGTCGGCGCCCGCGAGCGCCATGCCGGGTGCGTTGCGCGGCGGGGCGGCGGCGCGCTGGCGCCAATAATACCAGCCGGCCAGCAGCGCGAGTGCGATGACGGCGGCTGCGAAAAGCGGCAGAAAGCGCGGGGTGCGGCGCTGAGTGTTCATCGTCTGCATGGGTCTGCGCTGCTATGGAGACTGGGATGGCAAACTGGAAGGGATGGACCGCCGCGCTGGGGCTAGTCGCCGCGCTGGGCGGTGGAGTGGCTGCGCCGCAGCCCGCGGCGGCGCAAGGGACCGGAGGCAGCTTCTCCGCCAGCCACAAGTTCCTGAAGGCGGTCAAGGAGCGCAACTTCGCCGACATGACCGCGGCGCTCAGCAGCGGCCCGACGATCATCAATGCGACGGATCAGGACACCGGCGAAGGAGCGCTGCACATCGTCACGCGCGAGCGCGACTCGGCGTGGATGCGCTATCTGTTGACCGCCGGCGCCGACCCGAATGTGCGCGACGCCAAGGGCACCACGCCGCTGATGCTCGCCGCCGAGCAGCGCTTCGTCGATGGAGCGCGGCTGCTGCTCGCAAGCGGCGCCAAGGTCGACGCGACCAACCGCACCGGCGAGACGCCGCTCATCCGCGCGGTGCAGTTGAAGGATGCTCAGATGGTGCGGTTCCTGATCGAAAACGGCGCTGACCCCGAGCGGCAGGATAACCTCGCCGGTTACAGCGCGCGCGACTATGCCGAGCGCGACGGGCGTTCGGGCGTGATTGCGTCCATCCTGCGCAATGCGAGGAAACCGAGCGCACCCGCCGCGACGGGTGCGGGCCTCACTCCGGTTCCGGCCGCAGCCGCCGCTGGGCCGAAATAGCGCGTGCCAAGCGTCGCCGCTGCTGCTGCGCTGGCCCAGCCGGGGGTGCGCGTCCGCACGCTGGTGCGGCTGCGCTGGTTTGCGATTCTGGGGCAGTTGCTGACGCTGGCCGTCATCGGCATCTATCTCGGCTATCGCCTGCCGCTCGCTCCGGCGCTTGCGGCGATCGGGGCTTCGGCGCTGTTGAACCTTGGCGTTGCGGCGCTCTATCCGCGCCATGCGCGATTGACCGGGGCGGAAGCGCTGCTCCATTTCGGCTTCGATCTGGTGCAGCTGGGCGTGCTTCTCTTCCTGACGGGGGGGCTGGCGAACCCATTCGCGATCTTCCTGCTGGTGCCGGTGACCGTCTCGGCCTCGGTGCTGCCCGCCAGCGCAACCGCCGGGCTGATCGGCGTGGGCGTGGCGATCCTGTTCGCGCTGTGGAACTGGGCGCTGCCGCTGCCGTGGGGCGGCCACCCGATCTTCCTGCCCCCGCTTTACCGGGGCGGCATCTTCGTCGGCCTTGCGCTGACGATGCAGTTCCTGGCGATCTACGCCTGGGCGGTCGCAGCCGAGGCGCGGCGCCAGCAGCTCGCGCTCGCAGCGACACAGGCAGCGCTGGAGCGCGAGGCGAAGATGTCGGCGCTGGGCAGCCTTGCGGCCGCGGCGGCGCATGAGTTGGGGGGCCCGCTTGGAACGATTACGCTGGTCGCCAAGGATCTGGAGCACGGGCTTGCCGACGACCCGACGCACGGTGCCGACATCCGCCTGCTCCGCCAGGAGGTAAAGCGTGCGCGCGAAATCCTCGCAGGCATCGCACGCCGCGCCGAGGCAGCCGACCCGTTCCCGCTCGTCAGCTTGCGCGCGCTGCTGCACGAGGCGGCAGCCCCGCACGAGCCCAAGGCCAACATCGCGGTGGCGCCGGCGCTTGCGTCGCTGCGGGTCGCGCGCTCGCCCGAGCTTTTGCACGGGCTGTCGAACCTCGTCGACAATGCAGCGCGCCACGCGGCCGAGCGCTTCTGTCTTACGGCCGAGCCCAACGGAGCTGACCTAGTGCTGGCGATCATCGACGATGGGCCAGGCTTCCCGGACTCGCTCCTGCCCAAGCTGGGCGAACCATTTCTGGGGCCATCGCGATCGCGTTCGGGGGGCACGGGGCTCGGCATCTTCATCGCGACGACCCTGCTCGAACGCACCGGCGGCCGCGTCAGCTTCGGCAATGATGCCGCAGGTGGCGGCGGCCGCGTAGAAGTTCGCTGGAGACTTTCCCACATTGCAGCCGAATCAACGAAGGAGCCGGCATGGCCAGCGCTGCAGCAGAACTGACGATTGACCACGCACCGTTGCTGCTGGTCGACGACGACGCGGCGTTCCGCGGACGACTGGCGGTGACGCTGCAACGTCGCGGGTTCGAAGTCGGCGCGGCCGAGGGCGTGCAGCAGGCGCGCGAGATCGCGGGCGCGCTCAACCCCGACTATGCGGTGCTGGACATGCGTCTGGCCGACGGCACCGGGCTGGAGCTGGTTGGCGAACTGCGCCGCCAGAATCCCTCGATCCGCATCGTGGTGCTGACGGGATACGGCAACCTCGCGACCGCGGTCGCCGCGATCAAGGCGGGTGCGGTCGACTACATCGCCAAGCCCGCCGACCCCGACGATATCGTCAAGGCGCTGACCGCCGAGCCCGACGCCAAGCCCCTGCCGCCCGATGAGCCGATGAGCGCCGACCGCGTGCGGTGGGAGCATATTCAGCGCGTCTATGAGCTGTGTAACCGCAATGTCAGCGAGACCGCGCGGCGACTTAAGATGCATCGCCGCACCCTGCAGCGCATCTTGGCGAAACGCTCGCCCAAATAGCGCGGCGCGCGCCGGGCTACTTCTTTCGGCGGAAATCGAAGGCGACGACGTTCGATCCGTCCTCCACCGGCACGGCGACCGGTGGTGCGGCGGGCTCTTCGCTCGGCGCGGTGACGCCCTTCGCCGGGAAGGACAGCGCGAAGTTGACTGCGGGGTCGACGAAGCCGGTCACTGCGTCGAAGGGCACGCGCAGCTTGGCCGGCACCTGATTGAACGTCAGGCCAACGGTGAAAAAGTCATCATCGACACGAAGGTCCCAGAATCGATGCTGGAGGACGATCGTCATTTCCTCCGGATAGCGCTCCGCAAGATGCTGCGGGATGTCGACTCCGGGCGCTTTGGTGGAGAAAGCGATATAGAAATGGTGCGTTCCGGGCAGGCGGTCGGAGCCTTCGATCAGCTGGAGGACGCGCCGCACGACAAGACGCAGCGTGTCCTGCACGATCTCGTCATAGGGAATGAGGCTGTCGGGTACCGGATCGTTCATCGTGCCGGGTAGGTGGCCCGCCGCGCGGGGCCGGTCAAGCGTTGCCGGTGGGCATGGCTCCCGGCGGCGTTGCGGCAGAGTGCAATAGCGCCGTCAAACCCGTAACAGTCGCTGCGAAATCCTGTGCTGCACACGGCAAGTCCCTCCACAACCGCGCCGTTCGCCGCACGCTGTTCATCGCCCAGGAACCTGCAAGGGCTACAGCGGTTCTTTCTGGGATGATCTGAAGCCTGGCAGTATCGTTCGGCCACGGCAACTGGGATGAGCGTCCATGTCGACCCTTTATCTCCGCCGTGCAGCGTTGCGCGACGGCTCTGCTTTGCGTTACCCTGCCGACCCTCAGGCGTTTCACGAAGCACTCGCGCAGTTCAATCACCTCCGCTTTGCCCCCGCGATGCCTTCCGCCGATTGGCAGGCGGAGCTCGATCATGAACGCGCGATGCGCGAGCTGGAAGGCTATTGGATCGAGGCCGAGCGCAACGCAGTGAGCGACGCAGCCGCGACCGCGCCGCGCGACGTGGACGGCTTTGTCGCTTGGTTCGAGGCGCTGGAAGCTTCCGGCCCCGGCCAGCACGATCCGCTGTTCGATTGGCTGGCCGAGGAGGCGAGCCTGGAGCAGATGAAGTGGTTCCTACGCCAGGAAGTTGCTGGCGAGGCCGGATTCGATGACCTCTGCGCGCTGACGCAGGTGAAGATGACACCCGATCAGGCCAAGCTGGAAATCGCTCGGAACTACTGGGACGAAATGGGCCGCGGCAACGCCAAGGGCATGCACGGACCGATGCTGGGCGTGCTCGCGGGCGAGCTCGCGCTCAATCCGTCGATCGAGGCGACGGTGTGGGAGAGTCTCGCGCTTGCGAACACGATGGCCGCCTTCGCTGCCAACCGCCGCTATACGTGGCACTCGGTGGGGGCGCTGGGCGTCGTCGAGCTGACTGCGCCTCAGCGCACCGCCAAGGTCGCGCAGGGCCTGCGCCGCCTGGGCTTCAGCGACCGCCAGCGCCGCTATTTCGATCTGCACGCGGTGCTCGACGTAAAGCACAGCGAGGACTGGAACCGGGAGGTTCTGCGCCCTGTCATGGCCGCAATGCCCGACGCAGGCCGCTATCTGGCCGAAGGCGCGCTGATGCGCCTTAGCTGCGGCGCGCGCTGCTTCGAGCGCTATCGCCACGAGCTATGGGACAACGGCGCCGCGCTCGCGGCGTAGCGGCTGAGCGTCACACCGCCCCATGCGTTCTGGCGCCGTTTCGCCCCAAATGTGGTAGAAGCGGCGCTTGCGCGGACGCGGAACGTTCCTATGGTCCGCCACGCCGTCCCCGACCGCCAACCGACAAGGAGCCGCACCGCGTTGAGCGCGAACGTCCAGCCCCTGCGCACAGCGCCCGCTGCGGCCGAGCCCAGCCTTGCGCCGTTGATGGCGCTCGTCGCGCCCGAGCTGAACGACGTTAACCGAGTGATTCTGGATCGGATGCAGTCGCCGGTTGCGCTGATTCCGGAGCTTGCGGGGCATCTGATCTCCGGAGGCGGCAAGCGGATGCGGCCGATGCTGACCTTGGCCTGCGCACGGCTGGTTGGCTACGCGGGCGCGCGCCATCACAAGCTCGCGGCCGCCGTGGAATTCATCCACACCGCGACGCTGCTTCACGACGACGTGGTGGACGTGAGCGGCCTGCGGCGCGGACGGCGGACGGCCAATATCATCTGGGGCAATGCTGCAAGCGTGCTCGTCGGCGATTTCCTGTTCAGCCGTGCGTTCGAGCTGATGGTTGAGGACGGCTCGCTCCGGGTGCTGAAGATTCTCTCGAACGCCAGCGCCGTGATCGCGGCGGGCGAAGTCGATCAGCTGACAGCAGCGCGCCAGATCGATACGGGCGAGGATCGGTATCTCTCGATCATCGGCGCCAAGACCGCCGCGCTCTTCGCCGCCGCGTGCGAGATCGCAGCCGTCGTTGCAGAGCGCGACGAGCCTGTGCAGTCCGCGCTTGAGTGTTACGGCCGCAATCTGGGTATCGCCTTCCAGCTGACCGACGATGTGATCGACTATGCCGGGACGGCTGGCGAGATGGGCAAGGACGCAGGCGACGATTTCCGCGAGGGGAAGGTCACGCTGCCCGTGATCCTGGCCTATGCGCGCGGCGACGAGCTTGCGCGGCGCTTCTGGCGCGAGGCAATCCTGGGCAAGCGCACGAGTGACGTTGATCTGGCCGAGGCGGTGCGGCTGATGCAGGCGACCGGCGCGCTCGCCGACAGCCTGGCGCGCGCGCGGCTTTATGCCGATCGCGCGACCGCAGCGCTGGCCGGCTTCGCGCCGGGTGCGGCGAAGGCCGCGCTGACCGAGGCCGCGGCCTTCGCAGTGGCACGGGCCTATTAGGCGAGGCTTTCGGGCAACAGCTGGCTCTTCAGTTGCTGCGACGCAACATAATCCCAGCCGGATATAACCTTGCTGTAACCATTCATTCGTAGCGCGGTGGCGCGCTTCAAACTGAATGGGGATATTCGATGCTGACTTGCACATCGCGCGCGGCCGCTAGGCCGGCGCTTGCCGCGTGGCTGTTTACGGCCGCGCTTCCGGCGCTGGCGCAGGAAAACAACCCCAGAGCGGCCGATGAAGCGGCGAGGGCCGAAACGCCGACGATCATCGTCACCGGCCAGCGACAGGCCGAGATCCGCGCGGTCGAGGTGAAGCGCGAGTCGCTCGTCATCCAAGACTCGATCGCATCGACCGACGTCGCGCGCCTGCCCGACCAGAATGTCGCCGAGGCCGTCAAGCGCCTTCCCGGCGTCACGGTTGCGAACGATCAGGGCGAGGGACGCTATGTGATCATTCGCGGCGTCGATCCCAACCTGGCCAACGTTTCGATCAATAACCAGACCGCTCCGGCCCCGGAACCCGGGGGCCGTCAAGTCAAGCTCGATAACATTCCGGCATCGCTGATCGGCCGCGTCGATGTGATCAAGTCACTCACTCCGGATCGCGATGCCAATGCGATCGCGGGTGAAGTCAACATTAGTACATTAACCGCCTTCGATCGCGACCATAATTTCTTTTACGCTCGCGGTGCTGTCGGGACCTACGATCTGAACGGCCGCAATCCGGCCGAAGCCGAAGGGACATTCGGCGCACGTTTCGGTGCAGATCGACAGTTCGGCATCGTGCTGAGCGGCAACTATAGCTTCCGTCCGATCAGCAGCCAGAATCTGCAGGGCTCGGTCAATTGGCGCGCCGTCGGCAATGCAGTGCTGCCCGATGACTTCCGGCTGCGGCCATACTATCTCGTCCGCCAGCGTTCGGGCGCAGTGCTGAACTTTGATTGGCGGCCGCAGGCAGGCACGCAGCTATATCTGCGCGCGCTCTATGCCAGCTATGGCGACAACGAGGTGCGCGATCAGTTCCGCGTCGAGCTTCCCGGGCTTGCCAGCAGCGCGACTGCGCTCGGCGTGCAGCCTAACCAGTCGGGCCCGCGCTACAGCTTCACCGGCGGCCGCGCGACCCGGTTCGTGCGCCGTCGTGTGGAAAACGACCAGACGTGGACCGTCCATGGTGGCGGGAAGCATGAGGTTGGCGGTGTCAAGCTGCTGCTGGAGGCCGCCTACAGCCGTGCGGAGAAGATCGACCCGCTTCGCAGCGAATTCCAGTTCCGCACGGGCAGCAGTGCAACGACGGGCATCGCCGGCACGATCGACGTTTCAGGCCGGCTGCCGTTCGTCGATCCGAACGGCGGCAATGCGCGCGCGTACGACCCGAGTTATTACTCGGCCCGGCAGGTCACCTATGATCAGCGCCAGGCGGTTGAGGACTTGTTCCAGATCCGCGGCGACGCTGAATTCAATCTCGACCCGATCGGCGATGGCTCGACGGTCAAGACCGGCGCCAAGTTCATCCGTCGCATCAAAAAGAACAATCGCGATCTTCAGCAGTTTATTCTAAACGGCTTCACGCTGGCCGATACTACGCCGCGCGATGACGGCACTTTCCTTTACGACGGCCAGTATCGATTCGGGCCGAAGGCCGTCTACGATAACGTGCAGGCGTTCGTATTGTCCAATCCGGCGCGGCGCGTGCTTGATCCGACTGCAAGCCTCGGCAACAGCCTGGTCAATGACTATGACGTGCGCGAGGATATCATCGCGGGCTACGCGATGGCGACGCTGAGATTCGGTCGTCTGACTGCAATTCCCGGTGTCCGGGTCGAGGCAACTGACGGCAATTACAAGGGCAAATCCTTTCTGCCAACTTCGTCGGCGACGCAGGGCTTCAACGTTACGACACAGCGCGATTACGTGGACGTATTTCCCGGACTCAATCTGCGCTTCGACGCCACCCGCAATCTCGTCGTCCGCGCAGCTGGCACGACGGCGATCGGGCGACCCAACTACGCCAATCTCGCGCCGTTCGTGCAGGTCGATCCGGGCGCGGTGACGGTTAACCAGGGGAACCCGAACCTGAAGCCGTTCAAGTCACAAAATGGCGACGTCAGCATCGAATATTACATCGGCAAGACGGGCGTGATCTCTGTCGCCGGGTTCTACAAGCATCTCGACAATCCGATCTTCACCGCCGGGTCGCTGCAGACCGGCACGTTTGCCGGCACACAGTTGACAAACGCGCTGGTCACTCAGCCGATCAACGTGCGCGAAAGCGAGATTTACGGCTTCGAGGTGAATCTGCAGGCGCAGCTGAACTTTCTCCCCAGCCCGCTCGACGGCTTCGGCGTGAATCTCAACTATGCGCATACCGACGGCAACTCGACCGGCGTCCCCAGCCGTGCAGGCAGCGTCCCCAACTTCCTGCAATCGAAGGACATCGGGACGGCACAGATCTACTGGCAGAAAGGTCGGTTCGAACTGCGTGCCGCCTATAGCTACCGCTCGGCTTATCTCGATACGCTCGGCACCAGCGCTGCGACCGATCAGTATACCGACGGCAACGGCCAGCTTGACGTGCGCGCGAGTTTCGCCGTCTTCCCGCAACTGGTGGCGTTCGGCGAGGCGGTCAACGTGACAGACGCTTCGTGGCGTCGCTATGTCGGCTTCAAGAACCAGCTGATCGAGAATGAACGCTATGGCTACACCCTTCGGGCAGGGATCCAGCTGGCGCTGGGCAAGCGTGCGCGCCCGTAAGTTGCTGGCGGCGGCTGCGGCCGGGCTGCTCGCCGCGGCCGCGCCGCCGCCGGGGCCGCCGCCCGGCGAGTCGGTTGAGCGCGTGTTTATCCTGATGCGCCACGGTGTTCGCACGCCGACCAAGAACCCGCCGATGCCCGCCGGGGTCACGCCGGATGCTTGGCCCACGTGGCCGGTGCCACCAGGGCACCTCACGCCGAGCGGCGGAAAGAATGTCGCG
>Ga0326763_1000331_pt1 | contig 17496 bp, 15 predicted proteins | sample NORPS_P_FD_207671 | JGI IMG/M metagenome (GOLD analysis project Ga0326763, IMG submission 207671) | Hot spring water microbial communities from Norris Geyser Basin, Yellowstone National Park, WY, United States - NOR.PS_P | ecosystem: Environmental > Aquatic > Thermal springs > Unclassified...
GTCAACGGCCAGATGCGGCAGAACGCCAACCTGCGCGACATGATCTGGTCGGTCGCCGAGCAGATCGCCGAACTCTCCCGCGCGTTCGAACTGGCGCCCGGCGACATCATCTTCTCCGGCACCCCGGAGAACGTCGGCCCGGTCGTGGTCGGCGACCTGATGGAAGGCCATATCGACGGCCTGCCCGACGTCAGCGTCCGGGTCGTCAGCAGCAAGTCGGCATTGATAACACCGGGTGAAAGCCCAAGTGCCAGGTGGAAGAGGTCCGTTGCTCCGACGGCCCGTTCGGAGCAACCCCATGCAGCCGGTCTCCCCTCAGGCACGCAGCTACGATCAACGGACGATCCTGTTCCACTGGTTCACCCTGGGGCTGATTGCCGTCCAGTGGGTGTTGGCGCAGGTCATCGACGACTTCCCCAAAGGCGCGCCCAGAGTCGCCGCCCGGTCGACACACATCATTCTCGGCCTGCTGATCCTCGCCGTCGTCGTGGGGCGGATCGTCTGGCGCGCCACGGAAGGCCGGCGCCTCCCGGCCGCCGACCGCGGCGCGCTCCATGTGGCCGCCAAGGCGACGCATTGGGGGATGTATGCCCTGATCTGCATCGCCCTGCTGCTCGGCCTGTTCACCGCTTGGGCGCAAGGCGACAGCATCTACGGCCTGTTCAGGATTCCCGCCTTCGACCCGACCAACCATGACCTGGGCGACCAGGTCGCCGGCGTGCATGGAACGGTCGTGACGATCCTGCTGATCCTGATCGGCATCCACGCGGCCGCCGCGCTCATCCACCAATATGTCTGGAAAGACCACCTGCTGCGGCGCATGGCCCCGGGCCGGAAGGAACCCTCGACCCCCTAGCGTCGGCAGAGGGCGATTGCTCGAGCGCCGACAACTCTCCCCCCGGTCCCGCGTTGCAGCCGCTTCCACGGGAAGTCTGTCTGCCGCATGAGGGTGAGCCCTGTCGCTCGAGCCGCAACCGGGTGCCGCTTCGGCTGGCTCGCTCTTGCGATGACGCTCGCCGCGACCGCCGCCGCCGCAAAGGCGAAACAGCCGGCGGCATCCCCCCTGAACCCGGGCGCCGCACGCCTCTCCGTCCGGACCTTTCACGAAGCCGTCGCCCTCGCCTGGGGCCGCCTGCCGCAGCGTGACGTGCTCGCCGCGCGCGAGAACCGCGCCGCCGCTCGCTACGCCGCCGGCAGCGCGCTGACCCCGAATGCGCCGGTGGCGGCCGGCAGCTACATCAACGACAAGATCGCCGGGAGCAACTACAACTACATCACCAGCCAGGTGGAGCTATCGACCCCCGTCTGGCTTCCCGGCGAAGGCACCGCAACCCAGCGCCTCGCGCAATCCGAAGACGCGACCGTCGCCGCCGACGCGGAAGCGCTGCACCTGCAAGTCGCGCGGGAGGTCCTCGATCTAGCGACCAAGGCGACGCTCGCCGCCAATGACCGGGATGTCGCTGCCCGCCGGCTCGCCACCGACCGGGCCCTGGCCGCCGATCTCCAACACCGCTTCGCCACCGGCGAGTCGTCGCAGAGCGACTCCCTGGCTGCCCAGGGTGAGGCGTTGACCGCCGAGATCAACCTCAGCCAAGCCGAGGCCCAGCTGCGCTCGGCCGAAATCGCCTTCGCCGCCATCGTCGGCACACCTCAAATCCCCACGCTCGAGACCCCCGCCGCCGCCCGCGTGGCGCGGCCCCTGCCCGAGCTGCTCGCCGCTCACCCGCGCCTGGCCGCCGCCCAGCGCGCCATCGAAGCCGCGCAAGCCAACGCGCGGCTGGTCCGCATCCAGAACCGCGACGATCCCGAGATCGGGCTGGAGGGCATCAACGAAAAGCAGCCCGGCACGCGGTGGGACACCCGGTTCGGTGTGACGCTCCGCTTCCACTTCGCCACCGAAGCCCGCAACGCGCCGCTCCGCGCTGCCGCCGAAGAACAACTCACCCAGGCTGTCGCCAGGGCAGCCATCGCCCGGCGCGAGGTGCTGGCGAACCTGCAGCAGGCCGACGCCATGCTCGCCGGGTTTCAGAAGGCCGAGGCGGCGGCGAGGCGGGCGGCCGAGGATTGGGAACGCCGGCGCACGCAGCTCGAGCATGCCTGGCGCCTCGGCGAGCTCCCGTTCGTCGAGTATGTCCGGGCCAACGCGGCCGCGCTCGATGCCACACTGGCCCGCGAGCGCGCCCGCACCAGCCTCAACGCCGCCTACCTCCAGCGCGAACTGGCGGCGGGGATCCTGCCGTGAAGCGCGCCGCGCTCGCGCTCGCCGTTCTGCTGCACGCGCCCGCCCGCGCGGCCGACGCGCCGGCGCCGCCGAAAGACCCGCCCGGCGTGGTGCACATGACGGCCGAGCAGCAGCAGGTGATCAAGCTGAAGCTCGTCACTGCCGAACGCGAGCCCATCACGCAGCCGATCCACCTGCCGGGAAGCGTCACCTTCGATCCGGGCCACGTCGCCATCCTGCGCCCATTCGGGCAAGCCCGGCTGGTGCGCCTCCTGGTCCAGCCCGGCGCCGTCGTGGCCGCCGGCCAAGTCGTCGCCGAACTCGAATTCCCCAGCCTCGCCGCCAGCCAGCAGCAGCTCGCCGCCGCCCGCGCCACCGTGCATGAGGCCGAGACCGGGGTCGCCGTCGCCGCTAACGCCCTGCGCCGCGGCGAGATCCTCGCCCGCGAAGGCTCGCTCGCCTATGCGGAAGCCGATCGGCGCCGCCTCGTGCTCGCCCAGGCCAGGGCGGCCCTGGAGGCGGCGAAGTCGCGGGTGACCGCGCTCGAGGCCCAGGTCGCCCGGCTCGACCCGCTGCCCGGCATCGGCCTGGCCGGGCTGAAGAGCCCGATCGACGGCATCGTGGTCTCGGCCTCCGTGACACCGGGCGAGGTCCTGAGCGAAGGCGCCGAGGCGCTCACCGTCGCCGACCTCTCGACGGTGCTGGTGCTCGCGCAAGTGCCGGAAGGCAGCGCCGCCCAGGTCGCCGTCGACGACCCGGTCCAGGTCAGCCTCGCCGGCGGCAACGGCCGCCACTGGGATGGGCACATCGACACGCTCGCCGCCGCGCTCGACGTCCAGGCGCGCACGCTGCCCGCCCGCATCGTGCTCGCCAATCCAGACCTGACGCTCCGCGCCGGCATGTATGTCGACGTCCTCGTCACCCGCGAGCTCAACCGGCAATCGGTCGTCGTCCCCTCGGCCGCCGTGCAGCTGATCGGCGACAAGCGGGTCGTTTTCACGCCGGCCGGCGGCGACCGCTTCCAGAGCCACGACGTCGAGGTGGGCGTCCAAAGCCCGGACAGCGTCGAGATTCGGCGCGGCATCTTGGCCGGCCAGTCCGTCGTCGCCCACGGCAGTTTCGAGCTGAAGGCGTTGCTCCAGAAATCCATGCTCGGCGGCGGCTGAATGGAGCGGTTCTTCGGCTTCCTGGTCGCCCGCCGCTGGCTCGTGATCATCCTGGCGGCAGCCGTCGTCGCCGGAGGCTGGTTCAACCTCCAGAACCTCGCCATCGACGCGGTCCCCGACATCTCGCCCAAGCAGGTGATGGTCCTCACCGAGGCGAACGGGCTCGGCCCGCTCGAGGTCGAGCGCCTGGTGACCGTCCCGATCGAAATCCAGATGACCGGGCTGCCGCACCTGAAAGACCTGCGCTCCACCTCGCGCTTCGGCCTATCGGCCGTCTACGTCACGTTCGACGACGCCGCCGACGTGCAGACCGCCCGCGCCCAGGTGTTCGAGCGCCTGCAACAGGCCAAGCAAACCATGCCGCCGGGTGTCGCGACGCCCCAGGAAGGGCCGTTCGCCACCGGACTCGGCGAGATCCTGGAATTCGAATTGCGCGGCCCGGGCTTCACTCCTCTGCAGCTCTACCAGATGCTGCAATACAAGATCGTCCCGCAGTTGCGCCTGGTGCCCGGCATCGTCGCCGTCGACATCTATGGCGGTGAGCTGCAAACCTTCGAGGTCCAGCTTTCGCCCGAACGCCTGCGCGCGGTCGACCTGACCACGCCGCAGGTCTTCGCCGCCATCGAAGCCAACAACCAGGCCCGCGGCGGCGCCTATATCGAGCGCAACGACGAGCAGGAGATCGTCCGCGGCCTGGCACTCGCCCAGAGCAAGCAAGACATCGCCCGCATCGTGCTGAAAGCGGCGCCCCTCGGCGGCACCCCCGTCACCATCGCCGACGTCGCCGACGTGCGGATGGCGCCCAAGGTCCGGCTCGGCGCCGTGACCCGGGACGGCCAGGGCGAAACGATCCTGGGGGTCGCCGACATGCAATACGGGCTCAATGCCAGCGAGGTGCTGGGCCCGCTCAAGGCGAAGATGGCCGAGGTGCAGAAGCAGCTGCCGCCCGGCGTCGAGATCCACACGTTCTACGACCGCTCCGACCTCATCCACCGCGCGATCGACACGGTCGAGCACAATCTGGGTGAGGGCGCGCTACTCGTGGTCGCGATCCTCCTGCTCATGCTGGGCGGCCTCCGCGCCGGGCTGATCGTGGCCGCTGTCATTCCCGTCGCCATGATGCTGGCCTTCGCCGGCATGCGGGCCTTCGGCATCTCCGGCAATCTCATGAGCCTCGGCGCGCTCGATTTCGGCCTCATCGTCGATGGGGCCGTCGTGCTCGTCGAGAACGTGCTGCGGCGGCAATCGGCGTCCGAGGACGACACCGACCCGGTCGCCATCGTCCCCGGCGCGGCGGCCGAAGTCGCCCGGCCCGTCGCATTCTCCGTGGTCATCATCACCATGGTCTACCTGCCGGTTCTTTCGCTCCAGAACATCGAGGGCAAGACGTTCCGCCCGATGGCGCTCGTGGTGATCATGGCGCTGGTGGGCGCGCTGTTCGTCACCATGCTCGTCGTCCCGGCGCTCTCGGCCACGTTCCTCAGCAACAAGCCGAGCAAGCAAGACACCTTCGCCGTGCGCTGGGCGCGCCGCGGCTACACGCCGGTGCTCAAGCGCACCACCGCCCACCCCTGGATCACCGGCGGCGTCGCGCTCGCTCTGTTCGCCGTCTCCGTGTTCTTCGCGACCAAACTCGGCGGCGAGTTCATCCCCCGGCTGTCCGAGGGCGCGATCGTCGTCACCTCGAACAAGCCGCCCAGCATCAACCTCGATGCCTCGTTGTGCCTCGTCGGCGATATCGAGCGCGTGCTCCGCGCCTTCCCGGACGTGGAGACCGTCGTCTCGCAAACCGGCAGCGCCGCGACGCCGACCGACCCAATGGGCGTGCAGAGCACCGATAGCTACGTGATCCTCAAGCCGCAGGATAAGTGGAAGACGGCCAGCACGCAGGACGGCATCCGCGCCGCGATGGAGAAGAAGGTCAAGGCCGCCATCCCCGGCGTCGACTTCGAGTTCTCGCAACCCATCGAGATGCGGATGGACGACCTGCTGCAGGGCGTCCGCTCCGACGTGGCGCTCACCTTCTACGGTCCCGACCTCGAGACCCTGAGCAACCTCGCCGACAAATCCGTCACCGTATTGAAGGGCATCAAGGGTGCCGGCGACGTCCGGGCGCAGCGTCTCGAAGGCCTGCCGGCGCTGACCGTCCAGGTCGACCGCGAGCGCCTGGCGCGCTTCGGCATAAAAGCGTCCGACGTGCTCGCCGTCATCGCCGCGATCGGCGGGCGCACCGTGGGCACCGTCTACGGCGACGACAACACCGAGACCCCCATCGTCGTCCGCGTGCAGCCCGGCGCCCGCAGCAGCCCCGAGCGCATCCGCGCTCTGCCGGTCGGCCTTTCCAACGGCCAATCCGTCCCGCTCTCGGACGTCGCGACCGTCTCGGTGGCCGACGGGCCCTCGCAAGTGCTGCGCGACCATCTGCAGCGCCGGATCGACGTGGAGATCAACGTCAGCGGCGGCGATACCCAAAGCTACGTGACGGCCGCCCAGAAGGCCGTGGCCGACCAGATCAAGCCGCCGCAGGGCTACACGGTCGAGTGGAGCGGCAAGTTCAAGAACCTGCAGAGCGCATCGGCGCGCCTGTCCCTGGTCGTCCCGGCCGTGCTCGCCCTCGTCTTCCTGCTGCTCTATCTCAACTTCGGCAGCCTCAAGCTCTCCGCGCTGATCTTCCTCAACGTGCCGATGGCGGCCACGGGCGGGATCGCGGCCCTCCTGCTGCGCGGCATGCCGTTCAGCGTCACCGCCCTGATCGGCTTCATCTCGACCTTCGGCATCGCCATCCTCGATGGCGTGGTGCTAGCGAGTTACATCGCCGAAGAGCGCGCCGACGGAAAGGACCCAGCCGAAGCCGCCCGCAGCGCCGCCGAGAAACGCCTGCGCCCCGTCCTGACGACCGCGCTTGTCGCGACCATCGGCTTCCTGCCCATGGCCGTCGCGACCAGCGCGGGCGCCGAGGTGCAGCGCCCGCTCGCCACCGTCGTCATCGGCGGCCTCATCACGGCGACCTTGCTGACCCTGCTGGTTCTCCCTTCGCTCTATCCGGTCGTCGACGCCATACGCTGGCCCTTGGGCCGGAAATCGGACGCTGCGAAGCCCGCCGAACGCGTCCGCGAGAAAGCCTGAACTCGCCAAAGCTGAGACCGCGGTCACAGCCGCCCATCCGGAAAAGCGGGATACCGGCCTCACCGGGCCGCAAAACGCTGCCCGGAAGTTCGGAGTAACGATCATGAACAAAGTCTACGTCTCGGCCGCGGCTCTCGTCTTCGGCGCCCTCCTTTCCGACTACGGACTGGCGATGTCGACCGCCCGCCGGACGGTCGACTTGGCAGAAAGTAGCGGTCCGACCAGCGGCGGGCACGACACGGCGCTGCATGCCGAAAGCGAGAGCAGCGGACCCAGCCCGAACGGCCACGACAGCGCGCTCGCATAAATCGCGGAGGCGGATCACCGCTCAGGCAATCAAATTATGGACTCGACTGACTGGCGCATCGCAGTTCCTCATGGAGCTACGATGCGTCTCTCCTTGGACGCCCAAGGGGCGAGCCTCGATCGCGGTCAGGCGAGGAGAACTCAATCTTGCCCGTTCAGATGACGGCCGCCATGAGACGCGAGGTCCTGCGGCAAGTGCCGCTGTTCCGCACACTGACCCCAGGTGAGGTCGACGCCATCGCGGCGCATGCGGCCACCCACTCCTATCCGCGCGGCAACACCATCCTGCGCAAGGGGGACCCGGCCTCGGCGATGCTGATCGTCCTGCAGGGCCGCGTCCGCGTGGGCATCACCGCCGCCGACGGCCGTGAGGTCTCGTTCCGGATCATGGGCCCGGGCGAGATCATCGGCGAGTTGTCGCTGCTCGATGGCCAGGAGCGAAGCGCGGATGTCCAAGCCCTCGAAGCCAGCGTCCTGCTCGCCGTCGAGCGCGAACACTTCCTGCTCCTCCTTCGCAACAGCGCCGATCTGTGTCTGCGCCTGATGTCGGTGCTGTGCGACAAACTGCGCCGCTCCACGGTGTCGCTCGAGGAAGCCATGCTGCTCAACCTGTCCGGCCGCCTCTGGCGCCATCTGCAGCGCATGGCGAGCGAACACGGCATCGTCACGCCGGAGGGGACGCGGATCAACATCCGCCTGTCGCAGAGCGAACTCGCCGCCCTGATCGGTGCCTCGCGCGAGAAGGTCAATCGCCAGCTGAAATCCTGGGAAAGCCAGGGCGTCATCCGCCAGGACGGCGGATACATCATCCTCCCGGACGGTCTCAGGCCCGCTTGATGCGGGAGCGCTGCGCCAGCTGCTGATCGGCGAACGCGCCCAGCAGGATGACCCCGCCCATCACCGCGAAGTTCAACGAGGACGGGATGCCGAGGATGTTGACCAGGTTTTGCAGGATCTGCAGCAGCACCGTGCCGAGCACGATCCCCAGGATGCTGCCGTCCCCGCCCCGAAGCGAGCAGCCCCCCAGAACCGCTGCCGCGATCGCATACAGCTCGTAGAAGCTGCCGAACGAGGAGGGCGAGACAGAGTTCGTGTAGAAGACCAGCAGCACCGTCGACAGGCCCGCCAGCCCGCCCGCCAGGATGTAGGCGCCGGCCACCACCAGGCCGGTGCGGATGCCGGCATACCGGGCTGCCTCCTCGTTTCGCCCCACCGCGAACAAGTATCGCCCGAACACCGAGCGATGCAGCACGATCCCCATGATCACCGCGATGATGACCAGCGCGATGAACGAGTTCGGCACCCCGTAGCTGCGGCCGGAAGCCAGCCACGTCAGCGTGTCGAGCCCGTCCGTGTAGCCGAACCCCATCGTGGCGTCGCCCGTGTAGTATCGCGCCGCCCCACGGTAGATCAGCAGGCCGCACAGCGTCACCACGAAGGGCTGCAGCCCGGCGCGCGTCACCAGCAGCCCATGGATCGACCCCAGCAGCAGCCCCCCGAACAGCACCAGCAGCAGAGCCAGCGGCCACGCGACCCCGTGATTGGCGAGCAGGTCGATGAACACGACCCCGAGCAGCGCGAACATCGAGCCGACCGACAGATCGATGCCGCCCGTGATGATGACCAGGCCCTGCCCGATGCTGAACACCCCGAATAGCCCGATCAGGTTCGCCATGTTCAGCAGGTTGACTCGTGACAGGAACAGCGGGTTGAGAAATCCGGTGACCGCGCCGACCACCAGCACCAGCACCAGCAGCCCGATCTCTTTCTTGCTCATCTCAGGCAGCGATCCGGGCGCCGACGGCCAGATCGATCACGGCGGCCTCGCTGAACTGCGCCCGCTCCAGCACCCCCTCGACCCGGCCCTCATGCATCACCGCGATCCGATCGCTCACCCCCAGCACCTCCTCCATGTCGCTGCTGATCATCAGCACCGCGACGCCCCGGTCTGCCAGACCCCGCATCAAGCCGTAGATCTCGCCCTTCGCGCCGACATCGACCCCGCGCGTCGGCTCGTCGAACAGCATCACGCGCGGCGACAGCGCCAGCCAACGGCCCAAAACCACCTTCTGCTGGTTGCCGCCCGACAGCGTCCCCGCCGCCACAGAGGCGGCCGGCGCCTTGATGCGCAGCGCCTTGCGTTGCGCTTCGCCCGCGCGCGCTTCCGAACCGCTGCTGATCAGGAACGACCGGGAGTGCTGCCAGAGCGCCGGCAACGTCACGTTCTGGGTGATCGACATGCCCAGCACGAGCCCGGATTGCTTGCGGTCCTCCGGCACGAGGTAAAGCCCGCGGGCGATGGCGTCGCGCGGCGAGGCGATCCGCACCGCCCCGCCGTCCAGCAGGATGGCGCCGCTCAACGCCGGCTCTATGCCGAACACGGCGCGCGCCAGAGACGTGCGCCCGGCGCCGATCAGCCCGGCGAGGCCCAGGATCTCGCCCGGGCGCGCATGCAGGCTGGCGGCCCGGTCCGGGAACGCTGATGTAACGAGGTCGCGTAGCTCGAGCCCGCCGGCGCCCGGCGCTCGAGCGGGCGGCGTGTAGAGCGAGCTCAGGTCGCGCCCGATCATCAGCCGGATCATCGCCGGCCGCTCGATCTCCTCCCGCGCGAGTTCACCGGCAACCTCGCCATCCCGAAGACACACGACCCGGTCCGCGCAGCTTTTCACCTCGCCCAACCGGTGCGTGATGAAGATGATGGCCACGCCGTCCTGGCGGAGCGACTCCACGATCGCCAGCAGCCGCTCGGTCTCGGCCAAGGTGAGGCTGCTGGTCGGCTCGTCCATGATGATGATCCGCGCGTTCACCGAAAGCGCCCGCGCGATCTCCACCAGTTGCCGCTGGGCGATCGAGAGCGCGGCAACCGGCGTCGATGGCCCGAAATCGGCGCCGAGGCGCTCGAGCAGCGGCGCCGTCAGCGCCCGGCAGGCCGCCCGGTCGACCAGCCGCAGCGGACCGCCCTGCAGCCTCTCCCGCCCGATCAGCACGTTCGCCGCGACGTCCATGTTGTCGAACATCGACAGTTCCTGGTGCACGAACGCGATGCCGGCCGCCTGCGCCGCCGCAACCGTCAGCGACGGCCGGGCCACCCCGTCGATGCGGATCACCCCCGCATCGGGCCGAACGACGCCGCCGAGCACGCGCATCAGTGTGCTCTTGCCGGCGCCGTTCTCCCCGATCAGGCCGAGCACCTCGCCGCGGTCGAGATGCAGCGAGACGCCCTGCAGCGCCCGTACCCCGGGATACCCCTTCTCGATGCCCTCGAGCGCCAGCAGGCGGCCATCGGCCACGCTCAGCTCGGGTGCAGCAGCTGCTTCATGGTGTTCTGGAATTCCGCCACGTTCGACTTGTCGATGATGCGGGTGGGGATGATGATCTTCTTGTCCGCCGGCACCCACGACTTGTCGCCGTTCAGATACTTGATCATGTCCACCATGCTCTGGTAGCCGAATTCGAACGGCTGCTGCACGACCGTCGAGTAGATCGTCCCGTCCGCCACGCCCCGCAGCGTCAGCGCGTCCTCGTCGAACCCGACGATCTTCACGTTGGTGCGCCCGGATTGCTTCACCGCCTGGTAGATCTGCGGCGTGTTGTACGCCCACAGCCCGACCATGATGCCGATATCGGCGTAGCGGGACAGCGTGTCTTCGGCGTTGCTCTTGGCCCGGGCGAAGTCCGAACCGTCCGTCCGGATGTCGAGGATGTTGATGTTGCTGCCCTTCAGCGCGTCGCGAATGCCCTCGACCCGCTCCCGCGCGTTGTCGGCGTCCATGGTGCCCACGAACAGCATCGCGCTGCCGCCCCCGGGCAGCGCCTTCTTCATCTGCGCGCCGGCCTCGCGCCCCGCCGCGACGTTGTCCGTGCCGATATAGACGATCCGCTTGCTGTCCGGCGCGTCGCTGTCGGTCGTGAACAGGATCGTCTTGGCGGCGACCCGGTCGAGCGTCTCGGTGGAACTCGCCGGGTTGATGACGGAGATGGCGATCCCGGCGACCTCGCGGGCGATCAACTCGTCCAGGATCCGCCGCTGCTCGGCAGCGCTCGCCTGGCCGGGGATGATCATCTCCATCGAATAGTCCGGATGTTCCTTGTTCGCCTTCTCGATCCCGCGCCGGGCGATGGTCCAGAAATCCGCCGACACGTTGACCACGAAGGCCAGCGACTTCTTGTTCTGCGCGAGCGCCGGCGGGCTCGCGAGCCCGGCCGTGCCCGCCAGGCCCGCACCGATGACGGCTTTATGGAAACCACGACGATCGATCATTGTCTCTCTCCCTTTTGGGTCTTCGTGACCTCTGTGGCGATGCTACGTCAGACCCAGCCGCCGTCCACCACGTAATGCTGGTTGGTGCAGGCGCCGGACTCGTCGGACGCGAAAAACAGCACGACCCGGGCGATGTCGTCCGGCACCAGCTCGCGCTTGAGGCATTGGCGTTGCAGGATCTCCCTCTTGCCCTCCTCCGTCACCCAGTACTTCTTCTGCCGTTCCGTCATGATCCAGCCCGGCGCGATCGCATTCACCCGGATTTTGTCCGGCCCGAAATCGCGCGCCAGCGACCGGGTCAACCCGATCACGCCGCTCTTGCTCGCCGTGTAGGCGGCCATCCCGCCCTGCCCGATCATCCACGACACCGAACCGAAATTGACGATCGAACCGCCGCCCGCCGCCTTCATGTCCGGCAGCACGGCCTGCGCCGCAAAGAACTGGTGCCGCAGATTGACGTCGATCCGCCCGTCCCAATACTCGGGCGTCACGTCCTCCGTCTTGTGCCGCTCGTCATGCGCCGCGTTGTTGATCAGCACCGTGAACGGGCCGAGCGCATCCCGCAATTGGGCGATGCCCGCCCGCAACGCCGCGACGTCGGTGAGGTCGGCATGCCGGTACTGGACCGTGCCGCCCTCCTGCCGCAGCTGTTCCGCCAGCGCCTCGCCGGGCTCGTCGAGGATGTCGAGAAACCCAACGCGGGATCCCTGCGCGGCGAAATGCTGCACGATCGCTTCGCCGATCCCCGACGCCCCGCCGGTGATCAGCACCGGCCTGTCCTTCAGATCGGGATAGACGGCTGCCATTAATCCTCCTTCACGCGGCCCGCGCCTGACCGGCGCGCAACCGTTGCGCATAGACGTTGACGATGAGCGCAACCAACAGGATCAGGCCGCGGATCAGGATCTTGAGAAAGCTGTCGACGTTGACGTGGTCGAGCCCGTTGTTCAGCACGCCGAGCACGAACAGGCCGATGATGGTGTTGCCGATCCCGCCCTGGCCCCCGAACAGGCTCGTGCCGCCCACCACGACGGCCGAGATGCTGTCGAGCAGATACGTGTCGAATTCGTTCTGCTGTGCGCTGCCGAAATAGGCCACGCCCAGCATCCCCGCGACGCCCGAGCACACCGCGGAGATCACCATCACCGCCGACAGGATCGCCCGCACGTCGATCCCCGAATACTCCGCCGCCTGCCGGTTGCCCCCGACCATATAGACGTAGCGGCCGAACCTCGTATGGGCGAGCACGACGTGGCTGACGACGAGGAAGACGATCAGCACGACGACGATCCACGGAACCGGCCCGAGCGAGCGGGCGCCGAGCGTCCCGATCAGCGGCGGCACCGAGTAGGCGATCTGCCCGCGCACCAGCATCGCCGAGATACCCGCGGCGATCTGCAGCATCGCCAGCGTCATGATGAAGCTCGGGATGTGCACGCGGGTGACGCCGAACGCGTTCACGACCCCCAGCAGGACGCAGGCGAGCAGAGCCAGCACGATCGCCGCGGCGCCCGGCAGCGGAACGTTCGCGATGTTCACGCTGGCATCCTGCGCGGTGAAGAACGCGACCGCGATCCCCGTCGCGTTGGCAACGCTGGCCACCGAAAGGTCGATCTCGCCGCACAGGATCACGAACGTCAGGCCCACCGCGATGATGCCGGTCACCGAGATCTGGGTGAGGATGTTCTGCAGGTTGCCGACGGTGGCGAACGAGTCGCTCGCCACCGTGAAGAACACGACCAGCAAAAGCAGCGTGACGAACGGCGCGATGTTGCGCAGCCGGTCGCGGATCCATGGCCTCATGCGGCAGCGAGCAGCCGGTCCTTGCTGACCGGCTCGTTGGTGAACTCCCGCACGATCTCCCCTTTCTTCATCACGAGTATCCGATCCGACAACGACAGCACCGTCTCGGGCTCGGTCGACGCGACCACGATGCCGATCCCCTTCTCGCGCAGGCCCCGCACGATCGTGAGCACGTCCTCCTTCGCGCCGACATCCATCCCGCGCGTCGGCTCGCTCAGCAGCATTACCCGCGGCAGCCGGGTCAGCCACTTGGCGAGCGCGACTTTCTGCTGGTTGCCGCCCGACAGAGCGCCGAGCGCCAGGTCCACCCCCGGCGGCCGAATGTGCAGCCCGGCCGCATGCCCGCTCGCGATCTCCCGCTCGCGCCCCGGCCGCAGCCAAACCCGCGCGATCCGGTCGAGCACGCTGATGCTGACGTTCTTGAACACCGGCGCGCTCGCGAACAGCATCATGCGACGGCTCTCCGGCACGAACGCGATCCCCGCCGCCCGCGCCCGCGCCGTCGAGGTCAGCCGCACCGGCCGCCCATCGACCGCGAACGATCCCTCCGCCGCCGGCATCGCCCCGAACAGGCTGCGCGCCAGATCGAGCTGGCCCGCGCCCAGGAACCCGTAGAGCCCCAGCACCTCGCCTTCCCGCACCTCGAGCGACACGTCGCGGAACGCGCCGGGGCAGGACAGCCCCCGCACCTGCAGCACGACCGGGCTGTCGGCGCGGGACGGTAGCGCGATGTCGCGCACGTAGCTCTCTTCGAGATGACCATGCCCGGTGCCGATCATCTGTTCGATGATCCACCCTTTATCGACCGCGCCGCAGGCCTCGCTCGCCACCGCCCGCCCATTGCGGAACACCGTGACCCGGTCGCAGATCGCGAGCACGTCGTCGAGAAAGTGCGAAATGAAGATCAGGCTGCGCCCCGCCTCGCGCAGCCGGCGCAACGCCGCGAACAGCCGTTCTACCTCCGGCGGCGACAGCGCGGAGGTCGGCTCATCGAGGATGATGATCTTCGCCCCGGAGAACAGCACGCGGGAGAGTTCCACCAATTGCTGGACGCCGAGCGGGAGGCTGCCCATCGGCGCCGCCGGGTCGACGTCGACACCGAGCGCCTGCAACTGCTCCCGCGCGCCGCTGCGCATCGCGCCCCAATCGACCAGGCCCAGCCGGTTCATCGGCGGCGCGCCCATGAACACGTTCTCGGCCACGCTGACGGTCGGCACCGTCGCCAGCTCCTGATGGACCATGCCGATACCGTGGTCGCGCGCCGCACGGGGCGAGGCGAACCGCACCGCCTCGCCCGCCAGCCGCATCTCACCGTCGAACTCCGCATGCACGCCGGCGATGATCTTCATCAGCGTCGACTTGCCGGCGCCGTTCTCGCCGACCAAACCGTGGATCTCGCCCTCCCGCAAGGTGAAGTCGACTTCCGCCAGCGCCGTCACGCCGCCGAAACGCTTGCCGATCCCGCGCAGCCCCAGCAACTCCATCCGCAGCGGACCGCCTAGATCAGGAAGTGCTCCTCCATCCACATCATCCCCGGCGCATTGGCCTTGGTCACGACGGGGCCGTCCACCACCACGCTTTTCGGAATCCCGCCCTCCCCGGCCTTCTCGCCCGCCGTTACCGCCGCGACCCCGGCGACAATGGCGCCCCCGTGGATTCGGCAGGACGGATTGCGCACCGTCGCATGCATTCGCCCATCGCTGACCGCAGCCAGCGCCGGCGGCATCGCGTCGCAGCCGCCGATCACGATATCCGTGCGGTTGTGCGACTTCATCACGTTGTAGGCCGCGAGCGCCATGTCGTCGTTATGGAAATAGGCGGCGCTGATCTTCGGATACTTGGTCAGCAGCGTCTCCCAGATGCGGGTGACTTTGGTGACGTCCCAATCGCCGGGCTGGGTGTCGAGCACCTGGATTTTGGGATATTTCTTGACCACCGACTCGAACCCGCGCGCCCGGCCTTGCGCCCCGGTATGGCCCAGCGCGCCCTGCGTCATGATCATCGTCCCCTCGCCGCCGATCGCGTCCACCAGCGATTGCGTCACGGCCGCGCCCATAAACTCGTTGTCCGGCGCGAGGAAGCTATGAACGTTGATCGTGCTGAGCGGCGCGATCAGCGTGTCCATGTCGATCACGGGAATGCCGGCGTCGATCATGCGGTTGACCGGCGCCGTCAGCGTGCCGATGCCGAACGCCTGGATCGCCACGAAATCCCATTTCTGCGAAGCCATGTTGTCGACCGCGGCGCGCTGCTTCTGGGCGGCGAGCTCGCCGTCGAACCAGGTGACCTCCACGTTGTACAGCTTGCCCCAGTACTCCGCCGCCTGCTTGCCCTGCGCGCACCAGGTCGCCTGCAGCCCGGCGTTGCTGAACGCCGCCTTCAGCGGCCGTCCCGATCGCCCCGCGGCCTTGCCCGCCTCTTGCGCCAGCGCCGGGCTGATGCCCAGCGCCGCGGCGGCCAGGCCAGCACTCGCCAACAACCCGCGACGACCGCTCCGAGAAATCATTTTGTTCCTCCAAATTTTCTTTCTTATGCGCAGACGCTAGTCGTACGCCGCCCCGATTGGCAATCATCCATTGGATCGCTGAGGAACGCCCAAATGCACGAACATGCCCATGGAGGATTTGATCCCGCCTCGACCGCCGGGCTCCGCCTCCCGCTCGGACACCTCTCCAGCACGCGCTATCCCGACCCCCGCATCGAGAAGCTCGACGACCGCTTCACGGCGCGCCAAGGCAACGCCGCGATCGAGCGGATCGCGACCGGCTTCCGCTGGGCCGAGGGCCCCGTGTATTTCGCCGACGGCGGCTACCTGCTCTGGAGCGACATCCCCAACAGCCGGATCATGCGCTGGCTCGAGGAAGACGGGCACGTCAGCGTGTTCCGCAGCCCCAGCCACCACACCAACGGCAACACGCGCGACCGCGAGGGTCGCCTGATCAGTTGCGAGCACGACAGCCGCCGGGTCACCCGTACCGAACGGGACGGCAGCATCACCGTTCTGATGGACGCCTACGCCGGCAAGCCCCTGAACGGCCCCAACGACATCGTGGTCGCCGCCGACGGCGCCATCTGGTTCACCGACCCGGGCTACGGCATCGATGGGCCGTACGAAGGCCATGCCGCGCCCCACGAACTGCCTTGCCACGTCTATCGCCTGGATCCCGCGACCGGCAACGCCACCGTCGTCGCCGACGACTTCACGCGGCCCAACGGCCTGGCCTTCTCGCCCGACGAGCGCCGCCTCTACATCGTCGACACCGGGATCACCCATGGCGGCCCGTCCCACATCCGGGTGTTCGACGTGAACGGCGTGCGACTCGAAGGCGGGCGGGTCTTCGCCGAGAACTTCGCCCCCGGCATGACGGACGGATTGCGCACGGACATCGACGGCAACGTCTGGTGCAGCATGGGCTGGGCCGACCCGGCCGAGGATGGCGTCCGCTGCTACGCGCCCGATGGCGACCTGATCGGCAAGATCCACCTGCCCGAGGGCTGCGCCAACCTCTGCTTCGGCGGCAAGAAGCGCAACCGCCTGTTCATGACCGCGAGCACGTCGGTCTATGCGCTGCATCTGAACACCCAAGGCGCTCTGCGGCCTTGAATTGTTGCGCATGATGCGTTCCGTCTGGCCGCAACTGCGCGACATCGCGCACCGCCTCCGCCACCAGGTGCCGGCCGACCATCTCATGACGGTCTCGGCTGGGCTGGCCTATTACGGTTTGTTCGGCCTGTTGCCCACCCTGGCAGGGGCCGCCGCGCTGTGGGCCAAGGTCGGCGACGTCGGTATCCTGGAGCAATCGGCCCAGAGCGGCTCCGATAGCGGCCTGGTTCCACAGGATGCCGCCGAGATCATCAAGCAGTTCGTCTCGACCGTCCCGGTGAACCTGGCCGGCGGTATCGGACTGAGCCTCAACCTCCTGCTCGTGCTGTTTGCCGCCTGGCGCGCCGCCCGGACCCTGCTCACGGCGCTCAACATCACCTACGACGTAAAAGAGGAACGCGGTCTGATCCGGCGCTTCCTCATCGCGCTGGTGATCGGCGCGGGCGGGATGCTGTTCCTGTTCGCCGCCCTCTTCGTGCTCGCGCTGCCGCCGCTCCTGGCCCGGTCGCCCCTGCTGGAGACATGGATGCTGTGGGCCCGGTGGCCGGTGCTGGCGCTCGCCTTCGGTTTGAGCCTGGCGTTGCTGTTCCGCTACGGGCCGAGGCGGCGCGGCGCGGGTTGGCGCCATGTCGGCTGCGGCGCGGCCTCGGCGACCCTGCTCTGGATCCTCGGCTCGATCGGCGTCTCTTTCTACGCCCGGCACGCCGGCAATTTCGGCACGTTGTACGGCTCCCTGGGCAGCATCGCGGTCGTGCTGCTGTGGTTCTGGACGGGCGCCGTCTCGGTGCTGATCGGCGCCGAGATCGACGACGTCCTCTCGCCTCGCTCGAAACAGCGCGACGAGCGATCGCTGAAGCAACGCCTGCGCCACCACTCCCGGCCGGAATAGCCGCCGCTCCGCTTCACCGGGGCGAGAGCGTCTCTAACCGCTGCCCGGCGATCTCCCGCGCGGACGCGATCGCGGCGACCGTGGCCTGGAGGGCTCGCTGCGACTCCTCGACCCGGTCCG
>Ga0326763_1000333_pt1 | contig 17379 bp, 15 predicted proteins | sample NORPS_P_FD_207671 | JGI IMG/M metagenome (GOLD analysis project Ga0326763, IMG submission 207671) | Hot spring water microbial communities from Norris Geyser Basin, Yellowstone National Park, WY, United States - NOR.PS_P | ecosystem: Environmental > Aquatic > Thermal springs > Unclassified...
GGACCGCATCGGGATTGGACCTCTGGAAAGCCGGCGGGCTCTAGCCGCCGCACCGACGGAGTAAAGCGGCGCTGGGAGGCGTTGCAGAATCTCTCAGGTTCCCAGACAGAGGGGGGTCACGCCAACCGGCACCTGCCGGAGGGTGACCCATCCTGTCGGGAGTTTCGCGTGGCTGAACCAGTTCTAAACATCGAGAGCGAACCGACAGACGAGTTGCGGACGGTGCCGCTCGACGCGCTGCACCGCAGCCTCGGGGCCAAGATGGTCGGCTTCGCAGGCTACACCCTGCCCGTCCAGTACGGACCCGGCGTGATGGCGGAGCACCGGCACACCCGCAGCAAGGCCTCGCTGTTCGACGTGTCGCATATGGGCCAATTCAGCTTGCACGGCGGCGGCGCCGCCGCGGCGCTCGAGGCACTGGTGCCGAGCGACATCGCCGGCCTGGCTGCCGGCACCCAGCGCTATACCGTCCTGCTGAACGAGGCCGGCGGGATCGTCGATGACCTGATGGTCGCCAATTATGGCGATCGTCTCGTCGTCGTGGCCAACGCGAGCCGCAAGGAGATCGACGGTCACGCGATCGCCGCGCACCTGCCGGACGGTGTCGTGCTCGAGCAGCATCCGCAGCGGGCCCTTCTCGCCCTGCAGGGGCCGTCGGCAGCGGCGGTCATGCAGGCGCTCTGCCCTGAAGCGGCGGCGCTGCGGTTCATGGGCGTGGTCGAAGCCAGTATCGACGAAGCCGCCGTGTGGATCAGCCGCTCCGGCTACAGCGGCGAGGACGGGTTCGAGATCTCGGTGCGCGAGGAGGCGGTCGAGAAGTTGGCGCAACGTCTGCTGGCGCACCCCGACGTGCTGCCGGCCGGGTTGGGCGCACGCGACAGCCTGCGCCTGGAAGCTGGGCTTTGCCTCTATGGCCAAGATCTCGACGAACTGACGAGCCCGGTCGAGGCCAATCTCAGCTGGACGGTGGGGAAGCGCCGCCGCTCGGAGGCGAATTTCCTCGGGGCCGCCCCCATCCTGGACCAGCTCGAGCATGGCCCCACCCGGCTCCGCGTCGGCATCCGCCCAGCCGGCCGCGCTCCGGCGCGCGCGGAGACGCCACTACTGGCGACCGACGGCACCGCAGCCGGCAGCATCACCTCCGGTGGCTTCTCGCCAACGCTCGAGGCGCCGATCGCCATGGGCTACGTCCGCCGCGAACTCGCCGCAGCGGGAACGGCGCTCGGTTTGATGATCCGCAACGAGATCCACGCCGGCCAGGTCACCGCCCTCCCCTTCGTGCCCCACCGCTACGCCAGATAGGAACGCGACCATGGCTGAGACACGGTTCACCAACGATCACGAGTGGGTTCGGCTCGCGGACGGCGTCGTGACGGTCGGGATAACGGCCCATGCGCAGGAGGCGCTGGGCGACGTCGTCTATGTCGACCTGCCGGCCGCGGGCCGTTCGGTCGAGGCCGGCGAGGCCTGCGCCGTCGTGGAAAGCGTCAAGGCGGCAAGCGACGTGTATGCGCCGCTGAAAGGCACGGTCACCGATCGCAACGACGGCCTCAGCGATGACCCGGCGCTCGTCAACCGCGCGCCGGAACAGGAGGGCTGGTTCTTCAAGCTGCGGCTCGCCGATGCCGCCGCGTTCGAAGGATTGATGGACGAAGCAGCCTATCGCGCATTCGTGGAGAGCTTGGCATGACGGACAGCGCGCTCGACGATCTCGATGCGCTCGCGGGCCACGACAGCTTCGTCGGCCGGCACATCGCGGCGACGGAGACCGAGGTCGCGGCGATGCTGGCCGTGGTGGGCGCGCCGAGCCTCGACGCACTCACGGAGCGGACGGTCCCGGCCGCGATCCGGGACCTGGACGCGCTCGACCTGCCGCCGCCGATCGACGAAGCGGGTGTGATCGCCGAGTTGCGCGGCTTGGCGCTGCAGAACACGCCGCTGAAAAGCCTCATCGGGCAGGGCTATTACGGCACGCACATGCCGCCGGTGATCCGCCGGAACGTGCTGGAGAACCCGGGCTGGTACACGGCCTACACGCCGTATCAGGCGGAGATCGCGCAAGGGCGGCTCGAGGCGCTGCTGGACTTCCAAACGATGGTCGTAGACCTGACCGGGTTGCCGATCGCCAATGCCAGCTTGCTGGACGAAGCGACGGCCGCGGCTGAGGCGGTCACGCTCGCGCACAATGTCAGCCGGTCGGCCTCCCGCACGGTCTGCGTGGCCGGCGACCTGCATCCGCAGACGCGAGCCGTGCTGGAGACCCGGGCGGCGCCGGTGGGGTATCGATTGGTGAGCGTCGCCCCGGGCGACACGGCCGCGATCGGCGCGGCGGCGCCCTTCGCCGTGGTGCTGCAATATCCGGGCACGACGGGCGAAATCCGAGACCTGAGGGCCGAAATCACCGCGGCGCACGAGGCCGGCGCGCTGGCGATCGTGTGCGCAGACCTGTTGTCGCTGGTGCTGCTGACGCCGCCGGGGGAAATGGGCGCGGACGTGGTGGTCGGTTCGGCGCAGCGTTTTGGCGTGTCGATGGGCTTTGGCGGCCCGCACGCGGCCTTCTTTTCGACGCGGGACGAACTCAAGCGGCAGATGCCCGGGCGGCTCGTGGGGGTGAGCCAAGACGCGGCCGGTGCGCCGGCGCTGCGGCTGGCGCTGCAGACGCGCGAGCAGCACATCCGGCGCGAGAAGGCGACGAGCAACATCTGCACGGCCCAGGTTCTGCTGGCTGTGCTCGCCGGGTTCTATGCGGTGTGGCATGGGCCGGAGGGGCTCCGGCGGATCGCGCGCCGGGTCAATCTGCAGACCCGGCTGCTGGCGGGGGCCGCCGTGCGGGCGGGGTTCGCGTTGCGGCACCCGGCGTTCTTCGACACGCTGACGCTGGACGGGCCGGGCGCGCCCGCGTTGCTCGAGCAGGCGGTCGCCGCCGGGTTCAACCTGCGGGCCTTGCCGGACGGAGGCGTCGCGCTGTCGCTCGACGAGACCGTGACCCGGGAGGAGCTGGAGCGGCTGGCCGAAATGGTTAGTGCCCCGCTGGGCACGCCGCACGGCGGTCTGCCGCCGGCGCTGCTGCGGCTCACGCCGATCCTGACGGAGTCGGTGTTCCATGTGCACCACGCCGAGCATGCGATGCTGCGCTATCTGAAGCGGCTCGAGGACAAGGACATCGCGCTCAATCGCAGCATGATCCCGCTGGGGTCGTGCACGATGAAGCTGAACGCGACGGCGGAGATGATTCCGATCACGCTGCCGGGCTTCGCTGATGCGCACCCGTTCGCGCCGGTCGAGCAGACGCGCGGCTACGAGGTGCTCACGACGCGGCTGTCGGCCTGGCTCGCGGCGATCACCGGGTTTGCGGCGGTCTCGCTGCAGCCGAATGCGGGAAGCCAAGGCGAGTTTGCCGGGCTGCTGACGATCCGGGCGTATCACGCGGCGCGGGGCGAGGCGCACCGGGACGTCTGCCTGATCCCGAGCAGCGCGCACGGGACGAACCCGGCGAGCGCGGTCATGGCGGGCTACCGGGTCGTCGTGGTCGGGTGCGACCGCGCCGGCAATATCGACGTGGCCGACCTCGAGGCCAAGGCCGAGCAGCACAAGGCGTCGCTGGCCGCGCTGATGGTGACCTACCCGAGCACGCACGGCGTGTTCGAAGACGGGATCAGGGCGATGTGCGAGGCGGTTCACGTCCGCGGCGGCCAGGTCTACATGGACGGTGCGAACATGAACGCCCAAGTGGGGCTCACGAGCCCGGCGCGGATCGGCGCCGATGTGTGCCACCTCAACCTGCACAAGACGTTCTGCATCCCGCACGGCGGCGGTGGCCCGGGCATCGGTCCGATCGGCGTCGCGGCGCATTTGGCGCCCCACCTGCCGAACCACCCGGCGCGGGACGATGCGGGGCCGGCGACCGGGTTCGGCCCGGTCGCGGCGGCACCGTTCGGCAGCGCGGGCATCCTGCCGATCTCCTACGCGTATATCCGGATGATGGGGCCGGCCGGGCTCAAGCGGGCCACGCAGGTGGCGATCCTGAATGCCAACTACATCGCAGCCCGGCTTCGGGCGCACTTCCCGATCCTCTACACGGACGCGGACGGTCTAGTGGCGCACGAGTGCATCCTGGACTGCCGCGTGTTCCAGGCCGAAGCGGGCGTGGGCGTCGAAGACATCGCCAAGCGCCTGCAGGATTTCGGCTTCCACGCGCCCACGATGAGCTGGCCGGTCGCCGGCACGCTGATGGTCGAGCCGACGGAGAGCGAAGGGCAGGAGGAGATCGACCGGTTTTGCGACGCGATGATCATGATCCGGCACGAAATCGCCGAGATCGCGGCGGGGCGGCTCGACCGGGCGGACAACCCTCTGAAGAACGCGCCGCACACTCTGGCCGAAGTGGCCGGCAGCCAGTGGACCCATCCCTATAGCCGCGAGACGGCGGCGTTTGCACTCGACTGGGTCCGAGGCGGGAAGTACTGGCCGCCGGTCAAGCGCGTCGACAACGTTTTTGGTGACCGCAACCTCGTCTGCACTTGCGCGCCGCTGGAGAGCTACGCACAAGCCGCAGAATGAAGCTCTCCATTCTCGCGCGGCTGGCGACTGCCGCGGGCGCACTCGCCTCCTGCGAGCCGGCGCCGCTCGTCATGGGGGTGCTCAACCCGGAACGGTCGATCGCGGCGCCGCAGGCGAGCGAGGCCCCGAATTGCACCTTGCAGCGGCGAGCGAGCTTGCCGGTGACGCTGGCCGGGCTGCCGATGGTGATGGCGGTGATCAACGGGCAGCCTTCGCGGCTGGTGCTGGATACCGGCGCGGAGAGTTCGATCATCAGCTTGCAGGCCGCCAAGCGGCTGGGGGTGACGAACAAGTATGATTTTGCGCGGTCGATGAAGGGGATCGCGCAATCGATGCAGACCGGCGACGCGCGGCTCGACAGCATGAGTCTGGGTGGGGCGAAGCTGGCCTATCCGCGCGTGCTGGTCGGGCCGCTGGCACTCTCAATGGGCGGGTTGGAGCCGGACGGGCTGCTCGGCGCGTCACTGCTCGCCGATTTCGACCTCGATCTCGATCTGCCGCACCGGCGGCTCGATCTCTACGCCCCGACCAATTGCCCGAGCCTGCGGCCGCCCTGGAGCGGACCCTATACGGCGCTGGAGACGACACGCTCGCTGACATCGCATCCGTTCTTCCCGATCCACGTCAACGGACGGACGCTGAGCGCCTCGCTCGACTCCGGCGCGCAACGGACCGTGATCGCGGCAGCGGCGGCGCAACGAGCCGGGGTGAGCGCGGCGTCGCGGGTTCCGGGGTCGGAGGTGCGCGCGCGGGGCGCCGCGGGCGAGATCCTCCCCGCCGAACTGCACCGGTTGGCCGATCTCCGGGTAGGCGACGTGCCGGTGCGGACGCCGGTCCTGGTGACAGCGCTGACGCTCCCGAACGACATCGATGCGCTGCTGGGGGCCGATTTCCTTCAGAGCCATCGGGTATGGCTGTCGTACGAGTCGCGCCGGCTGTTCATCCAGTAGCAGGCGCCGGGCTCAGAAGACCGGGCTGTCGTAGAGACGCCTGGCGGCCGCGCCGACCGAGAGTTGGGGCAGCGAGGGTTGGTCCACGTGCAGCGCCCGCTCGCGCGTCGTGACCGTGCCGCGGGTTGCCGCGACGACCGTGCGCAGGCTTTCCCGCGGCGGCCGGAGTGCGCGGAGCAGGGCGTCGCCGAAGATGGTGTGCTTGGCGCCGGCCTGGCAGCCGAACGAGGTCCGGTCGGCCCTGGCAGCGGCGAAGATGATCCGGTGCGGGCCCTGCAGCGCCGGGATGAAGGAGCCGGAGAAGCAGGCGGACAGGATCAGCACCGTGTCGTGGTCGCGGAGCGGCGCGAGCCAGCTTTGCATCGCTGCGGGATCGACGGGTTCCAGCGCCTCGCCCGCCGCGCTGCGGCCGAGCAGACCGGGCGCGCCATGGGTGCTGACATAGACGAGGACGACATCCGCCGGGCCCGCGACCGTGGCGATGTCGGCGATGGTTGCCGCGACCTGCCGGGGCTCGACCGCGGGGAAGCGACGCCGCGCCGATCTGGTTTCGTTGGCGAAGATGGTGGGGATCACCCGGAAGCCGGGCGCCCCGCGCTCGAGCGCGGCCGCCAGGTCGGCCACGTCGTTTTCCGACCAGGACTCGTCATACATTCCGAGGCCGACGTACCAAAGCCGGGGGCGTGGATCGTCCCGGAACGCGGCAGCCGTGGCCGCCGGTGCGGTGCCGCGCAGGGGAGCGGCCGCGCAGGCGGACAGCGCCACGAAGACGGAGAGCGCGAGGGTGGCCGCCCGCATGGGTCAGTAGCCCCGGGCGAGGTCGAATCGATTGGGCAGATCCGCGCCCTCGCGGTAGGCTTGCAGGTTGTCGAACAGAATGTCGAGGCTGCGGCTGTTGTAGGTGTTGGGATCGTCGGCGGAGTTGTGGGGCGTGATGATGACGTTCGGCGTCGTCCAGAAGCGGTGACCCGGCGGCAGCGGCTCCGGGTCGAACACATCGAGGACGGCGCCACCGAGTTGGCCGGAATCGAGCGCGTCCATGGTCGCTTCCTGGTCGATCAGTGCGCCGCGGCCAATGTTCACAATACCGGCGCCCCGGGGCAATAGGGCGATGCGCTCGCGGCTAAGCAGGCCGTTGGTCGCCGGCGTGAGCGGGGTCGCAAGGAACAGGATCTCCGCCTCCGGCAACACGCTGTCGAGCCTATCGACGGAGACGACGCTGTCGCAGGCCGGGTGCGGCGCGGCGGTGGTGCGGACACCCGTGACATGCATGCCGAAGGCGTGGGCGTGGGCGGCGGTGCTGCCCCCCAGCGTGCCGAGACCCACCATGACGACTCGATGGCCCGCCAGAACCGAGCCGTGCACCTGCCTCCAGGCGCCCTCCCGCTGGTTGGTGAGCTGGGCGGGCATACGGTTGACGAGCAGCAGCAGCGCCATCAAGCCGTATTCGCCGGCTTTGGCCGCGTGGGTGCCGCGGTTGTTGAGCAGCGTGACGCCTTCGGGCAGCCAGTCGAACGGGGCCAGCTTGTCGAGCCCGGCCGACGTCACGTACAGCAGCTTGAGCCGCGGCGCGGGCGGCAGACCCTCGGCGACCGCGGCGGCGTGAGCGACCAGCACTTCGGCATCCCGCATGCCGGCCGCGAACGCCTCGGGGGTTTCGCCGAAGGAGAGCGCGTGCCCGGCGGAGATGTCCGGCGCGCGGGCGGCGGCTTCATCCCATGTCGCCTGGGTGAGCGGGAAGTTGGTGACGCTGGGCTTGCTCTGCAGATGGATGCGCAAGGAGACCTCATCGGGATAAATCGTGCAGCAGGATGGCTGCGGTTTGGGCGACGTTCAAACTCTGCACCGGGCCGAGCGGGGTGATGCGGATCCGGCGCCGGCAGGCGGCCTCGACCTCGGGAAGCAGGCCGTATTCCTCGTTGCCGAGGACGAGCATGACGGGGCGGTCGCGCGGCAGCGAGCCGAGCGGGATGGCATCCGGGGCGAGGGTCGCGGCGGCGGTGCGGTAGAACGGCTCGACCGCCTTCAGCATGCCGGGCAGATCGGGCGTGAGGAACAGGTCGAGCTGCTCCAGGCCGCCTTCGGCGACGCGATAGGCGGCATCGGACGGGAAAGCCTGGTCGGCGGTATCGTGCAGGATGAGGGCGGGGACGCCGAAGAACGCGGCGCTGCGGGCAATGGCGCCGAGGTTATGCGGATTGCCGATGCCGTCGAGGGCGAGCAGCAGTTTGTGGCGGGGCGGATCGGCCGGGTCGAAACGCGGGATCGGGCGTGGGTTGGCTAGGGCGACGATACCGCCGTGATGGACCGTTCCCGCGACCCGCTCCAGCTCGTCGGGCGGCAGAAGCCGATACGGCAGGCGGCGGCGGGCCATGGCCGCGCAGAACAGCCCCACGTCGGCCTTGAGCGGGTCGGCGTAGAATAGGCGGTTCACGTCATCGAGGCGGCGGGCGAACAGGGCGGCGACGGCGTTGAGGCCGCAGATGCGGTCATCGGGCATCCGCGTGCTTCCGCTGCAAGGCCTGGCGTGTCAACTGCTATGGCGATGAGCGACGCGCTGCCGCCTCTGCTGTTCCGGAGCGAGGGCCTGGTCGTGCTCGACAAGCCGGCAGGCTTGCCGGTGCACCCGGGCCCGCGGGGCGGCGCGAGCGTGGAGGACTGGTTCCCGCTGCTGTCGCGCCGGCGGGCCGGACCGTGGCTGGTGCATCGGCTGGACGCGGACACGGCCGGTTGCCTGGCGGTCGCGCTGCGGCGGGCTGCGCTGCTGGAGGCGCAGGCGCTGTTCGCGCGGGGGGCGGTGCGGAAGGTCTATTGGGCCGTGGTGGAGGGCGAACCGGCGGCCGATTTCGGGACGATCGATGCGCCGCTGGCCAAACGGAGTAAGCCGGGCTCATGGCGCATGGTGGTCGACCCAGAGGGCCAGCCGGCCCGGACGAGCTGGCGCGTGCTGGGGAGGAGCGGCGGCCGCGCCTGGCTGGAGCTCTCGCCCGAAACGGGGCGCACCCATCAGATCCGGGTGCACTGCGCGGCGTTGGGATGTCCGCTGGTGGGGGACGCGGTGTATGGCGCGGCTGGAGTTGACCGGCTGCACCTGCTGGCGCGGTCGCTCAGCCTGCCCATGGCCGCGCTCGTTCAGGCCGAGGCGCCGCCGCCGCCGCACATGGTGCCGACCCTGCGAGCGCTGGGGTGGGCGCCACCGCGTCCCAACCCGGCGGGAACATGACCTGTTCGACGCGGCCACAGACCAAGTGCGCCGCGGTGATGTGGATTTGTTGAATGATGGCCGTCTTGGCGGAGGGCGCCGCGAAGACGGCCGAGCAGAGCGCGCGCATCGGGCCGGGATTAGCGCCGGCGAAGGCGAAGCACGTGACCCCCTTGCTCCTGGCCGCCTCGAACGCGCGCAGCACGTTCTTGGAGGTGCCGGAGGTGGAGATGCCGAGCAGGACGTCGCCCTCCTGCCCAAGCGCGAGCACCTGCCGCTCGAACACCTTCTCGTAGCCGTAATCGTTGCCGATGGCGGTCAGGTTGGAGCTGTCCGTGGTCAGCGCGAGGGCCGGCAGCGGGGCGCGGTCGATCAGGAGGCGGGAGACGAACTCGGCGGCGATGTGCTGGGCGTCGGCCGCGCTGCCGCCATTGCCGCAGATCATCAGCTTTTGGCCGGCGCGGAACCGCTCGACGAGCGTGTCGGCCATCTGCTCGAGCGCACGGCGATAGCCGGGGTCGTCGCGAAAGGCGAGGAACGCCGCGACAGTTTCGTCGAGGAAGGAGGCAGTGAAGTCCACGGGGCCGTTATGGCAGGCTCGCGCGGCACGGGGAACCCTGGCGGGGACGGGCGGTTGCGCTTAGAGGTTCGGGCGCAACTCGGTGCAGCTACGATTCGCGACCTCCTCTTCCTCGCCCAGCGCATTCCTTATCCGCCGACCAAGGGCGAAAAGATCCGGGCGTGGCCGATCCTGCAGCACCTGGCCGCAAGTTTCCGGGTGCATCTCGGCTGCCTCGTCGACGACCCGGAAGACGAGCCGCATATCGGAACGGTCGCGGCGCTCTGTGCCACCTCACACTTTGCGCGGCTGGACCGGCGATGGGCCAAGCTGAAGAGCCTGACCGGGCTGCTGACCGGTGAGCCCCTGAGCGTCACCTTCTATCGCGACAGGGCGCTGACGGCCTGGGTCGCCCGCACGCTGCGCGAGATCGAACCGGCGGCGGTGTTCGTGTTCTCCTCGAACATGGCGCCCTACGTGCTGGGCCGCACGGGCGAGGCAGTGACGCTGTGCGATTTGACGGATGTGGATTCGGAGAAGTGGCGGGCCTACGCGGAACAGGGGGGCGCGATGCAGCTGGTGCATCGGCGGGAGTGGCGCCGGGTCGCCGCCCTAGAGGGGAGGATCGCGCGCGACATGGACTGGAGCACGTTCGTCTCGGAGGGCGAGGCGGATCTTTTCCGGGCGCAGTGGCCGGCGCAGGCGGGCAAGGTTCGGGTCGTACCCAACGGGGTCAACTTCGCCTATTTCGATCCGGCGATTTCACAAAACGCGCCCTATCCGACAGATCAGCTCAACTTCGTGTTCACCGGGACGATGGACTATCCACCCAATGTCGACGCCGTGCGCTGGTTCGCAGCCGATATCCTGCCGATCATCCGCGGCCACCAGCCGGCGCGGTTCCACATCGTCGGCGCGAACCCGGCCGCCGAGGTCCGCGCTTTGGCGGGGGACGGGGTGTTCGTGACCGGGCGGGTGCCCGACGTCCGGCCCTATGTTGCGCACGCAACGGCGGCGGTCGCTCCGATGCGGATCGCCCGCGGCATCCAGAACAAAGTGCTGGAGGCGATGGCGATGGCGCGCCCGGTTGTGGTGACGCCGGACGCGCTGGAGGGGATCGACGCGACCCCGGGCACGGACGTGCTGCTGGGCGCCGACGCCGACGCGTTCGCTGCGCACTGCCTCGAGGCGGCCGGGCCGGGTGCGGCCGCGATCGGGGCCTCGGCGCGGCGGCTGATCGAGCGATCCTACAGCTGGGCGGGCCGTTTGCAGGGGTTCGACGCGCTGCTCGACGGGACGGCCGCGCCGCGTTGACCGTACTCTGCCCGTATCGCAAGGTGGACCCAATCAAATTGGGAGGAAGCGGCGATGGAACTCTCGCGTCGAAGCATTCTGACGACGCTTGCGGCCGGGGCCGCGGCGCTGGCGACCGATCGGGCGTTCGCCGAGGCGGGCGACCTGCAATCGATCTACGAGGCGGCCAAGAAAGAGGGCCAGGTCACCTGGTATTCCGGCTTCCTCAACCAGACGATCTGCGCCGATATCGGCAACGCGTTCAGCCAGAAATACCCGGGCATCACCGTCAACGCGACGAAGACGACGTCACAGGTCGCGTTTCAGCGGCTGCTGCAGGACATGAAGGGCGGTCGGATCGAGTCGGACATCTTCAGCTCGACCGACCTCAGCCACATGGCTTTCCTGCAAAAGAAGTCGCTCCTGATCCATTTCGACCCACCGAACGCCAAGGGCATCGTGCCCGCGCTGCGCGATCTCGACCCGAAAGGCGACTACTACCCCGGCTGGCTCGGTGTCGGCGCGATCGGCTACAACACGAGCAAGCTTTCCGCCGCCGAAGCGCCGCAGGACTGGTCGGACCTGACCGACCCGAAATGGAAAGACAAGGAAACGTTCGGCAGCCCGATCTATAGCGGCGTCGTCGGCAACTGGACGGTGGCGCTGACCAAGCTCTACGGCTGGGACTTTTTCAAAAAGCTGAACGCGCTCAACCCGCTGATCGGGCGGTCGTTCGACGATTCGATCACGGTGCTCAACTCGGGCGAGCGGCTGGTCGGGCTCGCCAACATTGCCGCGGTGGCCCGCACTGCCGCCAAGGGCAACCCGCTCGCGGTCAATTACCCCACCTCCGGTACGCTGGTCGTGCCATCGGCCACCGCCATCATCGCCGGATGCAAAAGCCCGAATGCGGCCAAGCTGTTCCTCGATTTCGCGTGCGGCCCGGAATACTCGAAGATCCTGGCGGAGAATTTCGAAGTGCCCCTGCGAGGCGACGTAGCGCCGCCGAAGGGAATTAAATCGCTCTCCGACGTGAAGACGCTCACGCCGACACTGCAGGACGTCGAGACGATGCTGCCGGACACCAAGAGCAAGTGGAAGGATACGTTCAGCTGAGCGCGACCCGCAGCGCGAGGGCCGCCACGGGTGGCAGCGCGCGGCGATGGGCGCCTCAGCCCTCGGCGGTGATCCTGGTGGCCGCGTTCGCTGCCCTGGTGTTTCTGATCGTGGTTCCGGCCGGCAAGCTGCTGGTCGCGAGCCTCCAGAATGGCGACACCGGCGCATGGACTTTCGGCAATTACGTCGAAGCCTATAACAGCGCCCTGCGGCTCCGAGCCCTTGGCACCTCCCTTATGTACGCCAGCAGTGTGACGGTGCTGTCGACCCTGTTCGCAGTGCCGGTCGCCTGGGGCATCGCGCGGACGGACATGCCGGGCAAGGCGCTGATCCGGCCGCTCATCCTGGGCGCATTCATCACGCCGTCCTATCTCGGCTCGATCGGGTGGATCCTGCTGGCTGGGCCCAATGCGGGCTGGCTCAACAAGGTGTTCATGGCGGTGACCGGTGCCCCGAGCGGGTTTGCCAACATCTACACCTTCGCCGGGCTGGTCTGGGTGACGGCGCTGTATGGCTTTCCGTACATCTTCGTGTTCACGACCGACGCGCTCGAGCGGGTTTCGTCGGAGATGGAGGAAGCGGCCAATATCCTGGGAGCCTCCGGCCTTCGCACCATTTTTCGGATCACGCTGCCGCTGGTTACCCCAGCGATCCTCGGGGGCGCGATCGTGGTCTTCCTCGATACCGTCGCCCTGTTCGGAACGCCGGCCATCCTGGCGCTGCCGGCTCGGATCCATGTGCTGACGCTGGAACTGTGGGGCTTCTTCCAGTTCCCGCTGCAGGCCGAGGTCGCCGCCGCCTACGCGATCCCGCTGGTGCTGATCACGGTCGGGCTGTTCACCCTGCAGCGCCGGGTGCTGGGGCGGCGGAGCTATGTGTCGCTGACCGGCAAGGGTGGCAGCCGCGAGTTGCAGCAGCTCGGCGCATGGCGCTGGGTCGTGTTCGGCTACGCCTTCTTCCTGGTCGCCATGGCCGTGATCCTGCCCTACCTCGCACTCGCCCAGGCGGCGTTCAGCCAGGCGTGGGGCCGCGGCTTCTCGCTGTCCAACCTGACGCTGGCCAATTTCCGCCTGCTGCTGATCGAGGACCCGACTGCGCGCGAGACCATTCTCCACAGCTTCACCTATTCGGGTGCAACGGCCTTCGTCGCGGTCGCGCTGGCGTTGGCCGTGGCCTATGTCGTGCAACGCCGGTTGGTCGGGCGCTGGGGCGGGCTGCTCGGGATGCTTTGCATGCTGCCGCTGGTGGTGCCGGGGATCGTGCTGGCGATCGGGTTCTACAGCGCGTGGGCGCCGCCGCCCGTCGCGCTGTATGGAACGGCGACGATCCTGGTGCTCGGCTTCACGTCCCGGTTCCTGCCGATCGCCTACTCCAGCTGCCTCGCCGCAGTCCGCGCGCTCAACCCGGAGATGGAGGAAGCGGTCCGCATCCTGGGCGGCGGCCGCCTGCGGGCCATCTCCCGGGTGGTGGTGCCGCTGCTCAAGACCAGCCTGGTCGGCGCCTGGCTGCTGGTGTTCATCCCCGCCACCCGCGAGCTGAGCACGGCGATATTCCTCGTCTCGGCGCACACGCGGGTCATCTCGGTGATGATGCTGGATCTGAGCGAGAATGGCAGCTTCGAGGCACTGGCCGCGCTCGGGTTCTTCCTGCTGGGCGTCACGATCCTGATCGTCGCGACCGGCTACAAGCTCGTCGGACGGGACTTCCTGCTGCGGCGAGGGTAGTCGTTACCGGGGCGCCATACGGAGCGCGCCGTCGAGGCGGATAGTTTCGCCGTTCAGCATCGGGTTGGCGATGATGGAAAGCACGAGCTGGGCGTATTCGGCCGGGCTGCCGAGGCGGCTGGGGAACGGAACCTGTTGGCCGAGGGAGTCCTGCACGGTCTGCGGCAGACCCTCGAGCATCGGCGTCAGGAACAAGCCCGGCGCGATCGTCATCACGCGGATGCCGTGCTGGGCGAGATCGCGGGCAAGCGGCAGGCTCAGCGCCGCGACGCCGCCTTTGGACGCGGCATAGGCGGCCTGCCCGACCTGGCCGTCGAAGGCAGCGACAGAGGCGGTGTTGATCACCACGCCCCTGCCCTCCCCGGCCGGCGGCGCCTTGGCCAACCGCGCGGCGAACGCGGCCGTGGTGCAGAAGGTGCCGATCAGGTTCACCTCGATCACGCGGCGGAACAACGCCAGCGCGTGCGGCTGCCCCTCGCGGTTGACCACCCGGGAAGCAGGGGCGATCCCGGCGCAGTTGACCAGGACCCGGGCGACCCCGTGAGCCCGCTCGGCCTCGTCGAACGCGGCTGCGACTGCGGCCTCCTCCGTCACGTCGACCTCTGCGAAGCGCCCCCCGATCGCGGCGGCGTGCGCCTCGCCGCGGTCGCGGTCGCGGTCGAAAAGCATGATCCGGGCGCCCGCTTGGGCCAGCGCCGCCCCGGTGGCCGCGCCGAGACCCGAGGCGCCCCCGGCGACGACCGCCGCTGTGTCGCACAGTTCCACTATTCGGCAGCCAACGCGCTGAGCGCCGGGGCTTGCTCAAGGTGCCGATCGTGCCGCAGCGCGAGCACGATCAGCATCGCGAGGAACGCCAGCCCCGCGAGCAGGAACAGCCCGCCCTGGTAGGAATTCGTCGCATCCTTGATGGCGCCCATTGCATAGGGGCCTGCGAACCCGGCGAGGTTGCCAATCGAATTGATCACCGCGATTCCGCCGGCCGCCGCAACGCCGGAGAGGAACGAGGTCGGCAACGTCCAGAACACCGCCAGCGTGCCGAAGATGCCGAAGGCGGCGACGCAGAACGCGGCCATTTTCAGCAGCGGCTCGTTCAGCCAGGCGGCCGCGCCGATGCCGACCGCGACCAGGAGCAGGGCCACCGCAGCCATTCCCTTGCGGTTGCCGGTCTGATCCGACAGGCGTCCCCAAACCAGGGTGGCGACAGTGCCGACGATGAAGGGCACGGCGGAGATGAAGGCGTTCTGCTGGGTGGAGACGCCGAACTGCTTGACGATCTGCGGCAGGAAGAAGCTCAGCCCGTAGAGGCTGGCGACCACGCCGAAATACACCAGGCTGAGGGCGAGCACGCGGCCGTTGAACAGGGCCTGCCCCAGCGAGAAATGCTGCGCTCTGGTGCGCACCTGCTCCTCGGCCGCGAGGCGGCGCATGAGCCAGTTGCGGCTATCGGCCGGCAGCCAGGCCGCGTCGGCCGGGCGGTCGGTCAGGTAGAAGTAGACGACGGCGGACAGAATGACGGACGGCACCGCCTCGATGATGAACAGCCACTGCCAGCCGTGCAGGCCGGCGGCGCCGTCCAGCCCCAGCAAGGCGCCGGAGACGGGCAGGCCGAGCACGGAGGAAAGCGGGATCGCGGCCATGAAGTAGCCCAGGATGCGCGCGCGGTAGGCGGCCGGGAACCAGAGCGTCAGGTAGAAGATGATGCCGGGGAAGAACCCGGCCTCCGCCGCGCCGAGTAGGCAGCGCACGACGTAGAAGCTCCACTCGCCCTGAACGAACGCCATCGCGCCCGAGAGGACGCCCCACGTGATCATGATCCGTGCAATCCATTTGCGGGCGCCGAAGCGGGCGAGGAACAGGTTCGACGGCACCTCGAACAGGAAGTAGGTGAAGAAGAAAATGCCGGCGCCGAGACCATACGCGGTCTGCGACAGGCCGAGATCCTTGTTCATGGTGAGCGCCGCGAAGCCAACGTTCACCCGGTCGAGATAGGCGATGAAGTAGCAGACGATCAGGAACGGGACGAGCCGCAGAGTGACACGCGATAGCGTCCGTTTCTCGAGTTCCATCCTGTCTTCTCCTCCATTTGTTGGAGGGACGCTTGCGACAGCAGAGCTGGATTTGCAAGCGGCTTCGGCGGGCCGCCTTCTGATTCAGCCTCCCCGTCCAGGCCGGCGCGGCGGTCACGCAGGCGCCAGGGCATCCAGAAGCGCGGCTTTGTTCATCTTGGAACGACCGCGGATGCCCGCTCTCGACGCGTTCTGGTGCAGCTCCTTGACGGTGAGCTCCTCCAGAAGGGCTTCCTTCGTGATGTGGGCGGCCTGCTGCGGCTGCTTGGAATGCTGGTTGCCCCAGCAAGTTCTGTGCGTTTCACCGCGAAACATTCAGGCCCGATCTCATCGCATCTACCGTTCGGACGGCGACTATACGCTCGTCGACTGACCTGTTGCTTATACCTGAACTTGGATGATCAAGTCGGGGCGATGATGCCGGAGGCGCTTGGCAGCGTCGAGCGGAGTACCAGCTGGGCCGTTGCTGGCGCAGGGAAATCACGGTCATCGTGGCGGGGCCGACCAGACCGATCCGCCTAGCCTCGAGGAGCCCAGTCATGCCCGACCTGTTCAGCCCCTACACGTTGAAGGGCGTGACGCTGCGTAACCGGATCGCGATGTCGCCGATGACCATGTATCGGTCGGTCGACGGCAAGATGGGCGACTACCACGTGATGCTGATGGGCTCGCGCGCGGCGGGCGGCTTCGGGCTGGTGTTTCCAGAGCAGATCGCCATCACGCCGGACGGGCGCACCGGCACCTGCTGCGCCGGGATCTGGGACGACGACCAGATCGAGGGTCTCGCCCGGGTCTGCGCCATCATCAAGGAATTCGGCGCGGTGCCGGGCCTCCAACTCGGCCATACCGGGCGCAAGGGCAGCGAGCAGAAGCCCTGGGAGGGCAAGCAGCAGATCGCGCCAGACCACCCGGACGGTTGGCAGGTGCGGGGCCCGTCGGCGGTCAGCTATGGTGGCCGCTTCACCTATCCGGTGCAGGAACTGAGCGTGGCCGAGATCCACGAGCTGCACAGAGCCTATGCCGCCGCGGCCCGGCGCGCCGAGCAGGCCGGCTTCGAGTGGCTCGAGATGCACTTCGCGCACGGCTACCTGGGAGCGAGCTTCTTTTCCCCGCTCGCGAACCAGCGCACCGACGCGTATGGCGGCAACCTCGAAAACCGGTTGCGGTTCCACCGCGAGGCGATGGACGCCGTCCGCTCCGTCTGGCCGGAGCGGTTCCCGCTGACGTTGCGCCTCGGCTCGGATGATTTCCATCCCGATGGCGTCCAGTTCGAGGAATCCGTTTGGGCCATCGGCGAGTTGAAGCGCCACGGGCTCGACTTGGCCGATCTGAGCCTCGGCATGAATACCGACGACATGCGGGAGCCGCCTTTCTCGCAGGCGGCCTTCATGGTCGAGCGCGGCAGCCGGGTCCGGCGCGAGGTCGGTATTCCGGTCGCCGTGAGCTGGAACCTCGGAACCCCGGCGCTCGCGGACCGGATGATCCGAGACGAGCTGATCGACTTGGCATTCCTCGGCCGCCCCGCACTGGCCAACCCGCATTGGCCGGTCTGGGCCGCCCGTGAGCTGGGGCAAAGCGATCCATTCTCGCTCCTGCCGCAGGATTGGTCGTGGTGGTTGAACAACCGGCCGGGGTCAGAGAACTCTCACGGCTGGCCCGCGCCGGCCCTGCGTGCCTGATCCGTTAGCGCTAGGTCTGAGCCGCAACGAGTTCCAGCACCGGAACGGCCCAATCACCCAGCGGCTCGAAGCGGCAACGCACGGCGGCGCCGATGCGCAATCCCGCCGGGCTGCCGACCAGCCGCGCCAGCAGGCGCCCGCCTTCGGCCAGATCGGCGGTGACCAGCGTGTAGGGCAGAGCGGCCGAGAAAGACGGGAGGAACGCATGGTGCGTTTCGGTCCAGCTGTGG
>Ga0326763_1000335_pt1 | contig 17310 bp, 15 predicted proteins | sample NORPS_P_FD_207671 | JGI IMG/M metagenome (GOLD analysis project Ga0326763, IMG submission 207671) | Hot spring water microbial communities from Norris Geyser Basin, Yellowstone National Park, WY, United States - NOR.PS_P | ecosystem: Environmental > Aquatic > Thermal springs > Unclassified...
ACCGACAGATAGAGCCCGGCGCGCCCGGCCGCCCGCCGCAGCAAGCCTCCCCTGACCCGGCTCATGCGAGTTGGCTCCGTTGCCGGAAGTGCAGCATCAGCAGTGTCACCAGCAGGATCAGCGCGAAGAACACAACGACGATCGCCGACGCGTAGCCGATGTCGTAGAAGCTGAACGCCTGGAGATAGAGCAGGATGTTGAGGGTCTCGCTCGCCGTCCCCGGGCCGCCGTTGCTGATAACGAAGATCGTGTCGAACGCCTTGAGTGCGTCGACCCCGCGGATGACCGCGGCGACCATGATGAATGGCCAGACCAGCGGCAGCGTCACGTGGACGAATATCTGCCAGCCGTTCGCGCCGTCAAGCACCGCCGCCTCGTAGGGGTCGGTCGGCAAGCTTGCCAGGCCGCCCAGCACGATCAGCATGACCAACGGCGTCCATTGCCAGGTCTCGACCATGGCAAGCGTCGGGATGACCGTGTCGGGGTCATAGACCCACGCGCTCGCCGGCAGGCCGACGCTCGTCAGCAGGTAGTTCAGCACGCCGAGCTGCGGGTGGAACATCATCGTCCAGACCAGCGCGACGGCGACCGGCGTCGCCATCATCGGCATGATGAAGATCGTCCGAGCGATCCCGCGCCCGAGGAACTCGCGATGGAAACAAACCGCCGCCGCCACGCCCAGCACGAGAGGCGCGGCCACCGAGAGCGCCGTGAAGTAGATCGTCCGCACGATCGACCACAGGAACCGGTCATCCCCGGCCATGCGCACGTAGTTGTCCACCCCCGCGAAGCTGCTGGTGCCGCCGACGTGGAAATCCTGCAGCGACATGTAGAGCGTGAAGGCCCAGGGAAAGAGGATCACCGCCGCGACCACCACCCCCGCGGGCAGGATGAACGGCCAATACTGGCGGGCATAGTTCCTCATGGCAGCCGCACATCGGTGATCTGGCAGAGGTTCAGCCGCCGCTTCTCGTTCGCGTCGCCGTTGCCGAAAATCGCCCGGATATCATACAGGCAAGATCCCGCCGGTATCTGGATCGTGCGCGTCGCCCCCGCCCCGACGGTGTCGCGGCCGAGCCTGTCTTCGCCCCACCCGTCGTTCCCGGTCGGGCTCACATACAGCTCGCTCAACACGGCTCGGCTTCGGTTGACCAGGAGGAATGACGGGTTGCCTTCCGGGGCGGTCCGCGTCGCCGCGCCGGTTTGGCCTAGCGGGAAGCTCAGGTTGTCCACCGCGCAGGTGTCGAGGCCGCGGCGCTCGTCTTTGCGCCCGCTCGCATAGACGACCAGTACGTCGTATTTGCAGGTCCCGTCAGCGGGGAGCCGGATTGCGGCATATTGCCCCGGTTGGACGGCGTGGCCGGCAAGCCGGTCGTTGCCCCAGTCCGGCATCGACCCCGGGGTGGCGTAGACTCGGTCGATGGCGCTCGCGGAACGGTTGACCAGGTAGAAGGATGGGTTCGGCGCCTCGTCGGCCCGTGCGGCCCCCATTGCCAACGGCAGCAGAGCCGCCATCCACAGACGCTTGGCCATCGGTATTCCCCCTCCGCGTCAGCTTAGCGCTCGTTCACGGAGTCCTACCACCGTCCGAGATCGACCCGGCGCGCGCGCCTCGCGACCCAGCCGGTCCACACCAACTGCGGCAAAATCACCAGGGGCAGCGCCGCCAGCTTGCCCAGCCCCGTCGCGCACAGGAACAACGCGCAGCAGAGCGCGCCCCATCCAACGAACGCCCAATGGATCAGCGTCACCGAGACTGCTGGCAGGCCGGACCGGTGCGCGACCTGGTAGAGGTGGCTGCGATGCGGTTGCGTCAGCCGATCGCCCGCGATGGCCCGCCGCACCAGCGTGAACGCCACGTCGTAGAGCACGCCGAACAGGAGGAGCGGCACGAGCAGTGCGGAGAGCTCCACCCGCTCGAACCGCGCCGCCACCACGCCGAGCACGGCGAGCACGAACCCGCAGAACTGGCTGCCGACATCGCCCATGAAGATGCGGGCGCGGGGAAAGTTGAACGGCAGGAATCCGACCAGACCGGCTACCAGCAGCAAGCACGCGAAATGAACGAACCATGCGTCCATGCGCGCGGCCACCACCGCCAGCGCCAGCGCGGCAAGGCATGCGACTCCGGATGCCAAGCCATTCAGGCCGTCGATGAAGTTCATCGCGTTGGTCGCGAACAGGATCCACGCTACCGTCCCCACCGCGCCCGCCCAGCCGAGTGGGACGGCGCCGACGACCGGCAGGTTGAGGCTGTCGACTACCAGACCGCTCCCGACCGCGACGAGCGCCGCCCCGACCTGCGCGCCGAGCTTGACCGTGAACGGCCAGTCCACGACGTCATCCAGCCAGGCCACGGCGGCAATGGCCGTCGCCGCCAGGATGACGCCGAGGAAGTAGCCATTCGCCACGCGCGAGAAGTCGGCGAACGCGTAGAGCAGCCCGGTTCCGACCAGGAAAGCCGCAACGACTCCCACGCCGCCGCCCTTCGGAACCGCGTGCCGATGGGCCTTGCGCGGATCGGGTTCATCGAGCACGCCCAGGCCGATCATCCCGCGCACGACCACCGCCGAAAGCCCGGCCAGACCGGCGCAAAACAGGAGATGGTGGAAGAGAGCGAGGTTAGTCACCGGGGCTGTCGCGTCTGGGGATCGCGGCCTATAGGGTTCGCACGATGGCTCTGCAACGGCCCCCCGCGCCACCGCGCCCCGCGTTTCTGTCGCGCGCGGGCAAGCGGATCATGCTCAACGTTCTCCTCGATGGCGCCCTTGCCGCTGTCGCGACCCCGCTCGCGCGCTACCTTGCCGACCCGACCGGCGGCCTGCTGCATCCGCTCTGGTTCATCGGCGGCGGGGCGGTAACGCTGCTCGGCGCCGGGCTGCCGTTCCGGATGCCCCAACAATATTGGCGGTTCTCCGGTATCGAGGACCTGATCGGCGTCGTCGGAAGTTCGACCATCTCCGCGGCCCTGTTCGCCGCGCTGTTGCTGGTATCGGGGTTCCCGCTGCCGACCGACACCTTTCCGGTCGTCCACGCGCTCACCCTCGTGGTCGCCCTTGGCGCACCGCGGGTCGTGTATCGGCTGCGCCGCGGCCGGCCGAAGGCGGGGGAGGGGGGCGCGCAGACCGTGCTCCTGGCCGGCGCCGGCGAGAATGCCGATGTGTTCCTGCGCGCTCTCGACACGCGGGAGGGGCGCGCGGCGTTCCGCGTCGTCGGCCTGTTGAGCAGCGGGGCCGGCAATGTCGGCCGCCGCATGCATGGGCGCCCGATCTTGGGCGTGCTCAACGATGCTGGTCCGGTGCTGGCGAAGTTGCGCCAGGAAGGCCGCCCGGTATCGACCGTCGTCGTGACCGAGCCCGAGTTGGACGGTGCCCGGCTGGCGGCCCTGGTCGCAGAAGCCGAAGCCGCCGGCGGCACCGTTCGCCGCATGCCGCCGCCCACGAGGCTCGTCGGTTCGGTCGATCCGCCGGCCGCACTCGCCCCCATCGCCATTGAGGACCTGCTGAACCGGCCGCAGGTCCCGCTGGATCGCGAAGGCATGGCCCGGCTCGTCGGCGGGCGCCGGGTTCTGGTGACGGGTGCGGGCGGGACGATCGGGTCGGAATTGGCGCGCCAGATCGCCTCGCTGGCGCCCGGGCTGCTGGTGCTGCTCGACAACGGCGAGTATGCGCTCTGGCAGATCGATACGGAGCTGGCGGAAACGCATCCCGAGCTAGCGCGCCAGATCTGCCTGGCCGACATCCGCGACGAGACCCGGATCAGGGCCGTGTGCGACGCGGTCCGGCCGGAGCTCGTGTTTCACGCGGCCGCGCTCAAGCACGTTCCCATGGTTGAAGCCAATCCGCTCGAGGGCTTAATGACGAACGCGGTCGGCACGCGCATCGTCGCCGACGCTGCCCGCGCCGCCGGGGCGGCCGAGATGGTCTTCATCTCCACCGACAAGGCGGTGAATCCCTCCAGCGTGATGGGGGCCAGCAAGCGCTTGGCCGAGATGTATGTCCAGGCTCTTGCCCGAACCAGCCGCCCCGGCGGCATGCATTACGTGACCGTGCGGTTCGGCAACGTGCTCGGCAGCACCGGCTCCGTCGTCCCGCTGTTCCGCCGCCAACTCGAGCGGGGCGGCCCGCTCACCGTCACGCACCCGGACATGCAGCGCTATTTCATGACGGTCCGCGAGGCCGTCGGGTTGGTGCTGCAAGCCAGCGTCGTCGGCGGTCAGACCGCGCTGGCGGCCGTCCAAAGGGAGCGCGGCGGCATCTTCGTCCTCGACATGGGACCGCCGGTTCGCATCGTCGATCTCGCCCGCCAGATGATCCGCCTCGCCGGCCTCAAGGTCGCGCCGGGGGAGGGGCCTCGTCCGCCAGACAGCGTCGCGATCCAATTCACCGGGTTGCGGCCCGGGGAAAAGCTATTCGAGGAGTTGTTCCACGGAAAGGAGCCGCCGCAGCCGACCGATTTCCCCGGTCTGCTGACCGCGACCCCACGCACCGCCGACCCGGCCATCGTCGCCCGCTGCCTCGACGAGATCGCAGCGGCGTGCCGCGCTGATCAGCCAGCCACCGCCCTCTCCCTTCTTGGCCGCATGGTCCCCGAATACGAGCGGGACATGCAAGCTGCCGCGCCGACAGGAGCCGTCCAGTGAGCATTCCTTTCCTTGACCTCAAGGCCCAGCAAGCCCGGCTGATGCCCCATTTGCGGCCACGCCTCGAGGCCGTTCTCGCCCATTGCCAGTTCATTCTGGGCCCAGAGGTCGCCGAACTCGAGCAGCGGCTGGCCGCGTATTGCGGCGCCAAGCACTGTATCGGCGTTAGCTCCGGGACCGATGCGCTGCAAATCGCCATGATGGCCGAGAACATCGGTCCGGGCGACGCGGTCTACCTTCCCGCGTTCACTTACACCGCCACAGCGGAGGTTCCTCTGCTGCTCGGGGCGACGCCCGTGTTCGTCGACGTCGATCCCCGGACCTTTCAGATCGACCCGGCGCACTTGGCGCAGCGCATCGCGTCCACGCCGGGTCATCTCCGGCCGCGGGCGGTCGTCGGGGTCGACTTGTTCGGGCAGCCGGCCGACTGGCCCGCGCTCCAGCGCATCGCCGCCGACCACGGACTGTTTCTACTGGACGACCTCGCCCAGTCGTTCGGCGCCAGCCTGCATGGCGTGAAGCTCGGGACTCAGGCCCACGCGACCGCGACCAGCTTCTTCCCGAGCAAGCCGCTGGGCGCCTATGGCGACGGCGGCGCCCTGTTCACCGATGACGACGAGCGAGCCGCGCTGTTCAGGAGCCTGCGCACGCATGGCGAAGGCACCACGCGATACGATGTGCTTCGGATCGGGATGAACGGGCGGCTCGACACGCTGCAGGCGGCGGTGTTGCTGGCCAAGCTCGACGTTTTCGACGAGGAGTTGGCCCGGCGAGAGGCCGTCGCGCAGCGCTACGACAGCCGCCTCCGCCCGCTTCTGTCGATCCCGGCCCGAGTCCCCGACAGCACGAGCGCATGGGCGATCTACGCAGTCCTGCTGGACAGCGAGGCGCAGCGCGACGGCGTTCAGGCGGCCCTGCGCACCGCGGGGATTCCGACCGCCATCTACTACCCGCGCCCGCTGCATCGTCAGCCCGCCTATGTCGGCGCGCATGACGGCACGTCGCTCCCGGTGGCCGAAGACCTCGCGACACGGATCATGGCGTTGCCGATCCATCCCGACTTGTCGGACCGGCAAGTCGATCAGATCAGCGCGGCGGTGGCCTCGGCGCTGGAGCAACTCCCTGTTCCAGCGGACGTTCGGGCGTCATGACCGAACCGAAACAGCCCGAGGACCATCCGAAGACAGAGGACGCCCCGGCGTCGTCACACGAGCACGCGCCGAACGGCGTTCCGCCCGATGCCGTCGATGGACAGCCCAAAGCCAAGCCGACCAGCGATCGCCAATTCACCGAGACGGCGGCCAGCCCAGAGCGGCATACGCCTGAGTAGCCGCGGCTGAGCTGGCATAACGCGATTGCAACTTGATGTGGGAAAATGTCCCACGTATACGGGGTGAGGCAGAACAGGAGTTCAACGGTGATGGCTGTCTCGCAATCGTTCGACAATGTGACGGCGGTTGACTTCCGGCAACTTCGGCATCAGACCAAAAACGCCCTGACCCGCATCCTGGCTCAGGTCTCCGTGGGTCTCACCTCGCCCGAGTCGTGCCGCCGCACCGCGGCCGACGTGGAACGGCGCATCTTGCTGACCGCGCAGATCTCGGACGCGTTGTTCGGGCTGACGCGGGAACCCGGGCCGTTCGCCGCCCGGCTTGAGAGCTTGTGCGAAGGCGTGATCGGCTTGGGCGGGGAAAGCGATCAGTACATTACCTGCGCGTACTCGATCGCGGCCGAGCCCTCGGCTGACCAGGCGGACACCGTGCTTCGGATCGTCCACGAGCTGGTCGGCAACGCCGTCAAACACGGGATGCACATGCGCCTGCTCGGGCGCATCGACGTCCTCACCCGCCGCGACGCGGCCGGGTTCGTGCTCGAGGTGATCGACGATGGATGGGGCTGTGGCCGGGCACCGGCGGCCGGCGAGGGGCTATCGGTGGCCGAGGCGCTCGCGAGTGCTTGCCGCGGCACGGTTTCGCTCGAGCGCAGCGGCGACCGCACCGTCGCCCGCCTTCAGATCCCCGTTGCCGCCAATGCGTAACGCGTTCCCGCAAGGGCGCGCCGCAGCGGTCACATCTTCTCTTTGATGCCGCTGCGGATCAGCCACCAATTCGTCGGGTAGGCGGTCGCGAAGCCGCAGAGCATGGCGATCTGCATCATGAACCAGAAGGGCGCGCTATCGACCCGCAGCTTGGCGCCGAAAACGCCGTCGAACAGGTAGAAGCTCGCGAACGCCATGAAGCCGTACATCCCGATCTGCCATGAGGTCAGCGAGAGGGTATCCGCCTTGATGGCCAGCCAGATGGCCTGACCCCTCGAGACGTCGTCCCGCATTGGTCGGATGGCGAAATACTGGAAGGCAACGCCGAATGCGTAAGCGACGAGGAAGTCTGCAATCCACACCGCATACATCTTCTCGCCGAAAAGGCTTCCCCACCCGAGCGCCACGGCGACAGCCGGAACTAGGAAGCACAGCCACTCGGAAACGATGTCGCCGAGTGTGCATCCGGCTCCGCAATGGCTCGCCCCCTTGGCGACCATTGCCCAGAATGGCGTTTGTGACTTGCTGGGCGGCTTCTCGTCCCGCGCCATGGCGGATCGCATGGCGTCGTGAGTGGCAAGGCGGCCGTAGCTGAAATAGAGCCAGAGGGTCAGCCCGGTCCCGAACAGCGCGGTCACGGGCCAGACCACGTTCATGATCGCCATGTGCTGCGGGTGCCGGACGACGTCAACCAGCACGATGAGCGCGCAAAGCGCGCCCAGTGCCAGCTCGGCGAACGACAGGACCGAGAACCAGTGTGGAACCATGCCCGGAATTACGGCCGGACTCGCTCCGGCCGAGAAGCCTTAGGCGGCTTGTGCGACGGCCTGGCGCCGCTCGGCCACTTGGTTCCGCATCGACTTCTGCAGCTTCTCGAATGCGCGAACTTCGATCTGACGCACGCGCTCGCGAGAGATATTGTACTGCTGTGAGAGCTCCTCGAGGGTCGTCGGATTATCCTTCAGACGGCGCTCGATCAGGATGTGACGCTCCCGCTCATTCAGCGTCTTCAACGCGACATCCAGGAGAGCCCGGCGGCCGGTCAGCTCTTCTCGGTCGGCCATCGTGACTTCTTGGTTCTCGCTATCGTCGACCAGCCAGTCCTGCCACTCGCCTTCGCTGTCGGCGCGGACAGGCGCGTTCAAGCTGTTGTCCGGAGCCGCGAGCCGACGGTTCATGCTGACCACGTCCTGCTCGGGGACGTCGAGCATCCGGGCGATCTTGGCGACCTGCTCCGGGTGAAGATCGCCGTCCTCGATCGCCTGCATCTGGCCCTTGAGCCGCCGCAGGTTGAAGAACAGCTTCTTCTGCGCAGCCGTGGTGCCCATCTTCACGAGCGACCAGCTGTGCAGGATGTATTCCTGGATAGCCGCCCGGATCCACCACATCGCGTAGGTCGCCAGACGGAAGCCGCGATCCGGATCGAACCGCTTGACCGCCTGCATCATGCCGACATTGCCCTCGCTGATGAGTTCGCCCACCGGCAGACCATACCCGCGGTAGCCCATGGCGATCTTTGCGACGAGGCGAAGGTGCGAGGTGACGAGCTTGTGCGCTGCCGCCTGATCCTCCTGATCACGCCACCGCTTCGACAGGGCGAGCTCTTCCTCCGGCGCAAGCATCGGGAACTTCCGGATCTCTTGCAGGTAACGCGATAGATTGCCCTCGGGGGCAACATTCACCAATGCAGCAGCCATATCTGTGGCCCTCTTCCGCCAAACTGTTCGAGCTTCCACCCCTATACGGCAGTGCAGCACAACTGGTTGCGGCGTAAACTAGATTAGGCGCGATAAAGCCCATCACGTCCGAGCGAGAGCCCCCGGCCAGGCGAGCACCCTCTCAACAGGCTGAAGCCGCACGCCCGCGACCTCGGAGACGGTGATACAGGACCGCTTTAGTCCTGTCAAGATTTGGGTGCGATAGCGTTCAGCGCGTCGATCAAGGCTTGCAGATCGGCCGGCGCCGCCGTCTCGAAAACCAGGCGTTCCCTGGTCCGGGGATGATCGAACGCGAGGGAGGCCGCATGCAGAGCCTGCCGGGGGAAATCCAGCAATGTCTGCCGCAATGCTGGCGAGGCGCCCTTCGCAGCCGACGGGACCCGGCGCAAATAGACCGGGTCTCCCACGAGCGGGTGCCCGCGCTCCGACAGGTGGACGCGGATCTGATGCGTCCTCCCCGTCGCAAGCGTGCAGCGCAGCAGGGACGCGACGGGGGGCCATGCCTGATCCATGGCGTAGCGCGTCACCGCCTGCTTGCCTCCCGATTTGACCACGGCCATGCGCTTGCGGTCGCGCGGGTCGCGTCCGATGGCGCCCTCGATCTCGCCCTTTGCCGGCGCAGGGACGCCCCACACCACCGCCATGTAATGCCGATCCAGGTCGCGCGCCGCGAAAGCCGCCGACAGCCTGGCGAGCGCCGTCTCCGTTTTCGCCGCGACCATGACGCCGGACGTATCCTTGTCGAGCCGGTGCACGATCCCCGGCCGCTTTTCCCCTCCGATACCAGGCAGGCTGTCCCCGCAATGCGCCAGCAACGCGTTGACCAGCGTCCCATCTTCGTTCCCCGGCGCAGGATGCACCACCAACCCGGCGGGCTTGTCCAAGACGATTAAATCCGAGTCTTCATAAAGAATGGTGAACGGGATCGATTGCGGTTGCGGCAGGGCAGGGACCGGCAACGGGCGCTGCAGAAGAAACCGGTCGCCGGCCCGCACGGTCTCGGCCGGGTTGCGGATCGGCTTGCCCGACCGCTGGACGGCGCCCGATTCGATCAGGGACTTGACGCGCGACCGCGACAGGTCGCCGATGGCGTCGGCCAGGAAACGGTCCATCCGTGACCCGGCCGCCTCCGCCTCGGCAAGGACCTCGATCACGTCGGGCGGACGATCGGTTTCAGGCAAGTGGAGCAAGCGTGCGCGGGTTGATGGCGGCCGTGATCGGCATGGGGATTTTGATCGTCGCCGGCGTGACGGTTCTGGTCGTGGTCATGGTGCAACGTATGTCGGTTCCCCCGCCGCCAATTGCCAGCGCCGTCGTGGCCGACCCGGCGGCCGAGCACCCCCTGGATGAAACGGCCGGCACCCGGATCGCCGGCATGTCCCTCGCCGGCGACCACCTCGCGCTCCAACTCGCCGGCGGCGGCCCCGACCGCGTGGTGGTGGTCGATACCCGAACCGGGCGTATCATCCTGCGCACGGGCTTGGCGCGATGACCCGGGCGCCCAAAAAAGCCGATCTGCCGACGAAAATCTGCTTGTCCTGCGCGCGCCCGTTTACTTGGCGCAAGAAATGGCGGGCGAACTGGGACGACGTCCGCTATTGCTCCGAAGCCTGCCGATCCGGCCGCCGCGACAGTGCCCGGGAGCAGCTCGCGCAAAAGCGCTCTTGATCTCGGCCGCCGACTGCCATAAGCACGCCCTCCACCGGCCAAGTCCTGTTCGTCTAGAGGCCTAGGACACCGCCCTCTCACGGCGGTAACAGGGGTTCGAATCCCCTACGGGACGCCAATTCCGCTTCAGTGTCGCGCTTAAGTGTCGCCACGCGGACGCCAGCGTCGCAGCAGCAGGGCGTTCGAGACGACGCTGACGCTGCTGAGCGCCATGGCGGCGCCGGCCACCACCGGGCTGAGCCACCCGAGTGCGGCCAGCGGGATGCCGACGATGTTGTAGGCGAACGCCCAGAACAGCCCTTGCCGGATCTTTCGGTAGGTCTGGCGCGAGATGTCGAGCGCGGCCGCAACCAGCGCCGGGTCCCCGCGCATCAGCGTGATCCCGGCGGCGCTCATCGCCACCTCGGTCCCGGTTGCCATCGCGATACCGACGTCGGCGGCCGCGAGGGCCGGGCCGTCGTTGATTCCGTCGCCGACCATTGCCACCACGCCGCCCCCAGCCCGCAACCGGGCGATCGCGTCGGCTTTGCCTTCCGGCAGCACGTCGGCGACCACCTCATCGATGCCGAGCGCGCGCGCGGCCGTTTCGGCGGCGCCCTGTCCGTCGCCGGTCAACATTACCGTCCGCACGCCATCGCGGCGCAGGGCGGCCACCGCGGACGGCGCGGAAGCCTTCACCTCGTCGCCGAAGGCGATCAACCCGAGCGTACGCCGCTCCGGGGCAATCTCGGCGAGCAAAGACACCGTGCGGCCGCCGGACGCGAGCGCATCCGCCCGCGTGGAGAGCATGCCGGGCTCCAGGCCGTGATCGCCCAACATCCGTCCGCTACCCATTATCAGCGTGTGGCCGTCGACGACGCCCGAGACGCCGCGCCCGCGCACTGCGCGAAACTGCGTCGCTCCGCTGCCCAACAAGCCCGCGGCCTCGCCACGGCGGCGCACCGCTCCTGCCAAGGGATGTTCGCTGGCCGCCTGCAGGGCGCAAGCCTGGCGCAGCAGGTCGGCTTCGTAGACGCCCGGGGCTGCCACGAGGTCGGTCACCTCCGGACGGCCCTCCGTCAGCGTGCCGGTTTTGTCGAACGCGACGACGGTCACCGCGTGGGCGCGCTCCAGCGCTTCGGCGTCCCTGATCAGGATGCCGCGGCGGGCCGCGGCACCGGTGCCGACCATGATGGCGGTGGGTGTTGCGAGCCCAAGCGCACACGGGCAGGCGATGACCATGACGGCGACGGCGTTGAGCAGGGCGCCGACCGGGTTGCCGCTAGCGAGCCACCAGCCTGCGAAGGTCAACAGCGCGACGCCCAGCACCACCGGGACGAAAACGGCGCTGACTCGATCGACCAACCGCTGGATCGGCGCCTTGGAGGCCTGGGCGCCCTCGATCAGCCGCACGATGCGGGCCAGGGTCGTTTCCGCGCCGACTGCCGCCGTGGCGATGACGAGCATGCCATCGGTGTTGATCGACCCGCCGGTGGCGCGGCTCCCCACCGCTTTCTCGACGGGCAGGCTCTCCCCGGTCAGCATGCTCTCATCAACGCTGCCCGCGCCCTCGATCACCTCGCCGTCGACCGGTATGCGCTCGCCCGGGCGCACCACGACCACGTCGCCGACGGCGACCTGCGACAGCGGGACCTCCTGCTCCGCCCCGTTGCGCCGGATCCGCGCCGTGTCGGGTCGCAGTCGGGCCAGAGCCCGGATCGCAGCGGCTGTCTGCCCCTTCGCGCGTCCCTCCAGCCACTTGCCGAACAGAATGAAGGTCACGATCAGCGCGGAACTCTCGAAGTAGAGGGCCGGCGCCCGATCCGCGGGTGCGGCCAGCAGCTCGAACACGCTGAGCCCCCAGGCGGCCGAGGTGCCGAGCGCCACCAGCAGATCCATATTGCCCGCCCGCGCGCGCACCGCTTTCCAGCCGGCGACGTAGAACCGCCACCCCAGCCAGAACTGTACGGGCGTTGCCAGCGCGAACTGGACCCAGCCCGGAAGCATCCAGGGCAGCGAGGCGAGATGACCGGCCATGCCGATCAGAAGCGGCGTCGACAGGCAGGCAGCGATGATCACGTGCAGCGACTCGCCGTCCATCCCCGTTTCCGGATCGGCGGCGGCGAGGTCGGACACCGGGGCGGCCTGATAGCCGGCATCGCCGATCGCCCGGGCGAGCTGCTCCGCTTCGACGCCGGCCCCGACCGTCACCCGCGCCCGTTCGGTGGCGAGATTGACCGCCGCGTCCAACACGCCCGGCACCCGCGTCAGCGCCCGCTCGACCCGGCGCACGCATGACGCGCACGTCATCCCACTCACGCCCAGGTCGATCGTCTTGCCTTCGCGCGCAGGCGTCGCGGTGTGAACCCCTGTGTCCAAAATCCTGTCCCTCTCTGGGCGGCTGTCCCGGTCGTCAAATGGGGATCACATCGCTCGGCCGTCAGAGCCGGCATCGCGATTGGCACCAGTTCCCGTTTCTGCTATGTTCCATTTCAGCTGACTGACCCTGCCCGGGAAAACTCCGGAGACTTGAACCGGAGAGAGTTTTGCCCGTCGATCCCGATGCCGTTCTGCTCGAGCACGTCTTCCAACCTTGCGCCGACCGGCTGGCCAGCTGGACGACTTGTTTCGGCTTGGCGCGGGGCGCCCTGGTTCTCGCCTGCGAGTCGCAGGCCTTGACCCTATTCTGGGACGCCGTGCGCGACCCGACGAGCGTCAACTTGGTCCTGTCCGGGCTCGTGGCGGCTCTGACCCTTTGGGGAGCGCGCCAGGCCTGGGGCTTGATCAAGCGGACGGAACGGCAGTCGCGGTCGGGCTGCATGAATGTCCAGCGGATCGCGCTGCGCGGGCAGCGGCTGAGCTGGCTCGGGGTCGGCATCTGCTGCACGGCCGCACTCAGCACGCAGTTCGACATCCGAGCGGCATTCAACATCCTGGCCTGCCTGGCCTGGGTCGCGCTGATCTACTTCGTCTCGTGCACACCGCGTCCGCCGCTCATGCGGCACTCGAGCCGGATGGTTGCTGCCGTCTCGTGATCCCTTGATGTGTGAGCCAGCGAAACATCTTGCGCCTGTCTGCTGCCGGGCTGTCGGTTCTGCCGCCACCATGCCATCTTGGCCTGCAGATGAGCGCTACGTTCGCCCCGGATACGGCTTCGCACCGTGCCGCCCTCCCTGCCTGGGATGAGATGGCAACCGGCCGCGGTGGCCTGCGGCCGGGCTGGGGAACGTTGGTTGCCTCGATTGCCAGCATCGGGCCGGACGGGCTGAAGCACCGGGCCGACCTTCTGGACCGCATGCTCGTCGACGATGGCGTGACCGCGCTGCTTCCCGGTGCCGCGCCGAAGGCCTGGCGGTGCGACCCGCTGCCGTTGCTCATTCCGGCGGCCGAGTTCGCGACGATCGAGGCCGGGCTCATCCAGCGGGCGCGCCTGATCGAGACGGTGCTGCAGGACGTCTACGGCCGGCAAGACCTGCTGTCCGAAGGCCGGATCCCGCCCGCGCTGGTCTACGCCAATCCGGCTTTCCTCCGCGCCTGCCACATGCCGGGCGGATGGATGCCGGGACAACGCCTCCACTTTTACGCGGCCGAACTGCTCCGCGGGCCCGATGGCAGATGGCACGTCATCTCCGATCGCACCGCCGATGCGGCGGGCAGCGCCTATGCGCTGGAAAACCGCCGGGCGCTGAGCCGGGCGATCCCGGAGCTCTTCCGGGCTCAGCCGCCGCGCCGGCTCTCCACGTTCTTCAGCGCCTGGCAAGACATGCTTCACCTCCTGGCCCCCGCCAGGAGCGAGCAACGGCAGGGGCTCGCGCTGCTTACGCCCGGCGCCGACGACAAGCTCTGGTACGAGCACGTCGTGCTCGCCCGCGAGCTGTCCTGCACCCTCGTGGAGAGCAGCGACCTGTCGATCCGGGACGGGGCGCTGTTCCTTAAGACCCTTCGCGGCCTGCATCGGGTCGACGTGCTGGTCCGGCGGCAGGATGGCCGCACCCTCGACCCGTTGGAGCTCGAGCCGACGCATCTGGGCGTGACCGGGCTGCTCGACGCGGCGCGGGGCGGCAACGTCCGCATCGTTAATGATCCCGGCACCGGTTGCATGGAAGCGCCGCTCTGGGGAGCGATGCTGCCGCAGATCGCCCACCGAATGATCGGCGAGGACCTGCAACTCCCCAGCCCGGAAGTTCTTTGGCTGGGTGATCCCCAGGCGATCGCGCGGGTAGCTGCGTCGCCCGAAACCTGGCGCATTCGCCCGGCGCTGGATGGGATGGCGCCGGCCAGCCATTCCGGCGACGCGGCGGACATGTTGGCCCGGGCCGCCGCCGCGCCGGGCGATTACGTCGCCACCGCGAACCTCCGTCCCTCGCTGGCGCCTTGCCTGACGGAAAGTGGGCTGCAGCCGAGCCCGGTTCTCGTCCGCATGTTCCTGCTGTTCGACGGCGCCCGCTGGCAGGCCCTGCCCGGGGGCTTCGGCCGGGTCTTGACCAAGCGTGACATCGATAGCCAGCGCCTGCCGCTCCACGCGCTCTGCAAGGACGTTTGGGTGGCCAGCGAAGAGGAGGGCAGCCGCGCCGGCTCGAGTGTCTACACGCCCAGCAACCTTCCGGTGCGGCGGGTCTCGGCTGATGTGCCGAGCCGGGTCGCGGATACTTTCTTCTGGCTCGGGCGCACGCTCGAGCGTCTCGAGACGGCGGCGCGCCTGCTCCGCGCCGCGCTCGACCGCCTCGAGCGGACGAGCCTGTCGCCGCGCGAGAGCGCCGAGTTGCGCAGCGTGATCGGCTGCCTGGCGCTCGTCGGCTTGATCGAGCCCGAGGCTGCCGCCGGGCTCGGGCCGTCCTCGCTGGCCGAGCGCCTTCTGCAGGTTGGCCGCCAGCACGCGCCGATGCCGGAGCTACTGGCCGAAGTCTCTCGCCTGACGCAGAGCCTGCGCGACCGCCTGACCAACGAAGTTCACTCGACCCTGCTGGCCGGCCTGCGCAACGTCGGTCAAGCCCTGGCCGATCTGCGGCCCGGCGAGACCGATCGGCGCGCTCCCTCCACGCGCGAACTCGCCCAGGTCAGCACGATCGTCCTGGGCTTCTCCGCCACGGTGGCGGGCTTGGCTACCGAAAACATGCTGCGCAGCGGTGGACGGCTGTTCCTCGATCTCGGCCGCCGGGTCGAGCGGGCATGGGCGACTGCCCGGCTCATCGCGCAAGCGATCGATCACGGCACCGCCCAGCAGCACGGCCCGCTAGAGCCCGGTTTGCGGCTGGCGCTCGAACTCTGCGACTCCGTCATCACCTACCGGAGCCGCTACCTGTCGACCCTGCAGCCCGGCCCGGTGCTCGATCTCGTGCTGGCCGATGAGAGCAACCCCCGCGCGCTCGTGTTCCAGCTCGCCGCCATCCGCGACATCCTGGCCGAACTCGCCCGCGCCCCCGGCGCCTTGCTCCCGAGCGTCGCGTCCCGGCTGCTGCGCGAGGCCCGCGACATCGCCCGGTCGGCGGCGAGTGTCCCACCCCAGGCGTTTTCGACGGCCGTGCCCGCGCAGCTCCGCGCGATCGAGCGTGGCGTGACCGAGCTGTCCGAACAGCTGAGCCGGCAGTATTTCGCCATCCTGCCGCTGGCGCACAGGCTCGGCGGCGATGAGGAAACGCCGCCGCTTCGGGGTATGGCGTGATCTATCGCGTCCGCCACGCCACCACCTATCGCTACACCAAGCCGGTCGACCTCGCGGCGCAGCTGATGCACCTGCGCCCGCTCTCTTCGCCGTGGCAGACCGTCCTGCACGAGCGGCTTCATCTCTCGCCCGACACCGGCCGCCTCGTCGACCGGATCGACCATTTCGGCAACCGGATCACCTGGCTGTTCTTCGACACGGCCCATACGGAGTTCGAGGTCGTCAGCGAGGCCATGGTCGAGGTCCGCGCCCCGCCGGTTCCCGACCCGGAGGCGACCCCGCCGTGGGAGACCGTCCGCGATGCCGCGCTTGCTGGCGGGCCGGGGGCCTGGAAGGCGGCCGAATTCCGCTTCGAGAGCCCCCGGGTCGGCTTGCTGCCCGGAACCCGCGATTACGCTGCCACCTCGTTCGAGCCCGGCCGGCCGATCCTGTCCGCGCTCATCGACTTGAACGACCGAATGTTCCGCGACTTCAAGTTCCGCGCGGGGGTCACGACGATCTCGACCCCGATCGCCCACGTCTTGGAGCGGCGCGAGGGTGTCTGCCAAGATTTTACGCATCTCATGTTGTCAGGCTTGCGGGGGTTGGGCCTGCCCGTGCGCTACACCTCAGGCTATATCCGGACCCGCCCGGCCCCCGGCCAGACCCGCCGCCGCGGTTCGGACCTGTCCCACGCATGGGTTGGCGGCTGGTTGGGACCGGAGCACGGGTGGGTAGGATTGGACCCGACGAACGGCGTTCTCGTGCAGGAGGAGCACGTCATGCTCGCCGTTGGGCGGGACTTCTCCGACATCAGTCCACTGCGCGGCATGATCCTCGGCGGCGGCCAGCCCACGTTGCGGGTCGGCGTTGATCTGGAGCCTGCGGAGGCCGACGCGTGAACCGGCACGAATCTTGCTCGGAACCCCGCAGATGACAAACGACTACCCGGCAAAAACACGGGCTGACTGAGAGGCTGTCGTATGAAGATTCGAACTGGTTTCAACATCGAGTATGACTGTCCGCAGCCGGTGCCCATGCTGCTCGTCCTCAGCGTGCATCCCTCGCGCATGCACGATATCGATGGCCCGCACACGATCGCATTCTCGCCGCCGATCCCGTCCCACGACTACCAGGACTCTTTCGGCAACGTCATCACGCGGATTACGGCGCCCGCAGGCAAGCTGACGATCTCGTCCGATTTCGTCGTCAATGATTCGGGCCAGCCCGATCCCGTGGTCGCCGACGCGGTTCAGCACCGGGTGGAGGATCTTCCCGACGACATCGTCGTGTTCCTGCTCGGCAGCCGCTACTGCGACACGGACAAGCTGCACAACCTGGCCTGGCAGCTGTTCGGCAACACGCCGCCTGGCTGGTCGCGGGTGCAAGCGATCGTCGACTACGTGCACGACCGAATAACTTTCGGCTACGAGCACGCGGATTCGACGCGGACCGCCTTTGACGGCCATAGCGGGCGCCTGGGCGTCTGCCGCGACTTTGCCCACCTGGCGGTCGCGCTCTGCCGCTGCATGAACATACCAGCCCGTTACTGCACGGGTTATCTCGGCGACATCGGGGTGCCGCCCGTCGACGCGCCGATGGATTTCAGCGCCTGGTTCGAGGT
>Ga0326763_1000339_pt1 | contig 17200 bp, 13 predicted proteins | sample NORPS_P_FD_207671 | JGI IMG/M metagenome (GOLD analysis project Ga0326763, IMG submission 207671) | Hot spring water microbial communities from Norris Geyser Basin, Yellowstone National Park, WY, United States - NOR.PS_P | ecosystem: Environmental > Aquatic > Thermal springs > Unclassified...
GCAGAACGTGGCGTGGGGCGTCGCCATTGCGGTGGGCATCCTCCTGGCGCCCGTCGTCTACACCTTGGCGAAGCGGATGGCCAAGGAGGCAAAGGAGTAGGCTTTTTTCTTGCCAAGGTCTCGTAATATTCCATGTTTTTCTTCCCAACCCCCTTCATACCCTCATCCTGTTGGCGGCATTTCTGACGCTCGCCGGAGTTGCGCCCGCTGCCTCAGCCAACCTAGCCAGAAGCCCCAGCTGTAAAACAGAAATATAGTTTAAGACGGCGGGGAAAGGGGTTGGCCAAAGGGTTGGTTTAGAGACGGCGGTGTTTCGTCTGTCTCGCCTAGAGTATCTTAACGTATTCTCTCGCCGCCTCAGTAAACGCCAATAACCCCTTGGGGCGGTACACCTCTCTAATCTTCTCTTCGTATGTCTCGTACCGGCTGAACGCCAGCTCCAGCCTTGTCTCCCTTACGGCTCCGTCCCGCGCGCAAAAAGCCTTAGGCAGGTTTAATGAAATACATGCCTCCGACCCGTCCTTTGTAACATACACCTCTACCGCGTAGGGGTGGAGGATGCTCATCTGCCTCTGCATCACCACCTCCACCATCCATGGGAATTTGCGCATAACCTTGGCGATTTCGATTAACCTCTCCCTGAGATCCAGCCACTTCTTAACCCACTCCACGCCGAATGCTTGTAGCTCCGGCCACTCCCTCAACAACTTTTCCGCCTCAGTTGTTTTCTTTGCGTATAGTTGTTTTTAAACCGGCGCATGGAGATGTGGCGTAAATGCGGAGAAGCCGCCTCAGCCTCGGCGTTGTATTCTGTGTACAGCGACCTCTACTCGGAGGCCGTTGTCTCCTCCGTCGTCTCGGCTGTGGCGCTTGTGGAGGTGGGGCGGTTTAGGGAGGCTGTTGAGTATGTGCGGAAGGCGGCTAAGGCGCTGTGTGAGACGGCTAAAGAAGTATTTGAGCACGTAAAGGTTACGGCTCAACGCCTTGTTGAGCTGTTTGTGGAGGCGGTGACGCTGGTGCTGGCTTGGGTGGATGAGCATAAGGCGTATCTATTCCTCATGGCCGCCGCGGCGGCTGGGGTAGTTGCGCTGACGGTTGCGTTGAATCTGTGGGGTCTTGTGGAGCTGGAGAAGTTGGCGTATGCGGCGTCTCTGCCGCCGTTTGTGATCGCCGGCGTCAAGGAGCATCCGCGGGAGGAGGTGTTTAACATTTTGAGGGAAGCTCCCGATCCCTACGAGAGGTTTAAGGAAATCGCCAAGGCGGCTAACGCCGGGGAAGTGAAGCTGGCGGAGCCTTGGGAATCGCTGAGGGTGTTGATTATGCCGAAGCGGTCTGAGGAGAGGAGGCTTATGCGCGGCAAGGCGTATAGAGAACTTGACGAGGGGAAGAAGAAGGCCCTCTTCTACGCGGCGCTGGCTTTGGAGGAGGCCTTCGGCGTCTACAGGTCTGTGTTAAGAAAATACGCGGAGGGGCTTAGGGAGGCGGTGGAGAAGAGGGAGGTGGGGGAGGGGCCGTTTAAGCGGGTTGTGTATATGGCCGACCTCGGCCGTCTAGCACAGCTGGCCGAGAAAGAGGAGGCGGCCTTCGAAAACGCCTTGAAGATTCTTAGGGAGAGGCTGAATGAATACGCCGTCAAGCATGGCTTGAAGGACCTCCTCGACGTGAATGAGGACACGGCCAAAAGGCTGGCGGAGGCGAAACAGCCGGAGCTTTCCGAATTCAGCGGTGTGAACTTCGGCGTTAAGGCTTTGGCGGCTTTAATGGCGTATAGGGAGTATGCGTTGGGTAGGAGGGGCGTCTTCGGTAAGGCGGCTTGGCATTGGCTTGAGGTGGGCGGGTCTGCCTGGCTCCTCTACTATCCGCCAATTACGGCGTACCTCAAGGCCAAAGGGGCTAAGGTGGAGAGGTCGGCGGCGGTGGAGGAGTTGGTGGCTGAGGCACTCCGCCGCCTCTTCCTAAAGCCAGGCGCCGACCACAACCGCGGCTTCGTCGAGGAGCTCGTAAAGGGCGGCAGGCTAGCGCTGATGCTTGAGAAGGCCAAGTCGTCTTACGTGTTTAGGCTATTCAGACTTGAGGAGGGTGGCAAACTTGTCGAGCTTGAGGGCATAAAGCTGAGCATTAAGGAGGTGGGGGCGGGCATAGTCTACGCTCTGGAGCTCGACGCGAGGTGGCGGGACTTCTTTAGGCAAGAGCTTGAGGTGGCGGTGAAGGCGGCGGAGGAGGTTAGGAGGCGTCTGCCTGTGGAGGACCGCTTCCCCTACATGCTGGGCTGGGTTAACTCAGACGTGGCGCTAAGTGAAGGGCTGTTGGAGATGACCACCTCCCACCTGTGGCAGTTGGCTGAGACTAAGGCCTTGTTCGATTGGTCCTACGTCACAATGCACGGCGTGGGTCTGACTCTTGAGGGGCCGAAACCGCAGTTTCTTGCCCACACATCTCTAGAGAAGCTCGACGAGGCAGTCAGAGAAAGCGCGGAGGACGGATGGCTCAAGATGTTAGGCATTAAGGCAGAGAGCTGGGACGGCCTCAAGCGATGGGTTGTGGAGAACTGGGACGTCGTGGTGGAGGCCGCCGCTAAGCGGCTGGGCGAGGAGGTCCGGGCCGAATTGAATGCGCTGAGGGACAGGCTGAACGACGACAAGGTGGCTAGAGAGGTCGTTGCGCCTGCCCTTCTGTTGATGCAGGGGGAGAGGCTTGGCGTAAACGAGGAAACGCTGAGATACTTCGGCGCTGTGGTCTCCGGCGCAATAGACGGCGACGGGTATGTGTCTGCGGCGATGGGGGTGGTTGGCTTGACCAGCGGCGAGCGCGAAATCGCCTTGCTCTGGGCGGCCGCCCTCGCGGCGCACGGCATCAAGGCAGAGGTGAGGAGAGTAGGGAGTGTATTTCACGTGGTCGCGTCCGGCGATAATGCCGTCAGGCTGGCGCGCCTATACGTCCTCTACGGGGCTCCTCTGCTTGAGGGGGATGAAAGAGTTATCAACCACAAGCGGGCTGAGGCCGTGGAGCTGGGGGCCGAGGGGCTTGACATCCGCTGGGAGGGGCTGAGGCAGACCAAGAACGGCGCCGCCGCCGATTTGACCATATCGGCGGGCGATATCAAGGTCAAGTACAACGTCTATCTACGCAAGAGCGCAATTGTGCTCCAATTCGTCTCGTCGGACCGGGGCCGTGTTGAGCTTGCGGCCCGCCTCCTCAAGCTTGCTGGCATCAGCGCGGAGGTGAAAAGGGAGGGTGACAGAGACGTGTGGCGTATCGAAGTCACCACCGACGTGCTTGCGGCTGGGCGCAAGGAGCTAAGAGAGGCCGTCAGAAAAGTCGTGGAGGAGGCTCTCGAAAAGGGCTGGGTAGATGAGAAAAAGGCCAGACGCTGGCTTGAGAAGCTGGAGGGCGGCCTCATGCTGAAGATGGGATGGCCCAAGTACTACGTGGGACTGAACAAAGGCGCGCTTGATGTCAGATATCGCTCCACCAACCCCGAAGGCATAGAGCAGGAGGCGCAACGGCTTAGGAAGATGGGCCTTGAGGAGAATGTTCACTTCACGGTCAAAATGCCGGAAGAGGGGCGCCACGGCTATGTGTATATCCGTAGGGAGGGCTTAGCGCACGCCGCCTGGCTGTCTGTACACGGCGAGGGAGAACAGCAGAGGTTGGCGGCGAGGTTTGTGGAGCGCATACTCCAGAGGGCGGAGGAGGCGGGCTACGACGTGCGCAAGAAAGCCGAGGAGATCGTGAAGGAGGGCAAGGAGAGAGACTCCCTGACGTTGAAGGGCTTTGAGAAGGAGTTCGAAGTGGACGGCAAAAGGTACAAGGTGAAGGTCATAGACGGAGAAGCCGTTGAAGAGAACAGAGGCGGCAGAAAGTTGCTAAGGATTAGAATCACGGCGGAGGTAGACGGCGTAATGCGCGATTACACGATCACCTACGGCAGGCGCGGCGAAGACAACGTGGCCAGGGGGTTCGCCGTGGCGAGGGCCGACGCGCCTGGGGGCAGGGAGGCGGACGCGGAAAGGTTCTCAGCCGTGGTAGAGGCACTGACGGGGAAGAGGCCGAAGGTGTACCGCATGAAAAACGGCAAGATAATTATGGAGTGCGGCAAGGAGCACCTAGAGGGCTTTATGCGCTATACAGAACTCGCAGAGGCCATAAAGAAGTGGCTAGAAGAGACGAGTCGCCGGTAGCCGCCGAATGCCGCCCTCCCGTGCTGTTTATACAGGGCTATAGGCAACACAGCTGAGATCTTCCTTAACCCCTCTTCAAGCTCCCCTCTTACGTCAGCAACACGCTTTTTTGTAATCTTTATATAGTTTTTATATACTGGACATTATGCACATTGAGGTGAGGGACCCCTCCTTAGTGGAGCGTCTGAGGCGGCTCCTGCCGCGGCCCGACGCGCCTTTTGACGAGGCTATCATAAAGCTGATGGAGCAACCGTGTAAGATGAAGATCAGGGAGATCGTGGAGGAGGTTCTGTCGGCCTCTCAGTGGGAGGAGCGGGCGGCGCGGGCTGTGGAGGAGGCGGTGTCGCAGGCCTTGGGGGATTTGGACAAGAGAATAACACATGCCGTTGAGAAGGCCGTGAAGGACGCTCTCCGCCACGTGCAACTAGGCGCCGCAGAGGCCGGCGGCGGCTGGGAGGCTGTGATTAGGGAGGCAATGAAGAGGCCGGATGGGTGCTTGACCTTCGCCGAGGTCAGGCAGTACTACGGCAAAAACCTAAACAGCGTGATGCTAAGGAAGCGGGGTTTTATCCAGCGGGAGCGGGGCCTTTGGTGCTGGCCCAAGAGCTGATAAGCGTTGAGAGAGTGGGTTTAGCCCATCGTCGCCTAGTCTTCATAAACTAAGTAGCTAAATCTGTTCCCGTGGCTCCTCGGCGACTGCGGTTTGGGCAGACAGCTTCTCCTTTAGTTGGTTGTTGACGTATGAGGGGGCTGTTTATAGCCCGGATTTGGGAATGGGTTAATGTTGTTCTCAACCGTGCCGCCTATAGTCTAATGTCGCGTCTGGGGTGGCGTTGCGTCTATCGTTTTCTTCGGTGCGGTTAGTATTTCGTCGTTTACGACATTGTTGGACATTTAACCTCGCCGAGGAAGGGGGGTGTCGCCCGGCTGTGTCTTGGTATTTTCGCAACAACCGGCTTAGGCCCTAGGGCGGGAAGGGTGTTAGATGGTGATGAGTTGCGTCTAGAAGGTGTCTGGTGGGCGTGTGCCGCAGGAGAGTCTAGGTTCCGGGGGTTAGGAGTTGAGGAGTCTTCTCACGACTGATGGCAACGTCCTCAGCGTTGTAATTGTTGCATGAGGCGTCACCGTGGATAGGTCGATTTGCATCCTCTGGGCGTGTGTTGCCGCTTCTTTTTCCCAATCGCCGTAGAAGACGGTGTAGAGGCCGAACCGGCGGGGGTAGTAGACGTCGAAGATTGGGTTGTCTCCTATCATGACGTGTGCGTTTTGGAAGTATTGGGGGCAGGTTTTTGGGCATCTGAATCTGTCTGAGGTCCTCACGTCGTCTACGAGTCTGTCTAGGCCGAGGTGTTGTATGACCGGCATTTGGTAATGCGCCAGGCCGTTGGTGGCTATCTCCACGCTGTGTCCCATGGCCTTCAGTTCGGCTAGAGCCTCGGCGGCTCCTTCGTTGAGTCTGAAGTTGTTGAGGTGTCTTTTCAACGTCTGGACGACGTCTGGCACTTCGTCGACGCCGAGCTCTGCGGCGGTTTCTTCAAGTATTATCTGCCAGTCGAAGGCCCTTAGGTCTAGCGCCCGCATGAGCTCTAGGTTCCTCTGCCTAGCCCTCCTCCAGACCTCCGCCGGTGTTGTTCCTGCGCGTTTTGCTATGTATGTGCAGATCTCGGCGAATACGGGATTCCAGGCGTCGAGGGGGATGAGGGTTCCGTCTAGGTCTATTAAAATAGTCGCCATACGGCCTCTGTTATAAGCGCCAGTAGAGTTACGCCAAACGCCGCGAGGGTCCCGTCTCGGTATTTCTTCCACCGCCCCCTCAGCGCGATGAGTGAGAGGTAGATCAACGAGAGACTTGTGGCGGCGGCGCCTAGCGCTAAGAATAGGAGGCCTTGAGAGAAGGCGACGTATGTCAGCGCTAGGCCGAACACGACGGAGGCCAGGGTGACTGCGGCGCCTAGCGCAGCGGCTTTCTGCGGACCAACTATCACGGCTAGAGTTCTTACGCCCGCCCTCATGTCGCCTTCGTAGTCCATCGCAACTTTCACCAACTCGCGGCCTAGGTTCGCAACTAGGGAGGATAGAAAAAGCAATATCAGAACGAGAGAGGCGCCGCCTGCGGCGGCCATGCCGTAGATGTATGTCATAGAGGTGAGGAAGGCCACCACGAAGTTGCCCAAGACAGGCACCCGCTTGAGTTTGGCGTTATACAGCGTGCCGAGCACGGCCGCCGCGGCGTATATGGCCAGGGGCAGGGGGCCCAAGGCGGCCGCCGCAACGGCGCCAAGCGTCAGGGAGCCGTACGCCACCGCACGCGCCGTGTTTAAGCTTACGGCGCCTGTGACCAGGGGCGCGTCGGGCCGGTTTATCCTGTCCTCCTCCAAGTTGGCGACGTCGTTGTGGGCGAAGAGGCCGGCCTCGGCGAGGAAGGTGGATGCGGCCAGCAACGCCGCTACGGCTGGGTCGCGGCCTCCTGCCACTATGTAGGACGCGGTTGATGCCAGCATCGCCAACACGCCGTGTTCACCCCTGATTAGCCGCCAGAGAGACACCGGCTGGGCTACATCTGTCTCTTTATATACACCACGTCGGTTTCGGGCTGGGGGAAATTTTATAAACGTCTCTCTTCGGGGCTTTGTGCCTCAGCATCAGAGCTACTCGCTAAGCGACGAACAGATAATCGATCTCGTGTTTAGAAAGTATGGGGTAAAGATAACGCCAGAGCAGATTGCCAGGTCGTACGCCCCCGAGCAGAAGATGTCTTGGAAGAAGAGCGTGGAGGTGGCTAGGTTCATCAACGGCATGACCCTTAAGCAGGCCAAGACGTGGCTGGAGGACGTCGTGAAGCTGAGGAGGCCCATCCCCATCAAAACCTTCAAGAAGAAGCAGGCCCACCACGCCACGCCTTGGAGCGGGTGGCCCGTGGCTAAGTGGCCCATCAAGGTCGCCAGGCGGTACCTCGAGATCTTGGAGAATTTAGAAAACAACGCGAAGTTTAGGGGGCTGGACGTGGAGCGGGTCGTCGTAGTCCACGCCGCCGCCCACAAGGGGATCAGGATCCCCAATATACTGCCGAGGGCCTTCGGACGCGCCACCAGGTTCGACGAGCAGACCGTCAACGTGGAGGTCGTTGCGGTTGAGTTGCCTAAGGATGTTGTTCCGAAGCGCTACAAACTAAACTTAGCGAGGCGGTAAGCAAGCATCAGCAAGGGGTGAACCGGTCATCTCTCTCCATAAAGGAATTTCCATCATTCGTCTCTTTAGATGTTGCGTGTTTTTATGTTTAGAGGGCGCGTCTCGGAAAAATTTAAATATGGTGTTGATGGGGGTGGCGATGTCTACTGCTCAGAGGAGGTTGCCTGTGTATAAGAAGATCCTGGAGGAGAACAAGAAGAAGTGGATGATTAAGGAGTTTCTGGAGTATAGGCTGAGCAGATATGGATACATCGACTCTGAGATTTTGAAGACTCCCCTGGGCACGCGCATCGTGATATACGCGGAGAGACCTTCTAGGATCATCGGCAGGAAGGGCGCCATCGTGAAGGAAATCAGCAACATCCTTACCAATAAGCTGGGCGTGGAGAACCCGCAGATAGACGTGATAGACGTCTCCAAGATCGAGGCGCCCGAGATGTTCCCCAAGGTTGTGGCGTACCGTATAGCCAACGCCATGGCTAAGGGCGTCAGGTTTAGACGGGTCATGTTTGTGGCCATAAGGCAGTTGACGGAGGCTGGGGCTAAGGGCTTTGAGATCGTGGTGAGCGGCAAGCTGTCTACGGAGAGGGCTAAGTTCGAGAAGCAGACCTCCGGAAAGCTCTACAAGATCGGCTACGACGCCAAACAGCGGGTGAGGCGGGCGGTGGTCCACGTGCTTCTGAAGCCGGGCATCTACGGCATAGAGGTGAGGATCACGCCGGCGACTATGCGGTACAGCGACGAGTACAAGATCAAACCGCCCACAAGACCCGAGGCGGCGGCGCCTGCTGAGGCGCAACAATAAACCTTAAAAAATTTGGTTTTAGTGGCGGCACATGTCTTCTGAAAAGAAGCTCAAGGCCAAGGTCTTGAGGGAGATGAAGCCGGAGGAGAGGCGTCAGTTGCTTAACCAGCTCAGGGCGGAGCTGGTCAGGCTTGAGACGCAGAGGGCAAGGGGATTCGTTGAGAAACCTGGCAGGGTTAAACAGATCAAGAGAGCCATCGCGAGGATTTTGACAATAGAGCGGGAGTTGACCAAGTAGCCTTGCGTCCAAGTTGTATAGATCTGCTGGGGAGAGAGGTTTCTACGTATCGCTGCTCCTACGGCGTTAGAGGCGTCGTAGTCGGCGAAACCTACAACACCTTTCTGGTGCTGGCCGGGAGCAGAGTTGTCGCTGTTCCGAAGTCTTTATGCCACTTCTACGTATACGGGCTCAACATACTGGTTAACGGGGTTTACCTAGTCGGGTACAGAGACCGGAGGCTTTTTAACTGCGGCGTGTTTTGACTTGTCTTTAAGGCTTCACGTCTGTGGATTTTTAGCCACGGCGTGTTTTTATCTGTTTCAGTAGCCCTACCAAGGCGTCGAAATCTCCCGGAACCGAGATGACGGCTCCGGGCGCCGCCCCTTCCAGCGCCTCCACCAACGCCAAGGCCTCGTGGGGCTCCACGGCGGTTTGTCTAAGCCTATCAATCAGCTCGGAGTTGTTGCTTGTTCTCACCATGACGTAGGGGTAGACGATGGGGGGGAGCCCCTCCAGTTGCTTGGCGTCTGTGAGGTGCAGGGCTAGGTAGAAGTCGGCTCTGAGGGTCTCCACGCGTTTTCTGTGGTCTCTCCTCAGGCTCAGCAGGGCGCCTGCTCTAAGCCCCATCTTCTTCGCCTCCTCCACCGCCTCCTCGGTGGATACCTCGCCCACGGGTCTGCCCTCGGCCGGGGGGTCCCCCTGCAACACCACCACGTCTTTTATGTCCAGCAGGTAGGCTCCGCCGAGTAGAGACTTCAGACCTGTCTTGTTCACGTCAAGGAGCCGTATGTGCACGATGGGCTCAAACCCCATCTGCTTGACGAGCGCGCCCACGGCTAGGGCGTGCGCCGTGGGTTTGCCCCCAGGCGCCTCCGGTATGTCTATTCTGTTGACCAACGGCTTGAGCACCTTCAGCTTCTTCAGAAGCTTCGCTCTGTCTCTGACCGGGGTGACCTCGGCGATTATCTCCATTAGGGCAGAGCCAGAGGAGCGAAGAGGCGTCCTCTGCCCTCGTAGAACTTAGAAAGCGTCTCGTAGAACACGAGACGGAGGGATTGCACCATGGAGAACAGGCCCTCAGCGGCTGCTATTAGGGAGTGGCCAAACACGGCGAAGAGGATGCCGGCGGGTCCGAGCGAAATGGCAACGCCGTTTACCAGCTTTGCCAACACGCCGTGTATCAGTATTAGGATCACGAGACGGGCGAAGCTCGGTATGTTTGCCAACGCGCCGAGGGAACTCTCGACGAGGCCCATTATAAACTCCTCGGTGATGGGAGGCGCCTCCTCGTGGTGCTTATATTTAGCCCTCAAGGCAAAGGTCCCAGCCGCGCTCCATATGAAAGCCCCCACGAAGATGTAGAGCCACGGGAGCTGGAGAAGCGGCGCCATGAATTCCAGGTGCAACGCGTCTTTCACAAGGGAGAAGAACACCATGCCCAGCGAGAAGAAGAGCACCACCTGCGGCAACACCACCGCCACCGCCACGTCGGGTTCCCCCTTCAGCAACGTGTTTATGAATTTGGAAAGGAAGGCGAGCAAGATGAGGAAGAAGCCTAGTATAAACGCCGCTTTGATCCCAGCCAGTACGCCCTCCGTCGTCACCAGCTCGTGTCCCTCGCCGAAGAGGTGTAGTACAGGCGGAGTCGGCATTTTTATGCCTAGTTCTTTAAACCCGAAGCCGAACACCTCTTGGTACACGAAGGCGCCGAAAAACATGGAGACGAGACCCGTCAATGCCCATATTATCCCCCAGTCTCTGTACCTCCCGCCGTATAGCTTCTTCATGAGGAGTACGCCCAGGAGGAAGAGGAGGAAGCCGTGGCCGAGGTCGCCGTACATCCAACCGAAGAAGACTGGGAAGAGAAGCGCCACCAGCGGCACGGGGCTTATCTCGTTTGGCCTCGGCACGCCGTACAGGTAGACGATCTTGGTGAACTGCCTAATAGGCGCGGGGTATTTCTCCAGCGTTGGTCTCCTCTCCACGGGCACGGCGTCGAAGTATTTGTAGCGCGTCCGCCTGACCACGTCCAGCCTGCCGAGGTTATGCTTCACAAACTCCGCAAGGGCGTCGTCTATCTTCTTCACGTCTTTCTCAAGCACGTAGAGTATGACCGACGCCGTGTCTTTATGCTCCTCCCACCTCCCGTCGCCGTATATCGAGTATTCGCGATACAGCTTCTCCAACATCTCCTGCTCCTTCCTGAGCCTCTGGAGGGACGCCTCCAGGGACTTTATGGCGTTTTCCACAAGCTCCCTGCCGGTTTTTATGTCGGAGAGGTACTCCGGAGGAACCTCAACCCCCCTCGCCACGCCCCTCACTAACGCCACCTTAATCCCGTTGATCTCCTGCAACATATGTGGGGCGGCTATGGGCGTTTCTGGGTCCACCACCAGCTTAAACCCCTCCGGCAACTTCAAGCCCCCTCTTCCGGAGAGGGCCTCCAGAACCTTCCTGATCTTGGAGAGGTTAGCCAACTGCTCCTCAAGCTTCTTTATCTCTTTCTCGTAGGATTCGAAGAGGCGGCCCGTCTCCGCGCCCTCGTCTATTGCGGATTTGTTGAAGGTCTCGGCGACGGCGGCCGCCGCGTTTCTGAGGGTGTAGGCGTAGTTTATGAGGTCTTTCTGCCTCTGCACCGCCGCCTTCAGCTCCTCCTCCGCCTTCCTCAGCCTTTCCTCCAACACGTTGGGAGGCTCCATGTCGGCGACCTCCTGCAGAGAGAGCACGCGTACGCCCAGCTTCTCAAGCGCGTTTCTCAGCTGCGGCGCGTTTCTCCGCTCCACCGCCACGATGAGGGCGTTGCCTTGTTGCGCCACCGTGGCTTTCAGAGACTTGGCCAGCTCCACGGCCTCCCTCACGGCCCTTCCAGGCAACGCCGCGAAGACCTCCAGCGCCTCAGTCCTCGGCAGCACAGCCGTCTTGACCCCGGCGATTTCTCTAGACACCGCCAGCTTGACCCGCAACTCGTCTATTAAGCGGGTGTAGTAGGAAACCTCCTTGTAGAGAGCCTCCAGCTTTTCCAGCACCGAATCTATCTGCGACTCCAGAGCGGTCATCGGCAACGTTACCTGTTGCGGCTGTACATAGAGCAACAGCTGGTTCAGGAACTCATCTATCTTCTTAGCCTTCTGGAGTGCGGCGGGGTCGCGCGGCCTCGGAAGCTTTTCAGGCCTCTCCTCAAACATGGCGGCGCCGGTCTTGCCGATGAAGTATATCACTTCAGGAAGCAGATCCACCTGAGACGCTAACCTGAATTCCACAACACGCTCAAGAGGCACGGAGGCAGTAATTTTACTGCTTTAAAATATTGCGTATACGTATTCAATACGTAGACGCCGCGCGGGCTATGGAGCCATTCATCAGGTTTTTTAATAAAATTTAAAATCAAGGATACCTCCCACAACCATGGCCGGGTTTGCACCAATTGGAGTAGTAGTGGGCATCCTAGGCGTCTTATACGCAGTATACCTCGCCAGGTGGGTTTTGAGGCAGGACCCCGGAAACGAGAAGATGCAGTTTATCTCGCAAGCCATAGCGACCGGAGCTAGGGCATATCTCTTCAGGCAGTACAAAACGCTGGCGGTGCTTCTAGCAGTCCTGGCTGTGCTTATACTGTTGGCCATAGACCTGCCGCGGGGCACCTATGGGCTTACAATGCTGGGCTTCGTCATCGGCGCACTTGGCTCTATGCTGGCGGGCTACCTCGGCATGTACGTCACGACTAGATCCGCCTCGCGCGTCGCCCAAGCCGCCGCCACAGGCGGCATGGGGGGTGCGTTGTTAGTTTCTTGGCGTGCCGGCGCCGTCATGGGGCTGTCTCTCGCCGGCATCGCCCTCCTCCTGATTTCGGGGTTCTACCTAGTGTTTAAGGCCGTGACGCACGACTGGGCTGTGCCCCTCGTGGCGTTGGGTTTCGGCGCGAGCCTCGTTACTCTGTTTATGAGAGTCGGCGGCGGCATATACACCAAGGCGGCGGATCTAGGCGCAGATCTGGTGGGCAAGATAGAGGCAGGCATACCGGAGGACGACCCAAGGAACCCAGGCGTCATCGCTGACAACGTCGGCGATAATGTGGGGGATGTTGCGGGCATGGCCGCGGATGTATATGAGTCCTATGTTGTGACCGTCACTGCCGCTATATTCTTGGCGGCCATCCTTGGGCTTCCGGCGCAGTATATAGAGATGATTATACTCTTCGCAACCCTAGCCCTGGTAGCCACCTTCGTTGGCGTGAATCTGCTGAAGACGTCAGGTGTGAAGCACCCGCTCTCAGCTATCAGCATGGCCATCTATGCCACCATCGCCCTCTCTGTGGTGCTGTTTTTCATCGGGTCTTTCCTGTTGGGTATTGAGGCTTGGAGGGCCTTGGCCCTCGCGGCGGCTACGTCTCTCGGCGCCTTGGTGGCTCCGGTTATAGTGAAGATAACCGACTACTATACGTCTTACAACTACGGCCCGGTGAGGAGGATCGCCGAGCAGGCGAAGATAAGCCCCGCCACGGTGATCATCACCGGCTACGGGGTAGGTCTCATGAGCGCCATACCGGCTGTGCTCGTGATAGCAGCCGTGCTCGGCGTGTCGTATGCCATAGGCTTCTACGCCGTCCCTGTGACGGCGTTTGGGGATTACTCTAAGTACTTAGCCGGGATCTTCGGCACCGCCATGGCCAGCGTTGGGCTGTTGGTGGTCGCTGGCATCATCATTACCGCCGACTCGTATGGCCCCGTCAGCGATAACGCCAACGGCGTCGTCGAGATGGCTGGCCTGCCTGAAAACGTGAGGGAGGTGACAGACGTGCTGGACTCCGTGGGCAACACCACTAAGGCAACTACGAAGGGCTACGCGATCGCGAGTGCGGCGCTGGCGGCGCTCGTCCTCTTCATAGCTCTAATATTCGAGATAGTAAACGCCGCCGCCGCGATCAAGGGCATGAGCATGTTGAGTATATTGGACAACAGCCTCAAGGCGCTTCAGGTAATTAACCCGAGCGTCTTGATAGGCGCCTTTATAGGCGTCTTGTTGGTCTACTTCTTCACCAGCCGCACCCTAGAGGCGGTGGGCAGAACCGCCATGGAGATCGTCGAGGAGATCCGCCGCCAGTTCAGGGAGAAGCCGGGCATTTTGGAGTGGAAGGAGCAGCCCGACTACGCCCGCGTCGTTGACATCGCGACTAGGAGGGCGCTCGGCGAGTTCCTCGTGCCAGGTCTCGCGGCAATTATAGTGCCCCTCTTGGCGGGCCTTCTGCTGGGCTGGAACGCCCTGGCAGGCTTAATCATGGGCGCAATAGTGGCCGGCGTTCCCAGGGCGTTGCTTATGGCCAACGCAGGTGGCGCCTGGGACAACGCGAAGAAATACATTGAGCTTCAAGGTCTCAAGAAGACGGAGATGCACAAAGCCGCAGTCATAGGCGACACCGTGGGCGACCCGTTTAAAGACACAAGCGGCCCCTCGCTTAACCCGTTGATAAAGGTGCTCAACACCTTGTCTGTGGTCTTCGCATATGCCATAATATTTACAAACATCGCGCTTGGGATATATCCATTTGGGCTATTCCCACTAGCGTAATCTAAACAACCTTTTTTTCTCTCTAAAGGTCTACAAGAGGTCTCCATGACATCTCTACGAGATGGCTACATGTCGTGCTGGATAATGACTGCGCGTCGCCTTTCTGACATTGCGGGTGGCTCTGAAAGGAGTTTAAAAAATCTGTATGGAACGGCATGGGGCTTCTCCTGAATGTGGATTATAGCGACCCCTTGGCCCGTGCACGTGCGTGGAAGCTTCTACGTATTGTAGGTAGCGATGTGGTTGGAGAGGAGGAGGCGATTGACGCCTATTATATACACTACCGTGTGCCCATATTTGGAGGTAGGGTCTCCAGCCCTGTCTGGAAGAGATTTGTACAGCTCTACATTAACTCCCCATACTACGGCAAAATTGCGCCGCTTTGTAGGCTTAGACACGGCCCCTCTCTACGCGCCGCCGTGAGCCTTCTGAGGGCTTTCGTGGATTATCTGAGGTCTTTGGAGGGGTTTGGAAGGGCGTGGTTTGGGAGGGGGCGGCGGGATGCCTGGGTTGAGGCCCTGCGCCACTTGAGGCGCCACTTTGGGGATCCCTCGGACATTGAGATGCTGTATGCGGTATTTCGAAAACTCGGCGAGATCTTGGGTAGAGGAAGGATGGGAGATCCGGCGTCTTTGACGTTGTCTGTGTCTGCGGATCCTCGGAGGGTTAAGATAGCGAGGGTTTTGGCCAAGGCGCTTGAGCTCTATAGGCTGATGGGGGGACCTGCGGGGCTCGGCCCAGTTGTGCCGGCTTTTAGAGGCGTTGAGCGTCAACGCGTCTACGGCTCTTTGAGCCGGCTGACGAGACTCAGCGCCTCTGCCTGGTCTCTCCTGGTGGGCGCACCTCTGCTGTTTCTCTACAAGTCGCTCAGCGGCGAGTTGCCTCTAAACGCCAAAGAGGCGTCCGGCGACGGCGGGGTGTACCTACTTATAGACAAGTCCGGGTCTATGTACAGCTCTGTCGACGGTGTGGAGAAGATCGTAGTCGCCACGGCCTACGCCCTCGCAGTTCTAAAGAGCTACAGGAGGGTTGTGGCCAGGTTCTTCGACGCCGAGGTTTATGAACCTGTCGAGGATGTGGACAAGCTGGTGGACATCCTCCTGCGGACTGTTGCAAGCGGCGGCACGGACATATCCAAGGCTGTGGAGGCGGCGTCGCGCGACGCGGAGATGCGTAAGTTGCGGGGCTATACGTTGGCGGTTGTGACAGACTTGGAGGATGAAAAGCTAAGCATGGAAGTAATAAAGCGGGCTAAGAGTATTTTCAGAGAGATCGTATTTATCGTAGTGGGCACGGCAAGGCCGCTACAAGGCGTTAAAAGCATCCGGCTGACGCCTCCCCCTCCAGCTACTTTATTTTTTAACACCCCTCAGATATAGTGAACTTCCCCCCAGAAAGCGAGGAGGGCAATGTGGAGTACAAGCTTACCTTAGGTAGCGACGTTGATAAGTTGGCTGGCCAGATGAAGAGGCGTCTCTTGGAGGGCGCCGGGGAGGCGGTTTATTTGATAGGCGTCGCGGATGACGGGAGGCCTCTGGGGCTTCCAGACGACGAGTTGTTGAAGGCGTTGGGGACGCTTCGGGAGGTGGCTAAGCGGGCGGGCGCCTCTGTGTATATCTTGAGGGTGTCGGAGGGGGTTAGGGGGAAGGTGGCGGAGGTTCTGGTGAGGGTGGCTGTGCGGGAGGAGCCTCCGCCCACCGTGACCGTGGCGGCGTTGGGCAACGTAGACGCCGGCAAGTCAACGCTTGTGGGGGTTTTGACCACCGGGAGGCTGGACGACGGGAAGGGCCTTGCCAGGTCCTACGCGTCTCGGTACAAGCACGAGGTTTTGACGGGCCGCACCTCTGCGGTTTCGATGAGGCTTCTGGGCTTCAGCGGCGACTCGGTGGTTAACCACGGCCTGGTGGATCCGCTCGACGAGGCCGAGGTGTATAGGAGGTCTGACAAGCTGGTGCTCCTCGTCGACGTGGGGGGCCACGAGCGGTACTTGAGGACGGCGTTGAGGGGGCTTTTCAGCTCTCAGCCGGACTACGTCATGTTGGTGGTGGCGGCCAACTCGGGGGTTCAGAGGATGACGAAGGAGCATCTAGGCATAGCGGTGGCGCTGGGCATACCGATCTTCGTCGTGGTCACGAGGATAGACATAGCGCCTCAGGAGGTGTTCCAAAGAACAGTGGACGATGTGGTTAGGGTTTTGAAGATGCCGGGGGTCAGCAAGATACCGTACGTAGTGAGAGATGTGGGTGACGTGGTTCTGGCGGCTAGGGCCATCTCCGCAGGCCGCATCGCGCCGGTGTTCTTCGCCTCGAGCGTGACCGGCCACGGGCTTGACCTGTTGCTCCGGTTCCTCTCCCTGTTGCCCAGGAGAAGGAAGTGGGACCACAACGGCGACCTCCTCATGTACATCTCCGACATCTACTTGGTGAAGGGCGTCGGCGTAGTCATCGGCGGGCTGGTGGAGAGAGGCGTCGTGAGAGTCGGCGACAGAGTCTGGGTGGGGCCGTATAGCGACGGCAAATGGGTTCCCGCCGTCGTGAAGTCCATCCACCTAAACAGAACGCCGGTGGAATCCGCCAGGGCCGGCAACTTCGTCACTATCGCGCTCGACAGGATAGAAAAGGTGGAGAAGGGCATGGCATTGTCTAGGCGGCCGCTCGCGGGGGTTAGGGAGGTGGTGGCCGACGTTTTGGTGCTTAGACACCCCACGGTGATTAGGGCCGGGTTCTCCGGGGTTTTACACTACAAAGCCATTAGGGCTAACGCGTATATAAAGGAGATAGATAGGGGGGAGCTGATGGTGGGCGACAGCGGGGTGGCGAAGATAGAATTGACGCGGCCTTGGCACATAGACGGGGGAGTGTTCATCTTCAGGAACGGCCCGACGCGGATATTCGGCAGGGTGATTAGGGCGGGGGATGGAGCTTCTTCTGCCTAAGCCGATTTGTAGTCTGGTCAACTGCGACGACTTGGACAACCTCGACGCGGAGAGCGCGTTGGCAGAGATGAGGAAAGAGCAGGAGGTGTTTAAGTTGCTTCCAGACGTCTACGCGTATAGATACGACTTCAAGCGCATCTCGCCGTCTGTGATAAACGACTTCGAGTACTGCCCGAGACTTCTGTGGGTGCAGTACAAGCTCGGCCTCAAGCTCTTTACTAAGAACTCCGCCGTCTCGCTGGTCCGCGGGAGGTTGTTGCACGAGCGGTATGAGAGGGCTGTCTCCGTTTTTGGCAACGTCATGA
>Ga0326763_1000340_pt1 | contig 17188 bp, 19 predicted proteins | sample NORPS_P_FD_207671 | JGI IMG/M metagenome (GOLD analysis project Ga0326763, IMG submission 207671) | Hot spring water microbial communities from Norris Geyser Basin, Yellowstone National Park, WY, United States - NOR.PS_P | ecosystem: Environmental > Aquatic > Thermal springs > Unclassified...
TCCTTGGCTGCATCGGCCCATGTGTAGGACTCGCCAGCAGCGACTTTTTGTGCATACCCACTCGCGATGTTAACTATTGCTCCACCAACTGCCCAATACCACTTTCCCTGAGTCTGTTCTAAATCTTCGTTGCTCAGCTCGACACCGACCGGCAGCACCAGAACCGCGCGGGCGGGCTGGACAGCCGGGCTGCTCTGGGCCAGGGCGGGGCTAAGGGCCAGCAGGGTTAGAGCGACAAGGGCTTGAAAGATTCGTTGCATGGTTCCTTCTATTCCAGAGCAGTAGCTCCAGGCGGTGTTAAGTTCAACTCAACGCTTTCTACTTCCTTCGCCCATTCGAGAGAAATTCAATAACAACCCAAAGCCCCGGGGCCATGAAAATGGAACGCTCTAGCACCTCCTCGAGGTCTTTCGGAAATCCCATTAGCTTCATGGAAGAAAAGTGCAGCAGATACAAAACTGCGAAAAGCAAAACCAACTTGCCTAGCTTACCTACCACTCTTTTTGCTGTTATCATAATGGCCTCTGACTGAACCTGACACAGCCCCGGCTACAAAAGCCATGCCGGCCCTGCCGGAAGCAAACGCCTCGAGGGCAGAACCGCCCAGTCCACCTACGGCACCCCCTAGAGCACCAAAACCCGCACTCATAGCAACCGCCTTCCAATCACTAACTCTTCCTTGTGTGGTCATCTGATAGTAGATTGCGTGTCCGGCTCCAAACGCTGCGCCCATAAGAACGTTAGCCCACTTCCCCTCCACCTCCGCCAGCTCCTCATCGCTAAGCTCGACGCCAATCGGTAGCACCACGGCGGCCTGGGTGGGCAGCGTAGCGGGGCGGCTCTGGGCCAAGGCCGGGGCTAGGGCGAGCACTACAGGGTTTGAGTGCCCCAAAAGAGCATAGGTACTGTAAGCAGCGCAGCCGTAGCAGCACCGAACGCGTAGACAAAAACAGATTGGGCCGTGGTGGCGACCTTTGTTTTTGCCCCAGATTTCGCATAGGCCAAAACCGCAAACACAACACCTACGGCGATCACCAAAGGGGCACGAGCGAGGAGTTCACTCCAAAAGTCGCCCCCTTGCAGTGGCAATCAAGGCAAGCAAGATGTCGCCCGCTGTTGTAGAAGATTGAAAGGGAAGGTAGGAGTGTTTTGTTCATCTTCGACTCCCGGAGCTTACTACTCCTCGGTTTTGCTGAAGAAATGAAAGATTATCACCAAGAGCGCGAATCCAACCAAGGCCGCGACCCCCCAAGCCATTAGGGTACTCCATCTCAGATAGCTAAATAGGTAGACCCCTGTGGCAAAAACAATTCCACTGGCTGCTAGGCTTGTCCAAGGCGGTGCGTGCACCACTTTTTTACTTGCAGGCTTCTTCATTTTGACACCTCTGGGCCGTAGTGATGATGAAGTTGTGCAAAATAGTCACGGCCCGCTTGCAGAACCTAGCGATTGTTCCTGTTGATGTACCCGCTTGTGGCACCCCCGGCCAACGAGCTAGCTACATCGGCTGCTCTCGACCCGTCGTTCCTCGGAACAAAGGCCAGGTTGTTCCCCGCGGCTTTCGCGACAGAGCCAACTAGCTTACCCGCAACACCGCTAGCGAAACCTATGGCAGCATCTCTGGCAACGTCACCCCAAGTCGTCTCCTTTCCTGAGATAGATCTCTCCAAAAAACCTGCGCCGACGCTCGAGGCAATCCCGAGCAGGAAGACCCACCGTCCTTCCACCTGCTTCAACTCCTCATCGGAGAGTTCCACCCCCACCGGCAGCACCACGGCGGCCTGGGTGGGCAGCGTAGCGGGGCGGCTCTGGGCTAGGGCCGGGGTAAGAGCAAGCAGGGCCAGAACGACTAGAGCCTGAAAGATTCGTTGCATGGTTCCTTCTGTTCCAGATGGGCTTTCTAGTCTTTCCCCCTTTCCGATAGCCTTGAACCATCCTTCCCGCGCACATAACCAAGCAAGCCCTTAGAAGCGGCCAAGGCCAGTGTCGTGGTCGCGAGAATTCCGAAAACGTACGCAGGAATGCGAGCAAGACCCAGCTCCTCCCGAAGATAAACTGCCAGCACCAACCCAGCAAAAATGCCTACTAGCATACTGAAAACAAGTCTACGCCACAAGGGGAAAAAAACTGGCCGATTCAAGCCTTGGGACGTGAGGGTCCAGCTAAGCGCGATGACGGCGGAAACGAGCAAACTTGTGCCTAGGTTGGCGTACATCAAATTTTCAAAATCCTCAGAGCTAAGCATCGCAGAGGCCAGCCCGGCCAGCGCTTGGCCAGCCAGGCTACCAAGGAACAAGTACAAGAGTAAAAGGAATCTAAACTTCAACGCAGGCTACCTCCTTGGATTGGCGTTGGGATTTTCGGATGCCCCCCTCCCGGCTCCAGCAATTATGCCCCCAACGGCCCCGGCACCAACAGCAACAGCACTTGTAGAGGTGCGAGTGATTACTCCAATAACACCCCCAGTTACAGCACCCCAGAGTGCGGCTTTTCCAATTTCTCCCCAGTCCTCTTTCTGAAAGCTAAACGCTTGTCGAGACATTTCCGCCAAAGCTCCTGCAATCGCTCCTGCGACAATACCCCAGAAAATCTTGCCCTCCACCTCCGCCAGCTCCTCATCGCTAAGCTCGACGCCAATCGGTAGCACTATGGCCGCACGGGCTGGTTGGGCAGCGTAGCGGGGCGGCTCTGGGCCAGGGCAGGGCTAAGGGCCAGCAGGGTTAGAGCGACAAAGGCTTGAAAGATTCGTTGCATGGTTCCTCCTGTAGAAGTACCAGCGCTGGCGCCTTCTTTTATAGCAAAACATCCCCCCCCCAGCGTGTCTTGAAACACAGTGTTTTGGGGGCATTGTTTTTAAGGCGCAAGCCACCGCAAAGCCAGCACCAAGCCCCCCAGGGCCAGAAGAAACCCAAAGACCCATCCCAGCATCTGCGGCAGATCCTCCAAACGAGCCGCCCAAACCAGCGCCAGCAAACCCAGCGGCACCCCTAGAACCAACGCCAACGGCAAGACCAAAGATAGCGCCAAGGTCAGCAGCAACACCAGCGCGCCCCCAGACAACCCCGCCAGGCTCCCCAAAAAAATCGCCCCGGCCAGCACAAGGGGCAGCAGCAGAAGCCCCGTAGCTAGTTGCAGCAGGCGCAGGGGTCTCACAGCTCGCATTGTAAGTCCTGGCTGGACACAGGCCCACCCAGGTTTTTAGCATGGTTGGCATGACCGTGCGCAAAGCCCGCGCCACCTGCCCCTTAGACTGCCCCGATGCCTGCTCGCTCGTTGCCAGCATAGACGAGGCCAGCAATACCCTGCTCAAAATCGAGGGCGACCCCCAGCACCCCTTCACCCAGGGCTTTGCCTGCGTGAAAACCTACCGCTACCCCGAGCGCAACCATCACCCGCTGCGCCCGCTCTATCCGCTGCGGCGGGTGGGAAGCAAGGGCCAAGGCAGGTTTGAGCGGGTGAGCTGGGCGGTGGCGCTGGACGAGATTGCCGCGCGTTTGCAGGAGGTGGTGGGAGCACACGGCCCGGAAGCCGTCCTGCCCTACCACTACGCCGGCACCATGGGCCTGATGCAGTACGAGCACCCCCTGACCTTTTTCCGCGCCCTGGGGGCCAGCGAGCTCCAGACCACCATCTGCGCCACCGCAGGCCGGGAAGCCTGGATAGCCACCTACGGCGACCGCTTCGGCACCGACCCCGAGGCTATTCCCCAGGCCCGCTTCATCCTGCTGTGGGGCATCAACAGCCTGCACACCAACACCCACCTCACCCCCTTCCTGAAAAAAGCCCGGCAAAATGGGGCCCGCATCGTGCATATTGACCCCTACGAAAACCTGACCAGCCGCTTTGCCGACGAACACATTTGGATTCGTCCTGGCAGCGATGCCGCGCTGGCCTACGGGATGGCTCGAGCCATCGTGAAGGCCGGTCTGCACGACCGGGACTACATCGCCCGCATGACCACCGGCTTCGAGGCCTTCATGCAAGTGGCGGAGGAATGGACGCCGCAGAAGGTGGAGGCCGTCACCGGCGTGGCTGCTGAAACAGTGGAGAGACTGGCCCTCGAGTTCGCCCAGGCCAAGGCCTCTTTCATCCGCACCAGCTACGGCCTGACCCGCCACCCTGGCGGAGGTTCGGCCCTGCGGGCGGTGGTGTTGTTGCCGGCGCTGATTGGGGCCTGGCAGTACCCTGGCGGGGGGGCGCTCCTGAGCACCAGTGGAGCCTTTGCCCTCAACCGCAAGTATCTGGGAGGCCGCCACCTTCTGGCGGCCCGGGCCACCCCGCCACGGCAGATCAACATGACCCAGATCGGCAGCGCCCTCACCGCCCTACAACCGCCCATCCGGGTTCTATTTGTCTTCAACTCTAACCCCGCCGTGGTGGCCCCCCGCTCCGACCTGGTACAAAAGGGCCTGATCCGCGAAGACCTCTTTACGGTGGTGCTCGAGCAGGCCCTCACCGAGACCACCCGCTATGCCGACTATGTGCTACCTGCCACTACTTTTCTAGAGCACCCCGACCTCTACACCGCCTACGGGCACTACTACCTCTCCTGGAACGAGGCGGTGATGCCGCCCCAGGGCGAGGCCCGGCCCAACACCTGGGTCTTCGCCGAACTGGGCCGGCGGCTGGGCCTGGACGAGCCCACCCTCTACTGGGAGGCCGAGACCCTGGCCCGCTCGCTTTTGGACACCGACCACCCCTGGCTTCGGGGCATCACCCTCGAGCGCCTCCAGGCCGAGGGGTTCGTGCGGCTCAACATTCCCCCCGACCACCGTCCTTTTACCGAGCGGGCCGGCACGCCATCGGGTAAGGTGCAGTTCGACCCGCCACCCCAGGTCATCCTGACCGAACCTACGCCAGACTTCCCCCTGATCCTGATGACCCCCCCGGCCAAGCACTTCCTGAACAGCACTTACGGGCATATCGAGCGGTTGGTGCAGGGCGAAGGCGGCGAGCCGGTGCTGCTGGTACACCCCGAGGACGCGCAGGCTTTTGGCGCGGCGGACGGGGCGCTGGTGCGGATACGCTCCCGGCACGGCGCAGTGGTGCGGCGGGTGCGGGTGAGCGAGGCCCCCATCCGGGGCACGGTGGTGCTGGAGGGCACCTGGTGGGAGGCCCCCGCCCCCGACGGCAAGGGCATCAACTGGCTCACCGGCGAACACCTCACCGACATGGGCGAGGGTTCGACCTTCCACAGCAACCCGGTGCGGCTCGAGGCGCTGGACTAGACGGCCTGTCCCACCCCCACCTGCCAAAGCTCTTCTTCCTGCAGGGCCCAGGCCGGATACTCCTCCTTAGCGAGGAAGTGCCGGGCATAGAGCGAAGCCAACTTGGTGTGGCGCTCGCCGCCCAGCTCATAAAGCAGGGCCACGGTGGCCGCATCGGCCAGGGTGCGCAGGGCTTCTTTGGCATGCCAATGGGCCTCCTCCGGCGGGAGGGCTTGCAGTTGCTTGAGGGTGTGTTGCAAAGCGGCCTCGGCCAGCCGGGCTTCCTCGCTTTCGACGGCCTCGAGCTTGGTGCCAAACTCGAGCAAAAAAGGCTCGGCAGCCCCTTTGCGGAACAGCACCTCGAGGGTGTCCAAAGCCTGCACGTTGGCCGGGCCTTCCCAGATGGGGGTGATCAGGGCCTCGCGGGCCAGCCGGGCGATGGCGAAGTCCTCCACAAAGCCCACCCCGCCGAAAAGCTCCATGCCAAGCTGGGTGCAGAACGTGCCGTGCTCGGCGGTGCGGGCCTTGGCCAGGTGGGCCAGCAGCCGGGCGTAGTGGTAGCGGGGGGAGTAGGGCGGGGTCTCCTGCCAGGCCTCGTCCCAGGCCGCCACCGCCCGGAAGGTCAGGGCCAGGCCGCCCGCGATGCGCACCGCCAGGTCGGTCAGGTCGCGCCGGATTAAGGGGTGTTGCTCCAGCTTTTTGCCGAAAGCAACCCGAGAGCGAACACGGAAGAGGGCCTCGAGCTGGGCTTTTCGGGCCAGGCCCATAGCCCCCACCGCGTTGGCCAGGCGCGAGAGGGTGAGGGTTTCCAGGATGTAGTAGATGCCTTCCTCAGCCCTGCCGATCAGGTGAGCCTCGGCCCCTTCAAACTCCACCTCGCCCGAGGGCACCGCGCGGGTAGCCAGCTTGTCCTTCAGCCGCCGCACGCGGTAGTTGAGCGCTCCTTTGCTGTCCAGCCGGGGCACCAAAAACAGCGCGATGCCTTTGGGGCCGGCAGGCGCGCCCTCGGGCCGGGCTGAAACAATGGCGTAATCGGTCAGGCCTGCGCCGCTGGAGAAGTATTTATCGCCAAAAAGCCGCCAGGCCGCCCCGTCGGGAACAGCCCGCACCCGGTTGGCCCCCAGGTCGGAGCCGCCCTGCACCTCGGTCATCCAGGTGGCGCCAAAGGCCCGGCCGGCGAGGAGTTCTTCCTTCCAGCGGGCAAACTGGGGGGCGTACTTGTGGATGGCGTATAGGGTGGCGTTGCTGATGGTCTGGATGCAGTAGAGGCCGGGGTCGGCCAGCAGGTAGCCCAGGGCGAAGTGCTGGTGCCAGCTCCCACCCTGGTAGGGGGCGCGGTTGATGGCGGCCAGTTGGCGGTTGAGGGTTTCCTGTGCGGGCGAGAGCCGCACCCGGTCGATGCGCTGGCCGTTCAGGTCGTGCATCACCAGCACCGGACGGGCTTCTTTATCCACGTGGTCGGCAATGCGGTAGGCTTCGCCCCCGGCTACCACGCCAAATGCGTCCAGCTCGCTCTGATGGGCTTCCCAACCCTTCCAGTAGCGGCGCAGGATGCTGGGCAGGTCGGGCTCTAAAGCCCAGTGGTTCTTGCCATAGGCATAGGACTGGTGTTCCATAAGGGCTCCTTTGGCTTTAGGGTAGCACGAGTCCGGCAAAAACGTTTACTCGGGCAAAATCTCCAGGGCCACCAAAAACCTCGAGACCATGCTGTAGGTTGCGATCACGCCCACCAGCTCGACCACCTCGGCTGGCCCGGACAGCTCTTCTGGGAGGTAGGGAATCCGGGGCATCGGGAGTAGCATAAGGCTTATGCACTGGATTGACCTCCGCTCCGATACCGTAACCAAGCCCACCCCCGCCATGCGCCAGGCCATGGCCGAGGCCGAGGTGGGCGACGACGTGTACGGCGAAGACCCCACCGTGGGCCGCCTGGAGGCCCTGGCCGCCGAGATGCTCGGCTTCGAGGCCGCCCTCTTCATGCCCAGCGGCACCATGACCAACCAGGTCGCCCTGATGCTGCACCTGAAGCGTGGGCAGGAGGTCATCGCCCCCAAAGGGGCTCACATCTACGAGTACGAGCCTGGCTCGCTGGCGGTGCTCTCGGGCGGAACCATCCGGCTGGTGGAGGCCCCTTACGGCGTACCTGACCCCGAGGCCGTGCGCGCTGCCATCCACACCTCGGTGCACCAGGCCCCCACCGGGCTGATTGCGCTGGAAAACACCCACAACACCGCGGGCGGCACAGTGGTTCCCATCCCCGCTCAGCGGGCCATTCAGCAAGTGGCCGAAGAGGCCGGGCTTCCCACCCACTTGGACGGGGCCCGCCTTTTCAACGCAGTCGTAGCCCTTCATACTACCCCCACCGAGCTGGCCCGGGGTTTCCGCACCGTCTCGATCTGCTTGTCCAAAGGGCTGGGGGCGCCGGTGGGCTCGGTTCTACTGATGCCGCGCGCGTATCGGGCCGAGGCCTGGCGCTACCGCAAGCTACTGGGAGGTGGGATGCGGCAGGCCGGGGTGCTGGCCGCCGCGGGCATCCTTGCCCTTACCGAAGGCCCCAAGCACCTGGCCCGCGACCACCAGATGGCCCGGTCCTTGGCCGAGGGCCTGCTGCGCTTGCACCTCGAGGTCGACCTGCAGGCGGTGCAGACCAACATGGTGTATGTGCAGGTTCCTCAGGCCCCGGCCCTGGTCCAGCGCCTGCGCGAGCTAGGGGTGCTGGCGAATGCCATGGGGCCCAGGCGGGTGCGCTTTGTTACCCATCGCGATCTGCGCGACGAGGACATTCCCCAAGCCCTGAAGCGCATCGAACAGGCCCTGCAGACCGCATAGCCCTGTGTCATTCGGCCCAGGTCTCTACCTGTTTGTAGTGCACCAGTGCTGCATACAGGGTTTGCGAGGCGGTAGTGGAGGTTGAGAACTTGATGTCCACAATGACGCTCTCCTCTGGCAGCCCCTCGATAAAGCGATCAAGCCGCTCCTGAAAGACATCCGGGTCAGCTGCAGCAATAAGTTTGAGGCGCATTCCTTGCATGGCTATAGGGTAGCGCAGCATGCCGCGCAGCCCTGTGATTTAATGGCGGCCCGAAAAAAGCTGGTGGGGCAGGTCACCAATTACCCCGTCCACTCCCCACTGGAGCAGCTCTTGCACCCGTGTGGCCTGGTTGACCGTCCAGGTAACCACGAACCAACCACGGGCCTTGAGCTGGGCCACCTTGCCCTGGCCCAGGAGGGCGAAGTGGGGATGAACCCCCTGCAGCGGCAGGCAGGGAGCCAGTTCTTCCATTTCCGGCTCGGCGTAGAGCAAGGCCAGCGGCACCCCCACCCCCAACCGGTGCAGGCGGATCAGGGCCAGCGGGTCGAAGCTGCTAATCCAGGCCCGCGCCCGGCCCGGCCAGGCCTGTAGCGCCTGCACCAGCAGGGCTTCGCGTCCATCTGAGGGGCCGGGCTGGCTCTTGAGCTCGAGGTTGAGCCAGGCCTGGGGAAACTCCTGGGCCAGCTCAAAGACCTGCTCGAGCCTTGGCATCCAGGGTGCACGCTGCTGCAAGGTCGGCCAGTCCAGGCTGGCAATCGGCTGCCCCTCGAGCTCAAAGTCGTGGTAGATGGCCAGTACCCCGTCGCGGGTACGGTGCAGGTCGAGCTCGAGGCCGTCCAGACCCGCCTCGAGGGCCCGCCGGAAGGACTCCAGGGTGTTTTCTTTGGCTTGGTGGGGCGAGCCCCGGTGCCCTAAAAGCAAGGGTTTGGTGAAGATCATTCGATTTCCTCTGGCCCAGCGTACCCGATTACCCCAACCCCTTTTGTGTCTGGGAGCCAGGGTTATACCGCCTTCCACTGAATTTTACGTGATGGATGAAAGCAAGCCCGCCCTGGGATGTTGTAGACTGCTAATCATGGGCACATACGACGAGCGCCTTGAGCGATTGACCCAGTCCGACATTATTGCTCGGCTCGAGGGATCCGGTGGCCTTCTGGCCTTCAGCAGCCGAGAGTTGCTTTACCTGGACAGCAACACCCACCAAAGTGCGCCTCTTGCTCTTATCAAGCGCATCACCGTAAACAAGCAAACCAACACCCTGGATGTCATGAGCGAGCAGGGCACCCTTATGACCATTGCCCCAGCTGCCTTCCAAAAAGACGAGCTGAAGCTCTTCCTGGAGTCGCTTAGGGGGCATGTTCTGAGGGCTAAATCTGAGGCCGCTCAGGTCAACGAGCCGCCCAAGACCCTCGAGTCGGCAGAAACACCCCCGCCTCCAGCGGAAGTTGACCAGCAGGGTTGGCCTGCGCCTTTCAGCACCTTACCACCTCAAGCCTCCATGCAGAAAGTGCAGCCCGTTACCGATGCTGCCCCGCCCCCCTCTTCGCCCCAGATCAGCATCGCCGAGCCAGCTAAAACCTTGCCCGACGAGCCCAGCGACTCCATCTGGGCCTACGACGGCTCACCCAAACCCGGCACGACCACCGGTGTAACCGAGCCCAAAGCTACGCCCATAACCCAGGCCCAGGCAACACACAGCACGGCCACCATGCCTCCCCTGGCCCCTGCTTCCAGCAGAAGCCTTGGCTCGACCCAGCGCATCGTCTCGGTCTTGCTAAAAGTATCCGCGCTCATTACCGCGGCGGTTACGATCGGGTATCTGGTCGTGAATATGGGCACCAGCGATATCTGGGTTCCGCTGGGGGTGGTCGCGGTTGGCCTTGCCCTGGCCCTGATTCAGTGGCGCCTGTCCGAGCCTTACTGACGCCAAATTCAACCACGGCTGAGCCAAGCTAGGCCGAGGAAACCCGCGGCAAGGCATAAGGCTTCAGAGCTTGCCGACAAATAACCCTCTTTAGACCACAGTGGCAGCTAAAATGGGGCCTGATGGGGCGCTGGCTAAACGTAGCATATATTGCCGTGGTTATTGGGATCGGATTGGCGAGCATCTGGCCCAATCTGACGGTTCGTTTTTTCCCGACCGAACTCAAAGCACCCCCCCATTCAGCCCCGCTGGCGGCTTCGCCTGCCCTGAAGCCCGGCCCGATTACGCCGGAGGTGGGGAAGGTTAATCTCAACACCGCCAGCCAGGCCGAAATCGAGAGCCTGCCTGGAATTGGCCCTGCGCTAGCACAGCGCATCATCGAGGGTCGTCCGTATCGTTCGCTAGAAGAGCTGGATCGGATAAAAGGCATTGGACCCAAGCTGATCGAGCGGCTGCGCCCGCTGGTCACCCTATGATCCCCCTGGCCCTGGGCTCAGGAGCCCTGCTGGGGGCCCTGAGCCAGCTCACCCCCCTGGCTTTTCTGGGCCTGCTGGGGGGGCTCTGGCTCCCTCAGGCAGCCCGCTGGCTGGGCCTGCTGGCCTATCTGCTGGTGGTGCTGCAGCTGGGTCTGGCCAAAGATCCCTGGGCATCGCTTATAGGGCAGTGGGTAAGGCTGGAAGGCACCTTGCAAGGGGGGTTTCTGCACACCCCGCAAGGGCGTGTGTACGTGCAGTACTTTCCCCGGCTACAAGATGGAATCTATGTGTTGGAGGGCCACCTGCTGCGTCCTGCCGGCAAGCGCAACCCTGGGGGTTTCGACCAGCAGACCTGGCTGCGCGGACTCGGGGTAACAGCGGTATTGCAGGCCCGAGAGGTGGTGCATTTCCAGCCTCTGCCGCGCAACCCCCGCCAAAGCTTGAAGGGTCGGCTCGAGGCTGGGCTTTCCCCACCCGTAGCCGCCCTGGTTGCCGCTTTGACCCTGGGGGAACGGCGTGATCTGGGCGAGACTTACGGGGAGTTCCAGCGGGCTGGCCTGGCCCATGCCCTGGCCCTGTCGGGTCTGCACGTGGGGATTTTGACCGGCTTTTTCGTGCTCCTGTTGTACCGCTTTGGCGCATGGCGCTATTTGATCACCATTGTTTTGCTTCTACTGTACTTGTGGCTGGTGGGGCCACAGCCCTCGCTGGTGCGGGCTGTAATCATGGCAGCTATGGTGCTGCTGGGGCTTTTTATGGGACGGGGCCGGGTGGCGGTCTTGCCCGCATTAGCCCTGGCTTTGTTTATTCAGCTTCTGCTCGAGCCGCGCACCATCTTCAGCCTATCGGCCCAGCTTTCCTATTTGGCCGTGCTGGGTATGGCCCTGGTGCTTCCCCGCCTGCCCAGGCTTGCGGGCTGGAAGCAATGGGTGTGGGCTTCGGTTGGCGTTACCCTGGCTGCCCAGATTCTGATTCTTCCGCTCTTGCTTCACCACTTCCACCTGCTGCCGCTGCTCTCCCCTCTTGCAAACCTGTTGGTGCTGCCCCTGCTGAGCCTGCTGGTTCCCCTGGGCTTTCTCAAGCTATTGCTGGGGGGCTTGCTGGCCGGGCCAACAGAAGTTTTAGGATTACTGGTCTTGTGGCTGGCAGGGTGGTTGTCCCATGGCCCCATGCTGCGCTGGGGCGAGATAGCCCCCCTGGGGTTCGCCTTGTATTACCTTGGTATTTTTCCTTTACTGCTCGGCCTTTATGGGTACCTTCGCTGGCCGCACGCAGCCGGACTGGCTGCCACTGCGACGCTGGCTTCCATACTGTCGCAGTATCCACCCCGGGCGGAGCTCTGGCAGCTCGACGTGGGCCAGGGCGACGCTATTCTGGTGCGCCTTCCCGGAAGGGTAGAAATTCTGGTGGATGGAGGCCGCGACTGGGCCTACCCCCGGCTAGAACGAGCCCTGCGCGCGCTGGGCGTAGACGACCTAGATCTGCTTATTGCCACCCACCCCGACGGGGATCACGTGGGGGCTCTGCCGCGGCTCATAGAGAATTTTCCAGTGGGCACCCTGGTGAGCGGGCCAAGGGTACGGGGTAACCCGCTGGATGATGCCCTGCACCGGGCTGCGCGCTCACATGGGGTTCGGGTTTTATTTGCCCGCAGCGGGACACAGTTGGCCCTGGCCGGAGCCAGTTTGCGATTCCTGGGGCCACAAGGCCATGAAACCGATGACAACGAGCGCAGTCTGGTGTTTGTGCTGGAATTCAAGGGGCGCAAAGTGTTGTTTACCGGCGATGCCCCGGCCTCGGCGGAGGTGCGCTGGCAGCCAGAGGCGGTGGATGTTTTGAAGGTGGGCCACCACGGCTCCGAAACCAGTACCAGCGCGCATCTGTTGCAGAGCTTTCAGCCCCGGGTGGCCCTGATCGGGGTGGGCAACAACCCCTACGGCCACCCCTCGGGGGTGGTTTTGCATCGGTTGAGCCAGCATGGACTGCAAATTCGGCGCACCGATTTAGAGGGGGCCATACGGATTCAGCTTCGATAGCTTAGCCCTCGTAGCCCAGCGCGTGGAGAATTGCGCTCAATTCCTCTTCGGAGTGGTAGCTGATCTCTATTTTGCCTTTTTTCAAGCTGGTAAAGCGCACTTTTGTGCCCAGCCGACGGGAGAGGCTGCGGGCGATATCGGCGTAGGCTTCCTCACTTTTAGACCTTGTGCTCGAGGCCGTCGGTTTGTCTTTGAGCTTCTCGGTCTCCCGTACGCTAAGCTGCTTGGAGAGCACCTCCGACAGACCCCAATTGCGTTTTGCTTCGGGCAGCATCAAGAGTGCCCGGGCATGTCCTGCGCTAATCTTGTTCTCCTCTAGTGCTTTCTTTATCTCTGGGGTTAACTGTAGCAGGCGCAAGGCGTTGGTAACCGTAACCCTGGCCTTTCCCACCGCCTTGGCCACCTCTTCCTGGGTCATCCCCATATCCACCAAGCGCTTGTACCCTTCTGCCTCCTCCATGGGGTTCAGGTCTTCCCGCTGCAGGTTTTCAATGAGGGCAATTTCCAGGGCCTCTCGCTCGCCAATGTCCTTAATGACTACCGGAACCTCGCGCAGACCCGCCAGCTGAGAAGCCTTGAAGCGCCGCTCGCCCGCCACCAGCTCGTACATGTCACCCTTGGGACGAACCAGCAGGGGTTGCAGCAGTCCCTTTTCTTTGATGGAAGCAGCCAGTTCTTCCAATGCTGCTGGGTCGAATAAGCGGCGCGGCTGCCCGGGGTTTGGCTTGATAAGGGCCAGGGGTAGCTTAGTAAGGGAGGCTGGTGTTTTGGGCAATAGGGCTTCCAGGCCCTTACCTAAACCGCTAAGCTTCTTGGACACGGCGCATCACCTCCTCGGCCAGGCGTCGATAGGCATGGGCACCACTACTGGTAGGCGCATACTGGCCGATGTCCTGACCATAGCTGGGGGCCTCGGCCAGCCGGACATTGCGCGGGATAACGGTCCAGAAAACCTTTTCCCCCAGGTTGGCGCGAATGTTGCTCTCAACCTGTTGAGACAACAGGGTGCGGGGATCGTACATGGTAATCAGCACACCCAGAAGCCGCAAAGCTGGGTTTAGGCTGGTGCGCACCCGATCAATGGTTTCCATTAGACCAGCAATGCCTTCCAGGGCATAGTATTCGGCCTGTACAGGCACAATCAGGCCTTCCGAGGCCGACAGCACGTTTAGCGTAATGGGCCCCAGACTGGGGGGCGCATCTAGCAGAATCAGGTCGTAGGCTTGCTCGAGCGGTCGCAACACTTCTGCTAGCCGGGTAGGATTTTCGATGAGCTCAGCTGAAGCCCCGACCAGATCAGGGCTCGAGGGAAGCAGATCCAGGCCGCTGGCAACGTTGACCACCGCTGCTTGAACTTTGTCGTTTCCTACCAGCACGGTGTAGATATTTGGCTCACGAACGGCCTGCCCCAACCCCGAGGTTGCATTAACCTGGGGATCTAGGTCTACCAGCAGCACCTTTTGACCCGCTCTGGCTAAATAGGCCGATAGATTTACGGCTGTTGTGGTCTTACCCACGCCCCCTTTTTGATTTACCAGGCCAATGCGTTTCACCCTGCCCTCTAGGATAACGGATTTTTTGCCGGAACCCCCGGTTTCCGGGGGTATTGCTGTGGTGTGGGGTCTATTTTTCGCAGAACGACCAGGGTACGGGCATCCCCAATTATGGGCAGTTTCAGGTGAAAAATCTGCTCCAGCTGACCGCCTAGCTTACTCAACGCGCCCCGTGCCGCCGCCACCTCACGCTCTACTTCAGCCCCCTTTTGCACCAGCACAAACCCGCCCACCTGAACCAGCGGCAGGGTCAGTTCTGCTACCGTAGCCATGGAGGCCACCGCTCGGGTCAGGGCCGCTCCATATGTTTCACGTTTTACACCCTGGTGCGCCAGCTCCTCGGAACGACCCCAAAGGGCCCGGGCATTTCTGAGCCCCAGGGTTTGTATAACCCGAGCGACAAACGCGGTCTTCTTCTGGGTAGCATCCAGGAGGTCGAACTGGGTGCTGGGCTGCACAATAGCCAGAGGCAACCCCGGAAAACCCGCACCTGTGCCCACATCGATCACCGAGATCCCTTCCACCAAGCCGGGATAGGTCAGGCAAGTTAGGGAGTCCACAAAGTGCTTCAGGATGATGCCCGCTTCGTCTCGAATGGCCGTGAGGTTGGTGGTTTGGTTGGCCTCGCTGAGCATATCAAAGAAGGTAGAAAATTGAGGGATATGGGGCTCGAGGTTCAGGCCCAGCTCCGCCCCCGCCCGTAACAACAGTTGTTTTCCAGCCGGCGTCATCTGCATAAGACATACCTAGAGTAGGCCATTCCAATCGGGATTTTCCTTCGATGTAAAACGTGAAACATTGCCCCCAAGTGGGCCTCAGGCCGGAGCAGGCATCTTGGTGATGTACACCAGAAGCGCCGTCAGGTCGGAGTCGCGAATGCCAGGAACCCTCGAGGCCTCCGCCACCGAATGGGGTCGAATTCGGCCTAGTTTTTCTGCGGCCTCCTTGGAAAGGCTGGGTACCTGCGCGTAGTCGAGGGTGCTGGGCAAGAGGTAGGTCTCGAGCTCTTTGAGTTTTTCTCGCAGCCTGGCCTGACGTTCCATATAACCCGCGTACTTGGCCCGCACCTCTACCTGGTAGGCCTCTGCTTTGGCCAAAGGCACCTCGGGCTGGCCAATAACCTGCAACATCTGCTCATAGCTGGCCTCGGGGCGGCGCAGGTATTGCAGGGCCGAAACCCCATCCAGACGGCTCTTTTGTAAGCGGAGCAGTTCACCCTCAACCCGTGCATACTTGGCCCGCACCGCCTGCAGATCCGCCATCGGGCGCAAACCCCAGGTGGCGGCCAGCGGCACCAGGCGCTCGTCGGCGTTGTCGGCACGACACAGCAGGCGAAGCTCCACCCTCGAGGTCATCATGCGGTAGGGTTCATCTACCCCGCGGTGAACCAGATCATCCACCATTACCCCGATATAGCCAGACTCCCGCGGTAAGCAGACCTCGGTCAGGCCCATGGCATAGCGGGCTGCATTCAAGCCTGCCAGCAGGCCCTGGGCAGCCGCCTCCTCGTAGCCCGAGGTGCCATTGAGCTGCCCGGCGGTAAACAACCCTGGTAGCTTGCGGGACTGCAGCCCTGGGGTTAGTTCCAGGGGGTCTACCGCGTCGTATTCCACCGCATAGGCAAAGCGCTGAATAATAGCCTTTTCGAAACCCGGAAGGGTTTGCACCATGCGCACCTGCAATTCTGGGGGCAGGGAAGAGCTGAAGCCCTGCAAATACAGCTCGGTTGTATGCAGACCATCGGGCTCTACAAAGAGCACATGTGTTTCCTTGTCGCTAAAACGCACCACTTTATCCTCAATGGAGGGACAGTAGCGGGGCCCCACGCCTTCGATATCACCCCCATACAAAGGCGAAAGGTGCAGGTTTTCCTGGATGAGCCGATGGGTGGCTTCCGTGGTTCGGGTCTGCCAGGTGGGACGTGCGGTTGCGTGAGGGCCTGGTTTTCCGGCAAAGGTTTCAGGGGGGTCGTCCGCGGGTACCACCTCCAGTTTTTGGTAGTCCACCGAGTCGGCCTGAATACGGGGCGGGGTACCGGTCTTGAAGCGCAGCAAGCGGTGGCCCACAGCACGCAGGCTCTGGGATAGAAAGCGGGCCGGAGGCTCGCCCTGCCGTCCAGCAGGCCGGGACTGCCGTCCATACCAGACCACGCCCTGTAGGAAGGTGCCGCTGGCTATCACCACAGCCTGGCCTGCCAGCCGGCGTCCATCTACCGTCAATACCCCCCGCAGTACCCCTTGTTCGATCCACAAAGCCGACACTTCGGCCCGAATGCTTTCAATCTGGGGGTGCGCCAGCAAGACCCGCTGGGCTTCCAGGGCATAAAGGTCGCGGTCTACTTGAACGCGCAAACTCTGCACCGCTGGGCCCTTAGAGCGATTGAGGACACGGGTGTGAATGGCGGTGGCATCGGCCAGCTTGCCCATCAAACCACCCAGGGCCTCGAGCTCTGCCACCAACTGGCTTTTACCTGGTCCACCCACCGCGGGATTACAGGGCATCAAGCCTATACGTTCGGGGTTAGAAGTAACCAACCCCACCCTTGCCCCTAGCCTGGCCGCAGCCCAGGCGGCCTCGATACCGGCATGGCCCCCACCCACCACAATCACGTCATAGGCCTTCATCCATCCAGCTCCTAACCTTGCATTGTAGCAGAGGGTCGGCATGTGAAATTCTCTACCCCCATCGCAGCCGCTGCCAGCGATATATCGCAGTCTTCGCTGTTTTTGCCGCTGTTCCCAGCGGCAAAATTAATCCCGAAGAGTGCCCTTCTTGAAGACCACTCTAAATTGCGCACAACCCTGCTATTTTGATTAGAATGGGCCTCTTGCAAGGGATGGGCTCTTTGTTCACACCCACACAGAATTATCCACAGGGGATTTCCTGCCTGTGGATAACTCAGTAGAATGTACAAACCTGTCTATTGCGGGAGGATTAGCCTTGACCCAAAACACTGTTTGGCAGAATGTGCTCGAGTACGTGCGCCAAAGCATCACCGAGGTGGAGTACCACACCTGGTTCGAGAAGATTCAGCCGCTGGGGGTGGTCAACGGCTCACTCGAGCTGGGCGTACCCACCAGCTTCTTCAAAGGCTGGATTGAAGACCACTACGCAGAGTTGCTCACCGAGGCCCTAACCCGACTGGGGGCACAAACCCCTCGTTTCGAGCTGCGGGTGGTT
>Ga0326763_1000341_pt1 | contig 17178 bp, 14 predicted proteins | sample NORPS_P_FD_207671 | JGI IMG/M metagenome (GOLD analysis project Ga0326763, IMG submission 207671) | Hot spring water microbial communities from Norris Geyser Basin, Yellowstone National Park, WY, United States - NOR.PS_P | ecosystem: Environmental > Aquatic > Thermal springs > Unclassified...
CGCAAGATGCGGTGGCGGACGAGGCGGAGTTGGTGCTCCGCGGGCGGGCCAGCCCCTCGCAGCAGGCCTTCGACCTGCGCCCCATCACGCTCGACCGGCCGTTCTTCTACGCGATCCTGCGGCTGGGCCGGCTGCCGCAGATCCTCAGCCGGCTTGAAATCCTGCCGCAGCAGGAAGTGGGCCAACTCGTCAACGTTGCCGTTCTTGCCCAATCGGCGGTGCTCGCCTTGCTCGTCCTCGCCGTTCCGCTGTTTGCACCGCGCGTGGCGCAGGGGGCTGGCGGGAGGGCGCCGGTGCTCCGCGCGATCGTCTACTTCGCCTGTCTCGGCTTGGGCTTTCTCTGCATAGAGATCTTCCTCATCGAGAAAGCCAGCTTCTATCTCAACGACCGCACCAGCGCTTTTGCCCTGGTCCTGACCGGAATGCTGGTATTCTCGGGGTTCGGCAGCCTGCTCGCCAGCCGCATCCAGGGCGGGATCACGACCGCCTCGGCGATCATCGTGGGCTGGTGCTTGCTGGCGCTCCTTGGGCTGGAACCCTTGTTGCTGCACACGATCGGCCTGCCCTGGGCGCTGCGGGCTCTCATTCTGCTGATGCTGACCGCGCCGGTGTCGGTGGCGCTCGGGTCGCCGTTCCCGTTGGGGCTTGCGCGGGCCGGGTCGGGCGCAATGCTGCCCTGGGCTTGGGCGCTCAACGGCGCCTTCTCGGTCGTGGCCACCCCCTTGGCCAACCTGCTTGCCGTGCATGACGGTTTCGACCGCGTGCTGATGGCGGCGGTCCTGCTCTACGTCTTTGCCTTCCTCTCGTTTCCCTCCGTCCGAAAGTCGCTCCGATGGCCGTCACCAGCTCCCCACCCGCGCGCCGAGCCGTCCTCGCCGCCTCCCTAGCGCTGCCGTTCATCGGCCGGTCCTTCCGGGCTGCGGCCGCGCCGGTGTCCGTCGCCTCGGGCTGGACGCGGGAGGCTTATGAGCGGGCGATGCGCGAATCCGGCCGCCCGATCGACATCACGCAGGCCCAGTTCGACGCGATCCAGGCACGCCGTCCCACCGCGCTGCAGCACATCGAGACGTACCTCACGCAGCGGCTGGGCAGCGCAGATCCGGCCATCCTGAAGGCCTTCTCCGAGGTGCCGCGCGAGTACTATCATTATTTCTATCCAGACCACCGCTCGCAGGGTGGCGTCGCCTACGAGACCGATCCGAAGCCTTGGGCGCTCGGCTACGGCTCGGCGCTGTCGGACTATCTCGGCCAAGCCTACATGAGCCAGGTCTGCAAGCCGCAGCCCGGCGATGTGACCCTCGAGATCGGCACCGGCAGCGGCTTCCAAAGCAGCCTGCTGTCGCGCATCGTCAAGAAGTCGTACTCCATCGAGATCATCGAGCCGCTCGGCCGCGCCGTGAGCAAGATCTTTGCCCCACTCGGCTACACCAACGTCGAGACCCGCGTGGGCGACGGCTATTTTGGATGGCCGGAGGTCAAAGAGGGCTTCGACGTCATCATTGTCACCTGCGCCGCGCAATACGCACCGCCCGAGCTGTTCAAGCAACTCAAGCCCGGCGGCCGCATGCTGATCCCGATCGGCCAGCCGTTCAAGCGCGGCCAGATCCTCTACGTCTACACCAAGGACGCGGAGGGCAAGGTGCACTCCCGCAAGGATGTCGGCGTGTTCTTCATCCCGATGACCGGCGCGATGATGAACCGACCGCACCTGGCCGGGTCCGCCGGGGCGGCACCAACCTTGGTCTCCGCGCCCGCCGAGCCGGAAATCGGCAGCGCCATTCCGGCCGATCCGCCGGCGACGGTCACCGAACCGGCCGCCGCGCCACCGCGCTAATTTGAGGCGGCGGCCGGGAACGGTCGCCGCACAACGGCATTGAGGGGCGGTCACCACCGAAAGACCCCAACCCCATGGCGATCGATCCCCGTACGCGCTACCCGCAACCGCCTTTCGAGCAGCAGGGCCAGGACGCGCCCGGCTCGTCGGCCCGCATGAAGCCGGAACCGGATTACGGTGCGGACAGCTACAAAGGGGCCGCACGTCTCACCGGCCGCGTCGCCCTCATCACCGGCGGTGATTCCGGAATTGGCCGCGCCGTCGCGCTCGCCTTCGCGCGGGAGGGTGCGGACGTCGTGATCTCCTATCTCGATGAGGAGGAGGATGCGGAGGCCGCGGCGCAGGACGTCGAACAAGCCGGCCGTCAAGCGCTCAAGGTGCCCGGCGACATCGGCGACCCGCAGCACTGCCGGGCTCTCGTCACCAAAACGATGGACCGGTTCGGGCAACTCGACATCCTGGTCAACAACGGCGCGTTCCAGGCAACGCACGACAGCCTCGACGACATTTCCGACGAGGAGTGGGAGCGGACGTTCCGAACCAACGTCCATTCGCAGTTCTACATCACCAAGGCCGCGGCTCCGCACCTGAAGCCCGGTGCGTCGATCATCAACACGTCCTCGGTCAACTCGAAACACCCGATCAAGAGCCTGCTCGCCTACTCCGCGACGAAGGCCGCCATCGCGAACTTGACAATCGGCCTCGCGCAGCTGCTAGTGGACAAGGGCATCCGGGTAAACGCGGTGTTGCCGGGGCCGATCTGGACCCCGTTCATCCCAACCGGAATGGATCCCGAGCAGGTCAAGAGCTTCGGAAGCCAGTCGCCGATGGGCCGCCCGGGCCAGCCCGCCGAACTAGCGGCCGCGTACGTCTATCTCGCCTCCGACGACGCGAGCTACACCACCGGGACGCTGTTGCCGGTGCATGGCGGCATGGCGATCTACTAGCCGGCGGTCACTCGCGCAGCAGATCTTCCCGCCGCGGCAGGTCGCGCAGGTCGCGCAGGCCGAACTGGGTGAGGAAGGCCGGGGTGGTCGCCCAAAGGGTCGGCCGGCCCGGGACCTCTTTTCGGCCCGCCGGCGCGATCAGGCCGGCTTCCAGCAACGTATCGACCACGCCGCTGCCCAGGCTCGCGCCGCGGATCTCTTCGATCTCGGTCCGGGTGACAGGCTGGTGGTAAGCCACGACGGCGAGGGTTTCCATCGCGGCGCGCGGGAGGCGGCGCTTCTGCTGGATGGTGCGCGTGAGCAGCGGCGCCAGGTCCGGCGCCGTGCGGAACTGCCATCCGCCGCCGGCCTCGACCAACTCGACCCCGCGTCCGGCATAGTGCGCCTGCAACGCGGCCAACACCGGTTCGACGTCGATGCTCTCGGGCAGCGCGCGCGCCAGGGCGGAAGCGGCGACGGGCTCCGCGCTGGCATAGATCAGCGCTTCGGCGAGCCGGACCGCGCCCTCGAGATCGGTCATCCCGCCGCCCGCACCATGATCGGCCCGAAATCGCTATCCTGCCGGATGTCGATCTGTCCGGTGCGGGCCATTTCGAGCCCGGCGAGAAGCGTGCTGGCGACGGCGACGCGACGCTCGACGGTTCCGGCCGGCTGCAGCGGCAGGAACAGGTCGAGCGCCGTCCACTGCCGCACCTGGCCCAAGAGGCGGCCCAAACGTTCGAGCGCATCCGCCACCGAGAACAGCGGCCCCCGGCGAGGCTGGTAGGGAGCTTGCGCGGTCGCGCGGCGCCGACCGGCCGCGTAGGCGCGGAGCAAGGATCCGAGGTCGGCCGCAAGGCCGGAACGGTCGATGGAGACCAGCACCTCCGGCACGCCGCGGGCGAACGAATCGATGCCGAGTTGGGGCTTGGCGTGCAGCCAGCCCGCCAGGGCGCGCACCGCTTCCAGCGCTTCGAGGCGACCCGCCAGAACCTCCGCGGCTTCGAGACCTTCCTCGGCGGCCTCGCTGCCGGCCGGCAGCAAGAGCCTGGATTTCAACCATGCCAGCCACGCAGCCATCACCAGCCAATCGGCTGCGAGTTCCAGCCGGACACGCGCCTGTTCCACGATGGCCAGGTATTGCTCGACCAGCGCCAGGATCGAGATGCGCGCCAGGTCGACCTTCTGCGCCCGCGCGAGGTCCAGCAGCAAATCCATCGGCCCATCGAACCCGTCGAGGTGCAGTTCGAGAACCGGATCGCCCTCAGGCATCCCAGCCGGCCGCGCGATAGACCAACGTGGTTGCCCAGGGCAGCACGGTGCCCAGAAGACGCCCGACCGGGTCCCAGGCGATGCCGAAGCTCGCCAGCGCGCGCGGCACCAGGAAGACCGTGAGCAGCACGATGACGATGCCCGCCCGCTCGAGCCGTGCCCAACCGAGCGCCAGCCGCTCCGGCAAGATGCCGACGACGATGCGGCCGCCATCGAGCGGCGGGATCGGCAGGAGGTTGAACAGCCCCAACACCAGGTTCGCCAACATGAACAGGGTCAGCACGTCGTCAGCCATCGCGCCCTGCCGGCCGGACAGCTGAGACGTTCCGTGCAGCGCCAGGGCGGCGACCCATGCTAGGAGGAAGTTCATCGCCGGCCCGGCGGCCGCGACCAGCGCCATGCCCTGCCGCGGATATTTGAAGCGCCACGCCGAGACCGGGACCGGCTTCGCCCAGCCGAACATGAACACGACCCGGCCCAGCGTCAGCACCTGTCCGAGGATCAGGATTCCCGGCAGGAGCAGCGTGCCCACCGGGTCGATGTGGCGGATCGGATTGAGCGACAGCCGCCCTTCCCGCTTGGCGGTATCGTCGCCCAACGCCCAAGCCGCATAGCCGTGCGCCGCCTCGTGCAGCGTGATCGCGACGATCACGGGCACCGCGGCCAGCAGCAGCATTCCGAATGCACTCACGCCAGTAACAACCCCCGCTCGACCGCCAACGCCTCTGCCTCCAAACTCGTCCGTCGTCCGGCCACCGCAGCGCGTGCTGCCGTCATCCGGGCGGCACAAGCTGCCCCGATGGACGGCACGGCTGAGAGGACCGACCTGCTCTCATCCAGCACGCCCGAGCAATGAAGCGCAATGTCGCACCCCGCCGCCAGCGCTGCGGCCGCGAGTGCCCAGGGCTCCCCGTCCAACGCCTTCATCGCGAGGTCGTCCGACACCAGCACCCCGGCAAACCCGATCCGTTCCCGAATGACGCCCCCGATTACCGCCGGAGACAGGGTGCCCGGCCGCTCGGCATCGATCCGTTCATAAAGAAGATGTGCCGTCATCATCCAAGGTAAAGCTGAGCAAAGGGTAAACGCCTCGATATCGTCGTCGAGCGACACGCCAGCCGGGATCACCGGAAGCGCGTGGTGGCTGTCCACCTGTGCCCGGCCGTGACCCGGTGCGTGCTTGCCGACGGGCAGCACTCCGGCCGCCATCAGGCCCGCGGCCATGCACTTGGCCAGCGCGGCCACGTCGCGCGGATCGCTGCCGTAGGAGCGGTCGCCGATGACGTCGCTGGCGGAGTCGATCCGCAGGTCCAGAACCGGCGCACAGGCCATGTCCAGCCCGGAAGCGGCACAATCGAGCCCGATCAGGGCTCCGGTCAGGTAGGCGGCCCGTTCTCCCGCGGCCGGGTCACGCTGGTGCAGCCCGCCTATGGCGGCGGCCGGAGGGTGCGCGCGCCAGCCCGGCGGCCGCAAACGGGCGACCCGGCCGCCCTCCTGATCGACTGCGATCACCGCCCCGGGCGGCAGGACCTCACGCAGCGCGGCGCAAAGCACCCGAAGTTGGTCGGGGTCGCCCACGTTGCGGCCGAACAAGATGACGCCGGCAGGCGGCCGGGCCCGGAACAAAGCGGCTTCGTCGGGCGAAAGCGTGTGGCTTGCGATCCCGACGATAGCGGCGAACATCAGCTCCCGATCGAGCAGCCCAAGCCTTTCGCGCGGAGCTTGCGGCAGAACTCGGTGGCCCCGGCGATGTCGGCGAAACCGCCCGTCCGTAGCCGCCAGAAGGTCTTGCCGTCCCGCTCCGTCTTGGCCACGCTGAGCTTGCGATCGCCCAGCAAGTCCGGCGCCTTGTGCGACAGACGTTGCCACTCGGCCTGCGTGCCCGCCTCGCTATCGACCGCCGCGACCTGGACGAAAACGGTTCCCGCTGCCGGCGGGGCGCCGGGGCGGGCTTGCGCCGGCGCCGCCGCAACGGCATTGGCGCTCGGAGCGACCACGGCCGGCGTCACCACGGCTGGGGTCACGACCGGGTCGCTCGCCGGCGCCGGGCTCAGCACCGCTCGTTGCGCGCGCAGGGCTTGAGGGTCCGGCCGTTCCGCAGGGGGCGCCAGGTCGCCGGTCAGTTCCGCGCCGTCGCCACGGCCGCCCAACACCTGATCGTTGGCTCCGATCACCGACATTCCGCCCGCGTCGTCCGGCTTGACCCGCAGCGGACGCGAATCGGCCTCGATCACCGGCACGCCGGCGGCGTGGTGGCCGCTGAACGTCCAGACACCCATGCCTCCGAGCAGCAGCAAGCCCAGACCGGACGCCACCATGCAGAGGCGCCGTGTCGACGGGTCCATGCCGGCGCGCCGCGGACGGTAGGAGGGAGTGTAGCGAACCGGCCCCGAAGCGGCCCCCGCCGCGACCCGTGGAATGCTGATGTCGTCGGACATGGATCAGCGCATCTCCTCGACTGGCGCGACCCCCAGAACTGCCAGTCCGGAGCGTATCGTCGTCGCCGTTGCCTCGACCAACGCGAGCCTGGCCCGCGTCTCCGCGGGGCGATCCGCTTGCAGGAATCGCAGCGTCGAATCGTCGCGCCCACGGTTCCACAACATATGAAAGTCGCCCGCTAAATCATAGAGGTAAAACGCAATTCGGTGCGGTTCCTGCGCCAGCGCGGCGCCTTCGACGGTGCGCGGCCAGCTCGCCAGGCGGCGGATCAGCGCGAGCTCGGCGTCGGCGGCCAGGCTCTCCAAACCGGCTTCGGCCAGCGCACGCGGCGCCACATCGTGCCCCACTTCGGCGGCGGCCCGCAGCACGGAGCGGCAGCGCGCGTGGGCATACTGCACGTAGAAGACCGGGTTCTCGCGGGTCTGAGCGACCACCGCGTCGAGGTCGAATTCCATCTGCGCGTCCGATTTGCGCATCAGCATGGTGAAGCGCACAGCGTCGCGGCCGACCCATTCCTGCAGGTCGGCGAGCGTCACGTAGGTGCCCGCGCGCTTGCTCATTCGGACCGGCACTCCGCCGCGGAGCACGTGCACGATCTGGCAGAGCACGATCTCGAGCCGCCGCCCGGTGTTGCCGGCCAATGCCTTAACGGCGGCCTTCATGCGCGAGACGTAGCCGCCATGGTCGGCGCCCCAGACGTCGATCATCAGGTCGGCGCCGCGGTCCATCTTGTCGGCGTGGTTGGCGATGTCGTTGGCGAAATAGGTGTTGGAGCCGTCGGATTTCTGCAGGGGGCGGTCGACGTCGTCACCGAATTGGGTGGCGCGGAACAGGGTCTGCTCGCGCGGCTCCCAATCGTCGGGGGTCTTGCCTTTGGGCGGCTCCAGCACGCCTTGGTAGACCAGGCCATCGGCTTTGAGCCGCTCGACGACGCGGTCGGCGTCCCCGCGTTCGAGCAGGGCGCGCTCGCTGGTGAAGACGTCGAAGCCGACCCCGAGCGCCTGGAGGTCGGCGCGGATGGACTCCATCATGGCCGCGATGGCCGTGTCGCGGACCGTCTCGAACCAGACGGCCGGGTCGGCAATGCCGAGGTCGGGGCCGGCCAGCCGCGGACCGTGCGCCGCGGCCAGGGCCTCGCCCACGGGCACGAGGTAGTCGCCCCGGTATTGCAGGCCGGTCGGCGTCGCAGCGGCGAACGCATCCTCGCCGAGCGTGGTGCCGAGCGCCTGGAGATAGCGCCAGTAGGCGGCCCAGGCGAGCGCGGCGACTTGGGCGCCAGCGTCGTTGATGTAGTATTCCTTGGTGACCCCGAACCCGGCCTTGGCCAGGAGATTGGCGAGCGAATCGCCCACCACGGCGCCGCGGCAATGGCCGATATGCATCGGCCCGGTCGGGTTCGCCGAGACGTATTCGACGTTGACCGCCACGCCCTCGCCGACCCGGCTCGCACCATAGGCCTCGCCGGCCCGCAGCACGTCCCCCACCGTCGCCAGCAGTGCCTCGGTGCGGAGGGTGAGATTGACGAAGCCCGGTCCGGCGGCTTCCGCGTGCGCCACGTCGGCGCCGCCGCTCACCCCGGTGGCGATCGCCTCGGCCAACGTCTTGGGCGATTGGCGGGCAGCCTTGGCGACCACCATGGCGGCGTTGGTCGCCATGTCGCCATGGCCGGCCTCCTTGGCGGGGCTGACCTCGATTCGGGCCAGAACCGCCTCGGAAGCGTCCGGCACGACCCCGCGCACCACGTCGACCACCGCACTGCGCACGCGGGCATAGATGTTCTCGTTCATGCGGACGCTTTAGCCCCGATCGACCGGCAGAGGAACCGAGCGCGGCCGGGCTGCTGGAGCTTGCCGGGCCGGCACCGTATGGAGGTAAGGACGACGGGCCGGGGAGGATCGCGGGTGGCGCAGGCAGGTAGGATACGGATCGGGATCGATATCGGCGGCACCTTCACCGACCTGCAGGTGCTGGACGAGGCGAGCGGCGCGCTGCACAGCCTCAAGACGCCGACCACGCCGGACGACCCTTCCGTCGGGCTCATGACGGGGATCGACGAGGCGGCGGCCCGTTTCGGCTTCGCGCTCGCCGACATCAGGCTGCTGCTGCACGGAACGACGATCGCGACCAACGCGGTGCTTGAGCGCAAGCTGGCGCGCGGCATGCTGCTGACCACGGCCGGGTTCCGCGACGTGCTGGAGATCGGGCGGCATGCGCGGCGGGACATCTATGGGCTGAAGCAGACGCGCGAGGAGCCCCTGATCCCGCGGGATCGGCGGGTCGAGGTGGCCGAGCGCATGCGGGCGGATGGCAGCATCGAGCGGGCACTGGACCCGGCCGGGCTCGAGGAGGCCGTGCGGCAGGTCGGGCCGGAGACGGTGGCGGTGTGCCTGCTGAACGCCAACGCCAATGCGGCGCACGAGCGGGCGGTGCGGGACCGGCTGGCGGCCGCTTTTCCGCGGTTGCCCATCTCGCTCTCGTCGGAGGTGAGCCCGGAGATCCGCGAGTTCGAGCGCACGTCGACGACGGTGCTGAACGCGCTGCTGGTGCCGGTCGTGCGGTCGTATCTCGACCGGCTGCAACGGCGGCTGGGCGGGCGCGGCGTGGGCGCGCGGCTTTTGCTCGTGCAGTCCAATGGCGGGGTGTGCAGTGCGGCGGTGGCAGCCGAGCAGCCGGTGCGGCTGTTGCTGTCGGGGCCGAGCGGCGGGGCGCTGGCGGCGCAGTTGGCGTCGGCGCGGCTCAGGCTGCCGAACCTGGTCGGCGTGGACATGGGCGGGACGAGCTTCGACGTATGCGTGGTGCGCGGGGGCCTGGTCACGGCGATGACGCAGGGAGAGATCGACGGGCTGCCCGTACGGCTGCCGATGGTCGAGATCCGCACGATCGGGGCGGGCGGCGGGTCGATCGCGTCCGTGCTGCCGGGCGAGCGGCTGGTGGTGGGGCCGCAGAGCGCCGGCGCCCGGCCGGGGCCGGTCTGCTACGGTCATGGCGGGACCTTGCCGACGGTGACCGACGCCAACCTGGTGCTCGGGCGGTTGGACGAAACGTTCTTCCTGGGTGGCCGGATGGCGCTGGACAGTGCCGGCGCGCGGACGGCGGTGGGCGCCGAGGTGGGCGGCAAGCTCGGGCTCGAGGTGGAGGCGGCAGCGGCGGGCATGCTGCGGTTGACCAATGCCAGCTTGGCGTCGGCGATCCGGCTGAGCCTGTTCGAGAAGGGGTTGGACCCGCGGGAGTTCAGCCTGCTGTCCTTCGGGGGCGCCGGCGGGCTGCATGCGATCGAGGTGGCCGAGGAACTCGGGATCGCCCGCGTCGTGTTCCCGCCCGACGCCAGCACGTTCTCGGCGAGCGGAATCCTGCAGTCGGACATCGTGCATGACATGGCGGCGAGCCGGATCATGGAGGCTGAACCGGCGGCGGTGGCCGAGCTAGCGCGTCTGGCAGCCGGGCTGCGGGCACAGGGATCGGCGCTGTTGGAGGGTGACGGGGTGCCGGCGGAGCGGCGGGAGCTACGCCTGGCGGCCGACATGCGCTACCGCGGGCAGGCATTCGAGCTGGTGGTGCCGTGGGGCGACGTGACGCCCGACGCGGAGAACCTGGCGCAGCTGATCGCGGATTTCCACGCGATGCATCAACAACGCTTCACCTACGCCAACCCGGCCGATCCGGTCGAGATCGTCACGCTGCGGCTCACCGCGACAGGGCGCCTGCCCGCGGTGTCCGTTTTCCGACCCGCGCCGGAGCCCGGCGAAGGGATCGAGCGGCGGCGGCGCGTGTTCATCGGGGGCCGTTGGCGAGAGGTGGCGGTGCATCGCCGCGAGGCGCTGGCTGGCCCGGTCACCGGCCCGGCGCTGATCGAGGAGGCCTACACGACGGCGTTCATCGGGGAGGGCTGGCGCTGCGCCCCGGGACCGGGCGGCGACCTCGTCGCCGAGCGCGTGCAGGCCACCGAGGAGCGGAGCCCGGCGGCGCTGGGACCCATAGAGCTCGAGGTGATGCGCAACGCGCTGACGGCGGCCGCGGCGGAGATGGACGCGACGATCTGGCGGACCAGCCGGTCCACGATCGTGCGGGAGCTGCTCGACTACTCGACGGCGGTGTTCACGGCGGACGGTGACATCGTGGCGCAATCGGCGCGCATTCCGCAGCACCTGAACTCGATGGGCGCCGGGCTGCGGACGATCGTGTCGGACTACATTCCGGCAGCCGAGTGGGCCGAGGGCGACGTGATCATCACCAACGATCCCTACTGCGGCGGCCAGCACATTCCAGATATCCTGGCGTTCCGGGCGGTGTTCCATGCGGGAACGCGGATCGGGATCGTGGGCACGCTCTGCCACCACCTGGACATGGGCGGCATCGCTGCCGGGAGCTACGGCGCGACGGCGACGGAGGTGTTCCAGGAGGGGTTACGGATCCCGCCGATGAAGCTGGTGCGCGCGGGGGTGATGAACGCGGAAGTGCTGGCGATGATGCGGCAGAACGTGCGGCGGCCGGACATGCTCTGGGGCGATCTGCAGGCGCAGCTAGCCTCGCTGGCGGTGGGCGAGGCCAGCCTGCGCAAGCTGGCGGACCGGTATGGCGGAGCGGCGCTGATGACGGCCTGCGGGCGGATGCTCGACAGTTCCGAGGCGGCGATGCGCGCGATGATCGGGCGGATGCCGGACGGACACTACGGGTTCGAAGATTTCATCGACGATGACGGGCTGAGCGATGCGCCGATCCGCATCCATGCGGCCGTCGAGATCCGCGGCGACACGATGGACGTGGACCTGACCGGTTCCGGAGCGCAGGCGCTGGGGCCGATCAACGCGACGCTCGCCTCGGCCGGGTCGGCCGTGTCCTACGCGGTGATGGCGTGCGCCGACGAACCGATCCCGGCCAATGCCGGCTGCTACCGGCCGGTGATCATCAGGGCGACGGAGGGGTCGATCGTGCACGCGCGGCACCCGGCGCCGGTGGCTAACCGGATCGCCGCGACGCACCGGCTGGCCACGACCCTGCTCGGCGCGCTGCACCGCGCGGTGCCGGACCGCGTGCCGGCTGCCTATTACGGGGTGAGCTATGTCTGCTCGTTCCAGACGATCGGCGCGGACGGGGGCCGGGGCGTGCTGGTCGAGATCGAAGTCGGCGGCAGCGGCGGGCACCCGGCGCAGGATGGGCTGAGCGGCTACTCGAGCGGGATGCACAACAATGCCAACATCCCGGTGGAGATGATCGAGAGCGAGCTGCCGCTGACGATCGTGTCGTATGGGTTGCTGCCGGGCACGGCGGGCGACGGCCAGTTCCGTGGCGGGCTGGGGCTGCAGCGCGCATGGCGGGTCGATTGTGCGGAGGCCGTTTTCACGGCCAACCTGGACCGGTTCAAATTCGCGCCCTACGGGTTGGCAGGCGGCAGCCCGGGCGCGGTGGGGCGGCTGTCGCTCGTGCGCGACGGCAAGGTGGAAGCGTTGGGCTCGAAGGTGGGGAACCTGCGACTACGGCGCGGCGACGTGATCCGGCTGGAGACGTCGGGCGGCGGCGGCTTCGGCCCGCCTGAGGCGCGCGCGCCCGAAGCCCGCAGCCTCGACCGGGTGCGCGGCTACACCGTCTGAGCCGCGAGCCCGCTTTACGGCCATTAACGATCGCCTAACCCCGACGGCGCCCGGTTGGAACGACGGCCTGCCGATCGTCACGGCGTGGGCCCCGGTGGGCCCTTCGGCGGACGCGCTGCCGGCCGAGGCGATCCGGATCCGGCGCGACTGGGACACGCTTGCCTGGCCGCACGCGACGCGGGGCTTCTTCGGCATCCGCAAGGTGATCCCGGAAGTCGTGCGGTCCGCCAGTTAGTCGGGCGATCGCACGACCCCAACCACCGACTCTCCGACATTAGATCGTTGCAATACGGGGTCTAACATACAATGGTGGAGGGCGCTGTGTCCTTTACCGATGGTAACAACAGGGAGGCAAAACCCGGATGCCGACGTCAGCGTCTCGCAGTTCGATCGCGTTAGGAATCGCATTTGCCGTGATCGCGTTGGTTGCCGCGATGGGCCAGGCGGTCGCGGCGGATGCGCGTGGGTGCAGCGACCCCGTTGGACTCAAGCGGTTCGAGGGATCCTCCATCGTGTTGTGCGAGCGGCGCAATTTTGCCGAGTACACGCTGCCGACGGGGAGGGCGAACCGATACGACTTCCACGACAAACGGGCCACTTTCGCGTCCTCGTTGGAGTTGGAGGGCCGGCTGGTCCAGAACGTCTATGCCGTTCCGATGGGCCCGTCGTCTGCAGAGGTGTTTCGCAACTATAAGGCAGACCTGGAGGCGAAGGGATTTCACCTGTTGTTTGAGGCCAAACAGGCTGAGACAGGACCGGCGCTCCAGAACTACTTCGAGAACATGGGGCCGGGAACCCAGATTTGGGGCTACAGCCCGAACGAGGCGCGCTTCGCTGCTGCGGTGAAGGAGGAGGGGGGCGCCAAGACCTACGTCGCCCTCTACGTCGTGGAATTCGAGAACGGCTTCGAACCCAAGTTCAGGCCTCAAAAGGGCCAGGTGATGGTGCGGCTCGACACGCTCCAGACCGGCCAGCTCTCGGACCGGATGGTGGTGGTGTCAGCAGCCGAAATCAATCATGGCCTTGCCGCTGAAGGTCGGATCGCGCTGTACGGGATCCTGTTCGACTTCAACCAGGCGACCATCAAGCCGGAGTCACGCCCGACCCTCGATGAGATCGGCAAGTTTCTGAGGGAGAACACTGGGCAGAAGGTCTACGTGATCGGGCACACCGACAATGTCGGCGGATTCGATTTCAACATGCAGCTCTCCAAGGCGCGCGCAGCAGCGGTGGTGGCCGATCTCACGCGGACATACGGGATCTCTGCAGACCGGACGACGGCAAGCGGAGTCGGGCTCCAAGCCCCGGTCGCTCCAAACACGACCGAGGAGGGCCGGGCGAAGAACCGCAGGGTGGAGTTGATCCCGCGATAAGCGCCGTCCGCCTCGTCCTAGTCAGGCCTGCGATCTAGCTACTTACTAGTCTCTCACCCTCACCGCCGGTCAGGCGAGGGTGACAATGACGGGAACGTGGTCGCTGGGTTGGGGCTGGTCGCGTTCGTCGCGGTCGGGGACGACGGAGACGAGGCGCTCGGCAACGCTGGGCGAGAGGAGCGCGTGGTCGATGCGCAAACCGAGGTCGCGGCGCCAAGCGCCGGCCTGGTAATCCCAGAAGGTGTACGCCTTGCCGCGGGGCTGTACGGCGCGGAGGGCGTCGGTGAAGCCCTGCCACAGAATGCTGCGAAAGGCGGCGCGGGTTTCGGGGCGGAGCAGGGCGTCGCCCGCGGGGAGCGTGCCGGGGGCGAAATCCTCGTCGGTGGGACAGACGTTGTAGTCGCCGGCGAAGGCGCAGGGCTCTTCGGCCTCGAGCAGCGCCTGGGCGCGGTCGGACAGGGCCTGCATCCAGCGAAGCTTGTAGGCGTAGCCCTCGGGGCCGCCGGAGTTGCCGTTGGGGAGGTAGAGGTTGCCGACGGTCAAGCCGTCGAGCCGGGCTTCGAGGTAGCGGGCTTGCGGGTCCGCTTCCATGCCGGGCAGGCCGCGGGAGGTAATCTCGATCGGCTGCTTAGAGAGGATGGCGACGCCGTTATAGGATTTCTGACCGAGGATTTCGGCGCGGTAGCCGAGTTCGGCGAAGGCGTCGGCCGGGAAGCTCGCGTCTTCGCACTTGATCTCCTGCAGGAGCAGGAGGTCGGGTTGGTTGCGGCCGAGCCAGGCGGAGACGTGCCGCTCGCGCTGGCGGATCGAGTTGACGTTCCAGGTCGCGAACTTCACGCGAAAACTCAGTCGATCGAGAAGCTCGTGCCGCAGCCGCAGGAGGAGGTCGCGTTGGGGTTCTGGATCTTGAAGTAGGCGCCCATGAGCTCGTCGGCGTAGTCGAGCTGGGAGCCGGCGAGGAGGTCCATGCTGACGGGGTCGACGAGGACGCGGGCCGGGCCGGCTTGGATGACGAGGTCGTCGTCCTGTGGGGCGCCGTCGAGTTCGAACTTGTATTGAAAGCCGCTGCAGCCGCCCGCCAGCACGGAGACGCGGAGTGCCGCGTCTGCCTGGGAACGGGCGATTTCGGCCACGCGGGCGGCGGCCCGGTCGGTCACCGAGAAAGGCGCGGCTTGGGGACTGGTCTCGCTCATGTCTCTTACATAGCGTTTCGAGCGCGCTTATTGAAGGTGCGATGCCTGATGTCGCTCCCTACGCCGTCCGGGCCGAGACGTCCCGCGGCCGGCTCCATCTCGAGCCGGAAGCGGAGGGGCGCAGCCCGTGGCAGCGGGACCGGGATCGGGTGATCCACAGTTCGGGTTTCCGGGCGCTGCAATACAAGACGCAGGTGTTCGTCAACCACGAGGGCGACTACTACCGGACCCGACTGACGCACAGTATCGAAGTGGCGCAGATCGCGCGCTCGGTGGCGCGGGAGTTGCGGCTGGACGAGGACCTCACCGAGGCCTTGGCGCTCGCGCACGATCTGGGGCACACGCCGTTCGGCCATGCCGGCGAGGACGCGTTGGACGCGCTGATGCAGCCCTTCGGCGGGTTCGATCACAACGGGCAAAGCCTGAAGATCGTGACCAAGCTCGAGAGCCGGTATGCCGCGTTCGACGGGTTGAACCTGACCTGGGAGACGTTGGAGGGGCTTGCCAAGCATAACGGGCCGCTGGCGAACCCGTCGGGCTACATCGCGCACTACGACGCGCTGCACCGGCTCGAGCTGCACACGTGGCCCTCGGCCGAGGCGCAGGTGGCGGCCATCGCGGACGACGTGGCGTATCACAGCCACGATCTGGACGACGGGTTGCGGGCCGGGCTGTTCGCGACGGCGGACATCGAGCATCTGCCGGTGGTGGGACCAGCGCTGCGGGAAGCGGCACGGGCGAGCCTCGACCTGGTGCCGGACCGATTGCGGCACGAGACGATCCGACGGGTCATCAACGAATTAGCGCGGGACCTGATCGAGGAGAGCCGGCGGCGGATCGGGGCGCTCGACCCGGCGGACGCCGACGCGATTCGGCACGGGGCCGGACCGGTGATCGGGTTCAGCCCGGCGATGCATGACGCGAACCGGGCGATCAAGGAGTTCCTGAGCGCGCGGATGTATCGGCACTGGCGGGTGAACCGGATGACAGCGAAGGCGCGCCGGGTCACGGAGGAGTTGTTCGGGCTACTGCACGGCGACCCGTCGCTGCTGCCGGACGGGTGGCGGACTAAGGCGGGTCCGGCGTCGGACGGACGGGCGGCAGGGGTGGTGGCGGATTACATCGCGGGCATGACGGACCGGTTCGCGCTCGACGAGCATCTGCGGCTCACCGATCCGTTTCGGACGGGCTGACGGCTAGCCTTTGCCGATCAGGATGCCGGCGGCCAGGACGAGAGCGCCGCCGAGCATGACTTTGGCCGCTGCGGCGAGGGGCGGCGTCTGCATGTAGCGGTATTGAATGAAGGCGATGATCAGCAGTTCTATGACGACGACGATTCCGGCCAGGATCGTGGCGGTCCAGAAGTCGGAGATAAGGTAAGGCAGGGTGTGGCCGATGCCGCCGGCAACGGTCATGAGGCCGCAGACGAAGCCGCGGAGCAGCGGGGTGCCGCGGCCGGAGAGTTTGCCGTCGTCGGCCAGGGCCTCGGCAAAGCCCATGGAGATGCCGGCGCCGACCGAGGCGGCAATACCGACGAGGAAGGCGTCGTGGCTGTCGTGGGTGGCGAAGGCAGCCGCGAAGACGGGGGCGAGGGTGGAGACGGAGCCGTCCATCAAGCCGACCAGGCCGGGCTGGATGACCTGGAGGATGAACCGCTTGCGGGCGCTCTCGTCTTCCTGCGAGGCGGTCTCGCCGGGGAGGCGCTTGGCGGCGATGCTGTCGGCGGCGCGTTGGTGCTCCAACTCGGCAGTGGCGAGGTCGCCGAGGAGCTTGCGGACGTTGGCATCCGTGCTGCGGCTGGCGGCTTCGGCGTAGAAGCGGCTGGCGTCGACCTCCATCTGGCGCGCGTGGCGGCGCATGGCGGCGATGCCCTGCTGGCGGACTTGCCAGACGGATTTGCGCTCGACGGCGCCGCGCACGTCTTGGCGGCGGACGAGGGGGATGTGGTTGCCGAAGCGCTCGACGTAGCTGTCGATCAGCATGCGGCGGTGCTCGCTCTCCTCTTCGGCCATGTCGTCGAAGACGCGGGCGCTGTCGGGGTAGTCTTCCCGCAGGCTCTCGGCGAAATCGGCGTAGATGCGGCCATCTTCTTCCTCGCTGCTGATGGCGAGGGCGAGGATCTCACGTTCGGAGAGGCTGTTGAAAGGGCGCATGCCATCGCATGTAGGGGACCTGCGCCGGCGGTCAACTCATTTGTGATGGAGATTGTTATGCGATTGCAAGGCGTTATCAGTTCGAGCCGCCCCTCACAGCGTGGCGACCAGGAACAGGCGGGGGAACGGCAGCAGCGCGGTCCCGTCCGGTAGGGTCGGATAGGCGTCGGCGATGCCGGCCCGGTATCGCCCGAGGAAGGCGGCCTGGCCCGGCTCGTCGAGCTGTTGGAGGTAGGGGCGGAGGCCGCTGCCTTTGAACCAGTCGACGATCGCGTCGGAGCCGGCGAGCACGTGGTAGTAGGTGGTGCGCCAGAGGTCGACCCGGCTGCAGACCGCTTTGAGGATGCGGTAATAGGCTTGGGGCGTCTCCATGCTGCCCCGCTGGCCGCCGCTTCGCGCG
>Ga0326763_1000342_pt1 | contig 17143 bp, 20 predicted proteins | sample NORPS_P_FD_207671 | JGI IMG/M metagenome (GOLD analysis project Ga0326763, IMG submission 207671) | Hot spring water microbial communities from Norris Geyser Basin, Yellowstone National Park, WY, United States - NOR.PS_P | ecosystem: Environmental > Aquatic > Thermal springs > Unclassified...
AGTCTGAAGGTGTCGCCGGAGATCTCGTCGATCAGCAGGAGGCGGCTCCCCACCCGCCCGAACTCGAACTTGACGTCTATAAAGTCGCAGTTGACCGCGGCGTAGAGCGTCTTGAGGGCCTCGGCGGCCTTGGCGGCGGCCTCCGTCATCTGGCTGAGCTCTTCCTCCGCGGCGACTCCGCCCTCTACTGCGTCTTGGGGGAGGATTAGGGGGTCGTGCAACTTGTCGTCCTTAAGGTGGAACTCCACGATGGGTCTCTTGAACGGCTGAAGGGGCTTTACGTGGGGCATCCTCTTGAGGTAGCTTCCGTAGGCCTTAAACCTCACGATGACCTCTAGGGGGATGGCCTCGGCGCGGAGGACCTCCAACGCGTTGGGCCCGGCGCGGGCCAGGTAGTGGTTCTCCACGCCGACGGCCCTCAGATACTGGAACAACAAGGCGCTGAGCTCCGCCGCCAGCTCTCCCTTCGCCGGCGCTTGGTCTCGCCGGGTCCCGTCGAAGGCCGTGACCTCGTCCTTAAACACGAGGACCAGCCTGTCTCCCCTCGCGTAGACGCGCTTTGCCTTGCCCTCGTATATAAGTTCCATAGGAGACGCCACCTCCACTCTTATAAGCTTTGTGCTGTTTTAAACAAACGATTTAACGACATGGCAAATGCTCCGTCTCTCGTCTTGTATTTTTTCAATAGGCTTTTAAATTGAGAATTTCGCATGGGTATGGACAAGGTCTTGGTGGTTGGGGACGGGGCTAGGGAGCACGCCATTGCGTGGGCCTTGGAGAAATCCGGCGTCGTCATAGGCGCCGTAGCGGGTTATTTAAACCCAGGCTTGGCGGAGGTCGCCAGGCGGACGGGTGGGCGGGTCTTCAAGGGGCCGCCTACGGACCCGGCGACTGTCGTTAAGTCTGCAGAGGAGTTTTCGCCCGACCTAGTGGTGGTTGGGCCGGAGGAGCCGCTTTTCGCCGGGGTGGCCGACGCCCTGCGGGAGAGGGGGTTTAGGGTGGTGGGGGCGTCGAGGAGGTTGGCTGTGGTGGAGATGCGGAAGGACTTCGCCAGGTCTCTGCAGTGGAAGTACGGAGTCCCGGGGAGGCTTATCTACGGCATGTTTAAGAACGTGGAGGAGGCGTACGGCTTCAGCAAGGTCCTCGGCGCTGTGGCCATAAAGCCGATTAGACAGGCGGGGGGGAAAGGCGTTAGGGTGGTCTACGGCGACGCTCAGTATCTGGAGCTCGACGAGATGTACAGGAGAGGAGCCGAGGACGTGTTGAGGCAGTTGTCCCACTACGACGATGTCGAGACAGCCGTCCTCGTGGAGGAGGCCGTGCGGGGCGTCGAGTTCACCCTCCAGGCGCTCACCGACGGGCACACCCTCTTCTTCTTCCCCCCTGTGCAGGACAACCCCCACGCCTTCGAGTACGGCCTCGGGCCGGAGTGCGGAGGCATGGGCACAGTCTCGCCGCTGCCGTTCCTCGAGGAGAAGGAGGTGGAGGAGGCGAAGAAGGCGGTGGAGGCCACTGTAAAGGCGTTGCAGACGGAGGTGGGGGAACGCTACGTCGGCGTCATAAGCGGCCAGATGATGCTCACGGCGAGAGGCCCCGTGGTGATTGAGTACTACAGCAGACTCGGCGATCCGGAGGCCCTCAACGCTCTGTTCCTCTACGAGGGGGACGTCTACGAGCTCTTCAGCCTCACAGCAGATGGGAAGCTCCACAAAGCCAAGCCCGCGTTTAAAGAAGGCTATGCCGTCGTTAAGGCAGTGGCGCCCCTCGGCTACCCCCACAGAAGGGACTTGGCAAAGGGGCGCGCCGTTTCTGTAGACTGGGACGTGATTAAGAAGGAGGGATGTCAGGTCTTCTTCTCAGCGGTGGAGGAGCGAGGCGGCGTCTACGTCACCCTGGGGTCTAGGGCGCTTGAGGTTCTCGCCTACGGCGCCACCCCTGAGGAGGCGTACGCCCGGTCTGAGCGGTGTATGGCGGCTGTGAGAGGCGATGGGCTGTTCTACAGGAGGGACATAGGGTCGCCGGAGTACATGGCCGCCATGAGGGAGAAGGCGGAGAAGGCAAGGCTGGTGTACAGGTGGAGGAAAGCACGTGGCCTAGACGGGAGGGTGCTCCTCTGGGAGCCCGGCGTGGGGCTTAGGGAGTATAGGCTATGAAGTTCTCGGTTTACCTAAACATAGCGTATAAGCCCGGGGTTAGAGACCCCGAGGGCGACACCATAAAGAGGGAGCTCTTCAGCCGGGCTGGCCTCGACGTAGATGTGAGGGCTGGCAAATGTCTGGTCTTGACGCTGGAGGCCTCCAGCGAGGATGAGGCTAGGGAGAAGGCCGTGAGGCTCGCGTGGGATCTGAGGCTGGGGAACCCCAACGTACACGTGGTCGAGGTGGTTAGGATATGTTCAGAGTCGCGGTGTTGAAGTTCCCCGGGACCAACGGCGACTACGACGTGTTGAGGGCGTTGGAGCTGGCGGGGCTGAGGGGGGAGCTTGTATGGCATAAGGACTACAAGAGCGGCTTGTACGACGCCGTGGTTTTGGCAGGCGGCTTCAGCTACGGCGACTATCTAAGGGCCGGCGTCATCGCCGCGCAGACCGACGCTGTGAGGTGGGTCCGTGAAGACGCGGAGAGGGGAGTGCCTGTGTTGGGCATATGCAACGGCTTCCAGATATTGACGGAGGCTGGCATGCTCCCCGGCGCCCTGGCTCCGAACGAGCCGCCGGGCTTCATCTCCAAGTGGATAAGAGTGAGAATCAACGACGTGAAGACCCCATTTACGCACCTCTACGAGCCGGGGGAGGTGGTCTATATGCCGGTGGCCCACGCGGAGGGCCGCTACGTGCCGTCGGGCTCCTATTCTGCCGTGGCTAAATACGTGGAGAACCCCAACGGCTCCTTCGACGACGTGGCGGGAGTCGCCAGAGGCAACGTCGTGGGCCTTATGCCGCATCCCGAGCGGGCGGTGGACAGAGATGTGTCGAGAGGAGGGACGGGCGGGCTTAAGCTGTGGCTCAGCTTAAAAGAGTGGCTTAAGAGGTGACATGTCGGCGGGGCTCCTCGGCATCTACAGCTTCGGCGGCGCCGCCGAGCTGTGGCCATTGGTCTTCTACGGGCTAAAGGCCATGGCGAACCGGGGCGACTCCGCCGAGGCCTACGTCTACGACGGAGGCAACTTGAGGAGGGTAGAGGTGGACCTGGCGCGTGAGGCGGAGAAGTCGCTGAGAGGCGTAGCCGCTGTGGGTTGCGTCTCGCCGGACGGCGACTGCTGTGCGGAGTTTCCGGGGGGCGTCAGATGTGGCTTCGGCGACACCTACGTGGAGCTGGGCAGAGACGGCGTGTTGAGGGCGAAGAGGAGCGCGCAGCTTTGGCACCTCGCGGTGGGGGTCCACGGCTTCGACTTCGCCATAGTGGCGACGGAGAGCGCCGCCGTGGAGATACTCGGCGGCGAGGTGCGGAGGAGCCTCGCGCCTGGCGAGGAGGTGGAGATAACTGAGCTCTCTGTGAAGGCCAGGGGAGTGGGGCCGCGGGGGCCGCTCTGCGCCCTTGAGTTTATATACACGGCGAGGCCCGACAGTAGCATAGACGGCGTGGAGGTGGCTGCCGCGAGGGCGAAGGTCGCTGAGAGGCTCGCCGCCAAGATCGGAGTCGTCCCTGACGTGGTGGTGGGGGTGCCGGAGACCGGTAGCTACTACGCGGCCCATATAGCCGCGGTGTTGGGGAAGCCGTACATACCCGCCTTCGTGGCCACGGCTAGGGGCAGAAGCGCGCTTCTAGACGAGCTACGGGAGAGGATGGCCGTGATTCAGCTGAAGGCCAACGTGATAGAGTCGGCGGTGAGGGGGAAAAAGGTGCTCCTCGTGGACGACAGCATCATCAGCGGCACGACCCTTAGGCTGATCGCCAAACTCCTCAGAGAGAAGGGAGGCGCTCTTGAGGTCCACGCCGCCGTTGTCGCGCCGCCGCTGAGGAGGCAGTGCCCATACGGCGTCAAGATGCCGCCGGCCAGCCACATGATATTCAACGCCGTGCCGCCCGACGACGTAAAACATGTCCTCGAGCTAGACGGGCTTACGTTCCTCAGCTGGGAGGAGCTGGAGGAGGTGTTTAAAGAGCTGGGGCTCCCCGTCTGCACCCTCTGCATGAGGGCATGAAGTACCGCGACGTGGGGGTCGACATAGATAAACACTGGGCCGTGCATAGAGAGGTGGCGCGGTGGTTGGGGGGCGCCCGGGGCCTCTACACCGGGTGGGTGGAGGTGGGCGGCGTGGAGACGGCACTTCACGTAGACGGCGTCGGCACCAAGGCCATACTCGCCCTGGAGCTGGACAGACTGGAGACGGCGGGGCGCGACTGCGTCACGGTCAACGTCAACGACGTAGTGTGCGACGGCTTTAGGCCCATCGCCGTGGTGGATTACGTCGCCGTAGAGCCGGCGCATCTAGAGAAGGTGCCCAGATTGGTGGAGGGCGTGGCGTCGAAGGCGGAGGAGGTGGGCGCCGTGCTTCTTGGCGGCGAGACTGCGGTGCTCCCCGGCGTGGTGTTTGGCATAGATGTGGTCTGCACCGTGCTGGCTATCCGCGTCGTCAAGACGCGCCCCCCGCAGCCGGGCGACGTGTTGATAGGGCTACCCTCCACGGGCCCCCACGCCAACGGCTACAGTCTGCTCCGCCGACTCTTCAAGCCGGGGGAGGAGATCTGCGGAGCCCGCGCCGCCGACCTGCTCCTCGCCGAGGTAGCCGACTACAGCGCCGTCCTCGAGGCCATGAAAAACGGCGCGGTGGCAGGCGCAGTCCACATAACAGGCGGCGCCTACAAGAAGCTGAAAAAGGCGCTCGGCGACAGAGGCGCAGAGCTAAACTTCGATGTGCCTTGCATATTCAAAGAAGTGGTTAAACGCGGCGTAGACGCCGCAGAGGCGTACCGAGTCTTCAACATGGGAATAGGCATGGTTGTATACGCGGACAAAAGCGACGTGGAGCATGCACTGGCCCTCTTAGAGCCCCTCAACCCCAAGATAATCGGCCAAGTGAAGGAGACAGGTCCGGTGGTAGTAAACGGGATAGAAATCCAGTAAGAAGCCTCACAAATCGTTTTCAGCTTAGATATTATGGGGGTAGTGGTGTTTAAGGATTGTTGGGATGGTTTCGCGTAGGTACTTTATGAATCCCGGTTGCTCCGCCAGTGGGGGGAGGAGTTTTGCTTTGCATCTGCCGTATCTCTCCTGGATCTTCTTGTAAATGTAGCCGCGGGTGAGCACGACAGGCGCCGCGACGTCTACGCAAGGCGCCGCGTCCACGTTGGGCTCGCCGTAGAGGAAGGCTACTGGTATTCCTGTGGCTTTTACCTCGCCGGTGGCGTCGGGGCCGTGGAAGATGTACAGCCGGGCGCCGAGGCTCCGCAGATAGTCAACGAAGCCGGGCCACTTGAGCAAGGGGGGCGACTTGACCGTGGCCGCCGCTAAAGCCTTGCGGTAGTCCTCGCCGTCTGCAATGAACATGGGTATGGCCAGCCCCTCGCCAGCGAATCTGGGCTCCGTCTCCATAAAGGCGTAGCCCGCGCCGACGGCTTCGGCTAGGGCCTTGGCCTGCTCGTTGTGCTGGTGGTCGCGGGAGCCGTGAAAGAGGAGGATCACGGCCGGTAGATGCATGACGGGTCCTCCGCCAGCGGGTCTTTGAAGTAGGCGTAGGCCCTGGCGCGGGAGCCGCCGCACACATCTTTGTATTTGCAGACGCCGCATCTGCCGCCTAACTCCCCCCTCCGCATCTTCTGCAGAAGTGGGTGTTCCCGGTATATCTGGACGAGGCTTTGTCTCCTCACGTTGCCGAGGGGGTAGGGGAGGAAGCCGCTTGGATGCACAGTGCCGTCGTACGCCACGAAGATTATGCCGAAGCCGTCTCTCGTCGGCACGATGGTTGGATCTATGCCCCTAGTCGGCGGTCCCAACAGCTTGTGGAGCCTCTCAGTCAAGTGGCGGTAGAGGGGGTGGTCGTAGGTCTTGCCTTCGAGGCGTTCCAGCTTTGCCCTTCTGTAGAAGGGGGCCTCCACGGTGCGGATCTGCACGCCGTAGGTGCTTACGTCCACTAGGAATTGTACGGTTGCTTCGTACTGCTCCGGCGTTATGTCTAGCTCCTCTTTGGCCCTGCCCGTCACGATTAGGAAGAATACTTCCCACACCTTTACCCCTAGGTCTTTCAACAGCTTCACGACCTCGGGAAGCTCCGGGAGCGACTTACGCCAGACCACTGTGTTTACCTGGACGGGGATGCCGAGCTCCACCGCTGTCTTTATGGCCTTCACAGTATCGTGGAAGCTACCGGGGATGCCTCTGAGCTCGTCGTGCGTCTCGGGCCGCGCCCCGTCTAGGCTGATGGAGATGGACTTGACGCCGTGCGCCCTTACCTCCTTAAGCGTCTCTTCGTTTAGGTTGGGGGAGACCGCGGGCGCCAGCGAGACTGGGACCCCTGTGGCGTTGGCGTAGTCCACGAGCTCCCAGAGGTCTCTCCGCATGAGGGGGTCTCCGCCGGTTATTATGAGCAACGGCTTGGGGTCGCCGAACTCCGCTACCTGGTTTATTAGGCGCTTCCCCTCGGCGGTGGTGAGCTCGCCGGGGAGGGGCTTCAAGATGGCGTCTGCCCGGCAGTGTTTGCAGGCCAAGGGGCAGGCCTTTGTGGATTCCCAAAAGACGAGGAGAGGCGCCGTGTGGAACCTGGCGATGAGCTCCTTTACGTTTTTCACATCTACCTCCCGACTTCTCTTTTTAATTGTTTGAACGCCTCTTCCAACGCGGCTGACGTCTGTTCCACCACCTCGCGGGTGTGGGCGGCCGAGGTGAAGTTTACCTCGTACTGCGACGGCGCCAGGTAGACGCCGTGTTTAAGGGCTATTTCGTGTAGCTTTAGGTAGAGCCTCTCGTCGCTTTCTCTTACGTCTTGCGGCGTCTTTACGTCGCCTTTCTTGAAGTAGAACTGGAACATGGAGGCTATCTGCTTAACCACCACGTCGAAGCCGGCCCGGCCCGCGGCGTCCTCCACGGCCTTGGCCAGCCGTTGGGCCGCCTCGTCCGCCACGCGGTAAGGCTCCCCTGTCTCGAGCTCGGCTAACACGGCGAGGCCCGCCGCCACGGAGACCGGGTGGGCGTTGTAGGTACCTGCGTTGTAGACGGGGCCGCTGGGCGCCACGAGATCCATGACGTCTGCCCTGCCGCCGAAGATGCCTATGGGGAAGCCGCCGCCGACCACCTTGCCCAGGGTTGTGAGGTCCGGCCTTATGCCAAAGTAGCCCTGGGCGCCCGAGAGCCCAACCCTGAACCCCGTTATTACCTCGTCGAAGATGAGGAGCGCGCCCACCCTCTCCGTCTCCTCTCTAAGCGCTTTGATGAACTCCCTATCTGGTATTATCAAGCCGTAGTTGCCTGCAATCGGCTCCGCGATCACGGCGGCTAGGCGGTTGCCGACTTCCCTGGCCGCCTTTACGAAGGCGTCGACATCGTTATACGGCACCACAGCGGTGAGCTTGATGACGTCTTGCGGCACGCCGGCGCTGGTGGGGACGCCCCAGGTGGCGGCGCCCGACCCAGCTTTGACAAGGACGTAGTCGTGGGAGCCGTGGAAGTTGCCGTCGAATTTTATTACGACGTCGCGTTTGGTGTATCCGCGGGCCAGCCTTATGGCGTTCATGGTGGCCTCCGTGCCGCTGTTGACGATGCGCATCTTCTCCACGGAGGGGACGTGGCTTCTTATCTTCTCGGCGTACGCCACCTCCTCCTCCGTCAAAAGGGCGTATATCCACCCCCTCTCCAGTTGCCTCTCCACTGCCTTCTTCACCTTGGGGTGGGCGTGGCCTAGGATTACGGCGCCGAAGGCCAAGCAGTAGTCGACGAGGTTGCCGCGATCTGTGTATAGGTACGGCCCCGAGGCGCCCTTGGCAACCAAGGGAGCAGGTAGGTGCTTGAGCGCCCGCGCCGGCGAGTTAACACCGCCGGGGAAGAGCAACTTCGCTCTTTCGAAGACCATGGAGGCGAGAACTCATATATTTATTACAAATACCTCTTGTGGGCCGCGTCTATATCGTAGGCGCCGGGCCGGGGGATCCCGAGCTGATCACAGTCAAGGGCCTTAGGCTTCTTGGGTCTACCGATGTGGTGTTGCATGACCGGCTTGTGTCTGCTGAGCTTCTGAGGCGGGTTAAGCCGGGCGCGCTTGTGATCGACGTGGGGAAGAGGCCGGGGGGAGTGGGGCCGAGCCAGGAGGAGATCAACGAGTTGCTATTCAGCTACGCCCAGCGGTACGACCTCGTGGTCCGGCTTCACGGCGGCGACCCCCTTGTCTTCGGAAGGGGCTTCGAAGAGTGCGAATTCCTGGTCTCGCGGGGCGTCCCCTGCGAGTTTGTGCCGGGCGTCTCCAGCGGCTTGGCGGCGCCCGCGAAATACTTCATCCCGCCTGTGGTTAGGGGCGTCGCCAGCTCGGTGGCTCTGGCGACGGGGCGGGAGGACCCCAGGAAGGGGGCGCGGCAGGTGGACTTCAGAAGGCTGGCCGGCGCCGTTGACACGATTATTATTTACATGGGCGCTTCCGCGGCGGGCGAGATAGCCAGAGAGCTCATGGAAGGAGGCCTTCCGGGGGATACGCCTGTGGCTGTGGTGAAATCTGCGTACTTCATCGACGAGGAGTTCTTCGCGACGACCCTCGCCAATTTATCTTCAGTGCCTAACCCAAGCATAATTGTGGTGGGCAAAGTGGTGGAGCGGGGGGTGAGGCTATGGGAGGCGGCGCGGAGGTTGTTGTTGTGAGGATTAAGGAGGGGCCCTGCCCCGGCGACGCCCTCTGTGTATCAATAGGCGGGGTCGTGCCGCGGCGAGGAGTGGCGGTGCCCGACGGCGACTACCTGGTGGTGATGAGCCCCGCCGTTGCGCAAGCGGTCAACGTGAGAGAGGTGGCGAAGCGGTTCAAATGTGTCATCTGCGTAGGCCCCTCCACTGCGGCCGCGGTGGGTGGTTGCGTGGTGCCCCGCGAGTATACCAGCTACGGCGTGGCTCGGCTCATCAAAGCGCTGGCGCCGGGGAGGACTATAGTGCTTCGCTCAAGCGCCGGCAATGACGTGTTGAAAAGCCTCATCCCCGACGTGGTTGAGGTCCCAGTATACGACGTTGTAATCGACGAGGCGAAGCTCCGCGAGGCCGTGCAGATTGCCGCAGGCGCCCGCGCCGTGGTCCTCACCAGCTCCGCCGCGGCCGAGGCCGTGGCGAGGCACCTGGACCTCTCAGACAAGCTCGTGGTGGCCATAGGCGCCGTTACGTCGAAAAAACTAGCGGAACTCGCAGTACCGCATATAGTTGCGGAAGAGGCCACGATAGAAAGCTCTGTGAAGACGGCTTGGAGAAATCTGAGAAAAAAGTAGGGTTTACTATATCCCTATTAACTGGCGCACAGCAGATACTAGCTGGTCCAGGATGTTGTTGGTGGAGTTTTTGAAGCCCAGTATCTGATTAACCGCGCCCTGAACCACGCCCGTTACAGTGAGCGCAAACGCGCTTATAAGCGCCACCGCCACCAGCAACAGCAGGACCTCTTCGACGAGTACCGCGCCCCTCACGTAATATATCGCTCAATATAAACTTCTTAAGGGCAGGATCTGGGGGCAGTTTTATAAAGTAGGCGGTGTGTGGGGTTATGCGCGTTCCTATATGGGTCGAGGCCTCCCGCCTCAGGGTTTTAGTTTTTGGCGGCGGCTCCGTTGGGACCCGGAGGGCCAGGTTTTTCCGCTCCGCTGGGGCCGAGGTGAGGGTTGTGGCTAGGGAGGTGTCGCCTGAGCTGGGGGCGCTGGGTGTCGAGATCAAGCGTGTGGATCTGCGCGTGTACGACCCCTCGCCGGACATCCAGTGGGCCGACGTGGTGGTGATAGCCGTCAGCGACGTGGAGCTGGCGGAAAGGCTGTATAAACTCGCCGACGGCATGGGGAAGCTGGTAAACGACGCCACAGACGCCTCCCGCACCCACGTGGTGGTGCCCTACGAGAGGGAGGTCGCAGGTCTGAGGATTGCGGTGACCAGTGAAGGCGCCGCGGGGACGCCGGCGAGGCTCTCCCTAGATGTAATCGAGGAGTGCATCAAGAGGAGTTGGATACCCGCCTTCTATGAGGTATACAGCATGCTTAAGAAGGAGGCCAAGGCTTGGATCCCAGACGCCAAGCAGAGGCTCCGCTTCTACCAGCAACTGGCCGAAGACGGGGTCTTCACGTCTCTCGTCAAGAGCGGAGACTTGGAGGGGGCGCTTGCGAGGGGGCGGGAGCTCCTCGCCGCCCTCTACAAAGAGCTTAATAGACAGACGTAGTGACGACTTGGTGAGGACAAGAACCCGGCCTGAGAGATGAGGAGGGTATCCTGCGCCGAAGCCCATCTCCTCGCCGAAACACATAAGCATACGGCCGCTGGTCGGCGTAGACGAGCTAGAGACGGCATTGGTTACGGCGGCTGACGCCGCCGGCCCCGTCCTCCAGGAGGTCTCCACTGGCGAGGTCCTCCAAAGCGCCTCCGCAGAGGAGACGGCCGATGCTTCAGAGAAGCTGATTCGGATCGTCAAAGAGAAGACGCGGATGTCGGCGGAAATAGAGCTGGAGCATAGAGGGGACGTACACAACGACGTATTGAAATGCTAGACGCCTTCTTGCAAAAGTTTCTTGTGCCCACGCCATCTGGCTGGGAACCGGGGGCTGGGGTCGGCGAGTGGACAACCCCACGGAGAGGCCCCGGCGGTATGATACAGGCTGGTGGTTTTCTGAATGTGATGAGCCGCCGATGGTGTAGATGTGGGGCACACCCTTTGCCGATGTTTACGCCTTGTGGCGTTATTTCCATAGTTCTAATAGGAGCTTCTTAAGCGCCAGGTGTTTGTCGAAGTTTCCAGTCTTTATCCAGCGTCCACACGCCTTATACGGCGAGAGGACGTAGAGGCCGTATCGGCAGACCACCTCCTCCACGGCGGTGTAATACGGCTTGGAGGCGACGAGGATGACCGTGGAGCTCCTCGCCATCCTCTCGACGCCCTCCACAACGCCGACCCGCCGTGCCCACCTCTTTATCTCCTCAGGTGGTAAACCGCTGAGAGTCTCGTCGTAGGGCTCCAGCACCTGGTCCTCGTGGACCAGCCCATATTTCGCGGATATGATATAGAGCGATACAGGCACGCCATGCGCTCTAACCTCGTCTACGGCCTTCGCCACGCGCTGAACCGAGGGGCCCCGGTACAGCAACCTCGCGGGGGCGGCCACGCCGAGCTTCTCGCCCGTACAGTTGGTGACTACGGAAAACACAGCCGCAGATTTTATTAGAGGGTTAAAACAGTTCCCCATGGATGTCGCGACGGCGTTAGTGCTGGGCGTGGTGCAAGGAGTGGCCGAATGGCTCCCCATAAGTAGCAAGACGCAGATAATGCTGGTCTCGCAGATGTTGCTGGGAGCATCCCCACAGTTTGCCTACTCCTTGGGCCTCTTCTTGGAGGCGGCTTCGACCCTGGCGGCGTTGATCTACTTCAGGTGGGTATATCTAAAAATCTTGAGAGGTCTTCTCGGCGACAAGGAGGGGAGGAGATGGCTGACCTACGTCGTGGTGACCACCGCGGTCACGGCGCTGGTCGGGGTACCGCTGTATTACGCGGCGAAGAGGTGGCTCCTCGTCGGCGCGGGGGCCGGGTGGCTCATGGCGGCGCTGGGAGCCGCCGTCATCCTCAACGCAGTTCTGCTCCAGGGGGCGAGGTCTGCCGCAGGTCTCAAGTCCTTCGGCGACATGACGCTGGGCCACATGGCGTTGGTGGGGCTGGCCCAGGCGCTGTCTGTCCTCCCCGGGCTCAGCAGGTCGGGCTTGACCACCACAACCCTCCTCCTGCTCGGCTACAGGCCCGACGAGGCCTTCAAGGCTTCCTTCGTGCTGGTCCCCGCGGCGGGGCTCGGCGCCACTGCCCTGGCATACCTCTCCGAAGGAGCCGCCGTGGCCACATCGGAGGCGCTGGCCGCCTTCGCCATAGGCGTCGTTGCGAGTCTAGTCACAATAAAGGCTCTGCTGGCGTTTGCAAAGAGCAGACACGTGGTCTTGGTCAACTTCGTGGTTGGGGCCCTGGCGGTAGCCGGAGGCCTTCTAAGTGCTTTTGTTGGTTAACGCCGCGACGTATCTCCTCGCCCCATATATAAGCAAGGCCTCCAGCGGGATCTGAAGCCACTTCACAAGAATCTGGCCCCAGATAATCTGAAGCTCAGGCCCAAAGGCCAGCGAGATAAACACCACAGTATCAACCACCTGGGCCACCAAGGAGGAGCTGTAGGCCCTTATCAAGACATGTAGACGAGGCCACTTGGTGACTATGTAGACGTCTACAGTAGAAGACACGAGGTAGGCAGTAAGCGAGGCCACGGCGATCCTCGCCGAGGGGGCTATGACGGAATCCACAACGGCAGCTCTGTCGGCAAACCAGGCCGGGGGTGGAAGGGTGGAGGCGCTCCACGCCGCAAACGCCACAGCGGCTTGAAAGAAGAAGCCCAGCCTCACGGCGCGGAGGGCGAACCGCCTCCCGAAGTATATCGCCATGGCGTCCAGCACAGCCACGTTTGTCATAAATATGACGGTGCCCGCCGGCGCGACGCCGACTCCGTAGTCCACGAGCTTATTCGCGATGAACTGCGCCGCCGTCAAGCTACCGAAGAAGAGGCCCACGAGAACTGCGTCTGCCCTCTCTCTCCACAGCCGCAGAAGCAACAGATAGAAAAGGTAGAGTGCCACCCCGTATCCCCATGCTATAAACAGGGCGAGCATGGCGTCTAGACGAGGCGCATTTAAAAATATAAAGCAGGCATTTGTCGAATTCGTGGACTTCCTAGCCGCCGTCAAGAGGTCCGTGGAGCTACGCCTAGCCACGGAGCCTCCGCCGCCGCCCCGCACGGCGCCGCTGGTCGACTTCGTAAAGGCGCTCGGCGAGTTCGGCATAATCGCCGAGTACAAACGGGCCTCACCCCGCGGCGTCGTGAGGCTCGACCTACCCCCCTGGGCCTACTTCGCAGAGCTACAGAACTCCGCCGCGGCCTACTCAGTGTTGACGGAGCCCTTCTGGTTCCTCGGCGACTACCGCTTCATCCCCATGGCCAAGGCCTTCAAGCCTGTGCTTATGAAAGACTTCGTAATAGACAGAAGACAGGTGGAGATGGCCTACGGCTACGGGGCAGACGCCGTATTGATAATATACAGGCTTGTGGAACGGGAGAAGGCCATGGAGCTGGCGGAACACGCCGAGAGGCTGGGCCTCACCCCCGTCGTCGAGGTGGACAATCTGCAAGACGCCAAGGAGGTGGCCACCTGGGGCGGAAAGGTGGTAATTGGCATAAACGCCAGAGACTTACGGACCCTAGAGGTGAGCCTTCAAAAGGCCTTCGAGATAGCGAAGGCGCTTCGAGGCGACGTGGAGTTCATAGTGGAGAGCGGCATCTCGCGGCCAGAAGAGGCAGAGAAGGCATGCCTCCTCTACGCCAGGGGGATCCTCGTGGGGACAGCCCTCATGAAGAACCCCCAGCTGGCCAAGGAGCTGAGGGCAGCCGCCGAGAGATGCCTCGCGAGGCGGTGATGGACAAGCTGAGAGCCGCCCTAACCTCGCTCCTCGCAGGCCTGGCGGTTACCACGCTCAAGCTGTTGGCCTGGACCCAGAGCTCTTCCGTGGCCATCCTCGCCGACGCCGTGCACTCAGCCGTCGACCTCCTAGCCGTCACCATAACGTACCTCGCCGTAAAGGCAAGTCTGAAGCCGCCGGATGAGGAGCACCCCTACGGCCACCACAAGGCGGAGGCCCTAGGCGGCGTCGGCGGGTCGCTGGCCGTGTTGGCATCAGCCGCCTTCGTAGCCTACGAGGCCGCCATGAAAGTGGTGCATTGGGAGCCCTACACGCCGACTCTAGTGGGGATAGTCGTAATGGCCGTGGCCATATTCATAGACTTCAACAGAGTCTTAGTACTCCGCCGCTTCAAGGGGGTCTCCAGGGCGCTGGAGGCCGACGCCATCCACTTCGCCTCAGACTTCGCCTCCTCCTCAGCGATACTGGCGATGCTAGTAGCCGGCGCGGCGGCGTCTATGTACGCCCCGGAGGCGCTCATGCGGTGGGGCCCCGCGCTGGACGTGGCCCTCGCCACCGCGATTACCGTGTACTTCGTGAGGCTGAGCCTAAACCTCCTTAAATCCTCCGTGTCGGAGCTGCTGGACTACGCACCTCCCGACGTCGTCGAAAAGACGAGGAGGAGGGCCCAGGAGGTATCCGGCGTCCGCACCGTGAAGGCGGTAAAGGTTAGGAAATCCGGGGGCATATACCACGCCGAAGTGACAATAACCGTAGACGAGGACCTCACCATAAGGGAGGCACACGAAATCGCCGACAAGGTGGAGAAATCAGTCAAAGAGGAGCTCGGCGGCGATGTGTCAGTCCACGTAGAGCCATGCGTAACCACTCAGAAACCCCCCGAGTCACACCCCTCAACTACCTCTAAACCCCCCTAGCACACTTGGCAATGCGGCGGCCCGCCCAAACCGACAAGATAGTAACCTATATTATTAAACAGGTAACCTGCTTGGCAAACCTCTCGCGGACCGAGACAGCAGAGGCTAGGGATACAGCCGAGGTAGTGGAGCTATGAGCCGGGAGATCACCATCGAGAGAGCTGTCTCACACAGCGTACCTAAGACATACGAGACCCTAGCAAAACACCCCACATCCAGTTGCTAGCCCCGCGAGGTGAAGAAGACGAGGGAGGAGGTAACCAAGGACAGACCACTAAATCAGAAAATCAGTTGGGAGGGTCGGAGGCCGTTGCAACTTGCCGGGAAGGGGGAAGACGCCGTGGAGATCCCGGCGAAGATCATGGGCAGAGGGAAGGTGGTAGTCCTGGGTAATAACCACGTGGCTATTGAGACTGGGGTGTGACGAGGGGAATAGAGGCGGCTGGACCCCACGCGCTGAAGTGCGTCCATGCGTGCAACTGCAAAGAGGTCTGCCCCATGGACATAGACATCCCCCAGGTCATACAAGAGGTAAAGAAAAGGTACCTGAAAATTGCCTTGTCGAAACCTACGAGGTGGTCTGCGCCTCCTCCTTCAGCTGTTTTTCGATTTCCTCCAAGGCTTTCTGGACCTCCTTTTCTATCTCCTCTATGGGCTTCGGCGGCGGCGTGGTGGCCAGCGCGTAGCCCACCCAGGCCAGTATGCCCAAGACGGCGGCCACCGCCACAAACGCCGTCAGCTGAAGTATCAGGACCTGCCACGGCGAGAAAAACACAAGCCAGCCGTACAGCAAAATCCCAATCACACCCACAGCCATAAGACCAACGCCGATAGCCTTATCCCGATGCATAGGCTATCTAAAAAGCCACTTTATATATTTTGAAGAATCCCAAGACACATAAGGCCTCAGCCGGGGCCGCCTCTAGAGAGGTTTAACGCCAGGCGGCGTCTAGGCGAAGCCGCCGAGTTGCGGACAAGCCATGTGGAGTGTGTAGCAGGCGACGTAATACACGTAGCCGCCCAGCCCTATGGGGGCTGTGAGGCCGAAGTAGCGGAACCAGATGGCCACGACCTCGAACATAGATACGATTATCGCTATGGTTAAGGCAGTCGCCGCAGCAGGCTCCAGGCTGTAGACGCCGAGGACCATCGCCAGTCCGGGGTAGAAGGTGCTGTAAAGCGCCTTCTCGCCCACGATAACGCCGACGCCCTCGTCGTCGCTCCCCTTGGCGATAAATATGAGGCCGACGATGGACTCAGGTATCACGGTGGCCACGGGCACCAGTATCACGGAGAGTGCAAGCTTGTCGAGACCGAGCGCCGTCCCCAGCTCCTTTATGCCGCCCACCATCCACTCGGCGCCGAAGGCCATAGCCACCACCGCCGCCACCGTCTGCAACACGGGATTCCTCAACCACAACGAAGAACCCGCCTTCTTCACCTCCTCCTCGCGAAGCATAAACTTAGCGTATACAAAATAAAGCACAAGCAACAACACGCCATATAGCTGGCCGTAGATACCGTAGCGCTCGGGGTGCAGGAAGAGAATAGGCAGAAGCGGTACGGTGAAGACCAACAGGGGCACAGCCACTATTCGACGTACATGAGGCAACCTATAGCTCCGCCACCCCAATGCCCAAGCCGCCAAGCTGACGGCTATAACCACGGGGTATATCACGGTAGCCGCCATGAAGGGCTGAGCCACGATGGAGCCCCAAGCGATCTCCGCCTGCCCCCGCAAAAGCGCCACAGTAAATATGGCGAGCTCGGGGCTCGACGTAATGATGGGGGCAAATATCGCGGCGACCCCCACAGCCGCCCGCTGAAACCTCCAAGACATGTAGTGCACCAACTGCTCAATCAAAAGACCAGCCAAGATAGTCAAGACAATGCCAGCCACAACCCCCAAAGGCCCAATCGACGGGACGAGAGAAACCTCAGCCATGGGACCCCCAAAAAAGGCATTAATAAAATTAAGGTGACAGCCCGAATTCTAATTCAGAGCGCGTCAAGCAAGCACCTCCCCGCCAGCCCACTGGGGAGCTTCGGCGGAAGTTTAAACCTGTCCGGCAACACTACGGTTGAGACAGATTCGACGTAAGGGGGCTTGCCGCAACATTATGACTAAACCAAACACATGCAGGTCCACAGATACCCACAGACAATAATAGTACCAACCCGCCGCATAAAACCACCCCACGCCACCGGATATCTGCGTCAAACGCCATAGAAGAGAAATGGTGGACCGGCCGGGATTTTTAGGCGGGTTCTCCCCCGAACCCGGGATCTCCCGCGCGCGAGGCGTATGCGCCGCGGGCCTAGAGCCACGCGGCTGGGCATCCTTCCGCTAGACTACCGGCCCTGCTGTTTTGTTCCTTCATCTTTAAAAACTTTATCGGTGTTTGTTGTAGCGACGCATAGTTCATGGGGAGTTATCTCTCCGCCATTAATAATTCAAAACCTTTAACCCAGCAAGCCTCCGCACGGCTTCAAGCCGCTTTGCTGGGCTAACCCGCGGCCATCGTTGGCGACCGCCGTGTTGTGGAGAAAAGAAATAACTCCCCACCTCTTCTCCTCCAGTGACGATACCCAGGGCGCCGATGGGTGCGGACGGTTTCTGGTCGCTGAC
>Ga0326763_1000348_pt1 | contig 17055 bp, 16 predicted proteins | sample NORPS_P_FD_207671 | JGI IMG/M metagenome (GOLD analysis project Ga0326763, IMG submission 207671) | Hot spring water microbial communities from Norris Geyser Basin, Yellowstone National Park, WY, United States - NOR.PS_P | ecosystem: Environmental > Aquatic > Thermal springs > Unclassified...
GGCGCAAGCCGGGCGACCCGGGCACCGCCAAAGCGACGAAGTCGACGCAGCCACAGGCGGTGGCGCGGGCCGGCCAGCGCCTACCGCCCCAACGCCCCCAACAGCCGCAGCCGCAGCGCATTCAATTTGATGAACCCCTCGGCGTCGCGCTGGTCGTAGGCGCCCTGGTCGTCCTCGAACGTCACGATGTCGGGGGAATAGAGATTGCAGCAGACGCCCGCCCGGCGGCCGACGACGCTTGCCGAGCCCTTGTAGAGCTTCATGCGAACCTCGCCGGTCACGTTCTCCTGGCTGAGGTCGATCGCGGCCTGCAGCATCCGGCGCTCGGGGCTGAACCAGAAGCCATTGTAGATGAGCTTGGCGTAGAGCGGCATCAGCTCGTCCTTCAGCCCCATGGCGCCTCCATCGAGCGTCAGCGATTCGATGCCGCGATGCGCCAGATGCAGGATCGTCCCGCCCGGCGTTTCGTACATGCCGCGCGATTTCATGCCGACGAAGCGGTTCTCGACGAGATCGAGGCGCCCGATGCCGTGGCGGCGGCCGTCGTCGTTAAGGCGTTTCAGCAGCGAGGCAGGCGACAGTTCTTCGCCGTCGATCGAGACCGCGTCGCCACGTTCGAAACCGATCACGATATATTCGGGCTGGTCGGGCGCATCCTCGGGATTGACCGTGCGCGAGTAGACGTAGTCGGGAACTTCCGACCACGGATCCTCCAGCACCTTGCCCTCGGACGAGGTGTGGAGGAGGTTTGCGTCGGTGGAAAACGGCGCCTCGCCGCGCTTGTCCTTGGGCACGGGAATCTGGCGCTGCTCGGCCCATTCGATCAGGCGCGTGCGCGACGTCAGGTCCCACTCGCGCCACGGAGCGATCACGCGGATCCCGGGCTCAAGCGCATAATAGCCGAGCTCGAAGCGAACCTGGTCGTTCCCCTTGCCCGTGGCGCCGTGCGCGACCGCGTCGGCCCCGACTTCGCGCGCAATCTCGATCTGGCGCTTGGCGATCAGCGGGCGGGCGATCGAAGTCCCCAAGAGATACTGGCCCTCGTAGAGCGCATTGGCGCGCATCATCGGAAAGACGTAATCGCGGACGAACTCCTCGCGCAGGTCTTCGATGAAGATCTGGCGGACTCCCATCAGCTCGGCTTTCTTGCGGGCGGGCTCGAGTTCCTCGCCCTGCCCCAGGTCGGCGGTAAATGTGACGACCTCGCAGCCATAGATTTCCTGCAGCCACCGCAGGATGACGCTGGTATCCAGCCCGCCCGAATAGGCGAGGACGACTTTATGGACGGGCGCTTGGTTCATGGCCCCGGCGCTTAGGGGCGCGGCTCTCCGCCCTCAAGGGCCGGAGGATCAGCCCTTGGGCGCAAAATCGAGCGCGGCCGAGTTCATGCAGTAGCGCAATCCGCCGTCGGAACGCGGGCCGTCGGGAAACACGTGGCCCAGATGGCCGCCGCAGGTGGCGCAGCGCGCCTCCACGCGGCGCATGCCGTGGCTCACGTCCTCATGCTCGGTGACGACGCCGGGCGCGACGGGACGGGTGAAACTGGGCCAGCCGGTGCCGCTGTCGAATTTCGATCCGGCATCGAACAGCAGCGTGCCGCAGCCCGCGCAGCGATATTCGCCCGGGCGCTTCTCGTCCCAGGTCAGGCCAGTGAAGGCGCGCTCGGTACCGTGCTCGCGCAGCACATGATATTGTTCGGGGCTGAGGCTCGCGCGCCACTCGGCGTCGGTCTTCTCGATCGTCGGCATCGGGGGCATGTGGGGCGTGGGCTGACGGGCGGCAACGGGTGGCGCACGAGCGGCGCGGGGCCTAAGCGGGTAGCCATGCGCGTCAGTCCGCTGCTGTTCGGTGCCGCAGGCATCGCGCTCCTCTGCCTGATGGACGCCAGCATCAAGCAGCTGTCGATCGCGCATCCCGTGCCGCTGGTGCTGTGCGCGAGCTATTGGGTGCGCGTGGTCTTCACGCTGGTGCACTGGCGGGCGCGCGGCGCGAAGCCGATCGACGGGGCGATGTGGCGCTATCATGCCGTGCGCGGGCTGGTCGTGACGATCGCTGCGACGGGCTTTTTCATCGGCGTCGCGCGGCTGCCGCTGGCCGAGGCGGTGACGTTGAGCTTCATCGCGCCGCTGATGGTGCCTGCGATCGCGTGGGCGCTGATCGGAGAACGACCGCGGCGCGAGAGCATGTTGGCGCTGGCGGTCGGCTTCGTGGGCGTGGCCGTTGCCGTGTCGGGCGAGGCGGGCGGCGGCGGCGCGAGCGGAGCGATGCGGCTGGGCGGCATCGCCGGCGTGCTGGCGGGCGCGACGGCGTTCGCGTTCAGCCTGGTGCTGCTGCGCGGGCGCGCGGCCGCCGACGGGGCGGCGCGGGTCAATCTGCTCGGATCGCTCTACCCCGCGCTGTTCCTGACGCCTGTGTCACTTGTCGGTGGCGGCGGGCTGGGCTTGGCCGATGCGCCGTGGTTGCTCGCAGCGGGCGCGCTGGGGGCGGGCGGCATGGCGCTCTACGCAACCGCCTACGGCCGCGCCGAGGCGCAGGCGCTGGCGCCGCTCGAATATACCGCGCTGATCTGGGCGGCGGCGATCGGCTATCTCGGCTTCGGCGAGGTGCCCGGCGTGCGGCTGCTCGCAGGCGCGGCGCTGATCGTCGTTGCAAGCGCGGTCGCAGCGCACGCCGAGCGGCGGACGCGAATGAGCGCCGAGGAAGCGATGACCCGAGCCGAAAGCCACGCGGGGTAAGGCATGAAGCGCACCGCCGACGTCATCGTGATCGGGCTGGGCGCGGTGGGTGCGGCGACGCTCTACCAGCTGGCTCGGCGCGGGGTGCGGGCGGTGGGGATCGACCGCTTCCGCCCGCCGCACGACCGCGGATCGAGCCACGGCGAGACGCGCATCACGCGGCTGGGGATTGGCGAGGGCGAGGTCTACGTGCCGCTGGCGCTGCGCAGCCACGAAATCTGGCGCGAGCTGGAGGCGGCGACGGGCGCGCGGCTGCTGCTGCAATGCGGCTTCGCGGCGATCGACGCATCGGAAGGCACCAGCCGGATGCACGGCAAGGCGGGCTTCGCGGCGCGCACCGTCGCGGCCGCCCGGCGCTTCGGCATCGCGCATGAGGTGCTGACGGGCGACGAGCTGATGCGCCGCCATCCGGGCTTCGTGCTGCGCGGCGACGAGCATTGTTATTTCGAACCCGAGGGCGGGCTGGTCTATCCCGAACGCTGCATCGCCGCGCAGCTGGCCGAGGCGGAGCGGCTGGGCGCGCGGAAGATCGTCAATGAGCCGGTGCTGGAGATTGTGAATGACGGCGCGGGCGTCAGCGTCCGCACCGCGCGCGAAACGCTGGGCGCTGCGCGGGCGGTGCTGGCAGCGGGCGGCTGGTCGCCAGGGCTGGCGGGCGGTGCGCTGAGCGGGATGCGGCTGCTGCGCCAGGTGCTGCACTGGTTCGAGCCCGAGGATCCCGGCCGCTTCGGCCACGAGCGCTTCCCAACCTTCATCTGGACGCACGGGCCGCGCCCCGAGGACAGCTTTTACGGCTTCCCGCTCGCTCCCGGAGCCACCTGTGGCGTGAAGCTCGCGACCGAGCAGTATTCGGCCGAGATCACGGCGCCCGAACAGTTGGATCGTGCGGTGCGGCCCGAGGAACGCCGCGCGATGCTCGCCGAGCACGCGCGCGGCCGCCTGGCTCCGCTCGGGCGCGCGCTGCAATCGGCGGTGTGCTTCTACACGGCGGCAGCCGATGGCGATTTCGCAATCGGTCCCCTGCCCGATCGCCCCCAGGTGATCGCGGCCTCCGCCTGCTCGGGCCACGGCTTCAAACATTCGGCGGGGCTGGGCGAGCGTCTGGCCGAGCTGGTCGTCGACGGCCGCGCGATCGACGCCGAGTTCGCCCTGGCTCGCCCGGCGCTGTCTGCCTGAGCCGCAGCCCGAGCGCGCTGGGGGCGGCGCGTCGCCCGCGGGCTACCGTGTCAAGGTCGGCGGGTCGCGGGAGGAGAGCGCGCGCCAACACCGCGTTGCTCCCGCGCTTCGCCGTCATGGTGCCGCTGATGCTGAGGGTGCTGATGAGACGCGCAGCTTGCGCCGCGCCGGCTGGTCTTCGCAACCGCCTCGCCGGGCTTGATCGGCGCAGGGCTGTCGCTGGCGCCGGCCGTCCTGCCGCTCGCTTTCTCGCCCTCATCGGGGGCTGGCGGGGCGAACAGTCGGCGCGGTGGTGGCGAGCACCGGCCGCCCCTTGTTCCGCTGCCGCCCCGCCCGTAACCCGCGCGCATGATCACCCCGCGCGTGTTCTCAGGAATCCAGCCCACCGGGCGGCTGCATCTTGGCAATTATCTGGGTGCCATCCGGCGGTGGGTGGCGATGCAGGCAGAGGTGGAGTGCATTTTTTGCGTTGTCGATCTGCACGCGATCACCTTCTGGCAGGAGCCGAAGCAGCTCCGCGCCGATACGCGCGCGATGGCTGCGGCGCTCATCGCCTGCGGCATCGACCCCGAGCGCGCGATCCTGTTCAACCAGTCGGCGGTGCGCGAGCATACCGAGCTTGCGTGGGTGTTGAACTGTGTCGCCCGCGTCGGCTGGCTCAACCGGATGACGCAGTTCAAGGACAAGGCCGGGAAGGACCGCGAAGGCCAGTCGGTCGGCCTTTATGACTATCCGGTGCTACAGGCGGCAGACATCCTGTTGTATCTGGCCACACATGTTCCAGTCGGAGAGGATCAGAAACAGCATCTGGAACTGGCGCGCGACATTGCGGTGAAGTTCAACACCGACTGGGATGTGGACCTGTTCCCCTATCCCGAACCCGTGATCGCGAAGGAGCAGACAGCGCGCGTGATGAGCCTGCGCGATGGGCGCGTGAAAATGAGCAAATCCGATCCCAGCGACCAGAGCCGCATCAACCTCAACGACAGCTCCGACGACATCGCGCTGAAGATCCGTCGCGCCAAAACCGACCCTGAGCCGCTGCCGGCCTCGGAGGCCGAGCTGGAGGCGCGCCCCGAAGCGCGGAACCTCGTCGGCATCTACGCCGCGCTGGCGGGTGAAACGCCGCAGGATGTTCTGAATCGCTTCGCCGGCCGGGGTTTCGGCGAATTCAAGCCCGCGCTGGCCGACCTTGCCATCGCGCAGCTCGGCCCGATCGCGTCGCGGCTGCGCGAATTGGAGGCGGATCCCCGGGAAACCGACCGCCTGCTGGTCCGCGGCGCCGAGCGCGCGCGCGCGATCGCAGCACCGGTCATGGAGCGCGTGCGCGAGGTCGTGGGGTTCCTGCCGGCCTAGCCCGCCAGTCGCAACGCCTTGCGAGCGCATCCTCCCACGGCCCGGGCGCGTCGGCGCGGGTCAGCCCTTGGCGGCGCAGGGTTCAGAACCCATTCACTGCTCATGCGTAGCCTAACGGCTACCCGCCGTTATAAGGATGAAGGCCGATGCGCGCGCTGAAGCTTACCGCACCCCTTGCTCTGCTAGCAGCAGCCGCCTGCGCGCCGCAGCTGCAGAGCGAAGTCACCCGTTTCCACACACCCGCTGTCGCCGAGGCACGCGGGTCGTTCGTGATCCGCCCGGCCGATGAAAAGCGCGAGGGCAGCCTAGAATTCCAGACTTACGCGTCGGACGTGGCGCGGGCTTTGGAGGCACAGGGCTTCCGCGCCGCTGCTCCGGGCGAGCGCAGCGATTATGTGGTGACGATGGATTTCGGCATCGGCGCGGGCCAGCAGGTGATCGAGAGCCGCCCTGGGCTTGGAGGCTTCTACGGGCCCGGCTTCTGGGGTCCTGGCTTCTGGGGTCCGGGTTTCGGCTATGGTCGCTTTGGCTTCTATGATCCGTTCTGGGGACCGGGCTTCGGCTGGGGCAACGACATCTACAGCTATACAAAATATCCCGCGCGCCTGCGCGTTGAAATGCGCCGTGCGGACGGGTCGGTGATCTTCGAGGGCCGCGCGGTGGCCGACACGCGTTCGCGCGATCTCACTCGGATCGTGCCGCTGCTGACGCGGTCGCTGTTCACCGACTTCCCCGGACGCAACGGGCAGACGCTGATCGTCTCGATCGACGATCAGGGCCGCGCGACCACGCGAATGGCGCGCCGCTGAGCAAGGAGCGGCTCACCTACCTCGTCGTCGTCGACGCGACGGAGGAGAGCCGCCTGGCGCTCCGCTATGCCGCTCGCCGTGCCGCGCATGTCGGCGGCATCGTCAAGTGCCTGCGCGTCCTGCCGCCGATGGAGTTTGTTGCGTGGGGTGCGGTGCAGAAGGCGATGGAGGCGGAGGCAATTGAGGAAGCCGAGACGCTGCTGAAGAACGCCGCCGACGAGGCCGAGATGCTGACCGGCGCGCGTCCGGAGGTGGAGTGGCGCCAGGGCGACAGCGCAGCGGCCGAGGTGCTCGCCGCGCTCGACGACGACCTCGGCACGCGCGCGCTGGTGCTTGCGGCGGCTGCGAAAGGGCCGCCCGGTCCGCTCGTCAGCTTCTTCACCGGCGATCGCGCGGGGACGCTGCCGTGCCTGTTGATCGTCGTGCCCGGCGGCCTCAGCGAAGGCGCGATCGACCGGCTGGCTTGATCGCGCGGCGCGCGCGCGCCACATCGCCTCCATGTTCATTGCAACCGAATCGACCCCCAATCCGAGCACGCTGAAGTTCCTGCCCGGCATCGAGCTGCACGGCGGCGAGGCGGTGGAGTTCACCGACCTCGATGTCGCGCGCGAACGCAGCCCGCTCGCCGCCGCGCTGCTGGCGATGGGCGATGTGGAACGGGTGCTGATCGGACAGGATTTCGTGAGCGTGACCATCGCCCCGGGCGGGGCGGACTGGTCGGCGCTGAAGCCCGAAGTGCTGGGTGTGCTGGCCGACCAGCTGGCGGCCGGCGCTCCGGCAATGGTCAGCGCGGCGGACGATGATCCCGCCGACGATCCGGCCGATGCCGACATCGTCGCGCAGATCCGCGAACTGCTCGATACGCGCGTGCGGCCCGCGGTCGCAGGCGATGGCGGCGACATCGTTTATCGCGGCTTCCACGAAGGAGTCGTTTCGCTGCGCATGAAGGGTGCCTGCTCGGGCTGCCCGTCGTCGACCGCAACGCTGAAGCACGGGATTGAGAACCTGCTGCGCTATTACGTGCCCGAAGTGACCGAGGTTCGCGCGGTCTGACGGGGGCGATGTGGCTGGCGATCACGACGGCGCATGATGCGTGCTCGGCTGCGCTGATTGACAACGGCACGGTGCTGGCGGCGGAGCACGAGGTGATTGCGCGCGGCCACGACGCCCGGCTCGCGCCGATGATCCAGGCGCTCATGGCCGGGAGCGGCGGGAGGCCGCAGCGGATCGCTGTCGATCTGGGACCGGGAAGTTTCACGGGTATCCGCGTTGGGCTGGCGACGGCCGCCGGGCTGGGGCTGGGTTGGGGCGTGCCGGTCGTCGGCTATGCGGGTGACCGTGCGGTGGCGCTGGCGGCGCTGGCGCACGAGCCCGCCGACGCCGCGGTGCTGGTGCTGTTGGACGCGCGACGCGGCGAGCTGTTCGGCCGCGTCCACCGCCGCTCGGGGCCGGAGGGGGAGCCCGTTGCGATCGGCCCAGAGGCGGCCATGCAGTGGGCCGGACGCATCGGGCGCGTCGCGGGGAACGGCGCGGCCGCAGTCGGGCGGCCAGCCGAAGCCGCTGCGGACGCCGCCGCCGCGCGTCTCATCAGCGATGCCGACTGGTTGGAGCCGCTGCCGATCTATGTCCGCGCGCCGGACGTCAACCTGCCGCGATGATCCGGCTGCGGTCCGTTGTCGGCCGCGACGTCGGCGCCGTGATGCAGGTGATGGACCGCGCGTTCGAGCCGCAGTTCGGCGAGGCGTGGAACGGCGCGCAACTGGTCGCGGCGCTCGATGCTGCGAACAGCTTCGCGGCGCTGGCAGACGATGGCGGCGATCCGCTGGGCTTCGCGCTCGCGCGTGTCGTCGCCGACGAGGCCGAGCTGTTGCTGATGGCAGTCGACCCCGTTGCGCGGCGGCGCGGGATCGCGACCGCGCTTCTGGATGATCTTGCGCACCGCGCCCGGGCGCGCGGCGGGCGCGTGCTGTTCCTGGAAGTGCGCGATGGCAATGCAGCAGCGCATGCGCTTTACAGAAGTTTGGGTTTTCGTGAGATCGGGCGTCGGCCTGCTTACTATGCGGGCGGCAATCAGACGCGATATGATGCGATCACGATGCAGCGCAGCCTTTAACAGGGCAGATCACCCACACGTAATAGCACTTTTCATTTGCAAGTCGTGCAATCACGGCACATAGCGATGGTAGGTCCGCGAGGGGCCAGGGTTGACACGATAGGAACCTCAATCAATGGAAGATCGCAACGCCACCCACGAGGGGCTGCTGACGCTGACGGCCGAGATCGTGTCGTCGCACGTCGCCAACAACACTGTCGCCGTTTCGGATGTGCCGAATCTGATCGAGCACGTGTTCACCACGCTGTCGCGCCTCGGCACCGAGCAGAAGCCCGCGGAAGCGAAGCAGGAGCCGGCCGTATCGGTGCGCGCTTCGGTCAAGCCGGACTATATCGTCTGCCTTGAGGACGGCAAGAAGCTGAAGATGCTGAAGCGGCACCTGATGACGCACTACAACATGAGCCCGGAAGAATACCGCCAGAAGTGGAACCTGCCGGCGGATTACCCGATGGTCGCGCCGAACTACGCGCAGCAGCGCCGCACGCTCGCCAAGAAGATCGGCCTGGGCACCAAGCGCGCCGCAACCGGCGGCAAGCGCTAAGCGCTCCGCCCGCACACGCTGGCGAATGACGGTCGGGCCGAGTTGCGGGGACGCAGCCCGGCCCGTCGCACGTCCGGCGTGGACCGCGCGCGGTTGCATCGCGCCCACGGCCGCGTAAAACCGGCGGGACTGAGGGGCGGCCGGGGGCGGCATGGCCCTGTCGAGGCCAAATCCCATGCCGCTGTTCGCCATCCACTGCCTTGACAAGCCCGGCGCGGGCGACCTGCGCCGCTCGACCCGGCCTCAGCATCTGGCGTTTCTGGAGGGGCTGGGAGCGGCGATCTTTCTGGCCGGTCCGCTCATCGATCTCGACGGGCAGCCGATGGGCAGCCTGCTGATCGTCGAAGTGGAGAGCCGCCGCGCCGCCTACGCGATCGCGGCCGACGATCCCTATTCGCTCGCCGGGTTGTTCCAGTCGGTTGCCGTCACCGAATGGCGGCAGGTGCTACCCAAGCCCGCCTGACTCGTCAGGCGACCAGCCGGTCCGCCAGCTTCTCACCCAACAGTTCCAGCGTTGCGACACGGCGGTACAACCCCTGGTCGGCGATGTTCGACGGGCGGAAGAATGCGCTCATATGCGGGAAGTGCAGATCGATGACGCGTCCCAGATATTGCGGCGCGAGAATGCCGCCATGGTCATCGAACAGCGGTCCAAGCCTGCGCCGCACGCTGTAGCTTCGCTGCCGCAGCCATGCCGGGCGGATGGTGGTGCTCAACTCGCTCAATCGGTGATCGAGGTTGGGCGGCTCGGCAAAGCTGTGACCATAGGCCGACTGGTGCCGCGCCAAGGCCGGGTCGATCCGGTTGAGCAGCATCGCCTCGAACCGTCCCGCGGTCTTCAGGTCCATCGGCACGCGCAGCGCCTCGGCCACCACGCGCCGGTTGAGGAACGGCATCAGATACGCACCGTGCCGCCCGACGAGGCTGATCTCGCGTCCGAAAAACGATCGGCAGCGCACGCGGGGATAGAGCTGCTCAACCTCGGTCCGTTCCAGACGACGGTCGATCGGCGCATAGAGCGAGTCCGCGAGCTTCGCCTCGATCGCGGAGATGAATCGGCGGCGGTCGAAGCGCTCGGTGACGTCCGGCAGGTGGAACCGCGCGAAGAACGTCAGCGCCACCGCGCGCAGGCGCGTGCGGCGATCCGGCAGATAGAAGAAATTGCGGTAGACCTCGCCGCAGCCGCCGGACACCGCCAGTTGGCCGCCCGCCTGGCGCATGTAGCGCGCGGCGCGATTGCCGCCATTGTCGAACAGCCCGCCGTCGGTGGTGAGCGCATCGGTTTCCTCCCAATTGCGCTCGACCACCCCGGCGAACGCGTCGGGCGTGACCGTCGCGTGACTGCGCTTGTCGAAATGCTCGACCGCGAAGCCCTCGGCGGCGCCCATCCGCCGTGCGATCTCGACATCGATGTCGCCGGGGTCGCCGTAGACATAGACGTGCGGCTTGACCCCCGCTGCCCTCAGCGCAGCGAGCGCGAGGCGGCTGTCGAGCCCGCCCGACAGCGGCACCTGCATGCGGTCGCCCCAATGCTCGGCATAGGGGCGGATCGTCTCGGCGAGGCGCTCGGCATTGCGCACGATCCGGTCCTCGATCGGCATCGGCTCCGGATCGCCCGGCAACTGCTTGACGACTCGGCGGAACACCGGCGGGTCGGCAAGCTCCACCTGCAGGCTGGGCCCAAGACGGCGGACATCTTCGAACACCGTGTCGTCGCCGATCGGGAAGACGTTGAACGCGAATTCGTACAGGCCCTGATCGTGCCAGCGCAGGCGCGGGCGCGATTCGGCGGTCGCCAGGAACGAGGTCGACACCACGCGCCAGTCGGGATCGTGGAACAGCTGAAACGCCGCGAAGAAGTCGGTGATGAGAGACAGCCGGCCGCTCTTGCGGACCAAGAGCGCGAATTGCCCGGCAAGGTTCTGCCAGTCGTCGAACGGGAAACGCCAATCGGCATAGAGCAGCCTCAGCGCCTCCGCGCCGACGCGGCCGCGATAGACGAGCGTGCCGGCCACCGCGATGAAATCGCCGTCGGCGAAGCTCGCGAACGTCTCCGGCCCGCCGCAGATATAGCCGACGTGGAAGCCGCGATAGGGACCGGCATCGAAGGGCGTGAAGTCCGTGAAGCCGTGGCTGCGGAAGCGCTGCTCGGCTGCAACGAGCGCACGCGCAGTGGCGCCGCCCCCGGCGCGGACGAGGTGGAACCCGGCCATCAGCGGCGGCCGGCGCGTCCGGGTGCGGTCGATTGCTGCACGGCTGTGTGGGCTAGCCGGATCGCCACGGAACGCCAAGTGGTTGCAGCGCTTCGACCGCCGATGGCAGGGCGATCGCCACACGATGACAGCGCCCCGCCCCCGCATCCTGCACCTGCATTCCAGCTTCGATCTGGGAGGCAAGGAGGCGCGCGATGTCGAGCTGATGAACGCGTGGGGCGATCGCTTTCGGCATGTGATCGTCAGCTCGCAGCCCGGAGCGGCAGGAGCGGCCGACCTGATCGGCGCGCATGTGCCGTTCAGCATCGCGCGCGACGCGCCGCCGCTGGCTGGGCGGCCGGCACCGGGGCGGCTGCGGGCGCTGGCTCGGTATCTGCGCGGCTTCGATCTCGTGCTCAGCTTCAATTTCGGCGCCATGGACGGCGTGCTCGCGAACCGGCTGTTCGCTCGGCGCCCGCTGGTGCACCATGAGGACGGGTTCAATTCGGACGAGGTCGCGGGCCAGAAGCGCTCGCGCGTGCTGTATCGGCGGCTGGCGCTGCCGGGCGCGCGCAATGTCGTGGTGCCGTCGCAAACGCTTGAGCGCATCGCAGCCAGCTGGGGCGTGCGCCCGCCGCGGCTGCAGCGCGTGCCGAACGGCATCGATGCGGCGCTGTTCGCCGAGCCGCCGCCGCGCGATTCGATTCCCGGCCTGCCCGACGATCAATCGGTGGTGGTGGGCACGGTTGCGGGCCTGCGTCCGGTCAAGAACCTGCCGCTGCTGGTGCGCAGCTTCGCGCAGGCGTTGCGCGTGGCGCAGATCCCAGCCCGGTTGGCGATCGTCGGCCGGGGATCGGACGAAGGCGCGATCCGTGCGGCGGCCGAACAACACGGCGTTGCCGAGCGCGTGCACCTGCCCGGCTTCCTGCCGCATCCGCACCGGTATATCGGCCGGTTCGACCTTTTCGCGCTATCGTCGGACAGCGAGCAGTTCCCGATCAGTCTTGTCGAAGCGATGGCCGCGGGATTGCCCGCCGCCTGCACCGACGTCGGCGACGTCCGGGCGATCGTCACCGAGGAGAACCGCGCCTGGCTCGCCCCGGCCGGCGACGCTGCGGCCCTAGCCCGCTCGCTCGCCGCGCTGATCGGCGACGCGGCACTGCGCCAGCGGCTGGGCGAGGCCAACCGCGCCCGGGTGCGCGCGGAATATAGCCGCGACACGATGATTGCCCGCTACGAGGCCATCTACGGCGCCGCACTGGGGCAGCCGGCGTGACGCGGAAGACGGTCGTTCGGCTGCTGGCGGGGCTGCTCGCGGGGGATGGCGTCAACGGTCGCGCCGCGCGCAGAACGCCCTGTGGACCGCATCGGTCGATGCCGATCCGGACACGGGGCACGGCTTCCTCACTGCAGCCAACGACGGCCGCGACTGCCAGTCGCTGAACGCATTTCAACAGCGTAGAGGAACGGCCGCCGACAAGATCCATTCCCGGCACGTCCGCCCAGCGCAAGCCAATGGACGTTCAGGGCGCGCCGAGTCCCGTCAGCCACTCGATGAAGGCTGACACCGACAGCCACGCGCCAAACGCGATGCGATCGGGGCACGTGGGGACGATGAGCGCTGCGACAAGCGCGCCGCCGCTGGCGAAGAGGATGACCGGGCCCAGCCCCTGCCAGCCGACCCATGCTCCGATCGCGCCTACGAGCAGCGGGTCGCCGCCGCCCACCCCATCGCGCCCCGCCAGCGCGCGGTAGCCGAGGCGCAGCGCTTCGAGCGCCACGAAGCCCAGCGCGAAGCCGATCAGGCCGTCGCTGAGCAGCCCGGCGTGCCAGCTTGCGATGAGCCCGGCGGCAGCGAGCGGCAGGGTCAGCGCGAGCGGGAGCCAGCGAGCCGCCGAGTCGAGCAGCGCCAGCGCGAGCAGCGCGTAGCCGAGCACCGCGGTCGCGAGGATCCAGCCGGGCGGCACCGCGAACGCGCAGGCCGCGCCGACGGCCAGCCCGCCAACCTCACCCCAGAACACCGCGCGCGGGATCGCTGCTGCGCAGCGGCTGCAGCGCCCGCGTTGCAGCATATACGATGCGAGCGGGATCAGCTCGGCGGGCCGCAGAGCAGCTCCGCACGCGCGGCACCGCGAGCGACCGGCCGCCACCTGCTCGCCCCGCGGCCAACGGTCGGCGACGAGCGCCAGGAAGCTGCCGACCGCCGGGCCACTCAGCACCATCAGAAGCTGCACTGCGCCCATCGCCATCGCAGCGCCGGGTGCAGCCGATGACAGGCCGGGTCAACCGTAATAACCTTATTGGCACTTGTAATGTAGGATTTGTTGCCCTTCCGGTTGTGTCCACGAAATGCACGGAGGTTGCGATGACGGATTTTCAGACCACAGCCGAGGCCATCCTTACCCCTGCCGGGCCGGATAACGGCGGCGGCGGCATCGGCCAGCGCAGCGTCACAGCTGCGATCAACGCCCGCACGCCACTGCCACTGGTGCTGGACGGCATGACAGGCGACACGGTCGACCTCATCAACAACCTGACGACTGGCGCGCTGGTGCGGAAGCTGCCGGGCATCCCACCGGGGTCGCAGGGCCGCACCTATGAGCTGGAGCTCTTGCCCGATCCGGGCAGCGGTTCGCTTGCGCTGCCACCGCTGATCCGTGGCAACCGGCTGGGCACGCTGACGTTTGTCGACCTGAACGGCCAGCCTGCGAGCGGCAACGGCATCGCAGGCATCAGCCTGAGCTCGGGCGCGTTTCTCGCTTCCAGCGAGACGTTCGCGCCGACGATCGACCTCGCGACCGGCTGGCGGCTGCGCTTCAGCTTCCGCACCCCCTCGGGCGTCAACAACAGCAGCTGCCCATGGGCCAGTTTCGGCCGGCGCACCGGCTCGGGCAATTATGGCGTGACGGCCTACGAGGTCGGCGGCGGCGCGCTTGAGGCGGCAATCGAGGATTCGCGCTTCGGCCGCGTGCTCATTCGATCGAACGCGACGCCGCGCAACCAGCGCGTCGATGCCGACCTGACGTGGGATGCGGTAACGCAGCAACTGCGGTGGCGCGTGAACGGCGCGATCAGCGGCGCCGCGATCGGCTGCCCCTTCCGGCCCGACATTGCGGGCGGCAAGTTTTTCGTCGGCACCAACCCCGCGCTCACCACGGCCTACACCCCCACCGGAGCGATTTTCGCGGCCGGGCTCGATATCCTGAACGCAGGCGTTGCCGACAGCTATGCGCCCGTGCCCTCGACCGCCACGCTCGCCATTGCCGAAGCGCAGCAACTGTGCGTCGACACGATCGGACTCTACGCCCCCGTGCCCGCAGCCGGCACGATCGAGGTGCGATATCAAAGCGCGACGGGAGCGAGCGGCGAGACCATCGCGGTCGCGGTCGACGGCTATGCGAACATCGTCGAACGGTTGCCGCGCTTTGTCTCGGGCGACTCGCCCTTCACCACCATCGATCTGGGCAGCGCGCCCGCGACGCAGGCGCTGGTGCTGACCTCGCCGGGCCGCGGGCGGATCGCTGCGGCGTCGTCGGTCGATTATCGTGGCCCGGGCACGCTGATCGATCTGTCCCCGAACGGAAATCCGGTGCGTGCGACCACGGCCTACGACCCGACCGGCGGGACCGGAGCGGGCGCGAACCCGGTCGGCGGCGTGACGCGCGGATGGACCGGGCCGATGCGGCTGCAGCAGGGCGATGCCGTCCGCGAGGTGACGCTGACCGAGCTCAACAATCCGCCACGGCTGAACGGCGGCGGCGAGGCGTGGGGTCATGCCGACGATCTCTGGGTGCCGATCCTTGCGCTGATGAACGGCTATCAGACATCGAACTACCTGTTCCCGAGGCTTGGGACCGAAACACCGGTCGTCACCGTTGCAGCCGTGCCCGAGGCTGGCGCGGGCAGCATCCGCATCGGGCGGGAGGGCTCGGACCTTGTGGTCGGGGACACCGTGCCCTTCGATCAGGTGAAGCGCCTGGGCTGGTGGAAGCCCGGCGTGGCGACGGTCGGCGCCGGCTGCGCGCTGGAGCTGACGATCAGCGTCCCCGGTGCGAGCAGCCGCGAGACATACGCTCTCAAAATCACCGATGCACCCCGCCCGGCGGCATTCGGCTGGTGGGAGCAGGCAAGCGTGCTGATGGCCGACGACCATACCGGCCTGCGCTGGGCCAATCGCGGCGGCGACTGGTCGGGGATCGACGGGCTGTATGGCGCGCAACCGCATGCGCAGACCGCCGCGATCACGTCGCCGCAGACGGTGACGATCGACGTGACGCAGATGGTGCGCGCGTTCGGTCCGCAATTCTTCCTACGCGCGGCGAGCACCACGGCGAGCGTGGTGCTGCAGCCGTCCGCCAATGCCCAGAACACTGCCGCCGAGCCGCTGCTCCGCGTCGTCGACGGCCCGCGCGCGGGTAGTTACAAGGCATCGCGCTACGGCCAGCTGGCCGACAGCGACTCGACCGGATGGCGGCAGAACAATAGCGGCGTCGGCTGGATCGTGCTGCGCACCCAGCCCGCGGTGCTGGCCTTCGATGGCGCGGGCACGGCGGCGCAGCTGGCGAGCGCGAGCCGCATCGAGCTGGTGTTGACCGTCGCAGGAACGTTCGGCGGCGGCACCGCGCTGCAGCTGTTCCGCCCCACGCCCGTCCCGCCGCGGCCCGGTCCGCGCGTGGCCGCATCAAGCGCTACCCCGACGCGCCAGCGGCCCGACCTGCTGGTGGCGATCGACCGGAACGAGGACTGGCAGGCGATGCTGGCGAACGCCTCCCCGCGCGAGCGTTCGGGCGGGCAGCCAGCGAACGCGGTCGTCGCGAACGGCTGCATCTATGGCGCGATCCCCGCGGGCTCGAACACCGGCCTTGATCTGCTGCGCGGCTTCTGGCGCGACGACGGTTCCGGCTATCCCGTCGTCCGCATGGCGCGCATGGTCGGCTGGCACGCCAATTACCGCCCGTCCGATTTGAACCTCGGCGCGTCGCCCGGCGTATCGGGCAAGAGCCCGGGGCCGATCGCGACGGGCAAGGCGAACCTCAGCTCGATCGACGAGGGCCGCGGCGGGCGGGCGATCAGCGGGCTGGGCGGCTGGTCGTGCCGCATGCAGCGCGGCCGCGGCACCGACATGGTCAACCCGTCGACCTCGCCGCTCGGCCCCTGGATGGCGTTCGGCGACTATAATTACTTCCTCAGCGGCGACACGAACGGCCTGACGATTTTCGGCGTCAACCCGCTGCCGCGCATGCGCTGGCTATGGATCGAAACGGTGCACGCCGTGAACAGCCTGACGCCCGATGGCCGCTGGCAGCGCGACGGCGTCTTCGAACTCTACGTAAACGGCCGCAAATATTGCGAGAGCCGCAGCCTCGAATACCGGATCAGCGGCAATCCGTGGCTGTGGGATGCGGTCTGGTTCAACGAATATAACGGCGGCACCACATCGAGCCTAGTCGATCGGCCGTGGCCCTTCGTCGTCGGGCCAACCTATGTCACCGGCGGCACCGCCCCGATCGCGCCGCCCGATGGCTGGAGCGTGCCGTTCGTCGGAGCCGACGGCAAGCCGGGCGAAACGCTGAGCTACGTGCCAGACATCGGCTGAGGAGACCGCGCCGTGGCGGCGGTGGTGCGGGCGGTCGGACTCGAACCGACATGGATCGCTCCGGCGGATTTTGAGGAGCCCCGGATGCGCTATCCCTTGTGTATCCGGCGACCGCCGATTGTACGATAACGCCTTGTAGCCACTCGGCTTTTCAAGCGTTTTCCGCAATCTCGGACCGCCGTTCATACGATAGGGCTTGATCTCTGGGTGCTCCCATTTTGCACCCAGATCGGCCCTCGAAGGAGGTCCAGGTGCCAAAATCAAAGCTCACAAAATCCGTCGTCGACGCAGCCGTTCCCCGCAGCACCACCTATGAAATTTGGGACACCATGATCCCTGGGCTCCTCTTGAAGGTGACCCCCGCGGGACGCAAGACCTTCATGCTCGCCTACACCACGGCGAACGGTCAGCGTGATCTGCCCCCCGCTGAGTGGCCCAGAGACTATGATAGTCTGGACCACGAAAGGGACGACAGATGCCATTCAAGAAGCACGAGCCGGAAGAGATCATCGGCAAGCTGCGTGAGGTTGAGATCGT
>Ga0326763_1000349_pt1 | contig 17015 bp, 12 predicted proteins | sample NORPS_P_FD_207671 | JGI IMG/M metagenome (GOLD analysis project Ga0326763, IMG submission 207671) | Hot spring water microbial communities from Norris Geyser Basin, Yellowstone National Park, WY, United States - NOR.PS_P | ecosystem: Environmental > Aquatic > Thermal springs > Unclassified...
ATGCGCAGGGCCAGCGGGCTGGCGCCGCATGAGCCCGCTTCGTCGCGTCATCGGCCTTTGGCGGCCGGAAGGACTGCTGCTGGCGTCGGGCGGGTTGGTCTCGCTGCTCTGCGTGGGCTGCGGGGCGGCGCTGGCGCTCACGGCAGGACGGGCGATCGTGCCGGTGGCGCTCGGCGGATTGGTCTTGCTCTGGTCGCTGCGGCTATCAGGCGCGGGCCGCGTCGTGCTGCGTTACGCCGAACGCATGCTGACCCATCGCGCCACGTTCAGGGCGTTGGCGCGGTTGCGGGTCTGGTTCTTCCGCCAGATGGCCGGGAGCGCGCTCGGCGGGCTCGGCTTCCTCCGCTCCGGCGACGCGCTGGCCCGGCTGGTGGACGACGTTCAAGCCTTGGATGGCCTCTACATCCGGATTGTCATCCCGGCAATTGCCGTGGTCGTCCTGCTGCCGATGCTGATGTGGGCGACCTCGCCGGCAGGGCCGTTTCCCATGCTGCTGCTCGCGACGCTGCTGCTGACCGTGTCAGTCGTGCTGCCGCTTTTGGCAGCCCTCAGCGCGCGCGGGTTGGGGGCGAGTCTTACCCAGGCGGGCGCCGGGCTGCGGGTGGCGGCGATCGATGCGGTGACCGGGCTCCGCGAGGTGCGCGCGTTCGGCGCCGAGGGGCGGATGCTGGCCGCGGTGCAGGCGCGCGAGGCGGCGCTGTTGCGGGCGCAGCGTCAATTGGCGCGAAGCGGTGCGGCGGCGCAGGCGGCCTCCGTCGTGTGCGGGCAACTGGCCGTGCTGCTCGTCCTGGTGGCGGGATTGCCGCCGCAGCGCTTGTTGCCGGCGATCATGCTGACGCTGGCGGTCTTCGAAGCCGTGACGATCATGCCGCGCGCGGGCGTCCTGCTTGGCCTGGCCAATGCGGCGGCGCGCCGGATCGTGGACGCGGCGACGGCGCCCCCGGCCGCACCGGACCCGGCGACGCCCGCGCCGTTGCCCTCCGGTCACGGCCTCGCTTTCGAGAACGTCACTTTCGGCTACCAGGGGCGCCCCGCCATCCTGCACGGTCTGTCGCTCGACATCCCACAAGGGGCGCGGGTGGCGATCCTGGGTCCGTCCGGGGCGGGAAAGTCGACCCTGGCGGCGCTGGCGCTCCGGGTGGTTTCGCCTAGCGCAGGGCGCGTTCTGCTCGGGGGCGTCAACATTGCCGATCTGGCGGCGGCGGACGTGCACGCGTCGATCGCGTGGCTATCGCAAGCGACGACGCTGTTCGAAGACACGATCCGCGCCAACCTGTTGCTGAGCCGGCCGGACGCCGATGACGACGCGCTGTGGCGGGCGCTCGAGGACGCTGCGATCGCTGATGTGGTCCGGGGTCTGCCGGAGCAACTCGACACCTGGTTGGGAGCGGGCGGCGTCGGGCTCTCGGGAGGCCAGGCGCGACGACTGGCGCTCGCGCGGACGCTGCTGGCCGACGCGCCGATCCTGCTGCTGGACGAGCCTGCGACCGGGCTCGACCCGGCGACCGAGCGGGCTTTCCTGACTACGCTCAACGAGGTCGCCGTGGGTCGGACCGTGATCCTGATCGTCCATCGGCTGACCGGGGTGGAGCGGCTCGACCGGATATGGCGATTGAGCGGCGGCAAAGCGGTCGCGGCTGCGGGCTGACCCTCGATGCGGCGTCTGGCGAGGGCATCGGTGGTTCTGCTCGCGGTGGCGTGTGGGTCCTGCAGCTACGGCGCCGATCCGGATCGGCGAACGGATTTCGTGGTGTTCTACGACGGGCAATCGACCGAGTTGGACCGGCCGGCCCGCAGCACGGTGGCGCAGGCGGCGGAAGCGGCAAGCCGCGCGCCCTCGTTGGGCGTGGTCGTGGCCGGGTTCGCCGACCCGCCGGGGGCTCCGGAGGCCAACCAGATCCAATCCCGCATTCGGGCGCAGAAGGTGGCCGACGCGCTGCTCGAGGCCGGCGTGAAGCGCGACCGCATCAAGCTTATGCCCCGCCGGGCGCTGGGCGGCGACCCGGCGGCCGAGAGCCGCCGGGTCGATATCCGGCTGGGTGAGTGATGGAACACGGCAACGCTCCGGACGAAGTCCTGCGGCGGGTCTTCGGGTTCAGCGAATTTCGCGGGCAGCAAGCGGCGGCCGTGCACCATGTGGTCGAAGGTGGAGACGCGCTCGTCCTGATGCCGACCGGCGGCGGCAAGAGCCTTTGCTACCAGGTGCCGGCGCTGTGCCGGCAGGGGACGGCAATCGTCGTCTCGCCGCTCATCGCCCTCATGGACGACCAGGTGGCGAGCCTGCGCCAGCTCGGCGTCGCGGCGGCGGCGATGCATTCGGAAGTCGAGCCAGACCGCGCGGCCGAGGCGGCGCGCGAGCTGGAGAATGGACGGCTCGACCTGCTCTACCTCTCGCCCGAGCGGCTGCTCACGGCGGGAACGCTGGATCGGCTGACCCGGCGTCAGGTCGCGCTGATCGCGATCGACGAGGCGCATTGCGTCTCCGCCTGGGGTCACGAGTTCCGGCCGGAGTATCGCGGGTTGGCACGGCTGGCCGAGCGGTTCCCCGGCGTGCCGCGGGTGGCGCTGACCGCGACGGCGGACCCGCGGACGCGGACCGACATCCTGCAGGCGCTGCAGATGCAAGACGCGGCGGTGTTCGCGGGGAGCTTTCACCGCGCGAACCTGTTCATCGCCGCGCAGGCCAAGGAGGGCGAGACCCGCGAGTTGCTCGAGTTCCTGCGCGGGCGGACGGGGCAGGCGGGCATCATCTACTGCGGCAGCCGGGCGAAGACGGAGCGGGTGGCCAAACGGTTGGCCGAGAAGGGTTTGCCGGCCATCGCCTTCCATGCCGGGCTGTCGCCGCTGGAGAAACGGGTGGGGCTCAGCCGCTTCCGGAGCGGCGAGCCGGTCGTGATCGTGGCGACGATCGCGTTCGGCATGGGGATCGACCGTCCGGACGTGCGCTTCGTCGTCCATCTCGACATGCCCGACAGTCCGGAGGCGTACTATCAGCAGATCGGCCGGGCTGGCCGCGATGGGGAGCCGGCGGAAACGCTTCTGCTCTATGGCGGCGAAGACATCGCGCGGGCGCGCTACTTCCTCGCGCAATCCGGCGCGCCGGAAGCGCAGCGGCGCATCATGCGGGGGCGCCTGGAGGCGATGATCTCACTTACCGAGACGACCGAGTGCCGCACGCGGGCGCTGTTGGCGTGCTTCGGCGAGGAGCTGGGGGCGCCGTGCGGCCACTGCGACAATTGCCGCACGCCGGTGCCGCTGATCGACGGGACGGTCGCCGCCCAGAAGGTGCTTTCGGCCATCTACCGCACCGGGCAGATGTTCGGCGCGTTGCACATCGTGAGCGTCCTGCGGGGTGAGACCACCGCCATGGTTGAGAAGCATGGCCACGCGACGCTGCCGACGTTCGGAGTCGGGCGTGACCAGCCGGTGCCGTTCTGGCGCGGGGTGATCCGTCAGCTGATCGCGCGCGGCGCGCTCGAGACGGGCAGCGGCGAGTATGCGAGCTTGATGCTGGTGCCCGATCAGGCCCGCGGGATCCTGCGCGGCGAGGCCAAGCTCATGCTGCGCGAGGAGAAGGAGCGCCCGAAGCTCGCCCGCGAGCGTGGCGCCCCGAGCCCGTCGGAGCCCGGTGAAGGCGGCGAACTATTCGAGGCGCTGCGCCGGTGGCGGATGGCGGAAGCCAAGCGGCAATCGGTGCCGCCCTACGTCATCTTCCAGGACAGCGTCCTGCGTGAGATCGCTGCGAACCGACCCGGCAGCAGCGCCGCGCTCGGCGTCATCCGCGGAGTCGGCACCAGCAAACTCGACCGCTACGGGGCGGCCGTGCTCTCCATCGTCGCTTCTGCCTGACGCCCCACGAGAGATCCGGCCTGCCCAGGCTTGCGCTGGAAGGTCAGCGCGGCGTCGTGATAGCGGGCCACGTCCGGCCGGTGGGCGATGGAGATGATGGTGGTGTCGGGCAGGTTTTGACGCAGGGCGGTGTAGAGTTCGTTCTCGGCCGATGGGTCGAGGCTGGACGTCGCTTCGTCGAGGAACAGCCAGTCGGGGCGGAGCAGGAGGGCGCGCGCCACGGCGAGCCGCTGCTGCTCGCCGCCGGAGAGAATCTGTGACCACGGCAGGTCTTCGTCGAGCCGCTCGACCAGAGCGGGCAGCCCGGCTGCGGTGAGGGCCTGGCGGACAGCCGCCGGTTCATGCGCCTTGTCGTCGCCCGGGTAGGTGATCGCATGGCGCAACGTGCCGAGCGGGACGTAGGGGCGCTGCGGCAGGAACAGATAGCTGCCGCGCGGGCGCTCGATTCGGCCATCGCCGAACGGCCAGATGCCGGCAATCGCGCGAAACAGCGTCGATTTGCCGCTGCCCGAACGGCCGGAGATGGTGACCGACTCGCCGCGGCGGAAGGTGACGTCAGCCTGCTGCAGCACGGGTTGGCCGTTCGGCAAAAGGATGTCGGCGCGGCCGAGCACGACGCCGTCTCCGGCCCCGACCGCCAGGGTCGGCCCGGCAGCGGCTAGGCCGTGCGCGGTTTTGATCGCGCCCTCGAACGTCGTGAGCCGGGTCACGGTCGCGCTCCAGGCGGCCAGCGATTCGTAGACCGCGACGAACCAGGAGAGCGAGCGCTGCACCTGGCTGAAGGCGCTGACGATCCGCATGAGGCCACCGAGCTCGATGGCTCCGGCGAAGTAGCGGGGGGCGCCGAGGATGAAGGGGAAGATGACGGCGGCTTGCTCATAAGTGTCGGTGAGCAGGCTCAGCTTGAAGCGCCGGGTCATGAGGCGGAACCAGTTTTGCGTGACCTCGGTGAAGCGGTCGCCCAGGACGGCGCGCTCCTCCGTTTCGCCGCCCGACAGCGCCACGCCCTCGCCGTTCTCGCGCAACCGGACGAGGGCATAGCGGAAATCGGCTTCGGCTTTCTGGCGCAAGAAGTTGAGCGGCACGAGAGGCCGGCCAACCAGGTGGGTGAGCCATGTGCCAACGATGGCGTACAGCAGGGCGCCCCAGAGCATGTAGCCGGGGATCGTGATGCCGAAGATCTCCGTCGAGCCGGAGAGGCCCCAGAGGATCACGGCGAAGCTGAACAGGTTGGTCGTGCGCGAGATGAAGCTGATGGCGAGATCGAGCGTGCTCGAGGTGAAGTCGCGGATGTCTTCGGAGATGCGCTGGTCGGGATTGTCGGTGCCGGGGTCGCCGGCGATCTGCGTGATGCCGATGGTGTAGTAGGCGCGGTTGGCCATGTAGTCGCCCAGGAAAGCGCCGGTCATCCACGCGCGCCAGCGGATCTGCAGCCATTGCTGGACGTAAGCCTGAAGCCCTCCGAGCGGCACCAGAGGGGTGACGATGGGGACGAAGCCGAGCATGAAGCCGTGCTGCGCGTCCCAGCGGTACCAGAGCAGCAGGCGTATGAACGCGTCGAGGTCCTTGGCTTGGACCGCGTCGTAGAACTGGCCATACCAGAAGTTGATCAGCGCGCTGGCGCCGACCTGGGTGAGGGCGAGCACGATGATGCCGAGCAGCATACCGCGAGCGCTCCAGCGCTGCTCGGATCGCATGAAATAGGGCAGCGTCAGGCGCCAGGCCTGACGGAGCAACGTGCCGACGCGCATCATGGCGTCGCCTCGGCGGCTGCTCGTAGGCGAACGACGCCGTGGATAGCTGCGGGGTCGATCGGCTTGCCCTTGCGGAGGATTTCGATGCGGCCGGCCTGGGCCAGCCGCACGGCCGCCTCACGCACCGCATGCATGAGCGGGCGCCACTCGTCCGCCAGGGTGGGGGCGACTTCGCTGGGACAAATCGAGGCGCTAGGTCCGCGGGCGCGGGTCTGCGCGATGATCTCGGCTTCGATCTGACGGGCATCGGTCATGCATCGTCTCTGGCCGAGTCCACGCGGCGGAGCAAGTTTAATCGGGGTAAGCTGAGGCGCCGAACGCTGAGGCCACAACAACCTGCAAGGTGGAGCGCAGTGCGGCGCTGCTTACTTGATCTTGGCTTCCTTGAACGCGACGTGCTTGCGCGCAACGGGGTCGTATTTCTTCAGCTCGAGCTTGCCGGTCGTCGTGCGCGCATTCTTCTTCGTGACGTAGAAATATCCGGTGTCCGCCGTGGACACGAGCTTGATTTGAACCGTGTTTGTCTTGGCCATAGCCTCAATCCTTGATCGCGCTCACCCACGACGGAGCCGTCGAACCGGGGAGAAGTGGGTAAATGCTGAAGGCTGGGGCCGGGGTCAAGGGGTTTCAGGGATCCCGCGGCGCCAGCAAGGCGGCTGTGTAGGCGGGAGGATGGGCGAGAAGGAACTTCGCCACGTCCAAGTCCTGGTCCTTGCCTTCCGCCGCCGGACAGGCAGCGCGCTGCTCGACGATCTCCGCGGGCGGCACGGGCGCGCGGGCCGTCCGGTGCCGCTCGATGGCCGGCGCGAGTTGCAAGTCGCCCTTGAGCAGGCTCGCCAACTGCTCGGCCGTCGCCTCTTTGCCGAGGCTGGTGCAGATCTGCGGCAGGACTCCCAGCCCCTGATAGGGCCACCCGCCGGGCGCGAGCACGCGGCTCCAGGATACGAACAGCTCTCCGCCGTCCGGGAGCGTCGAGATGGTCTGAACGAGGCCTTTGCCCAGGGTCGAGCTGCCGACGACGACGGCGCGGCCCTGCTCCGCCAGCGCGCCCGCCATGATTTCAGCCGCGCTTGCCGTCCGCCCGTCGACGAGGACGACCACTGGCTTGCCCGTGGCCAGATCGGCCTGGTCGGCCCGCCATTCATGGGCGGCCTGTGGGCTGCGGCCAGCCGTGGTCGCGATGATGCCGGTATCCAGCAGCAGATCGGTCGCCGCGACCGCCTGGCGCAGCAGCCCGCCGCGGTTGCCGCGCAGGTCGAGCACGATACCCTTCACGCTGCCGCCGGCTCGGCCGAGCTGGCGTTCCAGTTCGCGGCCGAAGCGTTGATCGGTGTCGCTGCTGAAGCCGGAAATGCGCAGAAGCACCATGTCGCCGATCCGGCTGCCGAACACGGTTTCCGGCGGCAGCACGACCCGCTCCAGTTCGACCTTGCGCACGCGGCCCGACCGCGAGCGGATCGTCAGCGCGACGTCGGTTCCCTCGAGACCGGTAATCCAGCCGAGCACGGTGTCGAGGCTTTCGCCCCGGGTCGGCTGACCGTCGACGGCGATGACCTGGTCGCCGGACGTGATGCCCGCTTCGGCGGCCGGGCCGTCCGCATTGACGGTCTGCACGACAAAGCTGTATCGGCTCTTGCTGATCAGCAGGCCGGCCCCGGCCTCGCCGGACCGGCGGGCGCGATCCTCGTCGGCCGCTTCGGGAGCGACGTAGCGGGAGTAGGGGTCGAGATGGTTGAACATCTCGTCGAAGAACGTGGTGATCAGAGTCTGGCCGCCAACAGCCTGGATCGCGGGGGAGCTGGCCCACGCGCTGGCAGCCATGTCGCCGACGAGGCTACCCCACCCGTCGGCGCTGTTGGCCGGCGGGGCCGGGCGCTGGAAGAGCGTGGTCGCGCCGCGCCGCAGGGAAACGACCCCGTCCGCCAGCGACGGCGACAGCGTGCCATCCAACGTCGTGATACCGCGGAGACCCCATATCGCGAGTTGCTGGATGCTCACCGCATCCAGTGCGCGAGGGGCGATGAACTCGAGCGCGGTGCTGAACACGGCGGTCGCCATCTCCGTGGCGAACCGGTCGCGTTCCGGTTGGGACCAGGCCGGACCGACGAGGAGGACCAGCAAGAAGGTCATCGCCGAACGCATCATGGCGGGGGAGCGCCTGCGGGCGCCAAGGCGAACAAGAGGGCGCCGGTCGCCGTGCTGGCATCGGCGAGACGCACGTCCAGCCGCTGCCCGAGGCGGAAAACCAAGTTCGTCTTGCGGCCGGAGAGGGATTGGGTAGCCTCGTCGTAAGCCCAGAAATCATCGGGCAGGCTGCTCGCTGGCACCAGTCCATTCGCGCCATTCTCTGTCAGTGTGACAAATATGCCAAAGCGTTGCACGCCGGAGACACGGGCCGGGAAGACGGCTCCGACCCGGGCTGTCAGGAAAGTGGCCAGATAGCGCTCGACCGCGTCCCGCTCGGCCAGCGCGGCCCGGCGTTCGGTGGCACTGATGTGCGCTGCCGTGTCCGGCAAGCGGGCAGCCTCGTCGGCTGCGAACCCCGTGGTCAGCGCACGATGCACCAGGAGGTCGGCGTAGCGCCGGATTGGGCTGGTGAAATGCGCATAACGCGGCAGGGCCAGGCCGAAATGGCCGATGTTGTCGAAGGCATAAGCAGCCTGGCTCTGGCTGCGCAGCACGATCTCGCTGACCAACGGCGACTGGGGTGTGCCGGCCACGCGCTGCAACAGCCGCTCAAGGTCGCGCGGATGCAACTGGTTGCCCGGGGGCAGGCTCAGCTCCATCCCATGCAGGACCGTTCGCAACGCCTCGAGCTTGTCGTCGGAGGGCGGCGCGTGGACGCGATAGAGGCACGGGCGCTGGAGCCGTTCCAGTTCTTCGGCGGCCGCCACGTTGGCGAGGATCATGAACTCCTCGATCAAGCGATGGCTGTCGAAACGCGGGCGGGGGCGCACGTCCTCGACCCGGCCATCGCGGAGGATCACCTGCTGCTCCACCAGATCGAGATCGAGCGTGCCGCGCGCTTTCCGCGCCGCGAGGAGTGCCCGGTAGGCGGCAAACAGGGCGGCGAGGCGCCCGCTTGCCTGCTGCTCCTGGGCTTGGGCGTAGGTGAGGCGGGCGGCGCTGCGCAGGATGCCGCGGCCGAACCGGTGCGCGATCTTGCGCCCATCCGCCCCGATGCGGATCTCGGCGAACAGGCAGCCGCGATCCTCGCCGGGACGCAAGCTGCACCAGCCATTCGACAGCGCTTCGGGCAGCATCGGGACGACGCGGTCGGGGAAGTAGACGCTGTTGCCGCGGTGCCGGGCCTCACGGTCGAGCGGCGAGCCGGGGCGTACGTAGTGGGCGACGTCGGCGATGGCGACGATCAGCCGAAAGCCGCTCTCCTCCGGCTCGGCCCAAACGGCATCGTCGAAATCACGCGCATCCTCGCCGTCGATCGTCACGAGGGGAATGGCGCGGAGGTCCTCGCGGCCGGCGGGCGTGACGGGGCCCGCGCGGGCCGCCTCGGCGAGGGTATCGGCCGCGAACTCGTCTGGGATCTCGTGCGTCGCGATGCAGACGCGGCTGATCGAGCCGGCAGCACCCATCGGGCCGAGGCGTTCGACGATGCGAACTGGCTTCAAACCGGCGCCGCCATGTGGCAGCGGTTCGGCCGCGACGATCTCGCCCGCTTGGGCACCCGCGTCCTCCCCCACCGGCACCCGGCACTCGGCCTTGACGCGGCGGTCAATCGGTTCGAGCCGGCCGGTGCCGCCGGGACGCGGCTGGAAGATGCCGAGCAGACGACCCGGTTTATCGGTCAGGCGACGCAGCGTGCGCCCCTCCAACTTTCCCCCTCCGATTGATCGGAGCTGCGCGAGCACGCGTTCGCCGGGCACCAGCGAGGGCTGGTCCCGCCGCTCCGGGCGCATGAACACGGTCGGAGGCGTGCCGTTGGGCCAATCGACCGGGCGGCCGATCGCCTCGCCATCGGGGTCGGTGCCGATGATGCGGACGACCATGGAATCGGGCGTGCGCGCCGGATGGGTGAAGCGGCGATGTCCGGCGGGCGCGATGCTGCCGTCGTTCCGCAATTCGGCCAGCACGGCGCGGAGGGCGAGTTTATCGTCGGGCGCGATGCCGAATTCGCGGGCGATCTCCCGTTTGCCGACCCGGCCCGGCGCCTCCGTCACGAAGCGGCGGATCTCCTCGCTTGTGGGGAGCGTGCCCGGCGTTCGCTCCCGCCGGGTCACTCAGCTCGCTTTCTTCGCCGCAGCTCTGGGCTTGCTGGCGGGTTTCGCCTTCGTGGGCGCCTTGGCAGCGGGCTTCGTCTTGGCCTTGGCGGCCGGCTGCTTGCTGCCAGGGCGCGGCTTGAGGGCCTTCCCCTTCTCTTTCAGGAGCGAGACCGCGAGGTCCAAGCCGATGTCGTCCATGCCGACGTCCCGCGGCAGGTTCGCGACGGTATTGCCGTGCTGCACATAGGGTCCGAACCGGCCCTTGCGCACGACGACCGGCTGCTTGTCGCCGGGGTGGGCGCCGAGGCTGCGGATGCTGTCCAGCTTCTTGGCAAGCGCGTCGACCGCGCGGTTGATACCGACGTTGAGCACATCGTCGTCGCGGTCGAGGGACGCGAAGATGGCGCCCATTTTCACGTAGGGGCCAAACCGGCCGATGCCGGCCTCGATCGGCTCGCCGCGCTCGGGATGCAGGCCGATGAAGCGCGGGAGCGAGAGCAGGCCGATCGCTTGGTCGAGCGTCATCTGCTCGCCATCCATGCCGCGCGGGATGGCGGCGCGGCGCGGCTTCTTTTTCTTGTCCTCCGGGTCCGGGTCGCCCTGCTGCACGTAGAGGCCGTAAGGGCCGCGGCGGATCGTGATCGGCTCCCCGTTCTCGGGATGGCTGCCGAGGTCGCGCTTGCCTTCCTTGAGGGTCTCGCCGTTCTCCTCGCCGCCGTCGACGGCCAGGCGGCGGGTGTATTCGCAAGCCGGGTAGTTGGAGCAGCCGATGAAGCTGCCGTGGCGCCCGAGCTTCAGGCCGAGCCGCCCGGCGCGGCAGGCCGGGCACTCGCGCGGGTCGCCACCATCGGCGGGAACCGGGAAGAAATGGGAGCCGAGATCCTTGTCGAGCGCGTCGATGACGTCGGAGATCTTGAGCTCGCGGGTCTGCTCGACAGCACGCGAGAACTGGTCCCAAAACGCCTGCATGACGCGCCGCCAATCGGCCCGGCCGCCGGAGATGTCGTCGAGCTGTTCTTCCAGGGAGGCCGTGAACCCGGTATCGACGTAACGCTCGAAGAAGCTGGTGAGAAAAGCGGTTACGAGGCGGCCGCGGTCTTCGGGGATGAAGCGCTTGTTCTCCATGCGGACGTAGTTGCGGTCACGCAGCACGGTCAGAATGCTGGCATAGGTGCTCGGCCTGCCGATGCCGAGCTCCTCCATCTTCTTGACGAGGCTGGCTTCCGAGTAGCGCGGCGGCGGCTGCGTGAAGTGCTGGTCGGCGGTAACCCGGTCGTGCTCGATCCGGTTGCCCTCGTGCATCGGCGGCAGCATGCGGCTCTCGTCGGCGGCGGCCGTCTCTGGCGCGTCGTCCACATCCTCGCGATACAGCTTCAAGAAGCCGTCGAACGCGATGATGGAGCCGGTGGCTCGGAGCCGCGTCCCGCCGCTGGCCAGGTCGACGGCCACCTGATCGAGCTCGGCCGACTGCATTTGGCTGGCGACCGCGCGCTTCCAGACGAGATCGTAGAGGCGCAGCTGCTCGCCGGAGAGATATCGGGCGACCTGGTCCGGCGTCCGGCTGACGTCGGTCGGGCGGATCGCCTCGTGGGCCTCCTGCGCGTTCTTGGCCTTGCTGGTGTATTCGCGCGGCGCGGCGGGGATGTAGTCGGCCCCGTAAGCCTCGCTGACGTGGCTGCGGATCGCCTCCATGGCTTCCCGCGCCATCTGTACGCCGTCGGTCCGCATGTAGGTGATCAGGCCGGTCGTCTCGCCATGGAGCTCGACACCTTCGTAGAGCTGCTGGGCGCAGCGCATGGTGGCCTGGGCGCCCATGCCGAGCTTGCGGCTGGCTTCCTGCTGCAGCGTCGACGTGGTGAAGGGCGCCGGTGGGTTCCGCTTGACCCGGCGGCGCTCGACGGAGGCGACCACGAAGCGGCCGGCCTCGACCGCCTGGCGCGCTGCCTCGGCCTTGTTCGCGTCGTTCAGATCGAACTGGTCGAGCTTCTTGCCCTCGAGATGGGTGAGCTTGGCGGTGAACGGGGCGCCGGCGGGGGTGAGGCAGTGCGCCTCGATCGTCCAGTATTCCCGGGGCCGGAATACCTCGATCTCGGCCTCCCGCTCGCAAACGAGGCGCAGGGCGACCGATTGGACGCGCCCGGCGCTGCGGCTGCCCGGCAGCTTGCGCCACAGGACCGGCGAGAGCGTGAAGCCGACCAGGTAATCCAGCGCACGGCGGGCGAGGTAGGCTTCGATCAGGGGCTGGTCGAGCTGGCGAGGGTGCTCGATCGCGTAGGTGATCGCCGACTTGGTGATCTCGTTGAAGGTGATGCGTTTGACGTTCACCCCCTTGAGCGCGTGCTTCTCGTCCAGCATGGCGCGGACGTGCCATGAGATCGCCTCGCCTTCGCGATCGGGGTCGGTCGCCAGGTAGAGCGTGCCTGCGCCTTTCACCGCCTTGGCGATCGCAGCGACCTGCTTGCTGCCGCGCTCGTCGGCGGCCCAATCCATCGCGAAACCCTCGTCCGGCCGAACGCTGCCGTCCTTCGGGGGGAGGTCGCGCACATGGCCGAAGCTGGCGAGCACGGTGAAGTTGTCGCCGAGGTATTTGTTGATTGTCTTGGCCTTGGCGGGCGATTCGACGACGACGACGTCGGTCATGGCATCCTTTTACATAGGCCCCACCGAGATCGTCCCGGCGCCGCCAACGTGCGGAGAACTGGCAGCGGTGACTGTCAACGTCAACCTGGCACGTACGGTCTAGGCGTTCAGACAGACCCGGTTGTTAGGCAGAATGCTCACCTGGCCCCCCAGCTCCAGCTCGAGCAGAGCCGCGTGCACCACCGCGCTGGGCAGGCCATTTTGCCGGATCAGCTCGTCGATGTCGGTGGGGTCGAACCCAAGACATTCCATCATCGTTTCGCGAACCTTGCCCAGATCGAGCGGCGTGGGCGCGAACGGCTCGGGCCCCTCGGCAACGCCCATCCTGGTCGCCACTTGCGGCGTGGGCAGGAAGGCGATGACGTCGGAGGCGCTCTCCACCAGATGTGCGCCGGTCCGGATGAGGTCGTTGGAGCCGCGACAGCGGGGATCGAGCGGCGAGCCGGGCACGGCGAACAAGTCGCGTCCCATTTCGGCTGCCAAGCGGGCCGTGATCAGGCTGCCGGAGCGCGGCGCCGCCTCGACGACGATGACGGCCAGGGCGAGCCCGGCGATCACGCGGTTGCGGCGGGGGAAGTGCCGGGCTTGGGGGGCCGTGCCGAACGGCGCCTCGGCCACAACGGCGCCACCCTCGGCGATCCGGCGCTGCAGCTCGGCGTTCTCCGCCGGGTAGGTCACGTCGATCCCGCCCGCGACGGCGGCGACCGTCTGGCCGACCCGAAGCGCGCCGGTGTGGGCGGCGGTGTCGATCCCGCGCGCCAGTCCTGAGACGACGACGAGGCCGGCGCTGGCGAGGTCGTAGGCGAGCAGGTCGGCCATGTGCCTGCCGTTCGTCGAGGCGTTGCGCGCGCCGACTAGGGCCACGGCCGGGCGTTCGAGCGCGGCCATGTCGCCCTTCACGGCGAGGACCGGCGGGGCGCCATCGGTGGCGGCCAGCAGGGAGGGATAGTCGGGGTCGCCGATGAACAGCAGGCGGGCACCGAATGCGGCGACCTGCTCGAGCTCGCGGGTGACTTCCGCGGCGGTCGGGATGCGAACGGATGGGCGGCCGCCGGCGCGGGCCAACGCGGGGAGGGCCTCTAGCGCAGCCACCGGGTCGCCGTAGCGCTCGAGCAGGCGGTGGTAGGTGATGGGGCCGACGCCCTCCGTGCGGATCAGCCGCAACCGGTCGACGATCGCTGGCGCCGGCCGGCTCACCGCTTCTGGCCGATACGAGGTTCCGTGCCTGCGAGCAGCCGGGCGATGTTCGCATGGTGGCGGGCAATGCAGACGGCGCTGACGACGAGCCCGGCAAGCGCGGTGGTGCGGTCGGTGAGCAACCATAGAAGGACGGGTGCGGCGGTGAGCGCGGCGAGCGCGCCGACGCTGGATCGTTTGGAGCCGAAGGCGGCGGCGATCCAGATCGCCAGGCAGAGCAGCCCAGCAGGCCACGACCAGGCCAGCAGCGTGCCCGCACCGGTCGCGACACCCTTGCCGCCTTTGAAGCCGACCCAGGGTGAGAAGCAGTGGCCGAGCACGGCGGCCACGCCGGCGAGCAGCGCCCCGGGCTGGCCGGCCCAGGCTGCTGCAATGAGGACGGCCACGGCGCCTTTGCCGCCATCGAGCAGCAGGGTGGCCGCGGCAATATCCTTTCGTCCGGTGCGCAGGACGTTGGTGGCGCCGATATTGCCCGAGCCGGTCTTGCGGATGTCGCCGAGGCCGGCGGCCCGGGTGAGGAGCAAGCCGAACGGGATCGAGCCGAGCACGAAGCCGAGCAGGACCGCCGCGATCATCCGACGAACACGCGCCGGCCGCCGCACCAGGTTCCCAGAACCTGCCCTTCGACGGCGCGGCCATCGAACGGCGTGTTCTGCGCCTTGCCGGGGAGGTTGCCGGATTCGATCTGCCAGGCGCGCTCGAGGTCGAACAGGCAGAGGTCTGCCGGGGCGCCGCGGCGGAAGCGGCCGGCCTCGGCGTTCAGCAGTGCGGCAGGGGCTGCCGTCAGGAGGTGCAGAGCGCGGGATAGCGGCAGGCCCCCGGCATGGACGCGGGCCAGCGTGACCGGGAGCAGGGTCGCGAGCCCGGCGCCTCCGGAAGAGGCCAGAGCGAAGGGGAGGCGTTTGTCGTCTGCGTCGCGCGGCTGGTGGTCGGACGCGATGGCGTCGACGGTGCCGTCGGCCAGCGCCGCGCAGACGGCCAGGCGGTCGGATTCGGCGCGGAGCGGGGGCGAGAACTTCGCGTAAGTGCGGAAGTCGCCGATCGCCGTCTCGTTGAGGTCGAAATAGGGGGGCGCGGTGTCGCAGGTGATCGGCAGTCCCCGTTCCTTGGCGCGGCGGATCAGCTCGAGCGCTTCGGCGGTCGAGACATGGGCGAAGTGCAGCAAGCCGCCGGTGAGCTCGGCAAGCCGGATGTCGCGGGCGACGAGGATGGCTTCGGCAGCGGCCGGGATGCCGGGCAGGCCGAGGCGGGTCGCTTGCTCGCCCTCGGTGGCCGCGCCCCCGGCGGCAAGAGAGGGATCCTCCGGGTGTTGGACGACCCGGGCGCCGAAGCCTCGGGCGTAGGACAGTGCGAGCCGCATCAGCCGCGCGTCGGCGATGGCGCGCTGGCCATCGGTAAAGGCGACGGCGCCGGCTTCGCGGAGCAACCCGATTTCTGCGAGTTCTTCGCCGCGGCAGCCTTTGGTCAGGGCGGCATACGGCAGGACGGTGATGGCGCCGGTCTCTTCGCCGCGGCTGCGCATGAGGCGGACGAGGGCCGGGTCGTCGATGGCGGGGCGGCTGTCGGGGAGGGCGGCGAGGGTGGTGATTCCGCCGGCCGAGGCGGCGCGGGCGGCAGAGGCGATGGTTTCCCGGTATTCGTAGCCCGGTTCGCCGAGGCTGGCCCGCATGTCGACGAGGCCTGGGCAGAGGATGGCGCCCTCTCCATCGAGCGAAGGGACGCCGTCGGGCCGGCCGAGATTGCTGCCCCAATCGGCGATCCGGCCGTCGCGGACGAGCAAGCCGCCGAGCACGTCGAGGTCGCTGGCCGGGTCAATGAGGCGGACATTCTGGATCAGGAGGTCAGACATAGCGGTTTTCCGGGCGCCGTTCCCGACGCGCCAACACGTCGAGCACCGCCATGCGAACGGCGACGCCCATCTCGACCTGGGTGCCAATGACGCTGTGAACCGGGTCGTCGGCGACGGCGCTGTCGATCTCGACGCCGCGGTTCATCGGTCCCGGATGCATCACCATCACATCCGGTTTGGCGCGGGCGAGCTTGGGGTGGTCGAGGCCGAAGAAGCGGAAATACTCCCGCTCGCTCGGGACCAGGCCGCGGGTCATCCGCTCGCGCTGCAGCCGCAGCATCATGACGACGTCGGCGCCTTCGAGCCCTTGGTCCATGTCGTGCAGGACCTCGACGCCGAGATTGGCCGCCGCGGCCGGGATCAGCGTCGGCGGGCCGACCACCCGGACGCGGCTGCCCATCGTGGTCAGCAGATGGATGTTCGACCGTGCGACCCGGCTGTGCAGCACGTCGCCGCAGATCGCGACCACGAGTCCCTCGAGGCTGCCGCGGCGCCGGCGGATGGTGAGGGCGTCGAGGAGGGCCTGGGTGGGGTGCTCGTGGGTGCCGTCGCCGGCGTTGATGACCGCGGAGGACACTTTCTGCGCGAGCAGCGCGGGGGCGCCGGACTGGTCGTGGCGCACGACCAGCAGGTCGCAGCGCATGGCGTTCAGCGTGGTGGCCGTATCGAGCAGCGTCTCGCCCTTTTTGACGCTGCTGGTCGCGACCGACATGTTGATGACGTCGGCCCCCAGACGCTTGCCGGCCAGTTCGAAGCTGGTGCGGGTGCGAGTGCTGTCCTCGAAGAACAGGTTGATCAGCGTGCGGCCGCGCAAGAGGTCCCGCTGTGTCTTGCCGGAGCGGTTGAGCAGAACGTAGCTTTCGGCGAGGTCCAGCAGTGCGGCGATCTCGGGCGGGTAGAGCCCCTCGATCGCCAGCAGGTGGTCATGGGCGAACATCAGGCGGCGGCGCTGGCGATGCGGGCGAGAGCCTCCTCGCGGCCGAGCGCGGCCAAGGTTTGGTCGATCGGCGGGCTCATGGTGCTGCCGGTCAGCGCCGCGCGGAGGGGCTGGGCGACCTGGCCCAGCTTGCGGCCGGCCGCCTCGGCATAGCTCCGCAACGCGGCGTCCAGCGACGGGGCGGCCCAATCGGTTTGGTCGAGCACGGAGGCGAGTTCCGGGAGCGTCGCCTTGGCCTCGGGCGTCAGCAGCGCCTGCGCCTTCGGCTCGAGCGGCAACGGCATGCGGCGGGCGAGAAAAGCGGCGCTGTCGGCCAGGTCGGCCAGCGTTTTGGCCCGTTCCTTAAGCCCAGGCATCAGCATGCGGATGCGGTCGGCGACGGCGGCAGCGTCCAGACCCTGGCGGGCGAGCCGCTCGACGACCTCGCGCGTCAGCCGGTCATCGTCGGCCCGGCGCAGCCAGACGCCGTTGAGCTGTAGCAGGCGGGTGTAGTCCATCCGCGCCGCCGAGCGTCCTACGCCGTCGAGGTCGAACAGGCGGATCGCCTCGTCGCGGGAGAGGATCTCGTT
>Ga0326763_1000351_pt1 | contig 17004 bp, 25 predicted proteins | sample NORPS_P_FD_207671 | JGI IMG/M metagenome (GOLD analysis project Ga0326763, IMG submission 207671) | Hot spring water microbial communities from Norris Geyser Basin, Yellowstone National Park, WY, United States - NOR.PS_P | ecosystem: Environmental > Aquatic > Thermal springs > Unclassified...
GATCTTCATGCCCCCATTATATCCGAGATATGAAGACTTCTCCCTCGAGGTCCCGAGGGTTAGACAGGGGAGTGGCCGCTCCCCTTGAACCGGGAGGGGAGTGGCCGCTCCCTCGAGGTCCCGAGGCCTACATTTTCCCCGCCAGGCGTACCGGAGATGTCGCCCACCGGTAGGGAGAGGATGTCGTTTCCCACGAACAACGCGACGAGTCCCCTCACTCCGCCTCCCAAAGAAGATCCACCTTTTCATCCAAGTACGGGACCGACCTTTCAATCCCCCACACCCGCCGGTACTCCCCGTCCCCCACCTCCACGAAGAGGGTGGGATAGGAGTCGGCCAGGTGGGCCAGCCCCACGGACTCCAACACCGCCAGGCGGTCCTGACTGTCCTGGACCAGGACCGCGTCCTCAGGAAGCTCCCTCACCCGCATCCTTCACCTCCTTCTTTTCCCCAGAGGGGTCCCAACTCCTCACGCGGAGAAGGGCTTCTCGAGGTTCCCGACCAATATCGCGAAATCCTCGACCGCGATGAGGTACATCCTCCCTCCTTTCGCCTTCTCGGCCGCCCGGCGAAGCCGGGCTACCGCCCTTCTCCTATTCCCACTCCCCTCCCCACTCCCCTCGGCCCACCATGCACTCCAAGGTGGGGTCCTCGGGGTCGAGTTCGAAGCGGAGCCGGGGCCGCCCCTCCCCGTCCCGCACCTCCAGGACCATCCCGTAGCCCCGGTCCCCGAGAAGCCGGGCCAGCTCCGCCACCGAAAGCCGCAGGGGGCGGTCTCCCGCCTCCACGCCCAGCCTCCTCAGCCCCTCCGCCAGCTCCCTGTGCAGCGCCTCAGCCTGGGCGAGCCGCTCCTCGGCGTCCACCAGCTTCCGCCTCATCACTCCTCCTCAACCGCCAACTCCCAAGCCCTGCGGCGGGCCAAAGCCCGCCCTTTCCGCCGCCTACGCCTCCGGTCCCGGTGCGCCCCCGCCCCGGGGCGGGTCTTCAGGGCGGTGAGCGCCCTCTGGTCAAAGGCCTGAAGACCCCTCTTTCCCACGGCGCCCTCCTGGTCGCCCGGCGCGAGCCGGGCTACCCTCCCGTGCCCGTCCCATGCCCCCCCGGGGGCCGGGAGCTCACACCCCCGGGGAGGCCCGCCGGCGCTTCACTCCTCTTCCCACTCCTCTTCCTCTTCCGGGAAGAGGTCCTCTTCCGGGAAGAGGGCCTCCAGGGCCTCGGTCAGGGCCCGGAGGAGCTCCCCCGCCTCTTTGTGGGAGAGGAGGGCCTGGTCGCCTTTCTTCTCCGCCTGCTCCAGAATCCGAAGGCCTCGGGTACCCTCGGGGCGCCCAAGCCCCTCGAGGGCCGAGAAGAGCTCGCACCACTGCCGGAGGTCCACCGGGTTCTTATCCATGTTCACCTCCGGCCCTCCGGCCGCCCCGGGCGCCAAGCCCGGGGGCTACCCTCCTTCTCAGAAGACCGCCAGCTCCGGCTCCCCCGCCTCCCGGGAGACCCTCACCCCCACCCGAAGCTCCGAGGCGTAGAGGGTGAGGCGCTCGGGCGCCTCCTTCCTGGGCATCAGGGCCCCGGCCATGTAGACCCGGGTCCCCTTGCCCACCCCCTGGGGCAGCTCTCCGAGGACCACGGCGTTCACGAAGCTCGTCCCCCACCCGTCGCCCTCGGGCACCCGCACCGCCACCCGGAGGCCCACCGCCCCGCGGAGGGGCTTGGGCTCCAGGGCCACGAGCCCCGCCACCTCGGCCCGGGCGTAGCCGTCCGCCGCCGGGTGGCCCAGGGGAGCCCGGAAGGTGGGGAGCTCCACCGGGAAGACCTCCTCCGCCACCACCTGGAGCCGGGTCTCCCCGGTGCGCTCCGTCCTCTCCCGCAGGAACCCCGAGAGGACCACGGGGGCCCCGTGCGCCGCCTCCAGGCGGTCGGCGAGGACCCCGTGCCCCACCACGGGCACCCGGGCGTAGCGGTCCATTCCCCGGAAGGCCACCCACCCCAGGGCGTAGGGCACCCCCCGGGCGGAGGTCCGCCGCTCCCGCAGGAGAAAAACTCCCAGCGCCGTCACCCGGTTCACGCCGCCACCTCCCGCAGGTCGGCGAGCTCCCCCCGGAGGAAGTTCGCCCCCAGGCCCACGGCGTCCTCCAGGGCCTCCAGGGAGACCCCCTCCTCCTCGGCGGCGAGCTCGGGGGGGGTCCCGTCCATCAGGACCCGCTCCACCGCCTGCCGCACGAAGGGGCCGTGGACCGCCTCCAGGCGCTCCAGGGCCTCGGCCACCCTCCGCCTGAGCTCCTCGCGCTCCAGGGCCTCCTCGGGCCCCTCGCCCCCCTCCACCACGTCCCGGAGGTACACCTCCCCGGTGTCGGTGGTCTTCAAGGGCTCGTCCAGGCTCGCCGCCCCCTGCAGCAGGGGCAGGACCGCCTCCACCCACGCCACGGGCTTCCGGAGCCGCCGCGCCACCTCCTCGGGCGAGGCCCCGGGCTTCTTCCGCAGGACCTTCCGCACCTCCTGGAGGGCCTTGAGGCTCTCCTGGGTGAGCCCGAAGGCCCCCCGCCGCATCTCGGCGTAGAGGGGGGCCTCCAGCTTGGCGAGCCGGGCGGCCATGGCGGCGGGGTGGTGCTTCAGGCTCCGCTGCTCCTTCACCGCCCGCACCGACCACTCCCAGGCCAGGGCCAACATCTCGTCGTAGAGGACGGGGAAGCCCAGGAGCACCTCCAGGGCGGCCGGCAGGGCCTGGGCCGCGGCCTTCCAGAGGCCCCGCCTCTTCCCCTTCAGGACCTCCTCGTGGAGCCGCCGCACCTCCTCCTGGGGAAGGAGCTTGAGCTCGCCCAGGACCCGAGCGACCGCCCGGTGGGGGGCCTCCGCCTTCCGCGCCCCGCCGGGCAAGCACCTCCGGTAGACCCGGCGCACCACCCGCAGGACCCCCTCCCGCCTGGCCACCCCGGTGAAGGCGTCGGCGTCGGCCGCCTCCTGGGCCGCCAGGCTGGCCCCGGAGAGGTCCAGCTCCTCGGGGAGGAGCGAGGGGTCCCGCACCAGGGGCTCCAGGAGCGCCCGCACCTCGGCGGGGTCCGTCCAGTCCGCCTCGAGGCCCAGCGCCAGGAGCACCTCCAGCTCGTAGTCCTCCCCCACCGCCCGGTGAGCCCAGGCCCGCTTCTCCTCCCCCTCCAGCACCTGCGCCCCTTCCGCCTCCCCCTTGATCCACTCCCACACCGCCCGGAGCGCCTGGCGCACCCGGGGGTGGGGGAGGTCGGTCCGGGCCGTGTAGCGGTAAGCCCCGGAGAGGTGGCTGGGGCGGCTCCTGAGGAGCTTGTCCACCGCCTTCTCCCGGAGGGCCTTAAGCTCCTCGGGGGTGGCCCGCACCCAAACCGGTCGCCCCGCCCGGAGCCGGCCGAAGATGACCGCCTCGTCCTTGGGGGAGACCTTGGCCTCGGGCCTCGCGGTGAGGAGCCTCTCTACCCGCTCCTCCACCTCCCGGCGGCGCCTCAGGCCGTAGAGAGCCCGGGCCACCTCCTCCAGGTAGGCCAGGTCCCGCGCTCCCTTGACGGCGGGCCGCTCCCCCCGGAGGACCCGCTCGGCCGCCTCCCTAGCCGGGACCTCCTCCTTGCCCTCCTTCAGGTGCTCGATGGCCCTTTTCACCTCGAGGACCCAGGGACCGAGCCCCAGGTCCTCCCTAAGCTCCTCCAGGCGGAGGGCGATCTCGAGGGGCACCTCTTCCAGGCGGAGTACCCCCTGCACATACGCGGCGACGAGCCGCGCCGCCCGCTTCTCCCCGGGGGTCCACTCCGTGTAGTCCTCCCCGGGCTTGGGGATGGCCCGGGAGACCGGGATGCCATCCTCCACCGCCTCCCGGGCGAGCGCGAGGGCCTCTTCCACTTTCGCCGGGTTTACATCAAGGCCGTATACTGCCAACATGCTTTCCTCCTTTTTCCCGCGTCTCAAAAAAGGGCGGAGCCCGGCCTCTCGGCCGAGCCCCGCCTAGCTCGCGCTTTAGTCCTGGAAGGGGTCCTCGGGGAAGTCCCCGGCGGCCTCCTCGGCGGCCTCCTCGGTCGCCTCCTCGGCCGCCTGCTCCCCCTGCCCCTGGGCTTTGGCCCTCTGCTCGGCCCGCTCCTCGGCGGTCATCTGGAGGGAGATGGAGACCCTTCCGTTAGGGGGGAGGGCGTCGAAGGCGATGGCGAGTTTCCCCTCCCGGGCCACCGCGTACCCCACGGTGACCCACCGGGTCTCCTTTCCGCCCTGGAGGGCCACCCTGGCGTAGTAGGTGCCCTCCTTGGGAGGGGAGACCCCCTCGGGCACCTCCACCTCCACCACGCCGGAGGTGGGGAACAGGTCCACGCGGAGGTTCACCTTCAACCCGTCGGGGGCGAAGTAGGCGAAGCCCGCCGGGATGTCGGGCCCCCGCTTGTTCCCCCTGAGGGTGACCCCCTTGAGGGGGGCCGCCACCGCCTCAGACTTGGTCCCATTGCCGCGAGCCACCTTCTGAAGAACTTCACTAGGATTGAGCATCCTTCCTCCTTTGGAGCTTTCCTCTTCCCTCTTCCGCCTGCCCCTAGGCGGAAGAGGTCTTTTCGCCTTCGCCCCGGTCCCACTCTCCTCCCGGGGCACCTACCCTGGAGGACCTTCCTCGTCCTCCTTCACCTTCCCGGCCGCCCGGCAAAGCCGGGCTACCCTTCCTCTCCCCGGGAGTCCCCCGACGCCTCGACCACCACCTGAAGGCCCATCACCTCCAGGAGGTGAACCGAGGTCCGGGTGGCCTCGTCCAGGGTAAGCCCCTGGACCAGGAGCACCGTCCCCGGCAGGAGAAACTGCCCCGCCTCCCCCAGAGCCCGGTAGTCCTGGTAGCTCAAGGCCACCCGCCTCCCGTCCGGGAGGTAGAGGGTACTGCCTGAAGGTCCCGCTTCCAGTCGGGCCCGGGGCCTCCGGTGCTCCTCCGGCGCCTCGGGAGAGGCCGAAGGCCCGGGCTCAAGGATTCGCGGCCTCTCCCTAGGGCCCGTCTTCGGAGGCTTCGGCGGGGACCCGCCCATAAGCCCCCACTTGCGTCCAAGCCAGTAGCCCACCCCGGCTGTCAGGAGTGCGAAAGCCGCTAGGAGTAGCCCGAACTGCATCAGGGGGTCACCCGCTATGAGTTCCCACATGCTCCCTCCTGCTTTTGAGCTCCTCCCAGTCTAACTGGTCCAGGAGCTCCACCTCTGTCGCCACCGCCGCCAACTCCCGGGCGATGGCGTCCTGGAACTGGACCACCCGCACCGGGAAGCCCAACTCCCCGGCGGCCTCCACCGCCCGCGCCAGGTCCCCGTCGCCGGAGACCAGGACGGCCTCGTCGTATAACCCCCCCGCGGCTGCCAGGAGTAGGTCCACGGCCAGGGCCACATCCACCCCTTTCTCTCCCCCCTCGCGGCTCAGGTGTCCCTGAACCACGATCCACCCCCGGGCCTCGAGGGACTTCACGAACCCCTCGTGCCTGCGGAAGGGAGCCGTGTAAAATCTCATGCTGGCGGGCCTTCCCCGCGCCAACCTCCAGGCTAGTTTTGTCATATCCACGGGGAGCAACCCCCGCTCCTTCAGGGAACGGTAGAGATTGCTCCCGTCCACAAAGACGGCGATACGCCTCATATTTCCTCCTTCAGATGTCCCATGTCAGGCGGGTGACGGCGTGGTAGCTTTCCACCGTCGCTACCCTCCTAATCAGAGTCCCGACCAGGTCGGCCTCGGTCGGGCTCAGCTGGGCCAGGGCCTCGAGAGCCTCCATGACCTCTTGCGCCCGAGAGGTTCCTCCCCCGCCTTTGAGGGCCTCGAGGTCCTCCAGGTAGACCTCGAGGTCCTCCCTCTCGGAGAAAAGAGACTCCACCGCCTGGCGAAGCCCGGTGTAAGCCCCCGCCAACTCCCCCTCGGAGCGCTCGGCCATCGCCCCGAGAATGTTTATGAGCGCCGTTACTAGCCGCATAGCCGCCCCCTCCTTCCCGGCCGCCCCGAGCGGAGTGCGAGGGGCTACCCCTCCTCCCCCCCCGCCCCGCCCCGCGGCTCACTCGCTGCGCTTCCCCGCGAGCTTCTTGCACACCCTGCACCCGCAGGGCTCAAGGAGCCCGCGCTCTACCCAGACCCGATGGGCCTGGGCCCCGGAGGCGTTCGTCTTAATGCTTCCCCATCCACCGGGGTTGTAGTAGGCGGGGTGCTGGGCGCAGCAATCAGGATCGCTGCACCCGTGGTGCAAGTTGGTGTAAGCCGTGCCAGCTCCCCGCCACTCGGCGAGGAAGCCGGCGGCCCTGAGGGCCTCTGCGAACCGAGGGCCGTTCTCGGCCCTCACCCGGATCCTCCTCATCTTTCACCTCCTTGCTCGGGAGTGGGGAAGACCCCACCCCCGCTTGCTTTGGCCTAGAGTTTATAGAGGAAGACCTGGAAGTCCTTAAGAAAGAGCTCCAGGGCCTCCAGGACCTCCTCTTCCTCGAGGCCTCCCAAGCCCACCCCCGGGAAGGCCATGTGGACCTCCTGGGGGTTCTTCTCTAGCTCCGCCGCCAATCCAGCTGCCGAAAACTTGATGAGCGCGATATTCGCCGGGTCCCGCCAGTCCCCCTTGGTCTGGAAGAGACCGACGGAAAGACCGGGGACCACATCGAGGGTCAGGAGGCCGTACAGGTGCCAGCCTCCTATGCGGGGCTTGCTCCGGGCCATCCTCCCGAACACCCTTGGGAGGTGGGGATAGCTTTGGGCGAGAGCTTTCGCGGAACCAGCCCCCATGACCAAAGTCCCGTCCCCCCTCACCATCCCGTTACCGGTGGCGAGGAGGAGACCCCGTGAGGCCGACAGAAAGTTCCCTTTGACCACCTGGATTCCCATACGCACCTCCTTCACCCTCCCGGCCGCCCCGAGCGAAGCGAGGGGCTACCCTCCGCCCCCCGTCCCGCTCCGCAGGCCCGGCACCTCACTTCCAGGCCACCCCGATCACGCTCCGGAGGGGGTGGCCCAGGTAGTCCTCCCGGTCCGTCCAGGCCACCTCCTCGATGGCCTGGAGGATAACCAGGGTCTCCTTCTCCCCGTAGGGGTAGAAGCCCACGGGGGGCCTCTCCTCGAGCGGGAGGGCGTTCAGACGCTCCACCGCCTCGGGCAGGTCCCCGAGGACCTCTCCCTCCAGGGTGAAGGGGGCCCTCTTCAGGGCCACCCGGTCCACCTCCTGGCCGTCCTTCTCCAAGACGGCCACGAGGCGACCCCACCCGGAGAGGCCAGTAGAGAGCTCGTACCGGGTAGGGGGGAGGAGCGCCTTAAGCTCCTCCAAGAGGGCCCGGACCGCCTGGTAAGCGTCCAGGCCCTCCTCCTTCCCTTTAAGGAGAAAGTTCCTGACCTCCTCCATACTTACCACGCCCCACAGTTGCCGCAGGGCTCCCCCGCCTTCAGGGGGTACCCACAGTAGGGGCACCCCTTCGCGTAGAGGGTAAACGCGTCGATGTGGAGGACCTTCTCCCCGGCTTTGTTCCTCCCCGGCTCCAGCCTGACTACCACCTTGAGTGCGCCGACGGTGCGCTCAAGCCACAGGGACTTCCCGGGAGTGTACTCCTCCCCCCGAATGGGGGAGACGGTCGCATTCTCATTGAACTTCTCCGGAAACTCCAGAAGCTCGGCGAGACGCTCTAGGTCCCGCTGGCCGATGTGAATGTGGACCTTCATCTTCTCCTCCTTTTTTGAGTTCCCCCTCCCCCCCTCGCCCACCTCCGCCGTTCGGGCCGCCACCCCGTTGCGGCCTTGGCGGGCCAGCTCCGGCGGGTAGACCGGAGCCCTCCCTTTCTCCGGTGGCGAGCCGGGTACTCGGGAGTGGGGGGCTTCCTCGAGGCCCGCCCCGCGGGTTTCGGCTCCGGGGGACTTATGGTGGCCCCCTTCTTCGCCTACTCCCCGGGCCTCGGTCACCCCTACTCCCCCGGGGCGGGGGTTTCGGGGCCATCTCCTTTCGCCTATCCGGCCGCCCCGAGCGAAGCGAGGGGCTACCCTTCGCCACTCGCCCAGCCCGAAGGGCGGCCTAGTCGGCCTTGTTGAAGGCCCGGGCGACCTTCTTCAGGCGGGCCCACCCTCCCTCGAGGGCCTCCTGGCCCTCTTCGCTCTTTCGGCCGCCCCGAGCGAAGCGAGGGGCTATACCTCGCCCCCCGCTCCGCCCTCGAGGCCCGCCTACCCGTCCTCGCCCCAGATGTACTCTCCGAGGACGAGGACCGCCACCTTGCGGTCTAGAAACCTCGCCACGAGGGGCATGACCTTCCTCGCGGAATCCGCCTCGAAGGGAAGAAGGGAGAGTTGGGCCAAGACGATGGGAGGTGTCTCCACGCACTCGATCTCCCTCCAGACCCCAAGATCCGTGGCCACTTTTTCGAGCCTCCTGGCCTGCTCCTCGGTGATGCTGTAGACCGGAGCCAGGGTCTTCCCAAGCACCCGGTTCGCCTCCTCGAGGCGGCCTTCCTGGTAGAGGAGGTACGCCCCATACAGGGCGCCCTCGTCTATCACCAGGAGGAAGCCCCCTCCCGGTCCGCTCACGACACGCGCGATCCAGGCCATATACGCCTCCCTCGAGGGCCTCCTCGCCCTCTTCGCTCCTCCGGCCGCCCCGAGCGAAGCGAGGGGCTACCTCCCTTGACCTCAAAGGGGTCCTCGGTGCCCCTCTCCGGAGGCTTTTTCTCGGCTCTTCTGGCAGTCTGCCCTCAAGCCCGTGGCGGAAGGCTGAGGGCCTCGAGGCCCTCGAGGGCAACCTCAAAGCGCTCCGCCTCTGCCCTCTCGACCCCGCGAAGAGGGTGGCCTGGCGGGGGAGGGACGGGCCTCGAGGGGTGAGGTAGCCAAGTGGCACAACTCTGCCAGCGGGCTCCCACACGCCATTCCTGCCGCCTCCCGCTACCCCCCCTTCCTGTCATCCTGGCAGACCTCTGCCAGCCCCCTTTTTCGGGCGAAAAGGGCACCCCCCGGCGAGTACCGGGGAGCAGGAGGTGGGGGTTGGGCTAGATCCGCCTCAGGGGCAGAAGGAGGGGGGTGGCGCGGCGGGTGAACTGGGCGATGAGGTACACGGGGGCCTTGTAGCGCCGGAAGCTCTCTTGGAGAAGGGAAGACCAGGGAGCGAGTTCTTGAGGAAGGGGTTCTCCCTCACGGGCGATCCAGGCCCGTCTCACGGTGCCCCAGCCGAAGGCCCTTCCGGTGGCGTTTAGGGCCCGGTAGCCCGAGGCGTCCGCCCGAAGAGCGGGGGCCACCAGGGCCGAGGCCTCGGGAAGGTAGGGGCGTTCGGCGAAGTCGGCGAGCTCCTCCAGGGGGACCCGGATTAGGACGTCGCGCTTCGCCAGGGCGTACACGCCAGGGGCGGCCTCTTCCAACTCCCTTTCCCTTACCCCCGCGAGGAGGGCGGCGAAACGCCGGGCGACTTTAGGCCACATGGCGAACCTCCCCCGTCCGCAGGTTGATGTCCAGGTAGGGTGGGGTCTCGCCCTCCAGGATGGTCTCTATGGCCTTGGCGAGGTCCCGGTAGAGGCGGATCCGCCCGAGGGCGTAGGCTTCCACGGCGATCTTGAAGACCGGAGGCTTCTCCACCACTAGGGTGCGCTTCACCAGGTCCTTGGCCACGCCGGTGATGGGGAAGTACACGGGGTTCATGATGGCTTCCCGAAGGTCTGAGCCGTGCACGGTAGCGATAACCCGTACTCCTTTGCCCGCGATGATCTCCACCACCTTGCTGTCCTCTATCCAGGCCAGCTCGTCCACCACCACCACCTGGGCGGAGTGGTTGGCGACCGCTTCCAGCATCTTCTCCGGCTGGCGCCGGGGGTCGGGGACGGCGAGGCGGCTCGCCCTCCGGATGATGGGGTGGGGCCTGCGCCCTTCGCCGCCGATCTCCGAGGAGGAGTCCACCACCACGCACCGCCTCCCGTAGATGTCCGCCACAATGCGCACCACGTCCCGGAGCAGGGTGGTCTTGCCCGTGCCCGGGGCCCCCACCACCAGGATGGAGCCGCTGGCCTCTACCAGGTAGGGGCGGAGGGGCTCCGCCACGCCCACGATGGCCCGCCCGATGCGGATGGTGGCCCCATAGGGGATGTCCTCCCGGTCCCGGCGGACGCTGATGCGGTGCAAGGTGCCCTCCACGCCGACCCGCCCGTTGGAGCGCACTTCCCCCAGCTTGGAGTGGAGGTAGGCCCAGTCGCTCTCGGTGAAGGTCCAGGTGGTGTAGTACTCCCGGCCGTTGACGCGGAACGAGACGGGTTCCCCCACCAAGACCACGATCTCCTCGAGGTCGTCCTTGAAGGCATCCATGTAGTCGTGGAGCTTGATGGGGAGGATGGCCTTGAGGTTCTCGAATCCCTCTTCCTCCGCCCGCTTTAAGTCGGGTAGAGGAAGCTCAGGGAGGAGCCCCAAGGCCTCGGGGGTTTTGAGCTCCACCGTCGGGGGCGGCTCGTAGTCGGGTGTGGGAATCAGGTTTGGGGGTCGCCGCACGGTCACCTCCTTGCCAGCTCGTTACGGACCCAGAGGCCTCCCTCGTTCCGCACAGCCCCCCGCCGCTCCAGAGTCCTTAGGGCTTCGGGCAAGCGGTCCCGATACTCGGGAAGGGTCCGGTAGATCTCCCTAAGGGGCATGGGGGTCGCCAGCACCCGGAGAAGGTCGGCGAAAACAGGATCTCCCGTCAGGTCTTCTTGAGGGGGAACTTCTGCGGCCTCATGGGCCGCGAGGACTCTGGGGCGCTCCCTCCTCCCCAGCTCTAGGAGTTCGCCCACCACCTTGCCGATGACGTAGGTCCCTACCGGGATGAAGAGGCTCATGGCGAAGATCTCGGCGGAGCCCACCCCGTCCCCGGCGGCCCGCTCCATGGAGCGGAAGTTGCCCAGCCAGACCAGGCCCAGCGCCACCAAGGCGCCCCCCGCCGCCCAGCGGGACCCCTTGAGCGTGGAGTTGGACAAGAGGGAGAGTAGAAAGGCGTTGAGCTCGAGGGTCACCGCCAGGGCCACGGCGAGGAAGGGGGGGAGGTCGCCCAAGGTCAGGGCGTACCACTGGGCCAAGTGCCCAGCGGAGACCGCCAGGGTGGCGGTGTAGCCCGCCAGGAGGAGGAAGAGCATCGCGTTCCGCGCCATAGTTCAGGCCGTCAGGGACTCCTTAGGTACGAAGATCGCGGCGCTGAGCGGGTCTATCGGCTGGACCACCCAGCTCACTTGAGCGGGAAGCCTCCTCCCCTTGGAGGCGATCTGTTGGACCAGAGCCTCCGCTTTGCGGGGAGGGAGGGGCTTGGCGGTCTCGGTCTCGTCCACTACCATGCGGATCACCCCCTCGCGGATCACCAGTCGGTACCTGCGCCCCTCGTACTCCACCACCAGGGAGCCGTCCGCCTGCAGGAACTGGAGGGCTTCGAAGAAGTCCATGGCCGCCTCATCCGTTTAGGGGCACAGGGGGAAAGCCCTAGGAGCTTGGGCCTCGAAGGCCTCGAGGTTGAGCTGGCGCTTGAACAGGGGGTAGGCGGCGGCGTCGGTCACGATCCCCTCCACCCGCTCGGGCGTTCCCGTGGCGAGGAGGGTCTTGGTCTTGGAGCGGAGGAGGAAGAGGAGTCCGTTTCCGGGGTTCGGGAGCTTGTAGAGCCTGGCTCCCTTGGGTTTCGTCTGAGGGCAGACGGGGGTGAAGGCGATGGCCCGCCCCTCGGCCAGGTAGGGAAGGACATGGGCCCACAGGCTTTCATCACCAGGCAGGCCGAGGAAGAGGATGCCCTCGAGGGTCTCGGAGCGGAAGGCGCTCAGGACCTGGGCCGGGGTGCCCGCTACCCGGGTCGGGGGCTGGGCTCCGCCCTGGCCCAGCGCCAGCGGGAGGAGCGCCAAAAGGCTAACGAGCAGAGGCTTGCCAAGCTTCATTGAAAATCCTCCAGAATATACCCACTTCCATCGCGCTGTCCGTCCACCCCACGCCGGGGCGGTAGAGGTAGTTGGGGCCCGCGAGGGCGGGGGCGAGCAGAGGAGGCCTGCGTTGGACCCGCACCTCGGTCCGCACCCTCCGCCGGAGGGCCTCGAGGGCGGAAGGGAGGCGCGCCGCGGTCTGGCCGAAGACGGGCACGAGGACCCGAAGTTCTGTCACCGCGGCCGCCACCGCCTGCGGGATGGTCACGTCCGGGGGTAGGGGCAGGACCACGGCGAGGGGGCCTTTAGCGGGGTAGAGTCCCTCGGGTAACCCCGCTACCCCCTGGGCCAGGGCCGGGGCGAGAAGGGCGAGGAAAAGGGCGAAGCGCCTCACTGCCCTGTCCCTCCCTGCTTTAGGGCCGCGTCCTTGGCCTCGATGGCCGCCTCCCGGCTCGCCGCTCGGGCCAACCAGGCCGCGCCGTTTCGGAGCACGGCGTAGACCTGGCGCACGATCTCCCCGTCGAGGCGGTACCACCCTCCGAGGGTGTAGAGGTAGACCCTGTCGTCTATCCCCAGGAAGGGGGTCCGCGTTATCGCTCGGGTGGCGTCGGTTTCGGGAACGGTGAGGACATTCAGCGTGAGGGTCCCTTTTTGGGGATTGACGGCGCTCATCCAGCGCTCGAGGAAGTCTTTGTCCTCCTTAAGCCCGGCCCAGTTGACGGTGAGGTCCTGGCCGGAGACGGCCCGCCTCGCCAGACCGTCGAAGAACGAGCGCGGCAAGCCCTTGGCGGTGCCTATACTGAGGATTTCCTTGGCCCGGGCCACCGCCCGCTGGACCTCCCCCTCGGAGCTAGGGAGGGCGATGTTGTTGGGTAAGGGGCAGTTAGTGGTCTTGCCCAACATGAGGCAGAGGACAGGCCTCACCGTTTGGTACACAGTCATGAGGTCCGTTTGCGCCATACCAGGAGCTAGGCCCCAGGCGAGGAAGAGAAGGGGGAGAAGTTTGGCCTTCACCTCTTACCTCCTTTATTAGTACATGTCCTTCATGGCCTTGCTCCCCAGGAGGCCGGAAAGGGCGCCCGCCACCAGGGCCCCCCGCTCCACGCTCTCGGTCGACATGGCCCCCGACACAGCGGCGACCCCCCCGCCGTAGAGGAACCCCACCGTGGTGAGGACTGTGGCCGTGAAGCCCAGGAAGACCCGGAAGAGGGGCGGCGCGTCCTCACCCCACACCGCGGCGCCGATCCCGGCGACGAGAAGCCAGGTACCCGCAACCAAGCACGCGATGATCAACCACCTCGTCTCCTTCATATCCCCATCTTACCCGGTCCTCTCTCATTTTTGAGGGAGGAGGGTTCTGGGGGCGCCGATGGCCACCAGGATAGAGGCGTAGCGGACCACGGGTTCCACCACGACCCGTCCCCACTTGCCCGAGGCGTGGAGCATGTACCCCCGGCCGATGTAGATGGCCACGTGGTCCACTTCTCGCCTCGACTCGGAGAAGAAGAGAAGGTAGCCGGGGCGGTACTCCCGGACGGGTACCGTGGCCCGGAGCTGCTCCCTCGAGGTCCGGGGAAGGGGGATCCCCGCCGTCCCCATGACCCAGCGCACGAAGGCCGAGCAGTCGATCCCCGTCCTCGGGTCTTCCCCGCCGTAGCGGTAGGGGATGCCCTGGGTGGCTTGGGCCACCCGCCAGAGCCAGGCTTCCCACGGGTCCTGCGCCTGCGCAAGCGAGAGGTTCCACAGGAGAAGGACAGGCAAAAAGGCGATCCTCTTCATGCGTCCTCCTTCCAAGGCGCGCGCGTCCTCACGGGGTGGGTCCCCCGTACCCACGAGAACACCGCCGCCACCTCCCGTTCGGGCAGCCCCGAGTCGAGGGCGGCGGCACCTAGGGCCTCCACCACTTCGTCCTCCGAGAGGAGGCCTTCCCGCACCCAGGCCCAGAGGGCCACGGCGTGGCGCACGAGCTCGGAGTGCCTCGAGCCGGGGAGGGTGGAGCGCATCCTCTCCGCCCTTCCCCTGAGTTCGGCCAGGGCGTAGGCCCTGCCCCGGCTCCCCGGAACAGGACGGAGAGCCCACCCCTCCGAGGCCGACCTCGGCGCGGGAGCTGGAGGCCTCGAGGGAAGGAGGAGGCCGAGGAGGGGAGCGGAAGGGGAGGGGAGGGTCTCGAGGGCGGATAGAGGCACCTCCCAGAGGTAAGCCCCGCCGGAAGGGTGGCGGGAGGGCGGGGCCACCAGGTAGCTGCGGCCGAGTCCCCGGAGGTCCACGGCCAAGCCCGGGATGGCCCGGGCCCGGGCCGAGAGGAGCGGCTCGTAGCCCGGCGGGGTCCGGGTCCAGAGGTGGAAGCCCCCAGACCCGGTCTTCGCCCGGGGAGCCTGGACGAGGTTCGGCGAAAGCAGGAAGAGGCTCTGCAGCGCCTGGGGGTCGTCCCCGTCGAAGACCAGGACTTCCTCTGGGGGTACCACGCCCACGTTGGCCTCGGGAACGAGTTCCCACGCCTTCTGCAGGCGCTTGGGGTCGGTGGTGGCGTCTTTGAGGCCGCGGAGAAAGCCGAGCTCCGGAAGGACCAGGGGCTCCTTCCTCCCGGGGCGCAGGGGAAACGCGGGGAGGCCTAAGGCGGCGTAGCGGAGGGCGGCCTCGAGAAGGACGTTCACTCCTCCTCACCTCCTTCCGCCGGGGCCACCAGGCTCAGGTACGTTCGCCGCGTTCGGTCCTTGGGAAGGGGGCGGTTCTCCAAGTCGGGGACGCTGAGGAGGACCGCTTGCTGTTTGGCGCGGGTCAGGGCGGTGTAGACCACCTTCCGGGTGGTGAGGGGGCTTTCCGGGAGGACGAGGATGACGGCGGGCCACTCGGAGCCCTGGGAGCGGTGGACGGTGATGGCGTAGCCCAGGCTCGCCTGGGTAGCCACTCCTTTGGGGAGTTCCTTGAGGTCCTCTCCCGTGTCTAAGAGGAAGGTGTCGTCCCCCACGACGCGAACGATGCCCATGGTGCCGTTCATGACCCCGAGAAGCGGCTTGTTCTCATCGAAGATGATCTTGTCCCCCACGTAGGCCACGATCCCACCCGAGAGCTCCAAGGGGCGGGAGCGCTCCCTGGGCGCTATGGAGCGCACGAGCTGGTTGAGGGCTCGGGTGCCCAAAGGGCCAGCGTGGATCGGCGTGAGGACCTGGAACTCCCATAGGGAAAGCCCCTGCTTGAGGTAGTAGGTGACCAGTTCCGCCACCAGCCTGGTGGCCTCCTCGGGGTTGTCCACCTTGCGGTACAGGAGGTCGGGAGGGCGTTTGGCTAGGACCGGGCGTAGGGGCAGGCCCCCGAGGGCGCATCGAGCCGCCTCGAGGATCCCCGTGGCCCCTTTGGCCTGCCTGCGGGTGACCTTCAGGCGCACGGTGGGCACCCGGCCTACCAGGTCGACGAAGGGCTGGCCCAGGCCCACCGGGGGAAGCTGGTCGGCGTCGCCCACCATCAGGAGGGCGGAGTTCGCCGGGAGGGCCCGGAGCACCCGGTCCAGGTCGGGCAGAGTGATCATGGAGGCCTCGTCCAGGACCGTGAGCCCCGGAGGCAGGGCTTTGGGTAAGGCCAGGGGCTCGTGGGGACGGAAGCCTAGGGCCCGGTGGACCGTCTGCGCCGGAAGCCCCGAAAGCTCGCGCATCCGCTGGGCGGCCTTGCCCGTGGGGGCCATCATCTGAACCGGAATCCCCGTCTTAAGGGCCGCCTGGACCAGGCGGGAGACGGTGTAAGTCTTCCCTGTACCCGGCCCGCCGGTCAAGACCCCGACCCGCCGCCTCAAGACCTCCACGACCTTGGCCTGTTCCGGGGCCAGGCCCTCGAGCGGGGGTAGGGGAGGTAGGCCGGAGGCCTCGAGGGCGTTCTCCCAGACAAAGGCCTCCAAGTCCACTACCCGGGAAAAGCCCACGTGGTCCTTGAAGAGGGTGACCTGTCCTTTCGCCCCCTCGAGGCCCCGTTCCAGCTGGTCTTTCGGCAAAGGCAGGTCCTGCAGGGGTACCATGGTGTCCCCGGTGGCGTAGCTTCTCTCCTTGACCTCTTGCAAAAAGGCCCCCACGGGGCTCAGGCGCTTGAAGCGGCTGGCGAGGGCCAGGTAATCCACTCCTGGGACCTGGCAGAGGAGGAAGGGGTCCTGCCGGGCGAGGTCGACGGCGGGCTCCCCGAGCTCCTCCAGAGCGCTCGCCGCCTCGAGGGGCGTGAAGCCGAGGTCCATCAGGGCCTTGAGGGCCTCCAAGTACCAACGCCGAGTCTTTAGCTCCGCCTTGGCCTCCTTGAGCTGGTAGTGCTCGAGGGGCCCGAAAAGGGGGGTGAGATCGCTCTTGCCGAGAAGGTAGTCGAAGGCGTCTGTCCTCTTGGCGAGGTTAAGGGCCCGGCGGTAACCGATAGCGGGGACCGCGTTGTAGATGGCCTGGCCTAGTTCCCGCTCCACGGCGGAGGCCCCACCCGGGTAGACGCGGTAGGCCCGCTCGTTCACGGGGTAGAGGTAGCGCTTTCCTTTGCGAAAGATCCCCTCTATGTGGTCGCCTTGCGCCACGCTCCACGTGGGGATCCAAACCCTGAGCTCTTCCCCGGTGTCCTTGCTCCGGGCGAGGACCACCGTGCCCTCGCGGTAGCGCTCCACCAGGTCCTCCACCGAGAGGCTCAGGAAGAGCTCGGGCGCCACGGGGTCATTTTACCGGGGAGGCGGAGCGGCGGCGGCTCCCTTCGCTGGTATGATGTAGGTGGCTATGATCGGAAAGCGGCTACTCGCTCTCGGTCTGGCCCTCTCCCTGGCCGCCTTTGCCCAGGAGTACGGGCCGTCTTCGGTGGTTACCTATGACATCCGGAGCCTGATCTACCGTCCTGGGGTCATCTATGTGAGCCCCAAGTACATGACGGTGGTCGAGTTTTCCGAGCTGATCGATGAGATCGGCACCTCCGTGCCCAACCTCATCCAGATCAAGGTCAGCACCTCGGAAAACATGCTTTTCTTACGGGCCTTGAAGGAGGCGGGTTCAGGCGACCTCGTGGTCCGGATTGGGGGCTACACGGCTCTCTTCCGGGTGGTGGTGGACCCCCGGATGGAGCAACCCCGGAGGTACGTGGTCACCTTTCCCAGCGTTCCCCAGACGCCCTCGAGGGGCGCGGTAAACCCTACGCCCGCCCCCCGGCAGGAAACCGCGGCGCCCGCCCCTAAGCCCGCGGAGCCGGGGGGCCAGCA
>Ga0326763_1000357_pt1 | contig 16897 bp, 14 predicted proteins | sample NORPS_P_FD_207671 | JGI IMG/M metagenome (GOLD analysis project Ga0326763, IMG submission 207671) | Hot spring water microbial communities from Norris Geyser Basin, Yellowstone National Park, WY, United States - NOR.PS_P | ecosystem: Environmental > Aquatic > Thermal springs > Unclassified...
AACGGCAGGAGCAGGTCTGGGAGCGGCTGCAATCCTCCTACGGCAAGGAGCCGTATACGATACGCCGCCTGTTGACCGAGGGCGCTGTGCGCGCGTCGGACAAGCGGGCGCGCTTCATCGGCGAGGCCTACGAGGCGGAAGGCGGCTCCGTGCTGCGCGATCTGTTCCAGGGCGATGACGGCGGCTGGCTGCAGGACGTGTCGTTGGTCGAGCGGCTGGTGACCGAGCGTCTCGCGCGCGAGGCGGAGACAATCCGGGCCGAGGGTTGGAAGTGGATCGAGGTCGCGCCCGACTTCCCGTATGGGCACAGCTTCGGCCTGCGTCAGCTCCGGGGCGAGGAGCAGCCCTTGAGCGCGGAGCAGGAGGCCGAGCGGGAGGCGCTGCAAGCCGAGTACGACGGGCTCGAGGAGGAACACAGCGGCCCCGAGGACCTGCCCGAAGAGGTCGACCGCCGCCTGGGCGAGATCGAGGCGGCGCTGGCCGCCTTCGAGGATCTGCCGGTCAGCTTCGAGCCGGCCGAGGTCGCGCGCGCCGGCGCGTTCGTCAGCATCGGCAGTGAGGGCCGGCTCCGGGTGGACCGCGGTTACGTGCGGCCCGAGGACGAGCTGCCCGTCGCGCAAGAGCCGGAGATCAACGACGACGACGGCGGGGACTCTGGCGGGAGCGCTTGTGGTGAAGGCGACGGATCGGTTCCAGCCGTGGCGATGCGGGCCAGCATGGACGGTCAGGCCATTCAGACCGGCTCGGACGCCGCAGTGGAGCCGGAGGAGGAAGAGGACGGCATCAAGCCGCTTCCTGACCGGCTGCTGACGGAGCTGACGGCGCATCGAACGCTCGCCCTTCGATACGCGCTGGGCGATCGCCCGGAGACGGCGCTCCTGGCGGCGTTGCACGCGCTCTGCCTCAAGCTGTTCTACCACTACGCGCTGGACTCCTGCCTCGAGCTCGACGTGAAGAGCGTCGCGTTCACCGCGCAGGCGCCCGGCCTGAACGACACTGGCACGGCCCGGATGCTGACCGACCGGCACCAGTTCTGGCTGGCGTCGCTGCCACGGCAGCCGGAGGCGCTGTGGGACGCGCTGTCCCAGCTGGATCATCCGGAGCGGCAGTCGCTGTTCGCGCATTGTGTCGGACTGAGCGTGAACGCCGTGCACGAGGCGTACAACCGGCGTCCGCGGGCGTTGGTGCATGCCGACGGGCTGGCGCGCGTGGTCGAGCTCGACATGGCGGCGGCGGGCTGGACGCCGACGGTGGACAGCTACCTGGGCCGGGTCACCAAGGCGCGCATCCTGCAGGCGGTGCGGGAGGCCCGGGGCGAGGAGGCGGCCGAGCGGATCGCCCACCTCAAGAAGGGCGAAATGGCCGAGCGGGCGGAACAGCTGCTGGCCGGGTCCGGCTGGCTGCCCGAGCCGTTGCGCAAGCAAGGCAAGGTGTTCACGGCCGCGGCGAACGCCGAGGTGCCGCACATCGAACCCGAGGCCGACTTGCCGGACGATACGGCGCAGCCCGAGGCCGACATGCCCACGGAGGCATGGCCGGTCGCGGCTGAATAGCCCGGCTCCTTCCCTTTCTCCTGCCCAAGGGCTCGTCCGCTCCGGCCACCCCACGAGGCACTGCTTCGTGGGACCGGGGCGGCGAGCCCTTTTCTTTCGGAGGCCATCATGGCGGACACGGTGTCCGACCTGGCGCGCCGCCTCGCCGAGAACGCTGAGGCAGTGTGCCGCTATTACCTGTCCAACGGTCGCCGTCATGGCAGCTACTGGCTCGTCGGCGACGTCCACAACGCGCCCGGGCGCAGTCTCTATGTGCGCCTACAGGGTCCCAACCTTGGCAAGGGAGCGGCGGGTAAGTGGACCGACGCCGCTGATGGTGGGCATGGCGATCTGCTCGACTTGATCGGGGCGGTGCGGGGCCTGCACGGGGGCGACCTGCTGGACGAAGCGCGACGCTTTCTCGGGCTGGTGCGGACGCAACCGCAACCACCTCCACCCGTAACGGCAGGCTCGGCGGAAGCCGCACAGCGGCTGTTCGCGATGGGACGACCGATCGGGGGCACGCTGGCAGAAACCTACCTCCGGGAGCGTGGACTCCGGCACATGGTCGAGGCGAACGCACTCCGCTTTCATCCGCGCTGCTGGTACCGACCAGACCCAGGCATCCCCAACGGCACCCGCGACACCTGGCCCGCTTTGCTCGCCGCTGTGGCCGATGGGGATGACCGGATTACCGGCTTGCAGCGCACCTATCTCGACCCGTCCGGCCGCACGAAGGCGCCTGTCGGAACGCCGCGGCGGGCGATGGGTCACCTGCTCGGCAACGCGGTCCGGTTAGGTTCGCCCGGCGATGGCGTGGTGCGCGATCTGATGGCCGCCGGCGAGGGCATCGAGACGGTGCTGTCCTTGCGATGCACCCTGCCCTGCCTGCCGCTCGCTGCCGCACTCTCGGCCGGACACCTCGCCGCCCTGCTGTTTCCTCCGGAGCTGCGTCGGCTCTACATCGCCCGCGACAACGATCCTGCCGGGCACTGGGCGGCGGAGAAGCTGATGGCTCGGGCGCAGGCGGCCGGGATCGAGGCGCTGGTGCTGGCACCCACAAGGGGCGACTGGAACGACGATCTGCTTGAGCTCGGACCCGATTCAGTGGCGAGGGCACTGCGAAGCCAGCTCACCCCGGAGGATGTGACCCTGTTCTGGCGACCGCCGGGACGGGGCGGACAAATGAGGTGAGGGTGGTGCGGCACGCAGTCGATAGAATGGGTCACCGTGTGCCATCCGGACGGAGAGCCGCGTCCACGGCCTTCTGAGAGGGCGATCGGACCGGAGGCGGCCCGGGCCGGCAACGGCTGAGGGCAACTTTCTTCCCCTGCGGGCTGCGCCCGCATTCCTCGCGAGGCAAGAAAGCCGCCCCACGCCGTCCTCCGCTGCGCTGCGGCCGCTCGCACTGCGTGCGGCGGTGCAAGCCCGGTCCGCCTCCGGTCTTCGACGCCTACGAAGGCCGCGGTGGGCGCGGCCGAGCCGGAGACAGACCACGATGACCCACCCCACCGACCGCGACCACGAGCCCCACCACGCCGCATCCTCGACCGCCTCTCTCCTCACCGAACTCCAGCTCTTCGGGCACCGGCCCTTCCAGGACGAGCCGGACAGCCGCCCCCTCCCCGACCCGCACCAGGTCGGCACCGCACTGGCCGACATCTTCGACGCCCTGGTGTCCACCTTCACCGACACGCGCCTCGAACCCGACCTCGAGGACCTGCTCTGGTCCACCGTCAACCTGTTCCACCGCGCCGGCGACAGGATCGAACGCGAGCTCGATGGCAACGAGCAGGCACAGCGTAGAAGCCAGAAGGAACAGGACGGCTCCGAAGTCCGCTCGGTCGAACTGGAGCGGCTGCTAGCTGAGGGCACCACGCTCATCGAACGCCGCAACGCCTTCGAGGCCATGCGCGACGGGGCAGCCGAGCTGTTCGAGACCCACACCGGCGCCACCTGGCGTCCGCGGGCCGGGTCGATGGTGAACCACCGCGCACTGACATCGGCTGTCATCGACAGCCGCGACTTCATACAAGCCAAGCGCCGGGCCGAGACGGAGGTGATGCTGCCGCCGGGTCCCAAGGTCGCCTTTGCCGGCGGTTACGAGTGCAACGACCACGCGGCGATCTGGGCCGCACTCGACCGGGTGCACGCGAAGCATCCCGGCATGGTGCTGCTGCACGGGGGATCGCCCAAGGGCGCCGAGCGCATCGCCGCCTGCTGGGCCGACACCCGCAAGGTGCCGCAGATCGCCTTCAAGCCGGACTTCACCCGGCACAAGAACGCCGCCCCGTTCCAGCGCAACGACCTGTTGTTCGAGACAATGCCGATCGGGCTGGTGGTGTTCCCCGGCTCCGGCATCTCCGACAACCTGGCCGACAAGGCCAAGAAGCTTGGCATCCCCGTCCTCGACTACCGCAAGGGCGGGGGCGGATAGCCCCCTCACCCAACTTTCTTCGGCACTGTCCGGAGATGGCCGGCGCCGGTTTTGGGTCGCTCGACGAGGCAGATCGACCAGCCCAGGGCAACCGCGCCGGTCGGCGCCGGGCCGATCCCGAAGATGCTCTCCGTCAGCCAGACTTCGTCTGGACCGGTGCGGCACCCTTCACACGAGAGCCGAAGCGCGACGTGAGCGAGCGTGCGGTCGGCAAGGCGCCGATCGCCTGTCATGTGACCTATCGCGATCACCCTCGCCGCACGTAAGCGTCCGCTGAAGGCCGCCTACCATATCGGTGGCTTCTGCGAGATGTTGGGTGTGCCTGAGGTGCTCGGGCTAATGTCCACTAGCGCTAGTGGACATTATAGCAGTCCGCAGGCGGGATCCTTGAGCGTTGAGTGCAGCTGAGCAGAGGGTCCGTTCGTCCGTAAACCCGCGGGTGCGTCGGTCATGGTCCGACACGGAAAAGCAACGGATCGTGGCCGAAGCCTTCTGCGCCGGCGCGTCGGTAGCTGATGTCGCCCGGCGGCATGGTTTGAATGCCAACCTGATCTTCAATTGGCGTAAAACTGTGCCGGCAGTCTGCACGACGTCGGGCAGCAACATCACTGTGGCGGCCAGACGTGAGCCTGTTGCCAATCCCGCGACAGAGAACACGAGCTTCGTGCCGATCGGAGTGTTTGCACGCGGGGATGACGGCGGACCGGCAATGCGCGTCGAGACCGGACCGTCGGTGATGGCGCGAGCGTCACCGCCGGTGCGGTCTGCTGGAGGGTTGCCTGACATGCGGCCGGGATTGATCGAGATCGACCTGGTCGACGGGACCCGATTGCGCGTCGACGCTTTCGTCAATGAGCGAGCGCTGCAGCGTGTGCTATCGGCGCTGAAAGCGACGGCATGATCCAGCTTGCACCAGGGACTAAGGTCTATCTGGCATGCCAACCTGTCAGCATGCGTTACGGGTTTGACGGACTGGCGGCACAGGTCACTCACGTCCTTAATGCCGACCCGTTCTCGGGACATGTTTTTCTGTTTCGCAGCAAGCGGGCAGATTACTTGAAGATTTTGTATTGGGACGGCTCGGGCCTGTGCCTCTTCGCCAAGCGGCTCGAGGCCGGGCGTTTTGTATGGCCGCCGATCACTGAGGGCGGAATGACCCTGACGCCGGCTCAGCTGGCGCTACTGCTCGAGGCGATGGATTGGCGCCGGACCGTCGCCCTCGAGCCGCCGCGTAAGCCGGTGATGGTTTAACCAGGAGCGGCATTGTCGTCGGCTTGTGCGACGGAATGCCAAGAGGATGATTGTACGCGACGAGCGATTCCGTTAGGATTTGCTCATGTCTTTGGCGATCCAGCCTCTGCCGGAAGATCACGACGCACTCCGCCGGTTTGCCGCGGATCTGCAGGCCGAACTGGGGCGCAAGGACCTCGAGATCACCGCGCGCGACGCCGAGATCCATGCCAAGACGCTGCATATCGAGAAGCTGAAGATGCAGCTCGCCATGTTGCGCCGGGCCCGGTTCGGCCGCTCCTCCGAGAAGCTCAACCACGAGATCGAGCAACTGGAACTGCTGATCGGCGAACTCGAGGAGGAGCAGGCCGAGGAAAAGGCGCGCGCCGGCGTGACCGACCCCGAGTTGGACGACCCGGCCGACGACCAACCCTCCGCGAGCCGCCGGTCCCGCCCCCGTGGGCGCCGCGCCAAGTTTCCCGCACACCTGCCGCGCGAGACCATCACCCACGAACCCGCCTGCACCTGTCCAGGCTGCGGCGGCACGATCTTCAGCCGCATCGGCCAGGACGAGCGTGAGGTGCTCGAATACACCCCCGCCAGCTTCAAGGTGATCGAGCACATCCGGCCGAAGCTGAGCTGCCGTGCCTGCGAGACCATCGTGCAGGCGCCGATGCCGTCTCTGCCCATCGAGCGCGGGCTGCCGGGGCCCGGTCTGCTCGCCCACATCGCAATCTCGAAATTCTGCGATCACCAGCCGCTGCATCGGCAGAGCGAGATGTATGCCCGCGAGGGCATCGAGCTCGAGCGCGCGCTGATGGCCGACTGGATGGGCAAGGTGGTGTTCCTGCTCACCCCGCTGGCTGAAGCGATCGGCCGCCACATCCGCGCCGGCGAGGTGTTCCATGCTGACGACACAACGGTGCCGGTGCTGTCGCCGGGGTTGGGTAAGACGGCGATCGGGCGACTGTGGGTGATCGTGCGCGACGAGCGTCCATGGGGTTCGTCGGTTCCGCCTGCCGTGTTCTACCGCTACTCCCCGGATCGCAAGGGCGTCCACGCCGAAGCCCTGCTTGGTGACTGCCGCGGCTTTCTGCATGCCGACGGCTATGCCGGGTTCAACCAACTCTACCGGCCGACCACCCCGGGCGGGAACGGGCAGCTGATCGAGGTTGCCTGTTGGAGCCACTTCCGCCGCAAGCTCTACGACGTGCATCACGCGACGGCGTCCCCGATCGCGCTCGAGGCCTTAGAGCGGATTGCTGCGCTGTTCGTTGTCGAGAGCAGCGTCAACGGGTGTGCGCCGGACCGCCGCCGCGCTGCGCGCGCTGAGCATGCCGGGCCGCTGCTGGATCAACTGAAGACGTTCCTGGACACCTCGCTCACCAAGATCAGCGGCAAGAGCGACTTGGCCAAGGCGATCCGCTACGCGCTGTCGCGGTGGCAGGCGCTGGTCCGATACGTCGGCGACGGTCGCTTCGAGATGACGAACAACGCGGCCGAACGGGCCATGCGCATCCCGGTTCTCGGAAGGAAGAACTACCTGTTCTGTGGTTCTGATGCCGGAGGTCAGCGGGCCGCTTGCCTCTACACCATCACTGCCACGGCAAAGATGAACGGCCTCAATCCCGAGGCCTACCTGGCCGACGTCCTCGGGCGCATTGCAGATCATCCCATCAACAAGATCGACGCACTGCTCCCCTGGTTCTGGACAAAGTAGCCCACACCAAGTCAGCCCGCTCGCACCAAAACCGCGGCCGTCAGCGCGCGCTTACAGGCTCAACTCTCCCGGCGGAAGGTGACCACGAGAACGTCACGGTGCGCGGGCTTGGCCGGGTCGAGGGCTCGCACGGGGGTGACGCCGTGGAAGACACGGTGATCGTCGACGAGCGCGGAGTCGAGCGGCTGGCGTAGGGTGAAGCTGCCCAGCAGGCTCCGGTCGAGCCCATGAATGCTGGTTTCCCCTTCGGCGATGTTGTCGCGGTTGACCATCAGCACCAGCACCCAATCGACGCCGTCCTGGTGCATGCCTTCCGGGGTGGGTTGCCCCGCCGCATCGGGGCGCGCCTCGATGCGGAACTGGTGCACTTCGACGTGCCAAGCGGGCACGGGCAAGAGGCCGGTGAACAGCTTGTTGCACAGGCGCAGGATGCCGCCGAAGGCCGCCGTGCCCGCCGCTTCCTCCCCCATCGGCTCGAACCAGCGCGCGATGCCGCCGTTCAGCGCATTGTAGTCCCGGCTTTGGTAGTGCGGCTGGTGCGGCTTGCGCACGATGCTGTCGCCGGCGATCCGAAAGGCGGCGTGCCGACGTTTGCGATAGCGCCCACCATCGGCCATGTAGGTGTCAAGGCCGAGATCGTTCCAGCTTGCGGCGAATTGGGGCCAATCCCGCAACGCCTCGCCGAGCGCCTGCCGCATGTCGGGCGCCTCGGCGAAAACGAAGCCTCCCTCCGCGAGGGCAGCGGCCCAGGCCGTTTCGCTCATGCCGCTTTCTCCTGTTGGGGCTGCGCCGCCGCTTGCTGCTGGCTCAGAACCCGGTGGCTCGTGAACGGGCTCTCGATGGCGCTTGCATCGAACCGCATCTTGATGCGCCGGTTCAGTTCGCGCGACACCGCCCAGCGGCTTCCCGGTTGTGTCTTCATCCGCACCCGCATGATCCAGGCCGCATCGGTCAGTTTGTCGACTCCCAGGATGTCGAGCTTTTCCAGAACGATCGACTGCCAGGCCGGATCGGCCTGCATCTCGGCGGCGACCTCTTTCAGCACCTTCTCCATCGGACCGGGCTCCTCGTTCAAGCCGATCGAGACATCCAATACCGCATAGCTGTAGTCGCGGGTCTGGTTCGTCACCGTGGTGACGGAGCTGAACGGGATCAGGTGCACCGAACCGTCAAGCGCGCGGAGCCGGATGGTGCGGATCGTCAGCGCTTCGACGGTGCCGGTCATGTTGGCGACGGTCACGACATCGCCGACCTGCATGGAGTTCTCCAGCAGCAGAAACAGACCGGTGATGAGGTCCTGCACGAGCTTCTGCGAGCCGAAGCCGACCGCGATGCCGATCACGCCGGCGCCCGCGAGCAGCGGCGCGATGTTCACCCCGATCGCCGAGAGCGCCGTCATGCCGACGATCAGCACGATCGCGACGAGCAGCACGCTGCGCATCAGCGGCAGCAGCGTGCGCAGGCGGCCGGCGCGGGCAAGCTGGGATGTGCTCGACAGCTTTTCCAGGTGCCGCGCGGTGAAGGTGTTCACGGTCTCCCACGCGGTGATCGCGACCAGGACCGCGGCGATGATGGTGAGCCCGGCGTCGAACACCCGCGCCCCCAGGCCGCCTGCGGTCAGCCAGAGCAGGACCGGCAGCCCCCACGATTCCAGCAGCGCAAGCCCGGCGCCCACCCAGATGATGGCCGAGACGAGAATCCGCAGGAACGGATAATAGGCGCCCGCCCGCTCGGTATACCCCTGCACCAGCACCGTCCGGGTTCGGTCGAGGCCACCCAGGATCAACACGGCCAGCAGGCGGGCCGCGACCACGATCGCGATGCTGACCCCGAAGAAGCTGAGCAGCCTCTGGTAGCCGTTGCGCACCTCGACCGCCCAGACCAGCCACGCGGCAATGATCCAGAAGATCGCGACCCAGTGCCAGATCGCGGCGAACCGGTTGCACAGCACCGGCCAGAGCCCGGTCGCGCCCCGCCGCGCATGCAGCCGGTGCGCGACCGGCTCCCTCGCCTGCAGCACGGCGACGACCAGGCAAAGATGGACCACCAGGGCGAACAGCTTGAGGATCGCGAGCTGCGCGGTGCGATACATCCCGAATAGAAGGCCCACGCTGGCGAGCGCGAAACCGCTGACGGCGATGATGGTGATCCGGCGAACCCAGCGCGTCAGGAACACGGCGGCCCACTCGGTCACCGGCAGAAGCCGCGGCGGCACCGGCGACACCAGGAACGCTGTAACCGCGAGGACAATGCGCGCGGTCGCGTAGGCCTCGACCACCTGCACCACGATCAACCTCGTTTGCGGGGTGGTTTGGAACACGGTCCCGAGCAGGATCTCGCCCACCGCCACGAAAATGGCGATCGGCACCAGGTCAATCAGGAGGCGCCCGAGCAGATAGGGGACGATCTTGAACGCGACCAGGATCCGGTCGAAACGGCGCTGCCGCGCCTCGGCCTCGTGCGTCTCGGACGCCGCTGCATCGGCGACGGCATGGCTGGGCGACCAGGCCCCAACCATAGTGCGGAAGCGGCGCAGAAGACGACGCATCAGCCACTCCGCCAGCAACCCGCCCGCCACGACGATCAGCAGCATGCGTCCGGCCTCGAACGCCGCAGCCCGGGCTTGCGGGTCGTCCACCTGGCTGACGAGCCAGCGCCACAGCAGCGGCAGGTCGTTGACCGATTGCAGCGATTGCGCGAGTTGCTCGGCGTAGGCGCTCAGCAGCACGGACATTCGCCCGACGAGCTGCGCCCCGACGCTGTCGGGCGCGATCGTTTGAACGGGCACCTTGGCAGGTGCCTTGGCCGCAGGAGCCGCGGGCGGCGCTTTGGCGTCGGCGGCTTTGGGGTCGGCCGCCTTGGCGTCGGCGGCGGGCTCGGGCGTGGCTGCCGTCGCCGCGAGCGGGCCGGCCGCAAGCTTCTCCGCGGGCGTGAGCGCCGGGCTCGGTGCCGAAGCGGGCGCCGCGGCGGGCGCTGCTTTGGCGATGGTCTCCAGGGTGGTGATCAGCTCGGCCCGCCGCTTGTCGTCGCGCAGCACGGCCAGCGTGTTCGCGGCCTGTCGAGGCGAGATGGCGTCGTGCGCGGCCGCCGGTGCAGCGGTTTCGGCTGCAGGCTGGGCGGAGGCTGTCCGGATCGCCCCCAGCAGGACCGCGAGCGCGAACAGGATCGCGGGGCCTGCCCGTCGCGCGGCGCCGGTTCGCGTCGTTGCCGAAGCAGCTTGCGTCGGGCCGTGCTTGGCCCACATCTCGAGCATGGTTACGTTCCTTGCCGTTCTGACCGGGCTTGCCATGCTGGGCACGCTCGGTGTTCTCGTCGCTGGGATGGTGGGGCTCGTGCGCGGCGGCGGCGACCCTGCCCGCTCCAACGCGCTCATGCGGTGGCGGGTTATCCTGCAGGGTGTCGCCCTGCTGCTATTCATCATCCTGTTGAGCCTGATGCGGCACTGACCGGACCGGCCCGATAGCTCGGTCCGACGGCGCGCTGCCGTTTGACAGCACGTTTCTGCCGCTGCACACAACGCCAAACTTAGACCGAACAATAAACGAAGCTTGGAAAGAGACCGGGTCCCATGAAGCTGCTCGTGCCCGTCAAGCGGGTCGTCGACTATAACGTTAAGGTGCGCGTGAAGGCCGACGGCTCCGGCGTCGAGACGCAAGGCGTCAAGATGTCGATGAACCCGTTCGACGAGATCGCGGTCGAAGAGGCGGTCCGCCTCAAGGAGAAGGGTGTCGCGACCGAGATCGTGGCCGTCTCCATGGGTGTGGCGCAGTGCAGCGAGACCATCCGCACGGCGCTCGCCATGGGCGCCGACCGCGGCATCCTCGTCGAGACGGACGCCGAACTGCAGCCGCTGGCGGTCGCCAAGTTGCTGAAGGCGCTGGTCGACAAGGAGAAGCCCACGCTCGTCATCATGGGCAAGCAGGCGATCGACGACGACATGAACGCCACCGGCCAGATGCTCGCCGCACTGCTCGGCTGGCCGCAAGGCACGTTCGCCAGCAAGGTGGCCGTGGACGGCGAGAAGCTGGTCGTCACCCGCGAGGTCGATGGCGGGCTCGAGACGATCGAGCTGCAGCTGCCGGCGATCGTGACGACGGATCTCCGCTTGAACGAGCCGCGCTATGCCAGCCTCCCCAACATCATGAAGGCGCGCAAGAAGCCGATCGAGAACGTCAAGCCGGCCGATCTGGGCGTCGACCCGCAGCCGCGGCTGAAGACGGTCAAGGTGAGCGAGCCGCCGAAGCGGCAGGCGGGTGTGAAGGTCGGCTCCGTGGCGGAGTTGGTCGCGAAACTCAAAACCGAAGCGAAGGTGATCTGATGGCATCCCTCGTCCTGCTCGACCACGAGAACGGCAAGATCAAGCAGCCGTCTCGCAGCGCCGTGGCGGCTGCGGCAAAACTTGGGGAGGTGCACGCGCTGGTCACCGGCCTCAACGTCGGCGACGCGGCCCAGGCCGCCGCCAAGCTCGCCGGCGTGACCAAGGTGCACGTGGCCGATGCGGCCGCGTACGAACACCCGATGGCGGAGTCTCTCGCCGCGCTGATCGTCTCGATGGCCGGCCACCACGACCACATCTTTGCCGCCTCGACCGCCATCGGCAAGAACGTGATGCCCCGGGTCGCCGCCCTGCTCGATTGCCAGCCGATCAGCGACATCTCAAGCGTCGAAGGGCCGGACACGTTCATCCGGCCGATCTACGCCGGGAACGCGCTCGCGACGGTGGTCTCGTCCGACGCCAAGAAGGTGATCACGGTGCGCGCCGCGTCGTTCGATCCAGTGGCCGAAGAAGGCGGTTCGGCGACGATCGAAGCGGTCGAGGGTCAGGATGCGCCGACCGGGTCGCGCTACGTGTCGTCCGAGCTCAGCAAGAGCGAGCGGCCGGAGCTGACGGCGGCCCGGGTCGTCGTGTCCGGCGGGCGCGGGATGCAGAACGGCGACAACTTCAAGCTGATCGATCCGATCGCCGACAGCCTGGGTGCGGCGGTGGGCGCCTCGCGGGCAGCGGTCGATGCCGGCTTCGTGCCGAACGATTACCAGGTGGGGCAGACCGGCAAGATCGTGGCGCCCGACCTCTACATCGCCATCGGGATCTCCGGCGCGATCCAGCATCTGGCCGGCATGAAGGACAGCAAAGTCATCGTCGCCATCAACAAGGACGAGGAAGCGCCGATCTTCCAGGTCGCCGATTATGGGTTGGTTGGAGACCTGTTCACCGTGCTGCCCGAGTTGAAGACCGAGTTGGAGAAGGCGGCCTAAGCTTGGCTCTGGAGACGGTCGGCGTCGTCGGCGCCGGCCAGATGGGCTCGGGCATTGCGCATGTCTGCGCGTTGGCCGGGCTCTCGGTCCACATGCTGGACAGCAACGCCGACGCGCTCGGGCGGGCTCAGGCCAGCATTGCCAAGAACCTCGAGCGGCAGGCTGCCAAAGGCACGATCGAGGCTGCCGACAAGGACCGCGCGCTGGCGCGGATCGCGGTCGGGACGGACTACGCCGCCTTTGGCGACGCCGACCTCGTCATTGAGGCGGCGACCGAGAAGGAAGACATCAAGGTCCGGATCTACCAGGCGCTGCTGCCGCATCTGCGGGCGGACTGTCTGCTCGCCAGCAACACCAGTTCGATCAGCATAACGCGCCTGGGCGCCAGCACCGACCGGCCGGCAAAGTTCGTCGGCATGCACTTCATGAACCCGGTGCCGATGATGAAGCTCGTCGAGATCATCCGCGGCATCGCGACGGATCAGGCGACGTTCGAGGCGGTGCAGGCGCTGGCGGTGCGGCTCGGCAAGACCGTGTCAGTCTCGGAGGATTTCCCCGCTTTCACGCTCAACCGCATCCTCGTGCCGATGATCAACGAGGCGATCTATACGCTTCAGGAAGGAGTCGGCTCGATCGAGGCGATCGACACGGCGCTGAAACTCGGTGCGGCGCACAAGATGGGCCCGCTCGAACTGGCGGACTTCATCGGGCTGGATACCTGCCTCTCGGTCATGCAGGTGCTCTACGAGGGCATGTCCGACAGCAAATACCGCCCCTGCCCGCTGCTGGTGAAGTATGTCGAGGCCGGGTGGTATGGCCGCAAGACAGGCAAGGGTTTCTACGACTACTCCGTCGAGCCGCCGCGCCCGACGCGCTAAGCTATTCGGCTGCGTTGCGGAGCGCAGCCCCCGCCGCCGCCAGACAGAGCGGGACCGAGGCGCACAGGACGGCGAGCAGAAGCAGCAGATGCGGCCGCGGGGTCAGCCCGGTTGCCGCCGCATCGCCCGCGGCGGCGCCGAAGATCAGCACCGGTGTTGCGAGCGGCAGAACCAGCAGCGGCAGCAGGACGCCCCCGCGCCGCGCCCCGAGCACGATTGCCGCGCCCATCGTGCCCAGCAGCGAAAGGGCGAGCGTGCCCGGCAGTAACGCGACGAGCAGCACCGGCACCGAGCCCGGCGGCATCTGCAGCATGATGGCCAGCGGCCCCGCCGCCGCCAGTAGCGGCAGCCCGGTGACCAGCCAATGCGCCGTCGCCTTGACGGCGGCCACTGCGATCGACGGCAGCCCGCAGAGCAGAAGCTGATCGAGCGTACCGTCCTCGAGGTCGGCGCCGAACAGGCGGTCGAGCGGCAGGAGCGCAGCGAGCAGCGCGCCAACCCAGACGATGCCGGGAGCCAACCGGGCGAGCACGTCGGGAGCCGGGCCGATGGCGAGCGGGAACAGCGCGCCGACGAGGATGAAGAACAGCAACGCCGCCATCGTATCGGCGCCGTGCCGAACCGAGAGAAGCAGCTCGCGACGCAATAGCGCGCCCATCATCCTCAAAGGTGCAGCTCCGCCACGTCCTCGAGCGGGAGCGGCAGATGCGTCGCCGTCACGATCGCGCCGCCCGCCCGCCTGTGCTCCGCGAACAGCGCCCCGAGGCGGGCGACCGAAGCGGCATCCAGCCCGAGGGTCGGTTCGTCGAGCAGCCACAACCCACCCGGCGGGCGGAGGGCAAGGCGGGCCAGCGCCAGCCGCCGACGCTGGCCGGCGGACAACAGGCGGCCCGGCAGGTCGCGCAGCGGCTCGAGATCCATCGCGGCCAGGGCTGGCTCGAGCGACGGGCCGGAAAGCCGCAAATTCTCGCAAACGGTCAGCGCCAGCTTGATGGCGTCGAGATGGCCGAGATAAGCGACCGGCGCCGGCTCCTCCACCGTATCCACCCCGTTCCAATGGATGGTGCCGGCATCCGGCCGTTTCAGCCCGGCGAGCACCCGCAGCAGCGTGCTTTTGCCCGATCCGTTGGCGCCGAGCAGCAGCGTCGCGCCGCCAGGCGGCACTTGAAGGTCGACGTCGCGCAGTACGAGGCGTTCCCCGCGGAAAGCCGCAATACCGGCCGCCGCCAGACCCGAACGCGCATGGGAGCCCATCGCCCCACCTTATCGGGTCCGGTCCGGTGGACGCCATGGGGCACGGACGCTAAATAGCGCGTACGCGAACAAGAGGGCAGCAGCGATGAAAGCGACCGGGCACGACAGCCTCCAGACCACCCGCACCTTGACGGCGGGCGGGCGCGACTATCGCTACTTCTCCCTGCCGGAGGCGTTCAAATCCATTGGCGACGGCAGCCGCCTGCCGGTCAGCCTCAAGATCCTGCTCGAGAACGTGCTGCGTTTCGAGAATGGCGCGAGTTACACGCCGGAGGATGCCAAGGCGATCACCGAGTGGGTGGAACAGGGCCACTCCGAGAAGGAAGTGCCGTTCAAGCCCGCGCGCATCCTGATGCAGGATTTCACGGGCGTGCCTGCGGTCGTCGACCTCGCCGCAATGCGCGACGGCATCAGCGCGCTCGGCGGCAGCCCGCAGCAGGTCAATCCGCTCGTGCCGGTCGACCTGGTGATCGACCACTCCGTCATGGTCGATGTCTCGGCGACCCCGGACGCGGCGCGCAAGAATGTCGAGATCGAGTTCCAACGCAACGGCGAGCGCTACCAGTTCCTCCGCTGGGGCCAGTCGGCGTTCGAGAACTTCCGCGTGGTGCCGCCCGGCGCCGGCATCTGCCACCAGGTCAACGTCGAGTACCTGGCCGAGACCGTCTGGACCGCCGACATCGATGGCGCGACCTATGCCTATCCGGACACGCTGTTCGGCACCGATAGCCACACCACCATGGCTAACGGCATCGGCGTGCTCGGCTGGGGCGTCGGCGGCATTGAGGCGGAGGCGGCCATGCTCGGCCAGCCGATCGCCATGCTCATCCCCGACGTCATCGGCTTCAAGCTCACCGGCGTGATGCCGGAGGGCTCGACCGCGACGGACCTGGCGCTAACGGTCACGCAGATGCTGCGTAAGAAGGGCGTGGTCGGCAAGTTTGTCGAGTTCTTCGGACCGGGCTTGGCCGGCCTTGCCGTCGCGACCCGGCTCACAATCGCCAACATGGCGCCGGAATACGGCGCGACCTGCGGCTTCTTCCCGGTCGACGCCGCGACGACCGATTACCTGAAGCTCACCGGCCGCGACCCCGGCCGCATCGCGCTGGTGGAAGCCTACGCGAAGGCGCAGGGCATGTGGATCGACGCGAACACGGCCGACCCGGTGTTCACCGACGTCGTCGAGCTCGACCTGTCGACGGTCATGCCGTCGATCGCCGGGCCGAAGCGCCCGCAGGACCGGGTGCTGCTGAAGGACGCGACCGCGGCGTTCCGGGCCGATCTGACCAAGGGCTTGGGCGTGCCGGCCAACGACGTCGACAAGCGGGTCAAGGTCGCCGGCACCAATTACGAGATCAGCCACGGCGATGTGGTGATCGCGGCGATTACCAGCTGCACCAACACGTCGAACCCTTACGTGATGCTCGGGGCCGGGCTGCTGGCGCGCAAGGCGCGGCAGAGGGGGCTGACCCCGCGCCCGTGGGTGAAGACGTCGCTCGCCCCGGGTAGCCAGGTCGTGACCGAGTATCTCGACCGCGCCGGCCTTACCGAGGATCTCGACGCGCTGGGCTTCCAGCTCGTCGGCTACGGCTGCACCACCTGCATCGGTAACTCCGGCCCGCTCGACGACGCGGTCGCCGACGCGATCGAAGACAACAAGCTGGTGGCCGTGTCGGTGCTGTCGGGCAACCGCAACTTCGAGGGCCGGGTGCATCCCAACGTGCGCGCCAACTACCTCGCCAGCCCGCCGCTCGTGGTCGCCTACGCGCTGCTCGGCACCATGAACGAGGACATCACGACGGCGCCGCTCGGCACCGGGTCGGATGGCAAGCCCGTGTATCTGAAGGACATCTGGCCGACCAACGCCGAGATCGACGAAGTGGTCGGCCAGAGCCTGACGCGCGAGCAGTTCACCAGCCGCTACGGCGAGGTGTTCCAAGGCACGAGCGAGTGGCGCGCCATCGAGGTCGACACCTCCAGCGATGTCTACCGTTGGAACGGCGGTAGCACCTACGTGCAGAACCCGCCCTATTTCGAGGGCATCACCATGGAACTGCCGACGGTGAGCGACATCACCGGCGCCTGGGTGCTGGCGCTGTTCGCCGACAACATCACCACCGACCACATCAGCCCGGCCGGCAACATTAAGAAGTCGTCGCCCGCCGGCGACTATCTCGGCGAGCGCCAGGTGCTGCAGCGCGACTTCAACTCCTACGGGTCGCGCCGCGGCAACCACGAAGTCATGATGCGCGGCACATTCGCCAACATTCGCATCAAGAACGAGATGCTGGACGGGGTCGAAGGCGGCTGGACAAAGTATCAGCCCGGCGGCGAACAGATGCCGATCTACGACGCGGCGATGCGCTACAAGAAGGCGGGCGTGCCGCTGGTGGTGTTCGGTGGCAAGGAATACGGCATGGGTTCGTCCCGTGACTGGGCCGCGAAGGGCACCGCCCTGCTGGGCATCAAGGCCGTTATCGTCGAGAGCTTCGAACGTATTCATCGCTCGAACCTGGTGGGGATGGGCGTGCTCCCGCTGACCTTCAAGGACGGCGCGACCCGACACAGCCTCAATCTCGTCGGGGACGAA
>Ga0326763_1000358_pt1 | contig 16836 bp, 15 predicted proteins | sample NORPS_P_FD_207671 | JGI IMG/M metagenome (GOLD analysis project Ga0326763, IMG submission 207671) | Hot spring water microbial communities from Norris Geyser Basin, Yellowstone National Park, WY, United States - NOR.PS_P | ecosystem: Environmental > Aquatic > Thermal springs > Unclassified...
CGTTTGGATGTGAAGCAAGATCCGCTGCGCAGTTGGCTGGAGTCCCAGGGGCTGAGGGTGGAGGAGCCCCCGCCTTCCGGTCGCTCCGACGGCCCCCAATCCATTTCCATTGAATAGGCGTACTCAATCGGCGGGCAGAGAGTAGGGATCCCTTCCGAACGCTTTCTCTCAGGTGTGGGAAGCGCTCTGATCCGGGCACAAGCAGCGACAAGAAGGGCAGCAAGAGCGGTGTTGCGAGGTGAGCTGATGTTCCCTGAACCCTCCCAATTTAGGAAGCGGCAGGGATCCCTTCGAGGCTGGGGCTATCTCGGCGGGGTGGTGTTCCTGGCAACGGGACTGGTCGGTCTGCCGTCAGGGGATCCAGCCGTGGCCCAATCGGCTCCCTCTTCTCTTGCCAGCCCTAAGCAGGATCCCCAAGCTTGGCTGGAGCGCTACAACGCCGCTCTAGAGCAATTGCCCCCTTTGCCCAACTTGCAATATCGCCAGCAGGTGCGGGTGGAGGGATCCCAAACCTTCACAGCCACGTTGGATGTGCTCTACCGCCGCGACGGCAGTTGGCAGGCTTGGGTAGCCGAAGGGGATCGCATCCGCCTCTTGGATTCGCGCCAATTGGAAGTGGTGAACCAGTCGGATCTGCTGCAGCTGTACTCGGTGTATGTGAGCCGACCGGAAGCCCTCTTGCCCTCGGTGAGCTTTTACTTAAAGGCGGATCCCAGCCGCTACCGCGTCCTCTCCTCAGAACGGGTGGATTTGGCTGGATCCCCTGTCCAGCATTTGCGCCTAGAACCCATTCAGGAGGGCCAGTTGCGGGAGCTGTGGCTGGATCCGCAGTCGGAGCTGCCGCGGCAGGTGTTGCTGTTTTTGTCGGGGGTGTGGGGACAGGCTTATGCCCTGATGGGGTTTACGGCGGTGCCAGCTCCCGAGGGAGGGGAGCGCTACTGGCTGCCGGAGAGCACCCGCATCAATTTGGGCTATGGCTTTTGGACCCTGGAGGGCCTGAACCGCCGCGTGTTCAGGGGATCCCTGTCCATCCAGCATGACTACCAGGACTACCAAATCCTACCGGAAGGTGGGGAGTTGCGCTTTTTGCCTTCGCAGCCCCCTGTAGATGCCCCGCCGGTGGTAGCCGGCCTGCCGGGGAGTCCATCCCCGATTGAGTTGGGGGACGTGCAACCCTTGGGGGTGGACGAGCAAGGTAACCAACAGTTCAGACTGGGCTTGGGCAGACGCACGGCTGCAGATACCCCCTTGGCAGACCGCATCGCTGCCTTTAACCTAACCCGACCGGCCAGCCGCAACGCATTAACCCAGATCGATACCTTGGCCTTCTTGCCTTTGGGCGGCGACCAGTTGCCCATCTATCTCTTCCAATTCGACACCGGTCGCCCCCTCTCGCCCCTGCAGGGGGTAGAGCGCCCGCAGGTGGATCCCAACGAGGTCTTCGCTCCTAAGCCGCCAGCCATCAAACTCTTTGGAGATTAGCTCCCCAATGCTGATAGATGCTGCCTATGGGGTGATCCCCATCCTGCCCCACCCACCCGCCCAGGAAGCTCCCAGACTGGGCTCTTCTCATTTGTATCTGCTCATCCAGCACCAGAAGGGGCATTGGGCTTTCCCAAAAGGGCACAAGGATGGCTCCGAAAGCGACCTGGAGGCGGCACAGCGAGAATTGCGAGAGGAAACCGGCTTGACCGACTACCAGCTTCTGACCCTGCCCGGCCAGTCTGACCCTTTGACGCTGCAGGAAGCCTACACCTTTACGGATCCAGAGGGGAACCGAGTGGCCAAAACCGTTACCTACTACGTGGCCTTGCTGCCGCCCCAATTTCCTCCCCCTGAGCTACAGGTGCAACCAGAGGAGGTGGCCGCCTACCGATGGTGCTCCTACCCCGAAGCCTTGGAGCAGATCAGTTTTGAAGAGAGTCGGCAACTGCTGCGCCGCTGCCAGGCTTATCTGCAAGAGCTGTGGGGAGGTCAGTCCACTGGAGTCTGACCTAGGGCAGGCCCGGCCCATCCGACTTGGCCAATACCTGGGAAACGCCCTCACTCGGCAGCCTGCGCCGCCTGACATCCTCCCAGTTGCAGCCCTCCCCAGCCGCTATGCAGCTCAGGCCCGCCAACGGGGTATTGTGCAGTGGATCCCGCCAGTTGAAGGTCAGCTCCCCCTGTTGGTGTTCGACCCTCATCTCTGGCCTGCCTGTTCTTGAGCGGGGAGAAGGGGCAGTTGCAGCTCTGGATTCTCCACGCGGGTTAGCTCCCAGCGAAAGGGATCCCCACCCCGTCGCTGCCAATTCAATTGGAAGGGTTGCTCCAGCGCATTCACCTGATCCCGCGTCAGGTTGGCCAAGGGGCCGCCGGAGCCCTCGATAACAAACCAGAGGGTGGCCCGTCCTTGGCGACTGGGATCCCCTGGGCCGAGCTGCACCTGCAGCGCTTGGGGTTGGAGGCGCAAGCGAAAAAATTGGCCGAAGATCTCGCGGCTGTAGGCCAGCGCCCGCTGCTTGTTCAGGCCCCAACCATCGCTATAGGCCTCAGATACCAACATCTCCACCTGATCCCAGTTGCGCTGCTCCACCGCCCGCAGCAATCTCTGGGTGTGGGCCCGGATTTGCCGCTCGGGCCGCCCGTAGTGCCAAAAGGCGCCCCCTGCGATGGCCAAAACGACGGATCCCACCACCCCCCAGCGCAGCCAGGGGGGAAGGGGTGAAGAGGGGGAATGGAGAGAGGCAGACAAGGGATCCCTCTTGGGCTGCTCCCTCTAGCCTACGGGATCTACATGTGAGAAGATCAAAGCCTGACCCCGAAATCTGTGCAGCCTCTGCCGGTCACAGCACGCTCCCGAAATTTAGCCAACCGGTCATGACCAAGTCCAACGACCGCCTACTGCTGGAGTTTGAGCAGCCTGTCGCCGCCCTAGAACAACGGATTCAGGAAATTCGGGCCTTGGCAGAAGAAAACGACATCGATGCTTCTGAGCAGATTCGCCAATTGGAAGCCAAAGCCGAAGAGCTGCGCCGCGAGATCTTCAGCCAGCTCACGCCGGTAGAACGGCTCCAGGTGGCCCGTCACCCCCGCCGCCCCACCACCCTGGATTACGTACAGACCATCTGCGACGACTGGTTTGAGCTGCACGGGGATCGCCACGGCCAGGACGATCCAGCCATTGTGGGCGGGTTGGCCAAGCTGGGGGAGCAGCCGGTGATGATCCTCGGCCACCAAAAGGGCCGCGACACCAAAGACAACATCCACCGCAACTTTGGGATGCCCAATCCTGCCGGCTACCGCAAAGCCCTGCGGCTAATGGAACATGCCCACCGCTTCGGCCTGCCCCTGCTCACCTTCATCGATACGCCGGGGGCTTACCCAGGCGTCAAGGCGGAAGCCGAGGGCCAAGGAGAGGCCATTGCCACCAACCTGCAGACCCTTTTCCGGCTGGAGATCCCCATCATCTGCACTGTCATCGGCGAAGGGGGATCGGGCGGAGCCTTGGCCATTGGGGTGGGCAACCGCATCCTGATGTTCGAGCACGCCGTCTACTCCGTGATCTCGCCGGAAGGCTGCGCGGCTATTCTCTGGAAGGATGCCAAGAAGGCTCCCCAAGCGGCGGCAGCCCTGCGCATTACCGCCCAAGACCTGCTGCAACTGGAGGTGATCGACGAGATCCTGCCAGAGCCGGTTGGCGGCGCGCACCGCGCGCCCTTGGAAGCTGCTCAAACCCTCAAAGAGGCTCTTCTCAGGCATCTCAAGGAACTTTCTAGCCTGAGCGGGCGAGAATTGCGCGAGGAGCGCTACCAAAAGTTTCGCCGCATGGGAGCGTTTCTGGAGCTTTCTGAATAGACTTATGCATCCCTGATTTATAGTCGTTTCAGATTAGGGTGAGACACCTGGGCCATTGATCGCGCCAGCGGGACGGAGTCCTTGAAAAGCCTTTTGGCCCCCTGCATTATTGCTCTGCAACGCCGATGCGACCAACATTTTAGGCGTGGGTGCAGTGTCCTGGTTTGAACTGAAATGACTATATTTGGGGTTTAATTTGGGGTTTATTCGAGGGGAGAGGCCCTTTAGGAGCTGCTCTGGGATGAACTTCCGAAAGCACTCCGCGCCCTCAACCTGACCAAGAGGGGGCTAACTCCTACCAGGTTACCCGATCCCGCAGTTGCTCAATCCGGGCTGGGCCAATGCCATTGACCCGTTGCAGATCCTCCAAAGAGGAGAAGGGGCGGGCCTCGATAATGCGCTGCGCCAGGGCGGGGCCAATGCCGGGCAACTGTTCCAGCTCCGCCGCCGTGGCCGTATTCAGGTTAACGCGAGGGGATCCCCCAGGAGACGCCACCGGAAAAGCAACCGACGGGGAAGGGGATCCCGCCTCAGGAGGAAGAACGACCTCGACTTCCAGCAGCTCCGGCTCCGGTTCAGGCAAGGAAGCGGCAACGGGGACGGGGTTGGGGCAGCGACGGGACGCCTCTTCTGCCTGCTGTTGCAAGCGGCGGCTGGGGCCAAAACGGGCATCGGCAATGAGCCGGTCGAACTCCCGCACAAAGTGATCCACCACTCGGCTATTGCGGATGATCAGGAGGTTTTCATCGTTGACGTGATTGGCGGCCATCGACCAGTTGTGGGATCCGGTGATCACGGTGGCCTGAGGAGTGCCGGGATCGATGATGGCAAACTTATGGTGCAGCTTATCGCCGGGGGCGAGGTTGGGTATGCCTACAGACTGGGCCGGCAGCGTCCAGGGCAGGCGCGCCGCCTCCACCTGGCACTTTTCGTCGGGGAGCAACAGCCCCCACATCTCCAGGGTGCGGCTGTAGTCGCGGAAGGCAAAGCCGGGATCGAACACCCCGCGGATCTCCACGTTACGCTCCTGGCGCAGTTGCCTGAGCTGGTTGGCAATGCCCGGATCCGTAAAGACGAACAGAGCCAGATCCACCTGTTGCCGGGCTTGGGCCAGGGTGGCGGCAATAATGCCGTTGGAGGTGGCTTCGTAGGGCAGGGAGCGACTGGCAGGAGAAAAGTGAACCCCCACAATGGCATCGCCAAGGTACACCGTTTCCAGGGGACGCTTGAGCTTTTGCACGCCGAAGCGGCTATCGGGCAGGCCGCCAGGACCATCGCCCCACATGAGATCAAATTCCTCGGTGTAGAGGCGGGCCAGCTCGGGGCTATCCAGCAGCAGCAGGTGATTGGCATTGCCGACGCTGTCGGGGGCATCAAAGTCCCCGTGAATATCAGAGAGGGTGAAATTGGCCGATCCGGTCAAGACTTTCTGCCCGTCGATCACCACAAATTTGTGGTGCATCAGGCCGCTGCCCTTGGAGCCATCGGCGGTATCATCCAGCCAGGGCACCCGCCCCCCATCCAGCAAGGCGTACACATCTCGGCTGGCAATCTCCTCGGGAGAAAACCGTCCATCGCGGTTCACATCCACCAGGTTGCGGTACTCCTCGAACTTGCGACGGCTGCGCTCGTCCAGCGCCCGCACTTCGGCAGGGGTGAGCTGGTGCCAGGCTCGCACGTAGGTGTTTTCAGTAATAAAACGCACAGGGATCCCCGCCTGCCGCCGCTCCACCAGAGCTTGGGCAATGAGCGGTAGGTTCAGCTCTTGCACGGCAATATCCACCGACTGCCGAGCGGAGCGAATCTGGGAAATGATGAACTCTTCCAGGTTGTAGCCATAGCGGCGGATCTGGCGATAGGGATCCCGATAGGTGCTCTCGCGGCTTTGGTTGAACACCACCCGGATGCGGGGGTGCTGCGGCAGAGGGGCCAGGGTGGGCAGCTCCGGCTCTTGAGGGTAGGGTCTGGGCCGAGGACCCACCCAGTAGCCGATCAAGACCAGAATGAGAAGCAGAGCAGCCCAGGGCAGCCAGCGGCGGAGTTGCCGCAGCCACGACGGGATCCCGTTCATGGCCTTTCTCCTCTCCAGCAATCACACCCCCAGGATACCGAACTTTATCGCAGCCACTTCTGGGGCAAGGTGTCTCTGGGGGGTATTCTCACCTATCACGTGGTTCCCGGTTTGGCCCCTTCCGACGCCCTCAGAGCCGGCCAGCAGGTGGCGACCTTACAGGGATCCCCGGTGACGGTCACCCTCGAGGGAGGACAGATCCGCATCAACAACGCCAAGGTAGTTGTGGCAGACATTCAAGCCTCTAACGGCATCATCCACGTCATCGATGCAGTCTTGATCCCGCCGCGTTAGGAATTGGGCCACCACTTCGGGCATCATAGAAGCATCGAGATCCAGCACTTTATTGGGGAGATTCAGCGTGGAGCGGCCTAAGTGGGTAGCAATCGTTACAGGGATCCTGGCCATTGCTCTGGGGGTGGGCTACTTGCTGCTGGCACAGCTGTTGGATTATCGCGGGGGCGAGTTTTTGCCGGCACCGCTGGAGCCGCCGGCGATTTTGGGAGAGGGGATCCCTGGCTCATTGGGCCGGTTGAGCTGAGGGCGCTTTTGACTTCCTGCTTCCCCTTCCTCTTTTACTTGCGGGTGGCTGATCCCCAGCAAAACTCTTGACAAAATTGTATGCTCAGCTACAGCAAGCCCTATGCTGGAGAAGCGACTCGGATGGCTCAGCAATTTTGGGTTGCTTGATTTGAAGATTTGGGCAGGCTGTGGGTTGGGATGGTGCTGTCGCGCTCCACTTGGGTGTGGTTGTGGGCAGGGCTGGGTTTGGCGGCCCTGAGCCAATATCTGCAATGGGTTAGCGGGATCTATAGCTTTATCGCCCCCCATTCGTTGCCGCTGGCGGATCTGGCAGTGGCCGGGATCCTGGGAGGGACAGCAGCAGCAGGTCTGGCAGCGCGCCATTGGTGGCAGCAGGCTGGCCGACGGCAAAGTGCTCCAAGTCAGCGGACACAACCGCTGCGGCGGGTTAAGTTAACGCGGAATCAGGTGCAAGCCGATCTGGAAGATGCCGATCGCCTGATCCAGAAGCTGCAGAATGACATCAGTCGCCGTGCCCTGCGTGCCAAGCTGCAAGAGATCAATCAGCGGCTTAACCAGGAGGAATTGCATCTGGTGGTGTTCGGCACCAGTTCCGCCGGCAAGACCTCGTTGATCAATGCCTTGATGGGCCGACCAGTGGGCGAAACAGCCCCCACCCTGGGCACCACCCAGCAGGGATCCATCCACACCTACCAATTGGAGGGCTGGAACGGCCCCATTTCCCTTACCGACACACCTGGGCTGCTGACGATTGGGGGAGCAGGTGAAGCGGAAGCCCGCGCCCTGGCCCAGAAGGCGGATCTGCTGATCTTGGTGGTGGCCGGGGATCTGCTGGCTTCGGAATATGCCGAAATGCTGGAGCTGGCCCGGCTGGGCAAATCCGCCATCCTGGCCCTCAACAAAACTGATCAGATGCTGCCGGAGGATGTAGAGACCATCTTGGCCCATTTGCGCCGACGCACCGCCGGTGTGATCCCCGCCGAACAGGTGGTGGCCATCGCCGCTGATCCAGAGCCCCTCAAGGTTCGCTACTACTCCGAAGATGGCTCTGTGCGGGAAACTTGGGAGCCGCAGCCCCCCGAGACAGAGGCCCTCATTCAACAAATGGCTCACCTGCTGCAGCAGAAGGGATCCCACCTGCGCTTGGCCAATGCCTTGTTGCAAACCCGAACTCTCAGCGAAGCCGTCCAGCAGGCCCTCCAAGAAGAACGTCGCCAACAGGGTCGCCAGATCGTGGAACGGATGCAGTGGGCCACCGCTGCTGCCCTGGCGGCAAACCCTCTTCCTGCTTTGGATGTGCTGGCAGGAGTAGCCATTCAGGCGCGCATGATTGGGGAACTGCACCAGGTGTTTGACCGACGCATTACCTTGCGCCGGGCCCAGCAAATTGCCCAGAGTTTGGCGCAAATGGTGGTGCAACTGGGGGGGCTGGAGCTGGCCACTCAGGCTTTGGGCTCTCTGCTCAAGGCCAGCCCCTTGATGGTTATGGGGATCCCCCTGCAGGCGGTGACGGGGGCCTATCTGACACGGGTGGCGGGGCTCAGTTACCTAGAGTGGCTGTCCTCTGGGGATCCCTGGCAAGAGGAAATCCTGCAAGAGCGGATTAGGCAGCAGCTCCAAAACCGTCATCCTCTGGCCTTTCTCACCCAACTGGCCCGCCAAGCCCATTCCAATAGCTAGTCGAAGCATCCATCTTTTCGCCGCCACAGGCCCAACCTATCCCGTTCTCCGCCCGCCGCAGAAAATCCATTACACTGAGTACAGCTTTTTCTAACTTAACTTTGTAGAAGTTCTGTAGATTAGCAGGCTCCAGGTCACACAAGAGAGAACATTTGTACCAGCCATACTCAGTGTTGCCGGAAAAAGTTGCACAATTTGTTAATCACAAGTCAAGCCCAGTCCATCATTTTGTAGTCTGCTGCCCTAAACTGGCTCCGTTTGCGCCTTATGTCTTCCATCAACCCGACCTTGCCCATTCAGTGGATCGACGCGGATTCGGGAGAGGTGGTGGAGGAATGTCCTTGGCAGAGCAGTCCCCATCCGGGCACCTACGTCCAACTGGCAGAGCAGCACTACCTGGTTCTGGAAAAGCGTCATTCCTACCGGCTCCGGCAAGGCAAATACCACCTGTGTGGGATCCGCGCCCTGGTGCGTTCGGTCACCCCACCTCAGGAAGTGGGAAGGTTCCTGGGGGATCCCTCCTGTCGGTTCAATGCCCACTCGCCCTTGCTGCGTTGTGCCGTCAACCCCAGCGGGCCCTGTCAGGGCTGCCCCCACTACGAGTCGGCCCCGCGTTGCTAGCCCTCCAGCTCCAGAGCCAACACCTGGGTCAGCGCACGGTTGGTCTTTTCGCGAAACTCGGCCACGCTCACCCGTCCCAGCAAATACACGGCCAGCAACATCACCGCTGCCTCCACCCCAAAGACGGTGGCATAGGCAAGCACTGAAGAAGTGGGGAAGAGAATGCGCCCCAGATCGAGCAAAGCCCCGCCGAGCAAGGTGGAAACCGCCTGGGACATGGCCTGGGCCAGACCCCAAGCCCCGATAAAGGTGCCTGCCGTCTCCGCTGCCGTCAAGTCCAACATGAGGCTAATGGCGCCATTGGTGGTGATCCCAGAAGCCAAACCAAACAGGATCATGCACAGTTGCAACAGCCGTGAATTGCCTGTAAACCCTGAGGCAATGGTCAGCCCAAAAGAGATGGCCACCAGCAGGCAGCCCAGACGAGCCGTTGTCTGCTTGCCCAGCTTGGGCACGATGAAAAATCCGGTCAGCACAATCCCCACCAAAATGCCCAAACTCCAAAAGGCATTGAGCTGGGTGCTCTGGGCCACCGTCATGCCAAACACCTCGCCGCCGTAGGGTTCTAGGATCGGCTGTTGGATAAACAGGCCCATGGTCATCAACACCAAGAAGCCGAAAAAGATCAGGGTTTGGCGGCTGGCGGTCAGCACCTTGATGGCCGTGCCAAGGGTGATTTGGTCTTCCCGTCCGGCCAGGGTGGAACGGGATCCGTAGCGGGAATAGCGCTTTTCCACCCCCCAGGTGGCAACCACCCCCAGCAGGATCACCACGGCTGGAATGATGATGAAGAGGCGATTAATGGTGCTCTGCAGGTTGTCCGGATCCAAGCCCCGCAGCAGAACTGCCGAGCCAATGGCCCCCCCAGCAATGCCCACCATCAACATGGACCAGACGATCCCCACCAACTTAGAGCGGTTGTCCTCGTCTGACACATCCACCAGCAAAGCCGCAAAAGGTGTGGAGCAGGCGCTGAGGCAGAGACCATAAAGGGCAAACATCAAACAGGCCAAGCCTATCCAGCCATAGGTGGCTCCAGACCAGCCCGTAGCCGCAAAGCTCTCCCCCAAACCCCACACCACCTGCACCCCCAGGAAGATACAAACGGCAAATAGCACTGATCCCAGGCGCACATAGCCGGTGCGATGCAGGCCAAACAAGGGCTTAGCATCCGAGAGCTGCCCAAACCAAACCCGAGCCGGGGAGACCAACTGGTGCATGGCTAGGGATCCCCCCACCACTGTGGCCGGGATGGCCAGCAGCTCTGTATCGATCATGACACGGTTCAGCACTCCCAGAGTGAGCAGCGACATCATTCCCAAGCCCATTTGAAACAGGCCCAGGCGGAACATGACATGCAGCGGCAAAGACTGAACCTGCACCTGAGGCTCTGGAGAAGCTGGAGTTACAGAAGCCACAGAAGCGTTGACCTCGGGATCCCGGCGGATATTGGCCATGATCTGGAATGATTCGAAAGGGTGCTACAGCTTTTTATCGTAGCCCAGGCGGCTTGGGATCCCGGCAAAAGCATGGGGTTGCCAAAAGCGAAACCGCCACGTCCTCTCCCCTTTTGGGAGCTATTGTCAGGGTATAGTCCCCCAATTTCCAATCCTCAGGAATATTGCTATGCGCGCCCCCATCCCCTGGCTGCTGAGTTCACTGAGCTGGGTGGGCATTTCCCTGGCCGGAGCAGCCCTCGTCCCTACACTGATGGTGTCCACCTCGCAGGCAACCCCTATGGATTTTCCCCTCCACCAGTCCCTTTCTTCCCCCTCGCCTTCAGAGTGGGCAGAGTACTTGGCCTACAGGCAGGTCATCGACCGGACGATCTCCATGACCTGGGATCCGCAAGCGCGAGCCTTGGCAAAGCAGTATGGGCTGGATATCGTCAACATCACCTGGGAAGATACCGGACGCCACAAGGGATCCGCCCTTGGCCCCAACATCAGCGACATGACCATCCAGGTACACCAGCTCAACCCCAGAACGGGCCGCTACGAGCTGAGCCTGATGCCGGTGATCCGCTACCCCAACTTTGCCGATCTGTCTGCCGACCTGCCCCTCGACAGCCTGCAGGTGCTGGTGGGCAACGAAAAAGGAAAGCCCTTGCAACCCGTGTCGCTGCGAGAGCTGCTGGGGAATCTGCGCCGCTACTTGCATGATCCCGGCTCTTGGGCCGGCAACCGCAACTCTCTGCTGGCCCCACGGGATAGCCATGTGTTGGTGAGCGCCCAGGCCGCCTTTTTGCCTATCCCTGCCGGGGGATCCGCTCAATTCAACCCGGTGTTGTTCAACTACCAATCCCATCCCGGCAACCCAGCCGTGCTGGCAATCTTGGCCACCCGCGAGGGCACCAGCATTACGGTGAACGAGAACCGCACCGAAGATAGGGTGGGCGGGGCTATTTGGGGCCAGCGCCTTTTCTTCAATCAAAACGGTGAACGGGCCAGCCTCACCGGGCAGCGCCTCAGCGATTTTCGGGCCGAGCAAGCCGCCAACCCAACCCCCAGAGATCCCCATTCGGCGGAAGTAGCAGAAGAAGCCCTGAACCTGGTGATGGTGATCCAAGTACCTCTCCAGCAGCGGCAGCCGCCGCGAAGGGAAGTTGAGGATATCTCTGTCAATTTCGGACCCGCAGCCGACCTGGCCGGCCTCAGCAATGTAGAAGCCGCTGTCATCGGACATGGAGAGGTAGAGGGCCCCTTCACCGAGATCAACAACCTGGACATCGAGCGGGATCCCCGCTTTCCCATTCGGGTCACGGTCCAGTTCTACAAAGCCACCGACAATGGCGTGGTCTCTGCTGAAGACATGGCCCAAATTCACCATCAAATTGCCCGCGTCTACCGAGAGGCCGACTATGTGGGCAGCTTGGTGATTCAGCCGGATACAGGCCGACCTACGGAGTACGACCGTGATGCAGAGACAGAGCGCCCCTTTCCCTTTCCTGGGTGGCCCTAGTATCAGGGCCTACTGCGCATTCTTCCCACAACCTGCAAGCGAGGGGCAGCATCTTCTCGCCCTAGAGTTTCTCTACTACACTGACAACTGACCTGGTGCCAAGAGGAGGGGGTGTCGGCCCGATATCCTCGGCAAGGTCTGGGTCTGTAGAGGCGGTTGCCAAAGTATCCTCTTTTGAGGCGGAGGTGCTTGCCTGTACCAGCTCTTGCCCAAGGCAGTGGGGAGCTTTTCCTGCAACACTATGGCTGACGCAGTTCCCGTTCGGCGCTACGACCTGTTTGTGCAGGCTTCCCGGCTGCTGCAGCGCTACCGGCAGCTCACGCCGGAACTGCGTCCCATAGGGCTGGAGGTGGCCCTGGCCATCCAGTATCACCGCGCTCAGGCCGGATCGGGATCCCTGCTGCCTTGGGTGGGATCCCCCCGCGGATTACCCTTGCAGCAAGTGGCCCAGCGCATTTGCGACCCGTTTTACAGCAAAACCCATCCTCTTTTGCCGACCCTACCCGAAACCGGCGAGCCTTTGGTGTGGCCTCTGTTCAACCAAGGGGAAAACGGCTTGATCCGGCCCCTGGCCCCGAGCAAAGTGGGCGGGAAACTGGCGGAACGGCGCTGGCTCAAAGCCTGCAACAGCCAGGAAGGGATCGGCTGTCATGCCTTGGCGGCCCACTTGTGGCAAGACGAGCGCTTTTTGGCCGAAGACCGGGATCTCTGTCCTTTCCGCCTTTATGATGGGCGCTACCCCTTGAGCGTGGATCAAGGGCGACAGACTTGCGGCTTTGACGATCACCCCTGTGGCTGGCAGCCGGGACACCCCAAAATGTTGCAGGTGGTGGGCAAAGGCAAACAGGCCGAGATCCTGCTCCCCCACTGGACGGATGACATGTGGGCGATGCTCATTCCCTCCCATCGTCCGCTGCCGATTTACCCGCTCTTGGTGATGCTTTACTTTGGCCAAGAAACTTTGCAAAAGGGGCGGAGCAGCCTCTCCATCGAGCAATTTCGTCTGGATTTTCAGTTTAGCCAGTCTCAACTGCGCCTGTTGTTCGACACCCACCCTGAGCACCCCTTGAATCGACACCTGCTTACCTGGGCTCAGCAGCCAGAGGTGGAGTGGGGATCCACAGAACTCTTGCCCCAGATGCCGCCCCTCCTGCATCAACCTGCTGGGGGCAAGGTGGTTTTGGATCCCGATGAGCCGCCCCAGTTCCGCAGCAGTGGGATCCCTCACAGCGCCGGGACAGACCCGCTGATGGCAGAACGCCGCCGTCGACGTCAGTTGGAGCGCAGCGAGCGCCACAACGAGATCTTGCACCAGTTTCGCCGCTGGTTCCGCCTGGCAGGATTGGAAGTCCGGGAGGATCAGCATACCTTTGACTTTTTGGCCGTGGCGGACGGGCATCTGCTTTTGGCCGAAGTGAAGCTCCTGCACCACAAGGATGCGGCAGAGGCTTTGCAGGAAGTGGTGGGACAGTTGCTCTACTATGAGCGCTTTGCCCTCGGCCCTTGGATCGAGCAGGGCTTTTCCGTTCAGAAGGCCGCCGTTTTCGATGGGCCACCGCCAGATCCCTATGTGCGATTTCTAGAAGACCTGGGCATTGCCACCTACTGGATCAACGAGCAGCAGATGATCGATGGGCCGGAAAACTCTTTACGCCTGCTGCGCCAGATGGGGGTGCGGGTACGACCGGATCCCGAATTGGGGGATTAGGAGAAAAAGCCTGCCCATGTTCTCCCCTGAGTTTTGACTCAGGCGGGGGTAACTTCTTGTCTTCTTAAGCGTACCTTAACTGCCTCTTTACTCAGATTCCTTCCTGAAGATGGTATCCATATAGACGGTAAAAATACGGGATCCTTTGAAGTTTCGGGAGGAGTGAAGCAGATGTGGTCTAGGGTTACTTCGCGTCGGGTTGCCCAATCAATTGCGGTGCTAGTTTTTGGTTCGGTGCTTTTGGTTTCTCTGCAAGGGTGCGGCTCCAGAAGAACTCTTTTGCCAATACTTACACCTGTGCCAGCACCGACCCCGACTTCAACACCCACAGCCACGCCAACACCGACGCCCACACCGACCCCGACTTCAACACCCACAGCCACGCCAACACCGACGCTCACGCCGACCCCGACTTCAACACCCACAGCCACGCCAACACCGACGCCCACGCCGGGAGGCTGTGATCCCAACGCCAACCTGATCCCAGTTGGCACTGTCCAGGGCACTGGCTTCACTTCCCCCCTGGTGAACCAAACAGTCACGGTTTCTGGAATCGTAGTAGGAGACTTTGAAAATGAGGGGGTGGCTGGCCAAACCTATCTCCAGGGCTACTACCTACAAGATGATGGTGACGGGAATCCCGCCACATCAGATGGCATCTTCGTTTTCAGTGGCACAGCTAATAACGTCAGGCTTGGGGATAGGGTTCAGGTGACCGGAACGGTTGCTGAGTTCCGCCAGCAAACCCAGCTCTCCAACGTCACCAGCTTTACTGTCTGTAGCTCTGACAATCCGTTGCCGGCCCCAGTGCAGATCTCTCTACCGCTGACTGCGGAGCAAAGGGAAGCTCTGGAAGGAATGCTGGTCACATTTGGAAATCAGCCCCTGTTTGTAACCGACTCCTTCTTGCTGGGACGCCACGGGGAGCTGAGTGTGGCCACAGAGCGGTTGTTCACTCCTACGCAAATTGCGGCTCCCAGCCAGGCAGCTGCCATTCAAGCGGAAAACGACCGAAAGCGGATTCGCATTGATGACCGGCTGCTCACCCAAAACCCAGATCCGGTTATCTACCCCACTCCGGGTGGCCTGAGCGCGGCTAACACTGTGCGCGGCGGCGATCGCGTCAGCAACATCACCGGGATCATGACCCAGTTGCGAGGCCGGAATGTCAGTGGCGATGTGGATGCGACCATCGACTACCGTATCCACCCCAATGATCCCAACAACTTGCCCAGGTTTACAGCCACCAACCCTCGCCCGCAAAACCCACCCTCAGTAGGGGGCTCCCTGAGGGTAGCTAGCTTTAACCTGTTCAACTACTTCAACACCTTCGGCAACGCCTGCTTCCCCAATAACTCCTCCTGTCGGGGAGCCAGCAACGCCACCGAGTTCACCCGCCAGCGGGATAAGCTCATCGAGGCTATTCGCCGCATGGATGCCGATATCGTAGGCCTCAACGAGTTAGAAAACGATGGATACGGTTCGAATAGTTCCATTCAGGATTTGGTGAACGGGCTCAACCAGGTCATGGGGGCAGGAACCTACGCCTTTGTGAATGTTGGAGTGCCCAACCTGGGCGGCGATGCCATCACCAACGGCTTTATCTACAAGCCAGCTACGGTTGAAATTGCCCCCGGCACTAACCCGGCCTTCCTGGACACAGGGGAATTCACCCAAGGCCCCGGACGCTTCCATCGTCCTCCTCTGGCTGTAACCTTCCGGCAGCGGAGCAACAACGCCACCTTCACTGTTGTGGTCAACCACTTCAAGTCCAAGGGTTCTCCCTGCGATCCTATTGACAACGATCCCTTCCAAGGCAATTGCAACGGCAACCGCACCCGGGCCGCTCAGCAACTCTTGAGCTGGCTCGCCACCAATCCAACTGGCTCCACCGATCCGGATGTGTTGATTATGGGGGATCTCAACTCCTACGCTATGGAGGATCCGATCAAAACTCTGGAGGCGGGCGGGTTCATCAACCTCAATGGCTCCAACAGCTACTCCTTTAGCTTCCAAGGACAGTGGGGATCTCTGGATCATGCCCTGGCCAACAGCAGTCTGAGACCCCAAGTTACAGGCTCAGCTAAGTGGCACATCAACGCTGATGAGCCCGTGAGCTTGGACTACACCCTGAGCTTCAAGAGTCCCTCTCAGCAGAGCCTCTTCTACGCCAGCGATCCCTTCCGCTCTTCCGACCACGATCCGGTGCTCGTTGGCTTGAACCTGACTCCGGCCCCAACACCGACGCCGACGCCCACACCGACACCGACGCCCACACCGACACCGACGCCCACACCGACACCGACGCCCACACCGACACCAACTCCTCCTTCCGTTAACCTGCCTTTGACTGAAGGCTTTGATAACTGCAACCCTGCTCCAGCCGGCTGGCAGATTGTGGATGTGGACGGCGACACCAGTCGTTCCTGGCGTTGTGTCAACTCCTTTGCCGAGGCCAACGCTTTCAACGGTCAGCAACCGGGTAATGACTGGCTGATCACTCCTCCTCTGAACCTGGCTTCCGTCAGCAACCCAGTTCTGACCTTCCGCAATCAGAGTTCTTTTAGCGATAACGGCCTTCCTCCTTCGCAACAACTAAGCGTTCTTTACTCCACCAACTACAGCGGTGCAGGCACTCCAGCGGCAGTGAATGCAGCCACTTGGACTGCTCTGACGATTCCCACTCTCTCTACGGGCAGCTTCGTCGACTCCGGCCCGATTTCTCTGGCTGGGATCCAGCCTTCCAACCGTGTTTACATTGCCTTCCGCTATCGCTCTTCTGGTACAGCTTCCGGCTCGGCCACTCGCTGGCGGGTGGATAGTGTCAACATCTCCGGGAACTAGGTGTGGGATCCTAGTGCCAACCTGAGTCTGATTGGCAGTGGCTGGGAAAGTGGATCTGCTTCCTCAGCCGTAACGCTTTCCTATGTGGTCTTGGCCGGGATCCACCGTTGCTCAGCGGGTTTCGAGCAGAGGGATTGACTTTTGGAGCACGGACTAAAGGGAGAGGAGCCGGGGGTGGTTGCCTTTGGCGGCACGGAGCGCTTAAGACACTTCGGGAGAAAAATGGTTGAGGATCCGGGGGGATTGCAATGTCCTCGTCTCAATCGAAATGACCTCATTATGGGATCCCAGCCTGGGCGCAGATGTGCCCCTGTCGGTCGAACAACGTCACCCGCAAGGGCAGGGATCGGCTGGCGTATTTCTGCACATAGCCTGCGGCTCGCTCCAGGATTTGGCGAGCCAACTCCTGCATCACGGGTGCTGCCCAGCCAAGGCCATCCAGATAGTGCACCGCTGCCTCTACTGTCCGCAACTCCAGCACTTGCCGTGCCTGTTCTGCCGTTCCCCCACGCCGGATCAGGGCTGCCGCCAGAATTTCCAAGCGGGCATCGGCCACGTGGCTGGAAGTGGT